>Ga0114939_10003345_pt1 | contig 11292 bp, 11 predicted proteins | sample AshMeaCrysSpring_FD_87196 | JGI IMG/M metagenome (GOLD analysis project Ga0114939, IMG submission 87196) | Groundwater microbial communities from Big Spring, Nevada to study Microbial Dark Matter (Phase II) - Ash Meadows Crystal Spring | ecosystem: Environmental > Aquatic > Deep subsurface >... | reverse complement strand
TTGCGTGGTGACCGACGGGGTCCCCACCCGGATACCCGAGGCCACGCTGGGCGGCTGCGGGTCGTAGGGGATCGCGTTCTTGTTGAGCACGATGCCCGCCGCGTCGCAGCGCTGCTCGGCCTCGGCTCCGGTCACCCCCGCCTCCCGCAGGTCGATCAGCGCCAGGTGGGTACTGGTGCCCCCCGCGACGGCTCGCATCCCCTCGGCCACCAGGCCTGCGGTGAGAGCCTGCGCGTTGGCGATGACCTGACGGGCGTAGGCGCGGTAGGCGGGCGTGCTCGCCTCGGCGAGGGCCACGGCCTTGGCCGCGACCGCGTGCATGAGCGGGCCGCCCTGCATCATCGGGAACACGGCCTTGTCGATCGCCTTGGCGTACTCGGAGCGGCACAGGATCATCCCGCCGCGGGGTCCGCGCAGCACCTTGTGCGTGGTGAAGGTCACCACGTCGGCGTAGGGCACCGGCGAGGGGATGGCGCCACCGGCGACCAGCCCGATGAAGTGGGCCGCGTCGACCATGAAGATCGCGCCCACCTCGTCGGCGATCTCCCGGAACGCGGCGAAGTCGATCAGTCCCGGGATGGCCGAACCCCCGGCGATGATCATCCTGGGGCGGTGCTCCCGGGCGAGGTCGCGCACCTGGTCGTAGTCGATGTCCTCGGTCCGCGCCGCCACCCCGTAGTGCACGGGGCGGAACCAGCTACCCGAGAAGGAGACCTTCGCGCCGTGGGTGAGGTGACCGCCGTGGGGCAGGCTCATCGCCAGGTAGGTGTCCCCCGGCTGCAGGAACGCGCCGAACGCGGCGAGGTTGGCGCTGGCGCCCGAGTGCGGCTGCAGGTTGGCGTGCTCGGCTGCGAACAGCTCCTTCGCCCGCGCCACCCCGATCTCCTCGGCCTTGTCGACCTCCGCGCAGCCCCCGTAGTAGCGGCGGCCCGGGTAGCCCTCGGCGTACTTGTTCGACAGCGTCGAGCCGAGCGCCGCGAGCACCGCCGGGGAGGTGAAGTTCTCGCTGGCGATGAGCTGCAGCCCACGCCGTTGGCGGTCGAGCTCGCCCAGCACGACCTCGGCGATGGCTGGGTCGGTGCGCTCGAGTGCGTCGAAGTCGGGGCCCCAGAAGGTCATGCGCGCCACTGTAGGCCGGGCCACTGCCGACCGCGCCGGCTCCGCGGCTACGACCGAGCTGCGTCCTCGGCGGCGAGCAGGGCCGGGGCGATGACGTCCACCAGGTCGTCCGGACCGCCGCCGCACTGATGCCCGTCGACGACCCGCAGCAGCCGCTGCGCCATCGGTGAGCGGGCGATGGTGCCCGTGCAGACCACGAGGACCTCGAATCCGTCCCGGCTCATGCCGACTCCCCCTCCTCGGTGTCGTCGAGCATGCCGGGGACCACGGCCCGCAACCTCGCCAGCGGCACCGCCCCGGCCCGCACCAGCACCGGCTGCGGCCCACGCACGTCCACCACGGAGGACACCCGCATCGGACCGGGCAGGTCGCCGGCTGCCAGCACCACGTCCACCGCAGCCGGGGGTTCACCGGGGCTGCTGGTGCCGGTGCCCAGCAGCACGCTCGGCCCAACCCCACCAATGACCTCGAGAGCCAGCGGGTGCAGCGGCATCCGCACCGTCAGGCCGGTGGCGGGCGAGGCCACCGTCCACGCCAGCGACGGCTGGGGGTGGCAGAGCAGGGTGAGCTCGCCGGGCCAGAAGGCGTCCACCAGGCGCTGCGCCGGTGCGGGCAGGCGTTCGGCGATCCCCCGCAGCATGGCCACCGAGGACACGGCCACCGGCAGCGGAGCGGAGGGGGGCCGACCGCGCAGAGTCCGCACCGCGGCGACGCCGGAGCCGGAGAAGGCGTCGGCCAGCAGCGCGTACACCGACTCGGTGGGCAGCAGCACCAGCCGGCCGCGCCCGGCGGTGCTGACCGCGGCGCTGACTCCGGTGGAGCGCGGGCCAGGCTGCGTGCAGTCGAAGACCCGGGTCACCGAGGCTCACCTGCGCGGGCGGTGACGAAGCGGGGCCGGTCGGCCAGGTCGAGGTGGCAGCGGGCCTCGGTCCAGGCCTGCTCGTCGGCGAGCAGGTCCAGCACCTGCTCACCCTGGACGTCGGCATGCTCGACCACGAGCAGGCCGCCCGGCGCCAGCAGCCGCTGTGCGCGCGCGACCACGGCCTGCACCTCTCCCAGCCCGTGCACGCCGGCGCCGTAGAGAGCCTGTGGCGGGTCGTAGTCGGCGACCTCGGGGTCGCGTGGGACGGCACCAGGCGGAACGTACGGGGGGTTACTCACCACGACGTGCACCTGCCCGTCCAGCTCGGGGACGGTGGTGCGCAGGTCACCCAGGTGCAGCCGAACGGCGCTGCCGTCGGCATTGCGCCGCAGCCACCCGAAGGCGACCGGGTCGACCTCGACCGCGTGCACCACGGCACTGGGCACCTCCACCGCGACGGACAGCGCGATCACGCCGGAGCCCGCGCACAGGTCCACCACCAGCGGCCGGACCCCCGCGGCCACCAGTCGCGCCGCCTCGTCCACGGCGGCCCCGGCCACCAGCTCCGTCTCCGGGCGGGGCACGAACACGCCCGGACCGACAGCCACCTCCAGATGGCGGAACCAGGCCCGACCGAGCAGGTGCTGCAGCGGCTCGCGACGGGCCCGACGGTCCAGCAGCGCCCAGAACCTCGGCCCGGGGTCGTCGACCTCGGCCAGCCGGGTCCGGCTCATCCCCGTGCACGCCTCGGCCAGCAGGACGGCGTCGACCCGGGGACTGCGCACCCCGGCTCGGTCGAGCTGCTCGGTCGCCCGCACCAGCCAGGTGGCGCTCACACCTCGTCCTCGCCGGCTGTGCCGAGAACGGCCAGCCGGCGGGCCAGGTCGTCGGCGAGCAGGGCGTCCACGACGCCGTCGAGGTCGCCGTCGAGCACCTGGTCGAGGTTGTAGGCCTTGTATCCGACGCGGTGGTCGGAGATGCGGTTCTCCGGGAAGTTGTACGTGCGCACCCGTTCGGAGCGGTCGACCGAGCGCACCTGGCTGCGCCGCTCGGCGGCGGCCTCGACCGCAGCAGCCTCCCGCGCCTGGGCGAGCAGGCGAGCCCGCAGGATGCGCATCGCCTGCTCGCGGTTCTGCAGCTGGCTCTTCTCGTTCTGGCAGGACACGACGGTACCGGTGGGCAGATGGGTGATCCGCACCGCGGAGTCGGTGGTGTTGACGCTCTGCCCGCCGGGGCCGGAGGAGCGGTAGACATCCACCCGCAGGTCCGCCGGGTCCACCGGGACCTCGTCGACCTCGGTGGCCTCGGGCAGCACCAGCACCCCGGCAGCGCTGGTGTGGATACGTCCGGCGCTCTCGGTGACGGGCACGCGCTGCACCCGGTGCACACCGCCCTCGAACTTCAGCCGGGCGCCGGGGCTGCGGTCGGCGTCGGCGCCGGACCGGCTGCGCACGGCGACGGTGGCGCTGGTGACGCCCCCGAGCGGGGTCCTCTCCTCGTCGAGCACCTCGGCCTGCCAGCCCTGTCGCTCGGCGTAGCGCTCGTACATGCGCAGCAGGTCGCCGGCGAACAACGCCGACTCGTCGCCACCTTCACCCGCCTTGATCTCCAGCAGCACCGGTCGGTCGTCGTCGGCGTCGCGGGGCAGCAGCGCGGCGCGCACCCGCTCCTCCAGCCGGCCGACCTCCGCCTGCAGCGTCACCGCCTCGTCGGCGAAGCCCTCGTCCTGCTCGGCCAAGTCGCGTGCCGCCTCGAGGTCGTCGCAGGCACGACGGTAGGAGGCGTACAGGGAGACCGACGACTGCAGCGCGGAGTGGCGCTGACCCAGATCGCGCAACCGATCCGGGTCGGTGTGGACGCTGGGGTCGGCGAGGGCGCGCTCCACCTCGGCCAACTCGTCGGCGAGGCGCTCGGCGCGCGCACGCAGCGGGGCGGGCAGCACCGTGGCGCCTACTTCGCGGCGCTGCTCTTCTTCGCGTAGCGCGCCTCGAACCGGGCCACCCGGCCACCGGTGTCGAGGATCTTCTGCTTGCCGGTGTAGAAGGGGTGGCACGCCGAGCACACCTCGGCGTGCAGGACGCCGTTGCGCGCGGTGCTGCGGGTGACGAAGGTCGCGCCACAGCTGCAGGTGACCTGGGTCGCCTCGTAGCTGGGGTGGATGTCAGGCTTCATCGAGGGGCTCCTGTCGGGGTGTGGCCGCCGGGTCGCCCGGCGCGGGCGTGAACCGGTGGCAGACACATCAGTATTCCAGCCGACCCACCGGCCGGCCAAACCACGACCCCGATCGCCGTCAGGTACGGCTGTCGACCCAGGCCCACACGCTGGCAGCCTGGTCGCCGGCCCACTGCCAGACGGTCGGGGCGACCCAGACCACGAGCAGGACGAGGGCGGCCAGAACCAGGACGCCGAGCAGCACGTTGAGCCCGCCGGTCCGCCCGGCGGGGTGCCGGGGCCCGGTCGAGGCCGAGACCCCGCCGTCGCGGTCGGACCCGCAGCCCGGGCACGTGGTCCATGCGGCCTTGTTCGCGCGACCGCAGCGCGGACAGGTCCACGGCTCGCTGGCCGACGCCAGGTCGCCGATCGGCACCGGGTCGCTCACGGGCTAGTCCTCTCCCGCCCCACCCGGGGCCATCGGCGAGGTCTTCTGCACCTGCATGAGGAACTCGTAGTTCGACCGGGTGTCGCGCAACTTCGACAGCAGCAGCTCGATGGCCTGCTGGTCGTCGAGCGCCGCGAGCACCCGCCGCAGCTTCCAGACGACCTTGAGCTCGTCGGCAGCCAGCAGGATCTCCTCCTTGCGGGTGCCCGAGGCGTCCACGTCCACCGCAGGGAAGATCCGCTTGTCAGCCAGCTGCCGGGACAGCTTCAGCTCCATGTTCCCGGTGCCCTTGAACTCCTCGAAGATGACCTCGTCCATCTTCGACCCGGTCTCGACCAGCGCGGTGGCAAGGATGGTCAGCGATCCGCCGTTCTCGATGTTGCGCGCCGCGCCGAAGAACTTCTTCGGCGGGTACAGGGCGCTGGAGTCCACCCCGCCGGACAGGATGCGGCCGCTGGCCGGGGCAGCGAGGTTGTAGGCACGGCCGAGCCGGGTGATCGAGTCGAGTAGGACGACCACGTCGTGGCCGAGCTCGACCAGCCGGCGCGCCCGCTCGATGGCCAGCTCGGCGACCGTGGTGTGGTCGTCGGCCGGACGGTCGAAGGTGGAGGCGATCACCTCGCCCTTCACCGTGCGCTGCATGTCGGTGACCTCCTCCGGCCGCTCGTCGACGAGGACGACCATGAGGTGACACTCGGGGTTGTTCGTGGTGATGGCGTTGGCGATGGCCTGCAGCACCATCGTCTTGCCGGCCTTGGGCGGGGAGACGATGAGGCCGCGCTGCCCCTTGCCGATCGGTGCGACCAGGTCGATCACCCGCGGGGTGAGCAGGTGCGGCTCGGTCTCCAGCCGCAGCCGGTCCTGCGGGTAGAGCGGGGTGAGCTTGTGGAACTCCGGCCGGTGCTTGGCCGTCTCCGGGTCGCCACCGTTGACGGTGTCCACCCGCACGAGGGCGTTGAACTTCTGCTGCTTCTCGCCCTCGCGCGGCTGGCGGACGACGCCGGTGACGGCGTCGCCCTTGCGCAGGCCGTAGCGGCGCACCATGGTCAGCGAGACGTAGACATCGTTGGGCCCGGGCAGGTACCCGGAGGTGCGCACGAACGCGTAGTTGTCGAGCAGGTCGAGGATGCCGGCGACCGGCAGCAGCACGTCATCCTCGGTCACGGCGGGCTCGGACCGCCGTTGGTCGCCGGGGCGGTCGTTGCGGTAGCGGTCCCGACCCCGGCGACGGCGTCGTCGGCCACCGCGCTCGTCGTCCTCGTCGTCGAAGCGGGAGGACCGCTGCTCGGAGTCCGCCACCGTCGGCGCCGACGGGCGCTCCTGCCCGGTGTCATCCTTCCGGTCGCGCACGGTCTCGGGCTGCTGCGGCGGCTGCTGCTGCGGGGCCTGCGGCGCCTCGGCCGCTGCGGCGCCGTTGCCCGCCACGCGGGCGGTCGTCCCGCCACCGCGGGCCTGCTCGATCGCCTCGATCAGCTGGCTCTTGCGCATCCGGGCGACCCCGGTGATGCCGAGCGAGGACGCCGTCCGCTGCAGCTCGGCCAGCTTCTGGCCGGTCAGGGCGGTGGTGGTGGTGTCGGTCAACGAGGACCCTTCCTACGAACGTGCCGGACTGCTCCGGCGGGCCGGTGTCGGCGGGTGGACGTTGAGCCACCGGGCCGCATGGCGAGTGCAAAGACACCGTCACCTCGCGCGAACTCAGGGTACGCGGCGGGGCTGTCGGCAGCCTGGCGAGGAAGATCTCTTCGCCGGCAACGCCTACCATAACACGCCGATCAGGCGGCGCGATTCCCGGCGGTGAGCGTGTCCACGTTGTGATCCTCGCCCGCGCGGGGGCGCCGCCCGGCAGCGTCAGCCAACGAGGACGTGGGCCCCGGCCAGGTCCACCGGTAGGGGCCGCACCGACCAGCCGGCGACGGCCGGGACCGGCTCGTCGCCGTCCTCGGCCAGCACCAGGACGCTCGGACCGGCACCGGAGATCATCGCCGCCCGCCCCGCGGCTCTGAGCCGCTCGACGAGCGCCATCGACTCGGGGAAGGCGCTGGCCCGGTAGGGCTGGTGCAACCGGTCCTCGGTGGCGGCGAGCAGCAGGTCGGGCCGGCCGGTCAGGGCATGGACGAGCAGCGCTGCGTGCCCGGCGGCGTGGGTGGCCACGCGGTGCGGCACCGACTCTGGCAGCAGCCCGCGGGCGCGGGCCGTGCTGAGCTGGGTCTGCGGCACCAGCACGGTCGCGCTGACTCGCCGGTCCAGGGCCAGCCGGGTCGCCCGCAGGTTTGCACCGCTGCCCCAGACCAGCACCAGGCCACCCAGCAAGCACGCGCCGACGTTGTCACCGTGGCCCTCGAACTCCACCGCCAGGGCCAGCAGCGTGCGGTCGTCCAGCCGGGCGGCAGCAGCCGGGTCGAGCAGCCCGCGGGCGGCTACCAGGCCGGCGACGGTGGCGGCCGCGGACGACCCGAGGCCCCGACCGTGCGGGATGAGGTTCACGGTCCGCAGCACCAGACCCGGCTGGGGCACAGCGGCGACCTGGAAGGCCCGACGCATCACTCGCACGACCAGGTGGTCCTCCCCCCGCGGCACCTCGTCGGCGCCCTCCCCCTCGACGCCCACCTCGCACCCGCCGCCCGCGACCACCACCTCGACCTCGTCGTACAGGCCCAGGGCCAGGCCGGCGCTGTCGAAGGCGGGGCCGAGGTTGGCGCTGGTGGCCGGGACCCGCACCCGGGCCCGACGCCCGACCGGGACGAGCGGTCCGGTCACGCCAGGCCGAGACAGCGGGCGGCGACCGCCGCGTCCGGCGGGACGGCCGCGGCGTCGATGGCCCCGTGGTGGTCCAGGGCCGTCTCCACGTCCTTCAGGCCGTGCCCGGTGACGGTGACGACGACCCGCTGCCCGGGGGTGAGGGTGCCCTCGGCGGCGGCGGCGAGCAGGCCGGCGACGGGGGCCGCCGAAGCCGGTTCGACGAAAAGGCCGTCGTGACGGGCCAGCTCGGCCTGCGCGTCCAGGATCTGCTCGTCGCTCACCGCGGTGATGGCACCGCCGGAGGCATCGCGGGCCTGTACGGCCAGGTCCCAGGACGCAGGGTTGCCGATGCGGATGGCGGTGGCCACCGTCTCCGGGCGGGCGACCGGTGCGCCGAGCACGAGTGGCGCGGCCCCAGCGGCTTGCACCCCCCACATCCGTGGGGTCCGCGTGGCTGGCCCCGAGGCGAGGTACTCGGTGTACCCGAGCCAGTACGCGGAGATGTTCCCAGCGTTGCCGGTGGGCAGCACGTGCAGGTCAGGGGCGTCCCCGAGGGCGTCGACCACCTCGAAGGCAGCCGTCTTCTGCCCCTGCAGCCGGTACGGGTTGACCGAGTTCACCAGCGCCACCGGGTAGTCCGCCGACAGGCTGCGCGCCAGCGTGAGGCAGTCGTCGAAGTTGCCGTCGACCTGGAGCACCGCTGCCCCGTGCAGCACCGCTTGGGCCAGCTTGCCGCGGGCGATCTTGCCGGCGGGGATGAGCACCACGGGCGTCATCCCCGCGGCCCCCGCGTAGGCCGCCGCCGAGGCACTGGTGTTCCCCGTCGAGGCACACACGACGGCCTTCGCACCCTCCTCGGCCGCCTTGGAGATCGCCAGCGTCATGCCCCGGTCCTTGAACGATCCGGTGGGGTTGCAGCCCTCGACCTTGCAGAACACCTCGCAGCCGGTGCGGTCGGACAACCAGCCGGCCTGCACCAGCGGTGTCCCCCCCTCGTGCAGGGTCACCACCGGTGTCCTCGCCGAGACCGGCAACCGGTCGGCGTACTCGCGGATGACTCCGCGCCACAGCCGCGCCACCGCTAGTCGCCCCCGACCACGCGGACGACGGAGAGCACTGCCCGCACCACCTCGCAGCGCCGCACGGCCTCGACCGTGGCGTCCAGCGCGCCCTGCGGCGCGGGGTGGGTCACGACCACCAGCTCCGCGTCGTCGGCGCCGCCGCGCTCCTGCCGGACGGTCTCGATCGACACCTGGTGCTGGGCGAACAGCCCGGCGACCGCGGCCAGCACCCCCGGGCGGTCGTCGACGTCGAGGATGACGTGGTAGCGCGTGACGAGGTCGCGCACCGGCGCCACCGCCAGGTCGGCGTACGCGCTCTCGCCCACCCCCACGACGCCCCCCACCCGGTTGCGCGCCGCGGTCACCACGTCACCGAGCACGGCGCTGGCGGTGGGCGTGCCGCCTGCCCCCTGGCCGTAGAACATGAGCGGACCGGCCGCCTCGGCCTCCACGAACACGGCGTTGAAGGCACCGTGGACGCTGCCGAGCGGGTGCTCCCTGCCGATGATCGCGGGCCCCACCCAGACGCCGATCCGTTCCGGGTCCAGCCGCTCGGCCACGGCCAGCAGCTTGACCACCCCGCCCATCGTCCTGGCGCTGGCGATGTCCCCGGTCGTCACGCCGCGGATGCCGGTGACGTCCACCTCGTCGGTGGTGACCCGGGTGTGGAAGGCGAGGCTGGCCAGGATCGCCGCCTTCGCTGCCGCGTCCAGCCCGTCCACGTCGGCGCTGGGGTCGGCCTCGGCGTAGCCCAACCGCTGCGCCTCGGCCAGTGCCGTCGCCAGCGAGTCCCCGCCGCGATCCATCCGGTCGAGGACGTAGTTGGTGGTGCCGTTGACGATGCCGATCACCCGCTCGACCCGGTCGCCCACCAGTGACTCGCGCAGCGGCCGCAGCAGCGGGATCGCCCCGGCGACGGCGGCCTCGAAGTACAGGTCGACACCGCTGGCGCTGGCCGCGGCGTGCAGCGCGGGCCCGTGCGCGGCCAGCAGCGCCTTGTTGGCCGTGACCACCGAGGCTCCGGCGGCCAACGCGTCCAGCAGCAGGCTGCGGGCCGGCTCGATCCCGCCCATCAGCTCCACCACGACATCCACGTCGTCGCGGGTCAGCAGGGACCGGGCGTCCGTGGTGAGCAGGTGGGCCGGAACGCCCGGCCGGGGCCGGGCCGCCTCGCGCACGGCCACCCCGACGAGCTCGAGGGGCCGGCCGACACGCGCTGTCAGGTCGGCGGCGTGCTCGTCGAGCAGTCGCACCACCTCACTACCCACCGTGCCGCAGCCCAGCAGGGCCAGCCGAACCGGTTCTCCCATCGCAGGCTGCCTCGTCTTCCTCGCTGTCGCCGGATGTCCCATCCTCCCACGACGGCCAGGCCGTCGCCGTCAGCCCGTGTCGCAGGCCAGCAGGTCGGCCAGGGTCTCTCGGCGCACGACCACCCGGGTGCCGCCCGGCGTCACCGCCACCACCGGTGGCCGCGCGAGCAGGTTGTAGTTGCTGGCCATCGACCGGCAGTACGCCCCCGTCGCGGCGACCGCGAGCAGGTCGCCGGGGGCGAGGTCGACCGGCAGCCAGGCGTCTCGCACGACCACGTCACCGGACTCGCAGTGCTTGCCGACGACCCGGGCCAGCTGCAGCGGGCCGGCGGGTCGGCGGTTGGCCAGCGTCACCGTGTACTCGGCGTCGTACAGCGCGGTGCGGATGTTGTCGCTCATCCCGCCGTCCACCGAGACGTAGGTGCGGATGCCGTCGACGTCCTTGACTGTCCCGACCTCGTACAGCGTCAGCATGCTCGGGCCGACCAGGGCCCGTCCCGGCTCGACGCTCACGTGCGGCTCCGGCAGGCCGGCCGCGGTGCACTCGGCCCGGACGACCTGCAGCAGCCGCCGGGCCAGCGCGGGCAGCGGCTCGGGGTCGTCGGAGGACACGTAGGCGATGCCCAGCCCACCGCCGAGGTCGAGCTCGTCGAGCATGACGCCGTGGGTATCGCGAACCGCGGCGAGCAGGTCGACCATCCGGTGCGCGGCGACCTCGAAACCCGCGGTGTCGAAGATCTGCGACCCGATGTGCGAGTGCAGCCCACGCAGCTGCAGGGCGGGGCACGCCAGGGTGCGGCGGACGGCCTCCAGGGCGTCGCCGGCGGCTCGGGAGAAGCCGAACTTCACGTCCTCGTGCGCGGTGGCGATGTACTCGTGGGTGTGCGCCTCCACCCCCACCGTGACTCGCAGCAGCACGGGCTGCACCCGGTCGAGGGCCGCGGCTACGGTGGCCAGCCGGTCGATCTCGGCGAAGGAGTCGACCACGACCAGGCCGACGCCGGCCTGCACCGCGCGGGTCAGCTCGGCGACCGACTTGTTGTTGCCGTGCAGGGCGATCCGACCGGGCGGGAACCCCGCCGCCAGCGCCACCTCGAGTTCACCGCCGGTGCAGACGTCGAGCCCGAGGCCCTCCTCGGCGACCCAGCGGGCGATGGCGCGGCACAGGAACGCCTTGGCCGCGTAGTAGACCCCCTCGGCGCCGAAGGCTGCGGCGAAGGCCCGCGCGCGGGCCCGGAAGTCGGGCTCGTCGAGCAGGAAGGCCGGTGTGCCGTGCGCACGCGCCAGGTCGGGCAGCCCGGACCCGTGCAGCCGCAGCGCACCGTCGTCCCCGCGGGTGAGCCCGCTCGGCCAGACGTGGGTGGGTAGGGCCGCGGGGTCGACGGGTGGGAGCCCGGGCCCGGGGTCGGGCAGCAGGTCGGCGTGCCGGGGGCCGGCCGGATGGGCGCGCACGACGCGGCAGCCTAGAGCGGCCTACTCGTGCGCCGCCGTGCGTCCCCGCGACGGCATCGGCTCCACCGAGGGCTCCCGCTCGATCGGGGCGTGGGTGCGGGCGGCCCAGGCGCCGTAGCGCTGCGACAGCGGGGTGGCGCTCACCCCGTG
>Ga0114939_10003344_pt1 | contig 11298 bp, 12 predicted proteins | sample AshMeaCrysSpring_FD_87196 | JGI IMG/M metagenome (GOLD analysis project Ga0114939, IMG submission 87196) | Groundwater microbial communities from Big Spring, Nevada to study Microbial Dark Matter (Phase II) - Ash Meadows Crystal Spring | ecosystem: Environmental > Aquatic > Deep subsurface >... | reverse complement strand
TCGGCTGGTGGCTGGCCGCCACGCCGCAGGAGCACGCCGCATGGGCCTGACGCTGTGGCGCCGCGCGCGGCTGGCCACGCTCGCCGGCACGGCGCCCTGGGGCCTGGTCGACGACGGCGCGCTGCTCGTCGAGGGCGCGACGCTGCACTGGGTCGGCCCGCAGCGCGAACTGCCGCGCGGCCTGCCGATCGACGCCGAGCACGATCTCGAAGGCCGGCTGCTGACGCCGGGGCTGATCGACTGCCACTCGCACCTCGTCTACGGCGGCCAGCGCGCGCGCGAGTTCGAACTGCGGCTGCAGGGGGCGGGCTACGAGGAGATCGCGCGCGGCGGCGGCGGCATCCGCGCCACCGTCGCGGCCACCCGCGCCGCCGGCGACGGGACGCTGTTTGCCTCCGCCCATGCGCGAGCGCTGGCCCTGCTCGCCGAGGGCGTGACCACGGTCGAGGTCAAGTCCGGCTACGGGTTGAGCTTCGAGCACGAGGCGCGGCTGCTGCGCGTGGCGCGCCGCCTCGGCCGCGAGCTGCCGGTCATGGTGCGCGCCACGTACCTCGGCGCGCACGCGCTGCCGCCGGAGTTCGAAGGCCGCGCCGACGACTACACCGACGCGGTCTGCGCCTGGCTGCCCGCGCTGCGGGCGGAAGGGCTGGTCGATGCGGTCGACGCCTTCTGCGACCGCATCGGCTTCACGCCGGCGCAGACGCGGCGCGTGTTCGAGGCGGCGCGCGCGCTCGGCCTGCCGGTCAAACTGCACGCGGAGCAGTTCTCGGAGCAGGGCGGCGCGCAACTGGCGGCGGAGTTCGGCGCACTGTCGTGCGACCACCTCGAGCACCTGGGCGAAGAAGGCATCGCCGCGATGGCGTGCGCCGGCACGGTGGCGGTGCTGCTGCCCGGCGCCTTCTACTTCCTGCGCGAGACGAAGCTGCCGCCGGTCGCGCGGCTGCGCGCCGCCGGCGTGCCGATGGCGATCGCCACCGACCACAATCCCGGCTCCTCGCCGACGCTGTCGCCGCTGCTGATGATGAGCATGGCCTGCACGCTGTTCCGCCTGACGCCGGAGGAAGCGCTGCGCGGCATGACGGTGCACGCGGCGCGGGCGCTGGGCCTGGCCGACCGCGGCCGGCTGGTCTCGGGGCTGCGCGCCGACTTCGTCGCCTGGGATGCCGAGCATCCGAACGAACTCGCCTACTTCTTCGGTCATCGGCCATGCCGGCGCGTGGTCGCCGGCGGGCAGGAGCACCCCGGGTGAGCGGCGGGACGTTCAGCCTGCATCGCGGCTCGGCGCCGCTGCTGGTGAGCCTGCCGCATGTCGGCACGCAGGTTCCGGCCGATCTTGCGCCACGGCTGACGGAGCGAGCGCTCGCGGTGCCCGACACCGACTGGCATCTCGAACGACTGTATGCCTTCGCGCGCGACCTCGGCGCCAGCGCGCTGGTGCCGCGCTGCTCGCGCTACGTGATCGACCTGAACCGGCCGCCGGAGAACAGCCCGCTGTACGCCGGTGTCAACAACACGGAACTCTGCCCGACCCGATCTTTCGAGGGCCAGCCGCTGTACCGCGGCGCCGGCCCCGACGACGCCGAAGTTCAGGCGCGGCTGGCGGCCTGCTGGCGGCCTTATCACGATGCGCTGGCCGGCGAGCTGGCGCGGCTGCGGGCCGCGCATGGCCACGTCGTGCTGTGGGACGGGCACAGCATCCGCTCGGTGCTGCCGTGGCTGTTCGAAGGCAGGCTGCCGGACCTGAACCTCGGCACGGCGGGCGGGACGAGCTGCGCGCCCTCGCTGCGCGCCGCGTTGATCGACGTACTGGCGGCGCAGGGTCGCTACACGCACGTCGCCGACGGCCGCTTCAAGGGCGGCTACATCACCCGCCACTACGGCCGGCCGCAGCACGGCGTGCACGCGGTGCAACTCGAGATGTGCTGGTCGACCTACATGGCCGAGCAGCCGCCGTACGAAGTCGACGCGCCGCGCGCGGCCCGGCTCGAGCCCGTGCTGCGCGCCCTGCTGCAGACGGCGTCGCGCTGGAGGCCCGATGCCTGAGACGCGACCCGCCGCGCTGTGGGCGCCGCGGGCCTGGCTGCCCGACGGTACCGGGCGCGGGCTGTGGCGCGAGCAGGTGCTGCTGCGCATCGGCAGCGACGGCCGCTGGTCGGAGGTCATCTCCGGGGTCGACCGGCCGCCGGCCGGGGCGCAGGTGCTCGCCGGGCCGCTGCTGCCGGGCCTCGTCGATGCGCACAGCCATGCGTTCCAGCGCGCCTTCGCCGGCCTGGCCGAGCGGCGCGAATCGGCGACCGACGACTTCTGGTCGTGGCGCGACCGGATGTACCGCGTCGCGCTGCGCATCACGCCCGGCGAGCTGCGCGACATCGCCGCGCAGCTGTATGTCGAACTGCTCGCCGGTGGCTACACGCAGGTCTGCGAGTTCCACTACCTGCAGCACGACCGCGACGGCCGGCCCTACGCCGATCCGCTCGAACTGTCGTGGGTGCTGGCCGAGGCGGCGGCGCAGGCCGGCGTCGGCCTGACCCTGCTGCCGGTGCTTTACGAGCGCGCCGGTTTCGCCCAGCCCGCCCTGCGCGACGACCAGCGCCGCTTTGCCCTGGGCGCGGCCGACGTCTGGCGCGCGGCGAGTTCGGTCAACGCAAGCGGCCGGCGGCTGCTCAATGCCGGGCTGGCGATCCATTCGCTGCGTGCGGCGACGCCGGCGTCGATCGACGAACTGCGCCGCCTCGCCGAGGGCTTCGACGGCCCGATCCACATCCACGTGGCCGAGCAGACCGCCGAAGTCGACGAGTGCCGGGCGACGATGGGCGCGCGACCGATCGAGTGGCTGGCGCAGCAGCGGCTGCTGGACGGGCGCTGGCAGCTGGTGCACGCCACGCACGCGGTGCCGGCCGAGATCGCCGCGGTGGCGCGCAGCGGCGCTGGCGTGGTGCTCTGCCCGACGACCGAGGCCAACCTCGGCGACGGCCTGGCCGATCTTCCGGGCTGGCTCAACGCCGGCGTGCCGCTGGCGATCGGCTCGGACAGCCACGCCAGCCGCGATGCGCTGGAAGAACTGCGCTGGCTCGACTACGGCCAGCGGCTGGTCCTGCGCCGGCGCAACGTGTCCGCCGCGCCGGCGGAGAGCCTGCCGTCGACGGCCGAACGGCTGTTCGCGCGGGTCGCGAACTCGGGCGCGGCGGCGGGCGAGCCGGCGTGGGGCCTCGTGCCCGGGGCGCGCGCCGACGCGCTGGCGGTCGATCCGCGGTCGCCGCCGCTGCTCGGCATCGCCGCCGAACGGACGCTCGACGCACTGGTGTTCTCGGCGCCCGGCGGGCCGTTCCGCGACGTGATGGTGGCGGGACGCTGGATTCTGCGCGACGGCCGCCACCGCGAGGCGGACGCCATCGCCCGCCGATTCGAAGCGGCGATGCGGTCGCTCTGGGGCGACGGCGCGCGCGCCGCCTGACCGGCGCCGATCAGCGGCGACAGCCGCCGAGGGACGACAGGGTCGGCATCTCGGTCGGCGACGAGTCGCCCATCACCACCGTGTTGCCCTCGCTCCACGGCGCGTGATGGAAGTCGAAGGTCTTGGTCAGCCGCGGCTTGACCACCTCGAAGAACGGCGAGATGTCGAAGTCGCGCGGCACGTACAGGCTGTGGTGGCGGATGCGCCACAGCTCGCGCACCGCGTCGGCGCGGTCGGGATCGCCGTCGCGCTTGTGCGAGATGACCGGCAGGATCGGATAGCGCAGCGCGCCGAAGGCCTGCGCGATCAGGGTCGAGCAGATCGCCCGCGTCGGATCGCCGCTGCCGAAGGAGATCAGCCGCCGCCGCAGCCGCGCCGGCACCGGTAACGGGAACAGGTAGCGCGCCAGGTCGAGCACGTTCTTCAGGTCGTACTGGTAGCCGAGCCGCTGCAGCACGTACTGGATCAGCCGTTCGCGGTCGGCCTCGGTAAGGCTGACCGGGCGGCAGATGCGCATGCGGAAGCCGCTGTAGCAGGACAGCGGCACCGCGCGCACGCCGGCCAGCACGTCGGCCTCGATCAGCGTGGCCGCCTCGTTGCCGACCGGTGGCAGCTCCGGCCGCGGCCCGATGTACAGCGCCGCGTGCGACCAGGTCGACTGCGTCAGGTACTTGATCGCCGCGCTCATCCGCGTGTTGCCCTCGACCAGCAGCACGTCGCCCGGGGCCAGCGTCTCGGCCACCATCCGCGCGTCGAAGCTGGTGCCGCCCGGCTTGCCGATCGGCTTGGTGAGGTAACGGGCGAGGGCTCGCCCGACGGACTCGAACACGGCGCACTTCCGCAGTCTGCGACGGACACTGGATAGTGCCCGCCGGCGGCGGCGGCAAGAGGCCGAATTGCCTAGTACGGCCGGCAGGGTGGCGATGGCGCGGCGGCGGCGCGCCCAGGGGCCGGCGCCGGCAGGCGGAGGCCGGCGACGCGGTCCGGGCCGAAGGCGGTCAGACCGTCCGCCGCTGCCCCATCTCGCGGCGGATCCAGTCGTGCAGGTGGATCATGCCGTCCTCGTGCGGCGAGTGGAACGGGCCGGTGTCGTCCTCGCCGGCCAGCCACAGCGCGCGGCGGCCGCGCTGCAGGCGCTCGCAGGCGTCGGCATCTTCCCTGGCCGACTCGGCATAGGCAGCCTGGTGCGCGTCGACGATCTGCCGCTCGAAAGCCTGCACTTCCTCGGGGTAGTAGAACTCGACGATGTTGGTGGTGCGCTCCGGCCCGCGCGGAATCAGCGTGCTGACCACCAGCGCGCACGGGTACCACTCGATCATCACGTTCGGGTAATAGATCGACCACACGGTGCCGTACTTCGGCAGCTGGCCACCGGTGTAGGCGAGCACCGCGTCGCGATAGCGGGCGTAGTGCGGCGAGGACTGGCTGCGCAGCTCGTCCTTCACGCCCATGATCTGGTAGCTCCAGCGGCTGCCGAAGCCCCACTCGTAGTTGCCGGCGTCGACCCACTTCTGCAGGCCCGGGTGCACCGCCTCGACGTGATACAGCTCGAGGAAAATCTCGAGGAAGTTCTTCCAGTTGAAGGGCAGGTCATCGACGATCGCCCGCTCGAACACGTAGCCGGAGAAGTCGTAGTCGGCGGCGAGCGGGAAGCCGGCCAGGTCCGCGGCCGGGTCGCGCGGCCCGGCGAACAGCAGGCCGTGCCAGTTCGACAGCTTCGTCTTCGGCAGCGAACAGTCGGGCGTGTGGTCGAAGTCCGGCGCGCCGAGCAGCCGGCCGTCGAGGTCGTAGGTCCAGCGGTGCAGCGGGCAGACGATGTTATGCGCGTTGCCGTGGCCTTCGAGCAGCAGGCCCTGCCGGTGGCGGCAGGTGTTCGACAGCAGGCCGACACCGTGCGCCGAGCGCACCAGCACCTTGCCGTTCTCGGTCCACGGCAGCGTGTGGTAATCGCCGACATTCGGCACCATCAATTCGTGGCCGACGTAGCCCGGCCCCTTTTCGAACAGCAGCAGCATCTCGCGCTCGTACCAGCCGGGATCGAAGTACCAGGCGATCGGCAGCGGCGCGGTGCGGCCGAGCAGCGCGGCATCGAGGTTGGAGCGGCGGGAGATCTTCGACTCGGGCGCATTCATGACGATCGGGCCTCGAACGGAAAGTCACGAAGCGAGTCTACGCGCGGCGCGGCGCCGCAAAATGACCACGGTCAGCCGGCGCCGGTGCAGTAGCATCATCGACGGCCCGATCAGCGAGAAGAAGACGGCAAATGACGAGCGACCGCTCCGACAGGTACCAGGACCTCCGCGAAGCCGTGCGCGCGCTTTGCGCGCAGTTTCCCGGAGAGTATTTCCGCAGGATCGACGAGGCGCGCGGCTATCCCGAAGCCTTCGTCGACGCCCTGACCAGGGCCGGCTGGCTGGCCGCGCTGATTCCGGCCGACTACGGCGGCTCGGGCCTCGGACTCGCCGAGGCCTCGGTGATCATGGAGGAGATCAACCGCAGCGGCGGCAACTCCGGCGCCTGCCACGGCCAGATGTACAACATGGGCACGCTGCTGCGCCACGGCTCCGAGGCACAGAAACGCAAGTACCTGCCCAGGATCGCCAGCGGTGAACTGCGCCTGCAGTCGATGGGCGTGACCGAGCCCACCACGGGCACCGACACCACGCGCATCAAGACGGTGGCGGTGAAGAAGGGCGACCGCTACGTGGTCAACGGCCAGAAGGTCTGGATCTCGCGCGTGCAGCACTCGGATCTCATGATCCTGCTCGCCCGCACCACGCCGCTTTCGGAGGTCAGGCGCAAGAGCGAGGGCATGTCGATCTTCATCGTCGACATCAAGGAGGCGACGAACAAGGGCATGACCGTGCGGCCGATCCCGAACATGGTCAACCACGAGACCAATGAACTGTTCTTCGACAACGTCGAGATCCCGGCCGAGAACCTGATCGGCGAGGAAGGCAAGGGCTTCAAGTACATCCTCGACGGTCTGAACGCCGAGCGCACGCTGATCGCCGCCGAATGCATCGGCGACGGCTACTGGTTCGTCGACCGCGCCGCGAAGTACGCCAGCGAACGGGTCGTCTTCGACCGGCCGATCGGCCAGAACCAGGGCGTGGCCTTCCCGATCGCCGAGGCGTACATGGAGGTCGAGGCCGCGAACCTGATGCGCTTTCGCGCCTGCGAACTGTTCGACGCGCACCAGAGCTGCGGCGCCGAGGCCAACATGGCCAAGCACCTCGCCGCCAAGGCCTCCTGGGAGGCGGCCAACGTCTGCCTGCAGACGTACGGCGGCTTCGGCTTCGCCTGCGAGTACGACGTCGAGCGCAAGTTCCGCGAGACGCGGCTGTACCTGGTGGCGCCGATCTCGACCAACCTCGTCTACTCGTTCATCGCCGAGCACGTGCTCGGCCTGCCACGGAGCTTCTGATGACCAGGCCGCTGGACGGCGTCACCGTGCTGGCGCTCGAACACGCGGTGGCCGCACCCTTCGCCACCCGGCAGCTCGCGGACCTCGGCGCGCGCGTGATCAAGATCGAGCGGCCGGGCGAAGGCGATTTCGCGCGCAGGTACGACCAGCGCGTCGAGGGCCAGGCCTCCTACTTCGTCTGGATCAACCGCTCCAAGGAGAGCCTGACGCTGGATGTGAAGCACCCCGAGGCGAAGGTCATCCTCGACCGCCTGCTGGCGAAGGCCGACGTGCTGGTGCAGAACCTCGCCCCCGGCGCCGCGGCACGGCTGGGGCTGTCGGCGCAGGCGCTGCGGCCGGCGCACCCGCGCCTGATCGTCTGCGACATCTCCGGCTACGGCGCCGACGGCCCGTACCGCGACAAGAAGGCCTACGACCTGCTGGTGCAGGCCGAGGCCGGCCTGCTTTCGGTGACCGGCACGCCGGAGCAGGTGATCCGCGCCGGCATCTCGGTGGCCGACATCGCCGCCGGCATGTATGCGTACACCTCGATCCTCGCCGCGCTGATCCAGCGCGGTCGCACCGGCGAGGGCAGCGCCATCGACGTGTCGATGCTCGAGGCGCTCGGCGAGTGGATGGGCAACCCGGTCTACTACGCCTACGACGGCCAGCCGCAGGCGCCCCGCTCCGGCGCCAGCCACCCGAGCGTCTATCCGTACGGCCCGATGGCCACCGGCGACGGCAAGACCGTGCTGCTCGGCCTGCAGAACGAGCGCGAGTGGCTGGCCTTCTGCCGCGACGTGCTGCAGCGGCCGCAGGTGGCGACCGACCCGCGCTTCGACTCCAACACGCGCCGCAGCGACCACCGCGTCGCGTTGAAGGCGCTGATCGAGGAGTGCTTCCGGCCGCTGACGGCCGAGCAGGTGATCGCGCGGCTCGACGCCGCCGGCATCGGCAACGCCTCGGTCAACGACATCGCCGACGTCTGGAAGCACCCGCAGCTGGCGGCGCGCGGCCGCTGGGTCGAGGTCGGCTCGCCCGGCGGGCCGATCCCGGCACTGAAGCCGCCGGCGGCCACCAGTTCGTTCGACTACCGGATGGACCCGATCCCGGCTCTCGGCCAGCACACGGACGCGATCCTCGCCGAACTCGGCTACGGCACAGCCGAGATCGCTCGGCTGCGCGCCGAAGGCACGGTCTGAGGGAATCGGCCATGCCGCCGCGCTCGTATCTTTTCGTCCCCGGCGACCGGCCGGAGCGGATCGCCAAGGCGCGCGCCAGCGGGGCGGATACGGTGATCGTCGACCTCGAGGACGCGGTGGCGCCGGGCAGCAAGCCTGCCGCGCGCGCCGCGGTGGCCGGCGCGCTCGACGCCGCGCGGCCCGTGGTGCTGCGGATCAACGGCGCCGACACCGGCTGGTTTGCCGACGACGCGCGGCTGGCCGCCCATCCCGGCGTGGCGGCCGTGCTGCTGCCGAAGGCGGCCTCGGTCGACGCCGTGGCGGCGCTGCGGTCCGCCTCCGGCAAAGCGGTCCTCGCCTTGGTCGAGACCGCCGCCGGCATGGCCAACGTCGATGCACTCGCCGCCGGCGGCGTCGCGCGGCTGGTGTTCGGCTCGATCGACTTCCAGCTCGACCTCGACATCGCCGACGACGACCTCGCGCTGCTGCCGTTTCGCGCCCGACTGGTGCTGGCCTCGCGGCTGGCCAATTTGCCGCCGCCGGTGGATGGGGTGACGACCGCGCTCGACGACGCGGCGCGGATCGGGGCCGAGGCGCGGCGTGCGCGTGCGCTCGGCTTCGGGGCGAAGCTGTGCATCCACCCGAAGCAGGTGGCGATCGTCAACGAAGCGTTCAGTCCATCGCCTGCCGAACTTCAATGGGCGCAGCGCGTGGTCGATGCCGCCGCATCGGCCGCCGGCGCGGCGGTGGCGGTCGACGGCAGGATGGTCGACGCGCCGGTGCTGGCGCGTGCCCGCCGGCTCCTCGACGCCGGACGCTGAGCCGCGCCGGCCTTGCCCGGCGGCACGCAGGCCGGCGCGCCTTACAGACCTTTACATCTTGCGCGCCCATCGGCACCGCCGGCGGAGCAAACTTCGCCCAGCGGGCGCGGTCGAACCCGACGTTCGTCACACGACGCCAGCGGCACAAGGGAGAATCCATCATGACGCGCACTTCATCGGCGAGTCCTGCTCGATCGCGACGCTGGACGGCAGCGGCCATCGCGGCAACGCTGGTTGCGATCGCGGGCGCGGCGCTGTCCTGGCATGGACAGGCGCGCGCCCTGGGTCCGGGCCACGGACCGATGCATGGCGGCTGGGAACAGATGGAACCGGAGGCGATGGGCCGGCGCATCGAGGCGATGACCGCCTTGCGGCTGGCCGACATCGACGCCACGCCGGAGCAGAAGAGCCGCATCACGGCGATCATGAAGGGCGCCGCTAACGACCTCGCCTCGGTGCGCAGCCAGAGCCGCGAACTGCGCCGCAAGTCGGCGCAGCTGCTCGCCGCGTCGAGCATCGATCGCGCCCAGCTCGAGACGCTGCGCCTGCAGCAGGTGCAGCTGCACGAGACGGCGTCGCGCCGCATGCTGCAGGCGATGATGGATGCGGCCGAGGTTCTGACGCCCGAGCAGCGGGCCAAGCTGGCCGAGCACAGGCAGCGCAGGTACGAGCGCCGCTGAGGCGGCGCCCGTCCCCGTGGAAGGCGGGTGCGGCGCCTCTTCCCCCTCCGCGCCGCATCCGCCGGTCCACGCCCGCCCTCGCTTCCGCCTCTTGAGCGGCGACCCGCCCCGCGCAGGCCGGCGGCGGGCCGGGTGCGCAATCGCAAGAGGGTGCGACTAGGCGAGCCCGTCGCGGCGCGCCTGTTCGGCGGCCTGTGCCGGCGTCAGCCCCTTTTCGTGCATGTCGGACCAGCGCGTGTCGTCGAGCAGGTCGTGCGCGCGCATCACGCCCCAGCCCAGCTCGCGGCAAACCTGTGCCAGCCATTCGAACAGTGTCATGACCACCTCGCCCGGAGCGGGGCAAGCATAATGCCGCCTCCCAGTCCAAATGCTTCAGGAGCAACGCCATGGCCGACCGTGCCGACCCGCGCGATCCCGAGATGGACGCCAGTGCACTGTACCGCGAGGAGATCGTCACCGACCGTCGGGTCGGCACGATCCGGATGATGACCCCCATCACCGCCGATGGCCGTGCCGATGACAAGCGGCCGCTGCTGTTCGTCGGCGAGGCGCAGATGCTGACGTCGGTCGGGCCGCTGCCGATCAGCTTCGAGATCGAAGCCGCAACCCTGGCCGAGGCGGTGGCCCGGTACGGCGCCGCGGCCAAGGACGGCTTCGAGCGCGCCGTGCGCGAACTGCAGGATCTGCGCCGCCAGCAGGCCTCGTCGATCGTGCTGCCGCCGCCGGGCGCGGCGGGCGCTTTCAATTCCGGCGGCGGCTTCGGCGCCGGAGGCGGCGGCAAGATCCAGCTGCCCTAGCGGCGACTTATGGCGAGCGGGCCTCGAAGGTGTTGCAGGCCTGCATCGAGCCGCGCTCGAAGCCGGTGCGGAACCAACGCACCCGCTGCTCGCTGGAGCCGTGCGTGAACGAATCCGGCACCACGTGGCCGCGCGACTGCTTCTGCAGCGTGTCATCGCCGATGGCGGTGGCCGCGCGCAGCGCCTCCTCCAGATCGCCGGGCTCGAGCACGTTGCGCAGGCGCTGCGCATGGTGCGCCCACACGCCGGCGAAGCAGTCGGCCTGCAATTCCACGCGCACCGAGACCTGGTTGTATTCGCGCTCCGACATCCGCTGCCGCAGCTGGGCGGTCTTCTCCATGATGCCGAGCAGGTTCTGCACGTGGTGGCCGACCTCGTGCGAGATCACATAGGCCTGCGCGAAATCGCCCGGAGCGCGGAAGCGTTCCTGCAGCAGGCTGAAGAAGGAAAGGTCGATGTAGACCTTCTGGTCGGCCGGACAGTAGAAGGGTCCGGCGGCCGACTGGCCCATGCCGCAGGCGGTCGGGTAGCTGCCCGAAAACAGGACCAGCTTCGGCTCGCGGTAGGTGCTGCCCGCTTGGCGAAACAGCGCGCGCCAGGTGTCTTCGGTGTCGGCCAGCACGACCGAAACGAAGCGGCCGATGTCGTCGGTCGGTTTCGACGCTGGCGTGGCTGGCGCTTCCACCGGCACCGGAGCGCCGCCGCCGCCGCCGAGCACGCCCATGACGATACGCGGATCGATGCCAAGGAAGTACGAGGCCACCAGCGCCAGCACGATGGTGCCCACGCCGAGGCCGCCGCGGCCGATGCGCATGCCGCCCGGCACGCCGCGCTCGCCGCGCCGGTCTTCCACGTTGTCGCTTTCCCTTCCGTCCGTGCGCATGGTGCGCCCACACGCCGGCGAAGCAGTCGGCCTGCAATTCCACGCGCACCGAGACCTGGTTGTATTCGCGCTCCGA
>Ga0114939_10003343_pt1 | contig 11298 bp, 11 predicted proteins | sample AshMeaCrysSpring_FD_87196 | JGI IMG/M metagenome (GOLD analysis project Ga0114939, IMG submission 87196) | Groundwater microbial communities from Big Spring, Nevada to study Microbial Dark Matter (Phase II) - Ash Meadows Crystal Spring | ecosystem: Environmental > Aquatic > Deep subsurface >... | reverse complement strand
GGGGAGCTTCCGGCAGGATCTCTACTACCGGATCAGCGCCTTTCCGATCCGCCTGCCGGCGCTGCGCGAGCGGCGGGAGGACATCCGCCTGCTCGCCGAGACGCTGCTGAAGCGGCTCCCGGGCGGCGAGCGCCTCATGCTCTCGGCCGGGGCGCTGGATTGCCTGGAGCGCTACCCTTTTCCTGGCAACGTGCGCGAGCTGCGGAACATCCTCGAGCGGGCGGTGCTGCTCGCCGACGGTTCCATCATCCAGCCCAAGGACCTGCCCGAGGCCTGCCGGGAGCATTCGGCGCGCGAGAAGAAAGCCGGCGCGGCGGCGGGGGCGGTGCCGATCGTGCCGCTGGAGGAGGCGGAGCGCGCCTACCTGCGGGAGGTCCTCGCGCAGTTTCGGGGCGACCGCAAGGCGCTCGCGCAGGCGCTCGGCATCAGCGAGCGGACGCTGTTCCGCAAGCTGCAGGGACTGGCGTCGTGAGGGCGGGCCTGCGCCTATCCTGCTCACCATGTGCAGGAGGCGTCCGGCGCGCATGACCCGCGCGGACACGCCGTGAATACATCCTTGTAGGCTTGAGCGCGGCATACCTGCCGCGCACAGTCCGCGCAGGTCAAGACGCGCCCGCCGCCTCTTGGACGCGTTACAACCTTGCGGCGGGCCGGAGCCGCGTGCCCGCGAGCAGCGCACAGGGACGTGCGCGGTAGCCCATGAATCGTGGACGATTCGTCCGGGCGGAGAGCGGGCACCGGCGCAAGTCCCGCGCGTCAGACCGCCATCTCCGCGCTGATCGGCGGGTGGTGCTGGTAGCCGACGAGCTGGAAGTCCTCGGGGCGCACCTGCTCGAGCCACTGCGGCGCGTAGCGGCCGGTCTGCGCGTAGGCGGGCACGCGGTCGGCGATGGCGAGCGTCGGCAGCGGGTGTGGCGCGCGCTCGAGCTGCTCCGCCACGGCCGGGAGGTGCGTCTCGTAGATGTGCACGTCCGCACCGAACCAGGTGAGCCAGCGGGGCGCGTAGCCGGTGAGGCGCGCGAACAGGCAGAGCAGCGCGGCGCCCTCGGCGAGGTTCCACGGCAGGCCGAGGAAGCTGTCGACCGAGCGCTGGTACAGGCACAGGCTCAGCTCCTGGCCCGCAGTGTTGACGTTGAACTGATAGAGCAGGTGACACGGCGGCAGCGCCATCTCGTCGAGCTGCGCCGGGTTCCAGGCGTGGAACAGGATGCGCCGGTCGTTCGGTCGCGCGTGGATGCGGTCCAGGCAGTCCCGCACCTGGTCGATCTGCCGCTCGAGCAGCGTCACGCCCTGCCCGGGCACGTCGGCGAGCGGCCGGTAGCCGTCGCGCGCCGCCTGCGCGAGCGCGGCGTGCGCGTCGGCGGGGAGCCGCTTGATCGCCGGCCAGCGCCGCCACTGCGCGCCGTACACCGGGCCCAGGTCATCCGCGCCCTGCCGGTAAGGGCTTGCCAGCCAGTGCGCGTTCTCGTTGGCGTTCGCGTCCCAGACCTTGCAGCCGAGCGCGCGAAACTCGGCCGCGCTGGTTGCGCCGCGCAGGAAGCCGCAGAGCTCGCCCATCGCCGACTTGAAGGCGAGCCGCTTCGTCGTTACGGCGGGAAAGCCGGCGGCAAGGTCGAACTTGAGCATCGCGCCGGAGATCGCCTTGGTGCGGATGCCGGTGCGGTTCTCCTGCCACGCGCCCTCGTCGAGGACGGTGCGCAGCAGCTCGAGATAGCCCTTCACGCGGCGCCTCCGCTGCGCGCCGGGGCCGCGGCGCCCCTGCGGTGCGCGAGCCCCATCAGGATCGCCCCGGCAACCAGCATCGGCAGCGAGAGCAGTTGGCCCATCGTCAGCCAGTCGAAGGCGAGATAGCCAAGGTGCGCATCCGGCAGGCGGACGAGCTCGACGAGGAAGCGGAAGGCGCCGTAGCCGATCAGGAAGAGGCCCGACACCGCCATCGTCGGGCGGGGGCGCGAGGAATAGAGCCAGAGGATCGCGAACAGCACGAGCCCTTCCAGCCCGGCCTCGTAGAGCTGGCTCGCGTGGTGCGGCAGGCTGAGGGCGGCATCGGCAGGCAGACCCGCGCAGTGCTCGGGGAAGCGCGCGCAGGGCAGTCGCATGCCGAGCGCGGACGCGGTCGGCGCCCCCCACAGCTCGCCGTTGATGAAGTTGCCGAGGCGGCCGGCGCCGAGTCCGATCGGGACCAGCGGCGCGAGGAAGTCGGTCACCGCAAAGAACCGGCGGCCGCGCGCGCGGCAGAACAGGGCCACGGCGATCAGCACGCCCAGCAGCCCGCCGTGAAAGGACATCCCGCCTTCCCAGATGCGCAGCAGGCGCAGGGGGTCGGCGAGCCAGTCCTGGAAACCGTAGAAGAGGATGTAGCCGATGCGCCCGCCGGCGACGACGCCGAGCGCGCCGTAGAAGATCAGGTCGTCGACGTCCTGCGGTGCCCAGCCCGAGCCGGGGCGGGCGGCGCGCCGTCGTCCGAGCCACCAGGCGGCCGCGAAGCCGATGAGGTACATGAGCCCGTACCAGCGGACCTTGAGCGGGCCAAGGTCGAGGGCGATCGGGTCGATGTCGGGGTAGAGCATGAGGCCAGGGTCCAGGCGGGGCGCGACAGCAGGGCGGGCGCGCTGTCGGGCCGGAGGTTCGGGCCGACAGGATAGCGGTCGCCCCGGCGCCGTGGAAACCGTGGGGTTTCAAGAAATCCGCGGCCTGGCCGTTAGCCCCCTCGCCTGCGGCGTGCAGGCGGGGCACGGGGAGTAGGTGTCGGCATGAGGCTGGAGACGATGCCTTCGGGCAGACCATCGTCCATGCGGCTGCGCACGCTCGGCGAGCGCCTGCGGTACCGCCGGCGCCAGATGGGCTGGACGCAGGAGGAGCTCGCGGTCCGGGCCGGCACCAACCAGGCGGTGATCCAGAAGATCGAGAACGGCAAGAGCCTGCGCCCGCGCAAGATCGACGGCATCGCCGCTGTCCTCGAGGTCAATCCCGCCTGGCTGTTGTTCGGCGACGACCGTGGCGGCGACGGGCTCACCGTTGAGGAGCGCAGCCTGGTCGAGTCCTGGCGCGCGCTGCCGGTCGGCCAGCGCGAGCGCATCCGCACCGAAGTCCTGCGCCTCGCCGGACGCCGCGCCTGACCCCCGTCAGAACGTCGGCAGCACCCGCAGATAGAAGGTCTTGAGGTAGGACGTCTCGGGCATCGCCGGGTGCACCGGGTGGTCCGGCCCCTGCCGCCCCTCTTCCAGCAGCTGCAGCGAGCGGTCGCAGTGCCGGGCGGCCTGCTGCACCGTCTTCAGCAGCTCGTCGCGGCCCATGTGGAAGGAGCAGGACGACGTGACGAGCAGTCCGTCGCGCTCGAGCAGCGTGAGCCCGAGCTCGTTGAGCCGCCGGTAGGCGAGGGCGCCCTCCGCGAAATCCTTGCGCCGCTTGATGAACGCCGGGGGGTCGAGCACGACCACGTCGTAGCGCTCGCCCGCGGCGCGCAGCGCCTTGAGCGCCTCGAAGGCGTCGCCGCGCTGCACCGTCACCCGGTCGGCCACGCCGTTGCGCGCCGCATTCGCGAGCGCCCCCTCGAGCGCCGCCGCGGAAACGTCGATGCAGGTCGCCGCACTCGCTCCCGCCGCCGTGGCGCGCACGGCCCACGCCCCGACGTAGCTGCAGACGTCGAGCACGCGCCGGCCGGCCACGTGCTTGAGCAATCGGTCGCGGTTCGCCGCCTGGTCGAAGTACCACCCGGTCTTCTGTCCGGCGGCCGCGGTCGCGAAGCGGCAGCCGCCTTCCTCGACCAGCAGCGTGTCGGGCACGCTGCCCAGGCCGGTCTCGATCCCCTCCGGCAGCCCCTCCATCGCCCGCACCGGGCTGTCGTTGCGCAGCAGGATGCCGGCGGGGTGCAGCACCTTGTCGAGCGCGGCGAGCACGTCCTCGCGCAGGCGGTCCATGCCGGCCGTGGCGAGCTGCGCGACGAGCACGTCGCCGTAGCGGTCGACCACGAGGCCCGGCAGGCCGTCGGCCTCGCCGTGGACCAGGCGATACCAGGGGCCGGGATAGAGGCGCTCGCGCAGCGCGAGGGCGACGTTGAGGCGATGCACGAGCAGCGAGCGCGAGAGCGGGTGGTCGCGGTCACGGCTGACGATGCGCGCGCAGATCAGCGAGTGCGGGTTGACATAGCCCGAGCCGAGCCACTGGCCGCGGTGGCTGACGATGTCCACCGCGTCGCCCGCCGCGAAGGCGCCGAGCGGCGTGGCCACGGTGTCGATCTCGTTGTTGTAGATCCAGCAGTGGCCGGCGCGCAGGCGCCGGTCGTGGTCCTTGCGCAGGCGCAGCTCGCCGCTCACGGGATGCCGCTCAGCCGGTGCGGTGCAGGACGGTACCGGCGGAATCGCAGACCTCGACCGCGACCGGGATGCCCTCGCGGATCGACGCTGTGACCACGCAGAAGTCCTCGAAGAGGTCGAGGCAGCGCTTGAAGCGCACCGCCTCGGCGAGCGCGCCGTCCACCTCGATGCGCACGTCCATGCCGCCCACCCGCAGGCGCTGCTTGTCGTTGCGCACCATCCGGCAGGTCACGGCGGTGCGCATCGCCCCGGCCGGCGGCTCGCTCTTGGTGACGCAGTAGAGCAGGCTGGCGCTCAGGCAGTTGGCCGCGGCGGCGGCCAGCAGGCGCGAGGGGTTGGGGCCGGCGCGGCCGCCGAGCGGCGGCGGCTCGTCGAGGACCAATTCGGGCAGGTTGTCCCAGTCGAACCTGAGCTTGAACTCGAAGCCTTCGAGCTGTTCGAGATGGAGGGTGAAGCGGCCTTCCTCGGACATGGCGTGCGGTTCTCCTGTCGCTGGGGGACGATGGCGCGTCGCGGTCAGTCGGGGGTCAGTTCGATCTCGCCCGAGGCCGTGACCGTCAGCGTCTGGCTGCCCGCCTCGAGCGCGGCGGGAGGCGCGGCGTCCGCGACGGCGGCCATCGCCTTCATGCGGGGCATCGGCATCGGACCGCCGCCCGTGTTGAGGTCCAGCCGGACGAGACGCCATGCCCGCCGTTTCAGGCCCTCGGCAACCTGCCTGGCGCGCGTCTCGAAACCGGCGATCGCCTCGGCGATGAGCTGCTCTTCCGCCGTCTTGCGGCGCTCGCGCGAGACCTCGTAGTCGATCCGCTGGACCACGAGCTGCTCCTGCAGCGCGCCGACGAGGTCGGCGAGCGCGGCCGTGTCGCGGCTCTCGAGGCGCAGCGACTGCGTGACGCGCCAGCCGCTCGTCGTCCCCTTCTGGTAGACGGGCTGGGTGCGATAGTCGAGCGTCTGCGCCTGGACGACCGGGACCTCCTTCGCGCGCGCCAGCGCCCAGGCCATCGCCTGGTTCACCTCCGCGCCCAGCTTGCGGGGGCTCGGGCCGTCGCGCTGGGCGGCGAGCACGGCGACCAGCGTGTCGTTGGCGACCTCGCTGTCGGCGTTGACCGAGAAGGCGACTCGCTCGAAGACCGGCGCCACGTCGTGGGCGAGCGCGGGGCCGGCCGCGAGGGCGGCGGCCAGCAGCAGGGGGCGGAAGGGCAGGGGCATCGGCGTTTCCGGCGTGGGCTGTGGCGGGCCACTCTCGCCGCTTTCCCTGCAGGCCGCAAGGGCGCGCGCCGACGGCCGATCCGGCCTAGAATTCCAGCGCGTCCGATTTCGCCGTCGAGGCCACCCCATGAACCCCGAGAAAGTCGTCTTCGGTTTCTTCATCCTGCTCGCGGCCACGCTGAACTTCGGGTTCTGCATCGGCGAGATCGACAACCCGGTGCACCACAGCCCCTACGAGCTGTTCGCGGCCATCGTCGTGAACCTGGTCGCGACGGTGCTCAAGTTCGGCGACCGCACGCAGATCGGGGCGACCCAGCTCGCCACCTCGCTGGTGGCGGACCTCGGGCTCATCACCGCCGCGATCATCTGGGGCGTGTCGACCTACGGCATGGGCCAGGAGATCACGCCGCACGCCATGGCCGCGGTGGTCTCCTTCGCGAGCGGCGCGCTCTTCGCCAACGTCACCTCCGTGGTCCTGCTGGTCGCCGAGACCGTGACGATGCGCCGCTGAACGGCTGCAGCGGCAGCGCCATGAGCCCGATCACCTTCCTCATCATGCGGCGGATGCGCACGCCGCTGGTGATGCTCATCTGTGCCTACGCGATCGCGGTGCTTGGCATGGTGCTGGTGCCGGGGCCCGTCGTGGACGGCGTGCGGCTGGAGATGAGCTTCCTGCACGCCTTCTACTTCGTGACCTACACGGCCACGACCATCGGCTTCGGCGAGATCCCCCATGCGTTCTCCGACGCGCAGCGCCTGTGGGCGACCTTCATCATCTACCTCACGGTGATTCCCTGGTTCTACGGCATCGGCGCAATCATCGGCCTCTTCCAGGATCCCGCCTTCCGCGAGGCCCGGACGCGGCAAGGCTTCGTGCGCGACGTGCGGCGCATCCGCGAGCGCTTTTTCCTCGTGTGCGGCTTCGGCGACACGGGGAGCCTGCTGGTGCGGGCGCTGACCGAGCGCGGCCGCCGCGTCGTGGCGATCGACATCGACCCCCAGCGCATCAACGCCCTCGCGATCCAGGATTACGACGTCTACGTGCCGGGGCTGTGCGCCGACGCGAGCCTCCCCGAGAGCCTGATCGAGGCGGGGTTGCCGTCACGCCGCTGCCAGGCCGTCATCGCGCTCACCAACCGCGACCACGCCAACCTCGGCATCGCCATCGCCGCCAAGCTGCTGCACCCCGAGCTCACCGTCATCAGCCGCGTCGGCACGCGCGATACGGCGGCGAACATGGCGTCCTTCGATACCGATCACATCATCAACCCCTTCGAGGCCTTCGCCGAGCACCTTGCGATGGCGCTGCGCTCGCCCGGCACCTGGCTGCTGCACGAGTGGTTGAGCGCGGTGCCCGAGACGCCGCTGCCCGAGCCCCGCTACCCGCCGCGCGGGGGCTGGATCGTCTGCGGCTACGGACGCTTCGGCAAGGCGATTCACCGCGAGCTGCGGCGCGCGTCCATCATGACCGTCGTCGTCGAGGCCGATCCCGACCGGACCGGGTGCACGACCTGCGTGCGCGGCCGCGGCACGGAGGAGGAGACGCTCGCGAAGGCGGGCGTCTTCGACGCCGTCGGGATCGTTGCCGGAACCGACGACGATGCGAACAACCTGTCGATCGTGATGACGGCGAAGGCGATGAACCCGGCGCTGTTCGTGGTCATCCGTCAGAACCGGCACGCCAACGACGCGCTGTTCCGCGCGGTGGGCGCAGACCTCGTGATGCACGCGAGCGATAGCATCGTGCACGAGGCGATCGCGCTCATCACGTCGCCCCTGCTCTCGCGCTTCCTCGCCCGTTCGCGCCGCGAGACGAACGCCTGGGCAAACGAGGTGCTGTCGCGGATCACGGCCGTCACCGAGGATCTGGTGCCCGACATCTGGGAGGTGCGCATCGGCGACCGGCAGGCGCGGGCGGTGGGCCGGGCGATTGCGGGAGACAGTGTCGTGACGATCGGCGACCTCCTGCGCGATCCCCGCGACCGTCATCGCCGCCTGCCCTGCGTTGCGCTTCTGCTCGCCCGGGGCGAGACGATTACGCTGACGCCAGCGGACGACCAGCCGCTCGGCTTCGGCGACCGGCTGCTGTTCTGCGGCCAGGGCCGCGGGACCGACCCCATGGTCTGGTCGCTGCAGGACGATCGGGTGCTGACCTACGTGCTGACCGGGCGGCAGTTGCCGCAGGCGTGGATCTGGCGCTGGCTCGAGCGGCGCGCCGCGGCGCGGGAATCAATCTGACGGCCCGAGGTCTAAACGGCGCATGAAGATCGCCACCCTCATCCTCGCAACCGTGGCCGCCCTTGCCGGCTGGTGGCTCTGGCCGGCCGGGGAGCAAGCGGAGGCGGCGCAGTACCGCACCCAGGAAATCGACCGCGGCGACATCGTGCAGACCATCACGGCCAACGGCACGCTGAGCCCGCTCACGGTCGTGCAGGTGGGAACCCAGGTCTCGGGCACGGTGCAGAAGATCCACGTCGACTTCAACGACGTGGTCAAGGAAGGCCAGGTGCTCGCCGAGCTCGATCCCGCGCTGCTGCAAGCCACGCTGAAGGAGAGCGAGGCGAGCCTCGACAACGCGCGCGCCTCTCTCGAGCTTGCCCGCAGCAACGTGGCGCGCACCGAGAGCCTGTTTCGCAAGAACCTCGCGCCCGACTCGGATCTCGACCAGGCCCGCGAGCGCCTCAAGGTGACGCAGGCTCAGGTCAGGACCTCCGAGGCCAAGGTGGAGCGCGACCGCACCAACCTGCGCTACGCGATCATCCGCTCGCCCATCGCGGGAGTCGTCATCAACCGCAACGTCAACGTCGGGCAGACCGTCGCGGCGAGCTTCCAGACGCCGACCCTGTTCCAGATCGCCGAGGACCTGCGGCGGATGCAGATCGACACCAGCGTCGCCGAGGCGGACGTCGGCGGGCTCGACCTCGATCGCGCCGTGACCTTCACCGTCGACGCCTTCCCGAAGCGCGAGTTCACCGGCCGGATCCGGCAGATCCGCCTCAATCCGACGATCCAGCAGAATGTCGTGACCTACAACGTCGTCGTCGAGGCGGAGAATCCGGAGGGCAGGCTCCTGCCCGGCATGACCGCGCACGTCAGCATCCAGCTCGACGAGCGGCGCAACGTGCTGCGCGTGCCCAATGCGGCCCTCGCGTTCCGGCCGAAGGACGCGGACAAGCCGGCGCGCGAGGGCAGGGGGAGCGGCTCGACCGTCCACGTCCTGCGGGACGGCGCGCCGATCCCGGTGAAGATCCGGACCGGCATCACCGACACCACGATGACCGAGGTCGTCGAGGGCGAGCTCGCCGTCGGCGACCGCGTGGTGACGCGCGAGATCGGGGCGAAGAAAGGCAGCAGCAGCACCACCTTCCGGTTTCGCCTGATGTGATGGCCCCGGGGGACGACCTCGTCCGCGTCACGCGGTTTTCGAAGCACTACGAGGTGCCGGGCGGCGAGCCGGTGCCGGTGCTGCACGCGGTGGAGCTGACGATCGCCGCGGGCGAGTTCGTGGCGATCATGGGGCCTTCGGGCTCCGGCAAGTCCACCTTCATGAACCTGCTCGGCTGTCTCGACACGCCGAGCGACGGCGAGTACTGGCTGCAGGGCCGCAATGTCGCGGGGCTCTCCGCCGACGAGCTCGCCGCACTGCGCAACCGGCTCATCGGCTTCGTCTTCCAGGGCTTCAACCTGCTGCGGCGGGTGAGCGCGCTGGACAATGTGGCGCTGCCGCTGCTTTATGCCGGGGTCGGCCGGGCCGAGCGGCATGCCCGGGCGCAGGCGCTGCTCGACCAGGTCGGGCTCGGCGGACGCGCCAAGGCGCTGCCCAACCAGCTCTCCGGCGGGCAGCAGCAGCGCGTGGCCATCGCCCGCGCGCTCGCCTGCGAGCCGGCGCTGATCCTCGCCGACGAGCCCACGGGAAACCTCGACACCCACACGAGCGGGGAGATCATGACGCTGTTCACCCGCCTCAACGCGGAGCGCGGGATCACCGTCGTCGTGGTGACCCACGAAGCGGACATCGCGCGCTACGCCCGGCGACTGGTGCGCTTCGTCGACGGCCGCGTCGCGCACGACGGCGAGGTGACGCCGTGAGGCTGCGCGCCCTGCCCGGCGAGGCCTGGCGGTCGATGGGGCTCAACCGCCTGCGCACGGGGCTCACCATGCTCGGCATGGTGATCGGCGTGGGCGCGGTGGTGCTCATGCTCGCGGTGGGCGACGGCGCCCGGCACACCGTCAACGAGCAGATCCGCGCGATGGGCAGCAACCTGTTCCTGATCCTGTCGGGGGCCAGCACCTCGTCCGGCGTGCGCATGGGTGCCGGCACCAAGCCGACGATCACCCGCGGTGATGCCGAGGCGCTGGCCAGGCTGCCGACCCTCGACGGCGTCGCCCCGGTGCACTCCCAGACCGTGCAGCTCGCCCAAGGCGCGAACAACTGGAGCGCGCAGGTCTACGGCGTGACCCCCGAGTTCTTCCCCGTGCGCGACTGGCCGGCGGAATCGGGGCAGTTGATCAGCGAGTCGGACTTGCGCTCGGCGGCGCGCGTGGTGGTGCTCGGCCAGCTCGTAGCAAAGGAGCTCTTCGGCGCCGACGACCCGCTGGGCAAGACCGTGCGCATCAAGAACCTGCCGTTCACGGTGATCGGCGTCGCCGCGGCGAAGGGGCAGAGCCTCACCGGGCGCGACCAGGACGACATCGCCTTCGTGCCCCTGACGACCGCGCAGAGCAAATTGTTCGGGGTCGCCTTTCCCGGGGCGCTCAGCTTCATGACCGTGCGCGCGAAGTCCGACGAGCTGATGGAGGACGCCGAGGCCGACATCCGCCAGACCTTGCGCCAGCGTCACCGGCTGATGCCTGGCGAGGACGACGACTTCACGGTGCGCAACCTGTCGTCGACGGCGGAGACCGCGGCCACCACCGCCCGCGTGCTCACGATCCTGCTCGGCACCATTGCCTCGATCTCGCTGATCGTCGGCGGCATCGGCATCATGAACATCATGCTCGTCTCCGTCACCGAGCGGACGCGCGAGATCGGCATCCGCATGGCGGTGGGCGCGCGCCGGCGCGACATCCTGCTGCAGTTTCTGCTCGAGGCGATCCTGATCTGCGCGATCGGCGGCGTGGCGGGCGTCGCGCTGGGCATCGGCGGCGCATGGGCGATATCGGCATTCGCTGGCATGGACACCGTCGTCACCGGCACGGCGATCGCGCTCGCCTTCGCCTTCTCGGCCACGACCGGGATCTTCTTCGGCTGGTACCCGGCGCGAAAGGCGGCGCACATGCAGCCGGTGGAAGCGCTCAGGTACGAATAGGAGCGACCTCCAGGTCGCGATGCGATCGCGGCGTGGACGCCACTCCCACGGATTCGTGCAGGGCCTAATCGCGCCGTGGACGCCGCTCCTACCTGACGCGCCGCCACCGTAGGAGCGACCTCCAGGTCGCGATGCGATCGCGGCGTGGACGCCGCTCCCACGGATTCGGGCAGGGCCTAATCGCGGCGTGGACGCCGCTCCCACGGATTCGGGCAGGACCTGATCGCGCCGTGGACGGCGCTCCTACCTGACGAGCCGCCGCCGTAGGAGCGACCTCCAGGTCGCGATGCGATCGTGGCGTGGACGCCGCTCCTACGGATTCGTGTAGGGCCTGATCGCGCCGTGGACGCCGCTCCTACCTGATGCGCCACCGTAGGCGCGCCCTCAGGCCGATGAACCCGGTAAAGTGTCGCGGGCCACGCACCGATACCCCGCCATGACAACCTTGCTCGCGAGACTCTTCG
>Ga0114939_10003342_pt1 | contig 11299 bp, 13 predicted proteins | sample AshMeaCrysSpring_FD_87196 | JGI IMG/M metagenome (GOLD analysis project Ga0114939, IMG submission 87196) | Groundwater microbial communities from Big Spring, Nevada to study Microbial Dark Matter (Phase II) - Ash Meadows Crystal Spring | ecosystem: Environmental > Aquatic > Deep subsurface >... | reverse complement strand
GCCGGCATGCCGCTGCTCGCGCGCGGCAACCGGCTGTCGGTGATGCCGGTCACGCCGGCGCAGTGGGAATTCATCCTCTCGCTCGAGCGCCAGGGCTGAGGCCGGGCGCGCCGGCGCGTCACAACAGGCGCGCGGGCGTCTCGGCGCCGAGACCGAGCGCGCTCGCGCCAATGCGCAGCGCCTCGTCGGCAAAGGTGTCGAGGTCGCGCCAGCGCGCGTCCTCGTCGATCACCTCCGACATCGCGCCGTTGACGACGCGCAGCCGCAGCCGCAGCCGCGGTCCCGGCCCCGGCTTCTCCGCGCAGAGGTAGAGCCCGGGCCTCGTCTGCCCGTCCTGCACGAAGGCCATGATCCAGCGATAGCTCAGGCCGTCGCCGCTCTCGATCTCGCCGAGCACCGTGACGCTCTGGTCGCCGACGCGATAGCGGCGCTTGGGGATGGCGGTGCGAATCACGGGCAGCATTCCCGGACCCTTGATCAATGACCGCCGATGCCGCTTTCGGCGGCGTCCGCGTCCAAAGTGCTGCGGCTCGGAAACCGCGCCGAGCCGACGCGCAGCAGCAGCACGGCCAGCGCGAGCAGCAGGATCGCGCCGGTGACTGCGAGCAGCCGCTCCTCGGTCATCGTCTTGATGTCGATCGCGAGCAGGCGGGTGAGCGCCGTGATCGCGATGTAGATGAGGTAGCGCACCGGCAGCTGCTTCGTCTTGAAGTAGATGCCGACCATGGCGCCCAGCTCGAGGTAGATGAAGAGCAGGAGGATGTCTTTGATGTCCGGCCCGCCGTGGGCGACGATCTTGAAGACCTCGGCCCACGCCGCCCAGATGATCGACGCGCCCACCACGAACAGGCCGAGCAGATGGAAGCCATCGGTCAGCATGTCGCCGACCCTCTCGATGCGATGCAAGTGGGCGTGTGTCATGGCTGGTGCCCTGTCGGGGGGAGGGACGCAGGGAGCCTAGCACCAGGCCCTTCCGGAGGCCTAGCACCGGCTCCGTTGGCCGGATGCGGCATGGTATCTTTTGGGCATCCGTACCGGGAGCGGCAGGCCCCATGCCCTACTTCGTTTACCGAATCACCGAACGGCCCGGCGCGGCCAAGCAGCTCGAGCACCTGGCGACCTTCGACAGGTTCCAGGAAGCAAAACAGAAGGTCCGCACCGACCGTGCAGGACTCGACTCCGCCGCCGGGCAGGACGTGCGGATGATCTTTGCGAAGAGCGAGGTCGAGGCGCAGGCCCTGTTGCAGCGGCCGCGCGAGGAACGGGTGATCGGCGAGGACTGAACGACCGGGCCCCCGCCAGGTCACTGGCGAGTGAGCAAGCTCGCCGTTCCCCCGCCGCTGCGCATTCTTTCCTCGGCGTAATACTGGAGCACGCGCTTCACGTACTCCCGGGTCTCGGCGTAGGGCGGGATCTTGTAGCCGTTGTTGATGACTGCATTCTCCCCGGCGTTGTAACCGGCGAGGGCGAGCGGCAGGTTGTCGTTGAACATCGCCATCAGGTCGCGCAGGTAGGAGGCGCCGCCGCGCAGGTTCTGCGCCGGATCGAAGCGGTCGCGGACCCCGTAGCGGTCGGCGGTGCCGGGCATCAGCTGCATGAGGCCGCCGGCGCCGGCGTGCGACACCGCCGTGGCGTTGTAGCCGGACTCCGCGCGGATGACGGCGTGCAGCAGCTCGGGCGAGGTCCGCGTCTCCATCGCCACCCGCTCGATCATCCAGGTCAGGGTCTGGCGACTGACGTTGCTGAAGCTCTTGCTGAGCGGCTGGTAGGCAATCGGCCGGTGCGGCACTGGCGGGAGCTGCTGGACGATGGTGAGGCGGGACCGATCCTCGAGATCGACCCGGCGTACCAGGGCGTAGCCCGGGTCGGTCTTCTGCTTGTCGGTATACTCGATGTTGCCGTCGGGATTGCGGTACAGATAGCCCTCCGCCGCCCCCGCGGGGACGACGGTCGCTGCGGCCAACGCCGCCACCAGCCACCTGCAGGCCCTTGCGCTCACCGCCACCCCCCCGGCGTGCTCCGACGCACAAGATAGTACGTCGGCATTCGGCGGTAAACCGTTAGCCGCTATGCAAAAAAGCGCGCGCCGGTTCAGTCCTCCCGGGCCACGAGCGCGAGCGCTGCCGAGTTGATGCAGTAACGCAGGCCGGTCGGCCGCGGACCGTCGGGAAAAACGTGGCCCAGGTGCGAGCCGCAACGCGCGCAGTGCACCTCGGTGCGAATCATCCCGACGCTGCGATCGACCTGCTCGCCGACTGCCCCGTCCGCGATGGGCTGCCAGAAGCTCGGCCAGCCCGTGCCGGAGTCGAATTTGGTCGTCGAGTCGAACAGCGGCTCACCGCAGGCGACGCAGCGGTAGCTGCCGGGCGTCTTCGTCGCGTGGTAAGCGCCGGTGAAGGCGCGCTCCGTCCCGTGCTCCCGGCAGATGTGATACTGCTCGGGCGTGAGACGCTCACGCCACTCGGCGTCGGTCAGCTCGGTCTCGTCTGCCATCGCCTCTTCCTCCTCGATTCTGGACGGTCAGCATAGCCCTGCGGACCCCAAACCCATCCGCGCACCCGATCCGGTTTGTATCGACCGGTTTGTCCGGGCCGGACGCCGATATACTGCGCGCCGGTCTTTCCCCGGCAGGGCCCCGTGCCCCGCGACGCCGTCCCCCTTGCTTCCTCACGCTCGGAGCCCACGCCCCCGATGTACCGCCAGCGCGCCCCGCGCAGTCCCGCCCAGCGCTTCGCCTTTGCCCTCGTCGCGCTGCTGGCGATCGCGCTCAGCTACTGGGCCGGCAACCAGGCCCGCGGCCCCGAGGACGACGTGCCGCGCCGGCCTCGCCACCTCGTCGCCCCGGCCCAGCCCTTGCCACTGACCGGACTGGGACTCGTCGACCAGTACGACCGCCCCTTCGACGCCGCCCGCACGGCGGGGCGCTGGAGCGTCCTGGCGCTCGCCTCCCCCGCCGACCCCGAGGCGTCCCGCGCGGCGCTCACCCGGCTCGTGCACGTGCACAACTGGCTCGCCGACCGCCACGAGGTGCAGCAGCAGTTCCAGGGCGTCTTCGTCTCGCTCCAGCCGGGAGCGGCCGGCCAGGCGGCGATGCTCAGGGACCTCGTCGGCTTCTACAGCCCGGACTTTCTCGCCCTCGCCGGCGACACCGAGGCCCTGTTGCCGCTCCTCCCGCCCCGGGGGGCGGCGAATTCGGGCAAGCCCGGTCAGGCCGACGACGCCCTGCGCGCCAGCCAGCAGGCCATGGCGGTCGTGGGCCCGGACAGCCTGCTCCGCGGCTGGTTTACCGCCGAGGTGCCGCCCGCTACGATCGCCCGCGACGTCAAGGCGCTCGTGCTGCACGGCGCCGCGCAGTGATCGATCCTCCTGCCATGGCAACGCAAGCCCCCGCGCCTACCGTCCCCGGCTTCCTGTTCTCTCTCCTGCTGCACCTGCTGCCCCACCACCTGCTGGGCCGCCTCGTGCACCAGGTCACCCGCGCCGAGTGGCCGCCTCTCAAGGACTGGCTGATCCGCCGCGCGGTTGAGGGCTTCCGGGTCGACATGACCAGCGCGGCCGAGCCCGACCCGCACGCCTACCCGAGCTTCAATGCCTTCTTCACGCGGGCGCTGCGACCGGACGCGCGCCCCCTGTGCGCGGACGAGGACGCCATCTGCTGCCCGGCCGACGGCGAGGTGAGCGAGGCCGGGGTGGTGACGCACGGCAGGCTGGTGCAGGCCAAGGGCTGGGACTATTCGCTACTGGAACTGCTGGGCGGCGACCAGCAGCTCGCCGCCGAGCTCGCCGACGGGGCCTACGCGACCATCTACCTCTCGCCGCGCGACTACCACCGCGTGCACATGCCGCTCGCCGGCCGGCTGCGGGCGATGCTGCACGTCCCCGGCCGGCTCTACAGCGTGAACAGGCTCACGACCGCGAGCCTGCCGCGGCTGTTCGCGCGCAACGAGCGCGTGATCTCGGTGTTCGACACGGCGCACGGTCCGATGGCGGTGATCCTGGTCGGCGCGACCTTCGTCGGCAGCATGGACACGGTGTGGGCCGGCACCGTGACGCCCGCGTTCCGGCGCGCCACCGTGTGGCGCGCAGCGCCCGAGGCGCCGGTCGAGCTCGCCCGCGGCGCCGAGATGGGCCGCTTCAACATGGGCTCCACCGTCATTCTGCTGCTCGGCCGAAACACCGCGCGCTGGGCTGACGCCCTGCGTCCGGGCCACCCGGTACGGATGGGCGAGCGGATCGGCGCGCTGCTGCGCTGACGCCCCTCAGGCCCGCTCCAGCGGGAAGGCCAGCACCTCGGCAATGTCCCGCGCGCCGGTTGCCAGCATCAGCAGGCGATCGAGGCCCAGCGCGACCCCCGCGCAGTCCGGCAGCCCGGCCGCCAGGGCGGCGAGCAGGCGCTCGTCCAGCGGCATCTCCGGCAGCCCCCCGGCCCGACGCCGCGCGTTGTCGGCGAGGAAGCGGGCGCGCTGCTCCGCGGCGTCCGCCAGCTCGTGGAAGCCGTTCGCGAGCTCCATCCCGCCGACGTAGACCTCGAAGCGCTCCGCCACCGGCGGGTCGCCCGGGCGCACGCGCGCGAGCGCCGCCTGGCTCGCCGGGTAGTCGGTGACGACCGTGATCGCCGCGGCATCGAAGCCGGGCTCGATGCAGTGGGTCATGAGCAGGTCGAGCCAGGCGTCCCGCGTGGGGAGTTCGAGGGCGTCGGCGCCCGGCACGCCGGCGTTCAGCGCCGCGGCGCGCAGCGCGTGGACGTCCGCGCGATGGGGATCGATGCCGAGCGTGCGGTCAAAAGCCTGTGAATAGCGCAGCCGCTCCTCGCGCAGTCGGCGCGGCAGCACCGCCCGGATCAGGCCGACGACCTCGTCGGCCAACGCGGTGACCGGCCAGCCGGGGCGATACCACTCGATCAAGGTGAACTCGGGGTTGTGGCGCCGGCCGCGCTCGCCGTCGCGGAAGGCCTTGCAGATCTGATAGATCGGCCCGCTGCCCGCGGCGAGCAGCCGCTTCATCGCATGCTCGGGCGAGGTCTGCAGGTACCGGGTCGCGCCATGCGGCGCGGCGGGCCCGCGGTAGCGGGTGGCGAGGCTCGCGAGCGCGGGATCGGTAGCCCCGGCGCGGCACAGGAGCGGCGTCTCGACCTCGAGCACGCCGGCCGCGGCGAAGAATCCGCGAACCTGTTCCAGCAGGCGCGCGCGCGCCGCGAGGGCGTCGCGCCCGGCCGTGGGGGACCAGTCGGCCCCCGTCGTCACTCCTTCGCGCGCGAGACGTAGGCGCCCGTGCGGGTATCGACCTTGACCGCCTCGCCGGTCTGCACGAACAGCGGCACGCGCACCACGGCGCCCGTCTCCAGGGTTGCGGGCTTGCCGCCGCCGCCCGAGGTGTCGCCGCGCACGCCCGGGTCGGTCTCGGTGATCGTCAGGACGACGAAGTTGGGCGGGCTGACGCCGATGGGTGCGCCGTTCCACAACGTGACGATGCACACGTCCTGCTCCTTGATCCACTTCGCGGCGTCGCCGACCGCCGTCGCATCGGCGGTGACCTGCTCGAAGGACTCGGGATGCATGAAGTGCCAGAACTCGCCGTCGTTGTAGAGGTACTGCATGTCGGTCTCGACGACGTCCGCGGCCTCGACCGAATCGCCGGACTTGAAGGTCTTCTCGATGACGCGGCCGTTCTTGAGGTTGCGCACCCGGACCCGGTTGAAGGCCTGGCCTTTGCCCGGCTTCACGAATTCGTTTTCAATGATCGTGTAGGGGTCGCCGTCCAGCATGATCTTTAGGCCGGACTTGAATTCGCTGGTGCTGTAGGTCGCCATGTCGTCGTCATCCAACGGCCGGAAAAAGGCGCGCATCATAGCGCGAAGCCCCGATGCGGGTCAGGTCGCCTGGCAGGGCGCTTTGCTTGACTCGACGCGCGACGCCGACTCCCTGTTCGGCCGTCTCGCGCTCGATCCCGCCCTGCTGCCCGGCGCGCGGGCAGCCGCCGCGCGCTTCGAATGCCGCGTGACGCCCGAGATGCTCGGCGCCGCAGGACGCGGCGCGGAGGATCCGGTGCTGCGCCAGTTCCTGCCCGCAGCCGCCGAGCTCGAAGAGGTGCCGGGCTTCGTGGCCGACCCGGTCGGCGACCTCGCCGCCGCGCGCTCGCCGGGGCTGCTGCAGAAGTACGCCGGGAGGGCCCTGCTCGTGACCACGGCCGCCTGTGCCGTGCACTGCCGCTACTGCTTCCGCCGTCACTTTCCCTATGTCGGGCAGACAGCAGCCCGTGACGGTTGGCAGGGCGCGCTCGCGCAGTTGGCGGCCTCTCCGGATGTCGCCGAGGTCATCCTGAGCGGCGGCGACCCGCTGATGCTCTCGGACGAGCGCCTGGCCGCCCTCTGGGACGGGCTGGCGGCGATCCCCCAGGTCGTCCGCCTGCGCGTCCACACCCGCATGCCCACGGCCGTGCCCGAGCGCGTGACACCCGCGCTGCTCGCGCTGCTGCGCCGCCCCCGGTTTGCGTCGAGCGTCGTCGTGCACGTCAACCATGCGGCGGAGCTCGCACCGGGGCCGGTCGCGGCCCTGCGCGCCCTGCGCGGTACGGGCGTCGCGCTGCTCAACCAGTCGGTGCTGCTGCGGGGCGTGAACGACGACGCGGACGCGCTGTGCGCGCTGAGCGAGCGGCTGTTCGCCGCGGGGGCCCTGCCCTACTACCTCCATCTCCTGGATCCGGTCGCAGGCGCAGCCCACTTTGCGGTCGACGAGGCCGTCGGCCGTCGCCTGCTGGCCCAAATGCGCGCGCGCTTGCCTGGCTATCTCGTGCCTCGCCTGGTCCGGGAGTCGCCGGGCCAGACCGGCAAGACCCCGGTGGCGTGCTGAGCGTCGCAAGTCCCCCGACGCACGGCGCTACTGCCGATTTCCCGCCGCAGGGCGGCGCGCCTATGATTAAACAAACAGAAGGCCGGATCGCACGCCTGGCCCTTCGCAGAACAGCCACCTGAGGATGTCGCACCGTGAGCACTGAGAACACCCTGGGTCTGCGGGTCCCCAAGCGCAATCCGCCTCCGGCCGATTACGCTCTCTCCGATCCGCGGCGCGCGGAAAAGTGGTTCGATTCCCTCCCACAGGCCAACATCGGCGAGCTCGCCCGGCAGACTTATCAGGCACTCACGGAGTTCAACCGGGTGGAGATGCCCGATTCGATCCGCCTGCAGATCGCCGAGCGCTTCGTCGCGACGGTCGACTACCTCGGCACCAATCTCGAGCGGCACTTCCTCGACACCGCCTTCCCGCTGGCGCCCAAGGCGGAAAAAGTGGCCGCGCTGGTCCGCGAGCTCAATGCCGAGCTCGCCGTCTCCTACAAGATCGTCATCGAGCGCATCCTCGGCGGGATCCACGAGGCCGACGACCAGCGACTGCTCGTCATTGCCCTGCAGCGTGCCCTGCGCTACCTCGGGCGCACCCAGTTTCGCGCCGTGCTCGTCTACCAGCCCTGGCCCGCCGGCAGTTGGCGCGAGGCGCACGCCATCCACGGCTACGCGGTCCAGCAGGGGCTGGAGTCGGTGCCGGTGCGGGATCGGCTCGAGGACAGCCGCTCGCCGGCCGCCACGGTGGGCGAGATCTACCGGCAGATGATCGTGCTTGCCGCCGCCGAGCCGCAGCGGCTGCGCCAGCGGGAGATGCAGCGCGTATTCGAGAACGGCGGGCGCTGGGGCAAGGCGCTCTCGTTCATCCCGGCCGAGGATACCGAGACCAGGCCCACCCACCGGTTGATCGACACCGCTGCCGACAAGGAACCGCTGCTGGTCGAGCGCTTCAACGAGCCGACGCGCGGCCGCTATCTTCTGGTCGATCTCGCACCACTCGCCGCAACGGTCGAGGCCGAGCTCGCGGGCACGGAGTCGACCGAGGCGCCGCAGCCGCCGACCGCCGTGCTCGCCACCACGCTGTTGCGGCGACTCGCCGACCATTGGGCGAAACCGGCACGGCGCCGGTTCTCGCGTACCCGGCTCGTGTTCGAACTGCGCGTCGTGGTCGGCCTCTCGGCGATCCACGACGAGCTGATGCAAATGAAAACGGTGGGGACGCGGCCCGGTGCGCCGCCGCCCAGCCTGCTGCAGGAGCGCGACCTCTATGCGCTGGCGCCGCTCGGGCTGGACCTGCAGGTCTCCGATCCGGACGTCCTCGGCCCTGCCACGCAGGCGATCGCCTGGAAGTCACCGGAGGACGCCGAGCCGGCGCCCGATGCGCCCAGCTTCAACGTGCGCACGGCGAACGAGAGCGCAGGAGGCTATTGCATCGAGTGGCACGCCGGCAATGCGCCGCGCATGCGGGTCGGCGAGGTGCTGGGCATCCAGACGGTCACAGAGGACCCGCAGTTCAGCGTCGGCCTGATCCGCTGGATCCAGTACGCGGGTCGCGACACGCTGCGCGTAGGCGTCGAGCTCGTTGCCCCGCAATGCGACGCGGTGGACAGCTTCGTCGGCGACATCAAGGGCGCGCAGGATCGCCGCAAGCTCAAGACCGAGCCGGCGCTGCTGCTGCCCGCGTTTCCCGCCGCCGGCCGGCCGGCCACGGTACTCGTCCCCACGATCAACCGGAAGCAGGGCGACGTGATGTGGCTCTTATCGCCGCAGCGGGATCAGCTGGTGCGCCTCGACGAGCTGGTGGAGGCGACCGGCGTTTGCGCGCGTTTCGAGTTCGAGGTGCTGAGGGAAAGCGCCCACCTCGAAGGACGCCGGCTCGGTGCGGCCGTCGAGAGCGACCCGGCTCGCCACGACTTCGACAACCTCTGGTCGAACCTCTGACCCCGGCGCGACGCGCGGGGAAAGCGCCGTGCCCGGGAGCGAAGGCCCTCCCCCGGCACTGAGCCACGCGCCCGGCGAGTGCCGGGTCGTGGCCTTCACCGGAATGCACGCCCGCACCGGCGCGCATCTCGCCGCGCTGCGGCGCCGTCATGCCGGGCTGGACGTGGTGCGCTGCCGGACGCTCCTCGACTTCGCCCGCGCCCTCCGGTCCCCGCCATGGCACCTGGTGATCGTCGACTGCGGTCCGGGAAATCCTCGCCTCGCCGATGCCATTTCGCTCTTCCGTCGTGGCCACGCGGGCGCCCCGTTGCTGGTGGTCAGCGAGGCCACGCCTGTCCTGGCCAAGGCCGTCGACGACCTCGAAGGCTGTCTGACCCTGTCGCCGGACGATGTCGAGGGCTTGGACCGCCTACTCACCCGCCACTGCCCGAGGCCCTCCGCCGCCGCCGGCGCGGTGGCCTTCACCGATGACCGGGGCGAGGACGGGAGCCGGCCCATCCTTGATCGCTCGGCCTTTGGCGAACGCCTCCAACGAGAGCTGGCCAACGCCCCTGGCGCCGCCGCCCTGGTCATCATCGACCTCGCGCCGACCGCCCCGTCCGGCTGGCTGGCGGCCTTCGGCCTTGCCGCCCTGGAGACGATCGATGCGCAGCCGTCGGCGCTGGCGCTGCTCGCGCCCGGTCGCCTCGCGGCGCTGCTCGCGCCGGGTCCTACCGATCCGGCCAGCGGCGTCGCGCTCGCGCAGCGGCTGCGCGCCCAGCTGCTGCGGCCTTCCCTGGACGGGCAACCACTGGCCCCCGCTGTCGCCGTCTGTCCCGCGCGGACTGCCGACCGCGACGCAGGGCAGTGGCTGGATCGGGCGGAGCGGGCGTGCAGCGAGCTGGCCGCGGGCACGGAGCACGGTTACGCGGTGCTGAGCCGGGCGCCGTTGGCCGCTCTCTCGGCGCGAACCCTGCCGGGTCTCGTGCAGGAAGCGCTGGCAGGCGACCGGATGGCGTTGGTCTTTCAGCCCATCGTCAGCCTGCGCGGCGATGCGCGCGAGCACTACGAGGCGTTGATCCGGCTGCCCACGGTGGCGGCCGGCGAAATGCTGCCTCGCGATTTTTTCGCCGCCGCCGAAGCCGCAGGCCTCATGCCGGCGGTCGATCAGTGGGTCCTGCGCACCGCCGTCCGCCGCTTGGCACAGGAGCGCAGGCGGCACCCGCACGTCTGCCTCTTCGTCGCGGTCTCGGAAGCCAGCCTGCGGGAGGAGCGGCTGATGACCACGCTCTGCGAGGAGCTGGCCGCCGTTAACGCCCGAGGCTACTGGCTGACGCTGCAGTTAAGGGCGCGCGACGTGCGCCAGCACGCCGCGGCAGTGCCCCGGCTCGTCGCCGCGCTGCGGCGGATACGCTGCGGTGTCGCGCTGGACGGTTATGAAGACGACGTCACTACCCGCGAGCTGGTGGAAGCGCTGCGCTTCGACTTCGTGAAGTTGGCTGCCGCGCTCACGTACGGGGTTGTCACCGATCCAGCCTGCCTGGACAGGCTGCGCGCAACGGTGCGATGGCTGAATGAGCAGGGTGCGCGGTCGGTGGCGGTTGGCGTGGAGGACGCGCACGCCCTGGCCTACCTCTGGACGGCGGGAATCGACTACGCGCAGGGCTTTTTCCTGCACGAGCCCGCGGCGGAGATCGGCTACGACGACCGGGATTGAGGGTCAGCCGAGCCCGGGAGGCGTCACCAGGGCAGAAAGCCGTTGAAGAAGGACATCGGCCGGGAAATCTGGCGGTTCATCACCGCCATGTCGTTGCCGATGTTGTGGGTGGCAAAGGTCATCGAGCGCATCGCCCGGTCCATCGAGTCGATGTTCGCGAGCATCGGTTCCAGCGTGCTCACCTTTGTGTTGATCGACTCGACGCTGACCGCCATGGTCCGCACGTTCGCCGTCAGCTGGGCCATGTTGTCGGACACCGACTGCATGTTGCTGGCGAGCACGGTCATGTTCGAGTCGACGCTGAGGGCGAGGTAGTGCACGTCCCGCGTGAGGCTGAACACCAGATAGAAGCCGTAGGCGGCAAGCACCACGAAGGCGAACAGCGTGGGATAGACGATCAGTTCCCAGCGGCGGGCGCTGGTCTCGAAGGCCGCGGACAAGCGGTCCATCGCGTCGTAAGCGGAGGGTTCGGCCGGACGGCTGGAGGGCGCCGTAGGGGTCTCTGGGCTCGTCATGGACCGAACGGATCCGTGGCTAAGATGAATGGCTTATTACAATATCAGAAAACGCTACTAAAAAAACACCTCTTTGCCTGATTGCATTGACCTGCTCCCCGCCCTGTGCCTTTTGAAAGGTCGCCTCCGTGTCAGCGCCGACTAGCTGACGACCTCCGGATAGAGGGCCGCGGCGAGCGCGTACCATTCGCGCGTGCCCTTGCCGCGGGGCTCGAGCTCGAACACGGCCAGCCCCTCGCTGAAGGAGCGCCGATAGGCGGTGCGCTGGGCCAGCCGGGGCTTGAGGTAGTGGATGCCCGGCAACGACACCAG
>Ga0114939_10003341_pt1 | contig 11303 bp, 11 predicted proteins | sample AshMeaCrysSpring_FD_87196 | JGI IMG/M metagenome (GOLD analysis project Ga0114939, IMG submission 87196) | Groundwater microbial communities from Big Spring, Nevada to study Microbial Dark Matter (Phase II) - Ash Meadows Crystal Spring | ecosystem: Environmental > Aquatic > Deep subsurface >... | reverse complement strand
CTGCGCCTGTGGTCCGCCCGGGCGATCGCCGGCACCCCCGCCGCGCCGCCGGGGACCGTGATCGGGGCGGGGCGGGAGGGCATCGACGTCGCCACCGGCAGCGGCGTGCTGCGGCTTCTCGCGATCCAGCCCCCGGGCCGCCGGGCCATGACGGCTGCCGACTATGTCAACGCCCACCCCGTCGCCGGGGCGGTGCTTGGCTAGTCCGCGGGGCCGGGTCTTGAGCCCGCGGGCGGCTGCGGCCCGCGTGATCGCGGGAGTGCTCGCCGGGCGCTCGCTCGCGGAGGGCCTCCCTGCCGCCGCGGTCGCCCCCGCCGACCGCGCGCTGCTCGCCGAGCTCTGCCATGGCACTTGCCGCTGGCATCCCCGGCTGGACGCCCTGCTCGCCCAGCTCGCCCCCAAGCCGTTCAAGTCGCGGGACGCCGACGTCCGCGCCCTGCTCCTGGTCGGCCTCTACCAGCTCGTCGCGATGCGGGTCGCGTCCCACGCGGCCGTCGCGCAGACGGCCGAGGCGGCGCGAGCGCTCGGCAAGCCATGGGCGGTGGCGCTGGTGAACGCCGTGCTGCGGCGCTTCCTGCGCGACCGCGCTGCGATCGAGGCCGCCGTAGCGGATGACCCCGTCGCGACCCATGCGCACCCGGCCTGGCTGATCGATGCGCTCTCGGCCGCCTGGCCGGCCGACTGGCCCGCCGTCCTGGCCGCCGCCAATGCGCGGCCGCCGATGACCCTGCGCGTGAACCGGCAGCGTGACTCCGTCGAGTCCGCCCGCGCCCGCCTCGCGGCCAGCGGCTTCGCCGCCGCCACCCTGCTGCACGCCCCGGTAGCGCTGGTGCTCGAGCGCCCAGCGGACGTCGCCGAGCTGCCGGGCTTCGCCGCGGGACAGCTCTCGGTGCAGGATGCGGGGGCGCAGCTCGCCGCGCCGCTGCTCGACGTCCGGCCGGGGCAGCAGGTGCTCGATGCCTGCGCGGCGCCGGGCGGGAAGACCGCGCACCTGCTCGAGACTTGTCCGGACGCCGCGGTCACCGCGATCGATCTGGACGAGCGCCGCCTGGACCGCGTGCGCGAGAACCTCACGCGCCTCGGGCTCGCCGCCCGGGTCGCCGTCGGCGACGCCTCGTCTCCCTCTGGGGCCTGGGCCGATCAACGCTACGACCGCATCCTGCTCGACGTGCCCTGCACCGCCACCGGGGTCATCCGTCGCCACCCGGACATCAAGCTGCTGCGCCGGGCCGGGGACGTCGCCGCGCTCGCCGCGCGCCAGGCACGCATCCTGGACGCGGTTTGGCCGCTGCTCGAGCCCGGCGGTATCCTGCTTTACGTGACCTGCTCGCTGCTGCCCCAGGAAAACCATCAGCAGATCGACCGCTTCCTCGCGCGGCAACCGGACGCCCGCCCGCTCGCGCTCGACGCGGCCTGGGGGCGTCCCGCGGGCATCGGGCGGCAGACGCTCCCCGGCGAGGAGGACATGGACGGGTTCTATTACGCGCGCCTGACGAGGGCCGGGCCATGAACGCCGGGAGGCGAGCCCGATCCCTGCTCGCCGTCGCCTGCGTCACGCTCGCCCTCGCGATCGGGCCCCCCATGGCGCGCGCCGCGGCCATCACCATCGCCGACGCCGCGGCCGGCCTCCAGGATGGCCACTACCTCCTCGACGCGACGGTGAAATATGCCTTCAGCGACGCCGTGCTCGAGGCGCTCAGCCACGGCGTTCCCCTGGTGGTCGAGCTGCACGTCGAGCTGCGGCGCGAGGGCGCGTGGCTCTGGGAGCCCGACGTCGCCGACCAGCGCGTGCGCTCGCAGATCCGCTACAGCCCGCTGTCGGCGACCTACCAGACCATGGATCTCGAGACGGGCGCGCGCCGCACCTTCGCGACACGGGAGGCCGCGATCGGCGCGATCGGCGAGCTGCGGCAGCACCCCATCGCGGCGGCGGGCGCGCTAACCCCCGGCCAGCCCTACCTCCTCAGCCTGCGCGCGGCGCTCGACATCGAGGCCCTGCCGCTGCCGCTGCGGCCGCGGGCCTATCTCTCGCAGGAGTGGAATCTCTCGAGCGGGTGGAGCCGATGGCGCTTGCGCCCATGATCCGACCCCGGGCAGGGCTGCTCGGCCTCGCGCTGCTGCTCACGCCGCTGCTGGTCTCGCTGCACCTCATGAGCAGCGCCGTGCAGAACTCGGCGACGCTGAGCCGGTTGTTCGTGCCCCTGCTGCTGCTCAACGTGGCGGGCCTCGCCATCCTGCTGGCGCTGATCGTCGCCAACCTCGTCGCCTTGGTGCGCCAGTACCGGCAGCGCGTGCCGGGCGCCCGCCTGACGGCCCGCATGGTGGTCATCCTGGCCGCGCTGTCGCTGCCGCCCGTGCTGGTCGTGCACTACTACTCCCTGCAGTTCCTCCGCCAGGGCATCGACAGCTGGTTCGACGTGCAGATCGACGAGGCGATGGAGCAGGTGCTCGAGCTCAGCCGCTCCTCCCTCAACCTGCAGCTCCGCGACCAGCTGCGCGCGACCGAGCGGCTTCTGCCCTCCCTGCCGGAAGCGGCCGACATCCCCGCCCTCGCGGTGCAGCTTGCCGAGCTGCGCCGCCTCTCTGGCGCGACCGAGCTCACGCTGATGGACCGCCAGGGCGTCGTCGTGGCCTCGAGCAACGTGCGTCCTGCCGACGTGATCCCGGACGTGCCGCCCGACGCAGTGCGCCAGCAGGTGCGCGACAGCGGCAGCTATGTCGGCACCATGGCCTATGGCGAGGACGGCGCGCCGCACGTCCGCGCGGTCGCGGCGGACCGGCTCGGCAAGCGCTTCATCCTGCAGGGGCTCTTTCCCTACAACACCAACCTGCAGGAGCTCGGCGAGCGCGTGCAGGACGCCTACATCCGCTACCGCGAGCTGGCCTACCTGCGCGAGTCGCTGAAGTTCAGCTTCTCGCTCACGCTGCTGCTGGTGCTGCTGTTCAGCTTCTTCGGCGCGCTCTGGACCGCGTTCCACTCCGCGCGGCGCCTGGCCGCGCCGATCCGCGACATCGCCGAGGGCACCCGGGCGGTCGCCGACGGCGACTATGGCCTGCAGCTGCCCGAGCCGCGCACCCAGGACGAGATGTCCTCGCTGGTCGGCTCCTTCAACGCGATGACGCGGCGGCTCGCCCAGGCGCGCGCCGCGGAGGAGGCGAGCCGGTGCGAGGTCGAGGCGCAGCGCGCCTACCTCGAGACGGTGCTCGACCGCCTCTCGTCCGGCGTGATGACCATCGACGAGGCCCAGCAGCTTCGCACCGCCAACGCCGCCGCCGCGCAGATCCTGCGGCTCGATCTCGCGCCCTACCTCGGCGGCCCCTTCGCCGCACTGGGCCAGGAATCCCCGCAGCTCCAGCAGTTCGTGGACGCCCTCGCCGCCCCCGTGCGAGACAGCACGAGCGAGTGGCGCGAGGAGCTGACGCTGTACGGCGGCGAGGGCCGGCAGGTGCTGCTCTGCCGCGTGTCGCTGCTGCCGGCGACGGCCGGCGGGCACGTGCTGGTGTTCGACGACGTCACCACGCTCGTCAAGGCACAGCGCGACGCCGCCTGGGGCGAGGTGGCGCGCCGGCTCGCGCACGAGATCAAGAATCCGCTGACGCCGATCCAGCTCTCGGCCGAGCGCCTGCGCCGCAAGTTCCTCGGCTCGATGGCCGAAGAGGAGGGGCGCGTCCTCGACCGCGCGACGCACACGATCGTGCAGCAGGTCGAGGCGATGAAGGAGATGGTCAACGCCTTCTCGGACTATGCAAAGCCCTCGAGCCTGCACCGCGCCCCGGTCAGGCTCGACGCCCTCGTCGGCGACGTCCTCGAGCTTTACCGCGGCGCGGCCGGACCGGCGCACGTCGCCGTCGACCTCGAGGCCCCCGGGGCCTGGGTCGCGGCGGATGCCGTGCGCCTGCGCCAAGTGCTGCACAACCTCGTGAAAAACGCGCTGGAGGCCGTCGCGGAGCGGCCGGGCGGCGCCGTCCGGGTGATGACGCGCACGCTCGAGGCGGGGGACGGCGTGTTCGCGGAGGTGCAGGTGTCCGATAACGGTCCCGGATTCGACGAGGCCAACCTCGGGCAGATCTTCGAGCCCTACGTGACGACCAAGGCCAAGGGCACCGGCCTCGGTCTCGCGATCGTCAAGAAGATCATCGAGGAGCACGGCGGTATGATCTGGGCCGCCAACCAGTCGGGCGGCGGGGGCTGCATGACCTTCCGCCTGCCGCTTTGCAGCGGCCCGACGGGCGCCGGCGTCCCGCCCGAGCAGAGGAGCCCGAACCCATGACCTCGCCGCACGTCCTCGTGGTGGACGACGAGCCCGATATCCGCGACCTCGTGAAAGAGATCCTCGAGGACGAGGACTACCGCGTGGTGACGGCGGAGGACGGGCGGTCCGCCCGTCAGGCGCTGCGCGAGGGCAAGCCCGATCTCATCCTGCTCGACATCTGGATGCCCGACGTCGACGGCATCACGCTGCTCAAGGAGTGGGCCGAGGACGAGGGCCTGCCCTGCCCGGTGATCATGATGTCGGGGCACGGCACGGTCGAGACGGCGGTCGAGGCCACGCGGCTCGGCGCCTACGATTTCCTCGAGAAGCCGCTGTCGCTCGCCAAGCTGCTGCTCACCGTCGAGCGCGCCCTCGAGGCGGATCGGCTGGCCAGGGAAAACGTCGGCCTGCGCCGGCGCAGCCAGCCGATCATCGAGCCGGTGGGGCGCAGCGCGGCGATGCAGCGCCTGCGCGAGCAGGTCAAGCGCCTCGCGCAACACGACACCTGGGTGCTGATCTCGGGCGAGGCGGGCAGCGGCCGCGAGACCTTCGCGCGCTACCTGCACGCGCAGAGCGTGCGGCGGGAGCGGCCCTTCGTGGAGGTCGCGGTCAACGCCATCGCGCACGGCAACGCCGCCCGCGAGCTGTTCGGCAGCGAGCAGGACGGCCGCATCCACTACGGGCGGCTCGAGCAGGCGAGCGGCGGGACGCTGTTCCTCGACGAAGTCGCGGACATGGATGCCGAGGCGCAGGCGCAGCTCGTGGGCGCGCTGGACACCGGCTCCTTCGTGCGCGTGAGCGGCAGCGACCCGGTGAAGATCGACGTGCGCATTGTCGCCGCCACCTCGCTCGACCTCGCCGCCGAGGTTCACGCCCGCCGTTTTCGCGAAGACCTCTTCTACCAGCTCAACGTCGTGCCGCTGCGCATCCCGCCGCTGCGCGACCACCATGAGGACGTGCCCGACCTGCTCGGCTTCTACGTCGAGTACTTCGCCCAGCACGAGAAACTGTCCTACCGGCGCTTCAGCGTCGGCGCCCAGAACTTCCTGCGCAACTACGCCTGGCCGGGCAACGTGCGCGAGCTCAAGAACCTCGTGCAGCGCCTGCTGATCCTCGGCGCCGGCGACGAGATCGGCCAGGACGAGGTGGAGGCGGCGATGGGCAGCGCCGCCCGCGCGGGCGGCGAGGCGGTCGGCCTGCCCGGCATCTCCTTCGACCAGCCGCTGCGCGAGGCGCGCGAGGCCTTCGAGAAGGTCTATCTCGAGTACCAGCTCGAGCGGCACGGCGGCAACATCAGCAAGATGGCCGCCGAAGTCGGCATGGAGCGCACCCACCTCTACCGCAAGCTGCGCTCGGTCGGCATCGAGATCAAGGAGCGCCGCTGAGGCGGCGGAGAGGAAGGGTCCCCTATGCGAAGCTGGCCCGAGTACAGCAATTTCTTTCTCTCGCTGCTGGTGATCATCAACCCGCTCCTGGCAGTGCCGCTGTTCCTCGGCTACACGCGCGGCCAATCCGTTGCCGAACGGCGCCGCGCCGCCCGACTCACGAGCGCTACCGTGCTCGCGGCGCTGACGGTGGCCGCGCTGACCGGCGAGGCGCTGCTGCGCTTCTTCGGGACCAGCCTCGGCGCGTTCCGGGTCGGCGGCGGGATCGTGCTCTTTCTCATGGCCCTGGTGATGCTACGCGTCCACGCCGATACCTCGGGCTTCCTCGATTCCGGCGGCGAGGAAGGCCGCACGGGTCTGGTCGCCGTCGTGCCGCTCGCGATCCCGCTGCTCGCCGGGCCGGGCGCGATCGGCGCGGTGATCGTCGCGATGAGCCGATCCCGCGAGATCGAGCACGCGGCCATGATCCTCGCGATGATCGCCGCCAACAGCCTGGTGCTCTGGCTGGTGCTGCGCGCAGCCGAGCCGATCGGCCGGTCCTTCGGCCCGATGGCGATGGACCTCAGCAACCGCCTGTTCGGCCTTCTCCTCGCGGCCTTCGCCACCGAGATGGTGGCCGGCGGACTCAAGCAGCTCTTTCCGGTCCTTGCCGGATGACCCACGCCCTTGCCCCGGCCCGGTTCGCCCGCATCTGTCCACGTGTAGGCACGGGGATCTGACCCATGGGACTCATCGAGAACCTCGAGGGCATGCTGGCGCGCGGCCAGGACAACGCGCTGCTGCGCTTCAGCCTCGGCGGCGCCTACCTCAAGGCGGGCGACAGCGAGCGCGCGCTGTCGCACCTCGCGCGGGCCGTCGCGCACGATCCGCACTACTCCGCGGCCTGGAAGCTCTACGGTCGCGCACTCGCGGGGGCCGGCCGCAACGGCGACGCGATTGCGGCCTTCGACGCGGGCATCGCCACGGCGGAGGCGAAGGGCGACCTGCAGGCCGCGAAGGAGATGCGCGTCTTCCGCAAGCGTGCCGCAAAGGCGCAGGAAGAGGGAGCCTGAGCGCACCGTGACGACGGCCAAACTCACGCAGCTCATCGAGAGCGCCGGCCAGGTCATCCTGGGGAAGGAGCAGGTGGTCCGCCTGGCGCTCGCCTGCCTGCTGGCGCGCGGCCACCTGCTGATCGAGGACTTGCCCGGCGTCGGCAAGACGACGCTCGCGCACGTGCTGGCGCGCCTGCTCGGCCTCGACTATGCCCGCATCCAGTTCACCAGCGACCTCTTGCCGGCCGACATCCTCGGCGTGTCGGTCTACGACCGCGAGGAGGGGCGATTCCGCTTCCACCCCGGGCCGGTGTTCGCCCAGCTCGTCGTCGCGGACGAGATCAACCGGGCGACGCCCAAGGCGCAGAGCGCGCTGCTCGAGGCGATGGAGGAGCGTCAGGTGACGGTCGAGGGCGAGACGCGCCGCCTGCCCGAGCCGTTCTTCGTGATCGCCACCCAGAACCCGGCGCACCAGATCGGCACCTTCCCGCTGCCCGAGTCGCAGGTTGACCGTTTCCTCATGCGGCTGCGGATCGGCTACCCCGACCGCCAGGCCGAGCGGGCGCTGCTGCGCGGCGCGGACCGGCGCGAGCTGCTGCCGCAGATCCCGCCGGCGCTGGACCCGGCCGACATCCCGGCGCTGCAGCACCAGGCGAGCGGCGTGCACGTCGCCGAGGCCCTGCTCGACTATGCGCAGGCGCTGCTCGCGCACACCCGCGGCTCGCCGCGCTACCGCCACGGCCTGTCGCCGCGTGGCGGGCTCGCCCTGCTGCGGGCGGCGCGGGCCTGGGCCTTCGTCGACGGCCGCACGGCGGTGCTGCCCGAGGACGTGCAGGCCGTGCTTCCCGCCGTGGTCGGGCACCGCCTCGCCGCCGCGGCCGAGTCGGGCGACGACCCGGACGCCCTCGCCGCGGAGCTGCTGCGGGCCGTGCCCGTGCCGTGAGCGCGGGGCTCGCGCGCTTCGCCCGGGCCGGACGGGCCGGAGAGCCGCTGCGCGGCCGTCAGATCTACATCCTGCCCACGCGTTACGGCCTGCTCTACGCGGTTCTCGTCGTCGCGGTGTTCATCGGCGCGATCAACTACGGCAACAACCTCGCCTTCCTGCTGGCCTTCCAGTTGGCCGCGGTCGGCCACGTGGCGATGCACCAGACCTGGCGCAACCTGCGCGGCCTGCGGCTCGACGCCGACGGGTTCGGGCGCGTTTTCGCGGGCGAGGACGCGCGCTTCGCCGTGCGCCTCACCCCGGCCGACGGTCGCGAGCGCCCCGCCGTGCAGATCGATGGCGCGGGCGACCCGCTGCTGATAGACGGCCGGGCGGGCCCGGAGGCCGGTGGCGTGCTGCGCGTGGCGACGAATTGCCGCGGGCGGGTGGCCCTGGGACGCCTCACCCTCTCGACGCGCTACCCCCTGGGGCTGCTGCGGGCCTGGAGCTACGTCGACACCGACGCCGCCATGGTCGTCTATCCGCGGCCTGCCGCGCGTTTCGACGCCCCCGCCGACCCGACCTACGGCGGCGCGGAGCAGGGCAGCCTCGGCGTCGGCGCGGACGATTTCGTGGGCTTGCGCGGCTACCGTCCGGGAGACGCCCCCAGCCGCCTCGACTGGAAGACGCTGGCGCGCGAGCGCGGCCTGCACACCCGGCTGTTCGGTGGCGACCGGGCCGACCGGCTCTGGCTCAGCTTCGACGCGCTCGAGCCCCTCGATCCGGAGCGCCGGCTCGAGAGGCTCTGCCGCGGCGTGCTCGATGCGGAACGCGCGGGCCGGCACTACGGCCTGCGACTGCCCGGCGAGGAGATCCCCCCCGGGCACGGCGAGCGGCACGCGGAGCGCTGCCTCACCGCGCTCGCGCTGATGGACGCGCCGTGAAGGACGCCCTCGCCGAGCGACCGCTCGACGCCCCCGGCACCGCGCTGCTGATCGTCGCGGTCGCCGCCGCGGTGGCGCCGCACGCCTGGCACCTGCCCGCGCCGATCGTGGCGTTTTTCGCCGTGGCCGCGACCTGGCGTCTGCTCGCGATCGCCCGCCCCCGGCTGCTCCCCGGCAGGGCCATGCTCGCCCTGCTGCTGCTCGCCGGCCTCGGCGCGGTCGTTGCCGCCCAGGGCGCGGTCCCCAATCGCGACACGGGCGTCGCCCTGCTCACCGTGATGCTCGGCCTCAAGCTGCTGGAAGTGCGGACCCGGCGCGACGTGTTCGTCACCGTCTTCCTCGGCTGGTTCGTCCTGGTGACGCAGTTCCTCTATTCGCAGGCGCTCGGGCTCGCCGCCTTCCTCGCGCTGCCGTTCCTGACCTTCCTGCTGCTGCTCGCCCGCCTGCACCGGGCCGCGGGGCTCGCCCCGCTCGCGACGCTGCTGCCGCCGGTGGCGCGCCTGAGCCTCTACGCCCTGCCCGTGACGGTTGCGCTGTTCGTGCTCTTCCCGCGCCTCGGCGGCCCCCTGTGGGGCTTCGCCGCCGGGTCGGACGCGGCCCTCACCGGCCTGTCCGACACGATGTCCCCGGGTTCCCTCGCGCGCGTCGTCGAATCCCCGGAGACGGCCTTCCGGGTCCGCTTCGACGGCGAGCCGCCGCCGCCCGCGCTGCGCTACTGGCGAGGCCCGGTGCTGTGGGAGACCGACGGCCGCACCTGGCGCGCCGGCACGCCGCTCGGCAAGGCGCCGCCCCTCGAGACGCTCGGCGAGGCCGTCGACTACGAGCTCGTGCTCGAGCCGCATCGGCGCCGCTGGCTCTTTCCCCTCGACCTGCCGGTCACGGCCCCGCCGGATGCCAGCCTGACCGTCGACCACCAACTGCTCGCCGCCAAGGACGTCGAGTCGCGCGCGACCTACCGCCTGCGCTCGGTGACCGACTACCGCACCGGCGCCCTCTCGCCCGACGAAGCCTTCGCCGCGCTGCAGTTGCCCGAGCGGGTCAGTCCCCGGCTGCGCGCCCTGGCCGAGCGCTGGCGGGCGGAGGCGCGGGCGCCCGAGCAGATCGTCGCCCGCGGCCGGTCGCTGTTCCGCGACGAGCCCTTCGTCTACACGCTGCGTCCGCCGCCGCTCGGCGAGGATCCCCTCGACGCCTTCGTGTTCGACGTGCGCCGCGGCTTCTGCGAGCACTACGCCGCGAGCTTCGTCACCCTGATGCGCCTGGCCGGAATCCCCGCGCGCGTCGTCACCGGCTACCAGGGCGGCGAGCGCAATGCGATCGGCGACTACCTGACTGTGCGCCAGTCGGATGCGCACGCCTGGGCCGAGGTCTGGCTGCCGGGACAGGGCTGGGTGCGCGTCGATCCGACGGCGGAGGTCGCCCCCGAGCGGGTCGAGTCGTCGATCGATCAGGGCGCCTCGCTCGCCGCGGGCCGCATCACCTTCCGCACCGACCTGCCCTGGGCCCAGGCCATGATCCGGCAGGCGCGCTGGCTGATCGACGCCGCCAATCTCAACTGGCACCGGTGGGTGGTGGGCTACGACCGCGAACGGCAGGACTCGCTGCTGCGCGAGCTCGGTCTCGCCGGCCTGTCGCCGACGCAGCTCGGCCTGCTGGCCGTGGCGGTGGCCGGCGCGCTGCTGACCCTGACCGGCCTGTGGCTGCTGCTGCAGCGTCCTGCCCGGCGCGAGGCGGTCGTGGTCGCCTACGAGCGGCTCGGCCGCAAGCTCGCGCGGGCCGGCGTGGCGCGCGCCCCGCACGAAGGACCGCGCGACTACATCGACCGCGCCGTTGCCGCGCTGCCGGAGCAGGCGGCCCAACTGCGCGCGATCGGCCGGTTGTACGAGCAGCTGCGGTACGGCCGGCGCGCGCCGCGCGAGGCGATCCGGCAACTCCAGCGCGCCGTTCGCGGCCTGCGCCTGGGGAGGGTCGGCTCTCCCCCCGCTCGACTGGCGGGCGCACCGGCGACGGCTTCGGCCGGGGCGGGACCGCGTCGGCAGGGAAGCGATCCGACCTGATCCACGGTGCCCCACCCTGGCATTGCGATGGAGCTGGTCAAGCAGGCGGGCTGGAGCGCGGATCCGCCCGCGCTGTACCACTTCCGCACCCACGAGGGCGACGAGGTGGACCTCGTGCTGGAACGGCGCGGCGGGGCGCTGGTGGGCATCGAGGTCAAGAGCGCGGCGACGGTCACGGCGGCGGACTTCAAGGGGCTGCGCGCGCTGGCACAGATCGCCGGGCGGCGCTTCCGCCGCGGCATCGTGTGGCGCGAGCGCGGCCAGGAGGCGGACTTCGTCGTGCGCGCGGGGCGCACGCTGACGGCGATCGAAGTCAAGAGCGGCCGCACGCGCGATGCGCGCGCGGGGCTCGCCGCCTTCGGTGCGGCGTTTGGTTGCAAACGGCAGTTGCTGGTCGGCGGCGACGGGATCGCTGTCGAGGACTTCCTGTCGCGACCGGTGGAACACTGGGTCAGGCCGGGATGAGCGTCTTCACCGACTCCATCTTCGAATCCGCTGGCGACCGCAGTGTCCCCGATACTCGCGACGTCGTGCTGAAGGGCCGCGGCCGATGACACCCGAAAGCGGCATCGTCATCTACGAAGGCGACGAAGCGCGGGGCAACGGTTGCAAAAAATCAAGCCTCTCCCAATTCGCGGCCGCGAGCGTGTACTCAGGCGTGTACTCGAGGTCCGCTTGTCATGCGCCGCGCGCCTCGGCTTCAGGCCGAGG
>Ga0114939_10003340_pt1 | contig 11306 bp, 13 predicted proteins | sample AshMeaCrysSpring_FD_87196 | JGI IMG/M metagenome (GOLD analysis project Ga0114939, IMG submission 87196) | Groundwater microbial communities from Big Spring, Nevada to study Microbial Dark Matter (Phase II) - Ash Meadows Crystal Spring | ecosystem: Environmental > Aquatic > Deep subsurface >... | reverse complement strand
TGCGCGGTCCCGGTCCACGCGTGACCATGATCTTGACCGACCCAGCGCCCATGCCGGCCAGTGAGCGCTCGCATTCCTGCGCAAGCAGGTCAGCTGACGGCGCCGGGATGCCGAGCCGACGGCAGCCATCGCCGAGTCGCTCCATGTGGCGTCCGAAATTGCGCACGCGACCGTTCACCGCGGCCATGGTCTCGAACAGACCATCGCCATACTGCAGGCCGCGATCGTCCACGGAGATCGCGGAAGACTCGACCCCGTTCACCAGACGTCGTCCGATCATGTGCCACTCCCAATCGCGCGCAGCAGTCCACGGGCCTTGGCGCGAGTTTCCGCCAATTCGGCCTCGGGAAGCGAGTCGGCGACGATTCCGGCGCCGGTACGGAACTCGATCGTCTCGCCGCGCAGCACGATGGTACGGATCAGGATGTTGAGATCGAGGCCACCGTCGCGGCGGAGATAACCGATCGAGCCCGTGTAGGCATCCCGAGGAGACTGCTCGAGCTCGGTCAGCAGTTCCATGCAGCGGACCTTGGGACAGCCCGTGATCGTTCCGCCAGGAAACACCGCGGCGATGGCTTCCCCAGGCGTCACGCCCTCGCGCAGCTCGCCGCGTACGTTCGAGACGATGTGATGCACGGTTGCGTAGCTCTCGATGGTCATGAACTCGTCGACGCGCACGGTGCCGCCGCGGCAGACCCGGCCAAGGTCGTTGCGCTCCAGGTCCACCAGCATGACGTGCTCAGCGCGCTCCTTCTCGTTCAGACTCAGCTCGGCACGAAGACTCGCATCGCTGTCACTGGTTGCCCCGCGCGGGCGCGTGCCTGCGATCGGTCGAGTGCTTGCCGTCGCGCCTTCGATGCGCAGCAGTCTTTCCGGGGAGGACGACAGCAGTGTGAAGCCGGGCAATCGCGCGCTTCCGGAGAACGGCCCCGGATTCGCGGCCCGAAGCCTTCGGTACAGCACCGCGGGGCTCGCTGTGGCGGGCAGCCGTCCTCGCCAGCCGCGGGACAGGTTGGCCTGATAGACGTCGCCCCGTGCGATCGCCTCGAGCACCGCGCCGACCCCGGCGAGAAAGCGACGCGGCTCCTCCTCGTCGAGTTCCAGGCCAAGGTCGGTCGTCGCGGCGCCGGTCACCTCGCTGGCAGCGACGGAGTCCGACTGCAGCTGCGCCGCGAGCAGATCCTCAGCTCCGTGCTCCGCGCAGGCGATCACCTCGCCGGTGACGCGGTCGCGCAGCAGAGCCCCGCGCATGCGCCACGCCACGGCGCGCGGCAACATCGACTTCGGCATATGCAGCCGCGGCTCGATCTCCGCGGCGAGTTCGTAACCGAGATAGAGGAACCAGCCGCCGCAGAACGGCAGGGCAGCGCGCGGGCCACCGGTGTCGCGCTCCGCCCGCCACCAGGCATCGAGAGCATCGAGAAACGTGCCTCGTCCAGCGCCCGCCCCGGGGCCCTCGAGGGAACCGTCGGCATGTCGAACGAGCCGTTGCCCGGCCAGCGCGAACAGCAGGTCGTAGCGCCCGAGCCGGGCGTCGTTGCCGACACTCTCGAGCAGGACGGGATAACGATCGGGGTGCCGCTCGTGGAGTTCCAGCAGCCCATCGGCCGGGAAGGAGCCGAGGGTCTGCCTCACCGCAACGCGCGGAAGACGAGGCTGCCGTTCGTGCCGCCGAAACCGAAGGAGTTCGACAGGGCAACACTGACCGGCGCCTCGCGGGCAGTGCCAGGCACGTAATCGAGATCGCAGGCAGGGTCCGCGTTCTCGAGATTGATCGTGGGCGGCAGCACACCGTCGCGGATCGCCAGAATAGTGAAGATCGCCTCTACTGCGCCGGCGGCACCGAGCAGATGCCCGGTCATGGACTTCGTCGAACTCACTGCCACCCGATGCGCGTGCTCACCGAAAGCGCGTTTGATCGCGACGGTCTCCGCGATGTCGCCAAGCTCGGTCGAGGTCGCGTGTGCGTTGATGTACTGCACTTCGGAACGGTCGAGACCCGCGTCGCGCACGGCGTTAACCATCGCAAGCCGCGCGCCCTCCCCGTCCTCGGGTGGCGCGGTGATGTGGTGCGCGTCGCCGCTCATGCCGAAGCCGGCGAACTCCGCATACACCTGCGCGCCACGTGCGCGCGCGTGCTCGTACTCCTCGAGCAGGAGCGCGCCGGCACCCTCGGCCATCACGAAGCCGTCGCGGTCACGGTCCCAGGGACGGCTCGCCTGATGCGGGGCATCGTTCCGTGCGGAAAGCGCACGGGCCTGGCAGAAGCTGCCGAGGCCGAGCGGCGTGAAAGCCATCTCGGAACCTCCGGCAACCATCACGTCGGCGTCCCCGTACTGGATGGTACGGGCGGCGATGCCGATCGAATGCGTGGACGTAGTGCAGGCAGTCACGAGCGCCAGATTCGGTCCGCGCAGGCCGTGCATGATCGAGACCTGCCCCGCGGCTGCATTGATGATGCTGCCCGGTATGAAGAATGGAGAGATCTTGCGCGGCGTCCCGGCCTCCAGCCACCGCGCCGTGTTCTCCTCGATCGTGCTGAGTCCACCGATACCTGCGCCCATCGCTACGCCGACGCGCGCCGTGTTCGCTTCGTTCACCTCGATACCGGAGTCGCGGATCGCCTGCACGGCTGCCGCGACGCCGAAGGAAACGAACGGGTCGAACTTGCGCGCGTCCTTGGGCGACATGTAGTCCTCGGCCTTGAAGCCGACGACTTCGCCACCGATATGCACCGGGAAGGCGGTGGTATCGAGCTTGCGGATCGTCGCGATGCCACTGCGCCCGTTGCGCACGCCGTGCCAGGCGCTCGCCACGGTGCTGCCCAGTGGGGAAACGATGCCGAGTCCGGTAATGACCACCCTGCGCTTGGTCAAGCTGCGTTCCCCTGGCTGGGCTCGGTTGAATGTGCTGCAACCGCCGTCCGTGGCGGTGCATTCAGCAATCGGTCAGGCCTGGCTGCGTCGCTCGTTTATGTAGTCGATTGCCTGCTGCACCGTGGTGATCTTCTCGGCGTCCTCGTCCGGAATCTCGGTCTCGAACTCCTCCTCGAGCGCCATCACGAGCTCGACCGTGTCGAGCGAATCTGCGCCCAAGTCGTCGACGAAGGACGAATCGTTGGTGACTTCCTCTTCCTTGACCCCCAGCTGCTCGGCAACGATCGCCTTCACCCGCTGTTCGATACTGCTCATTGTCTTTGGAGTCCTCTGTGGAATACATACCCGCCGACCCGCCCGAGAGGGGCGCCCGGCATGGGGCGCGTATTCTAGTTTAAGGTGCGGATAGGGTCCAATTGACCCGGTTCTCCTTCTATATCATGTACATACCGCCGTTGACGTGCAGCGTCTCGCCGGTGATGTAGCCAGCTTGTGGCGAGGCCAGAAAGGCCACTGCATGGGCGATGTCGTCCGCCGATCCGAGCCGCCCGAGCGGCACCTGGCCGAGCAACGCAGCGCGGGCCGACTCAGACAGGGCGTCGGTCATGTCGGTGATGATGAATCCCGGCGCCACCACGTTGACCGTGATGCCGCGCGATCCGATCTCGCGGGCCAGGCTCTTGCTGAATCCGATCATGCCGGCCTTGGCGGCCGCGTAGTTCGACTGGCCGGCGTTGCCCATGACGCCGACCACGGAGGCTATGTTGATGATCCGGCCTCGGCGCGCCTTCATCATTCCGCGCATCACCGCCTTGCAGGTCCGATAGATCGCCGTGAGGTCGGTCTCGATCACCGTCGCCCAGTCCTCGGCGCTCATGCGCATCAGCAGCCCGTCGCGTGTTACGCCGGCGTTATTGACGAGGATCGAAAGCGTACCCTCGCGGCTCTCGAGATCCTTGAAGCAGGCTTCGACCGAGGCGCCGCTTGCAACGTCGAGCACGACGCCGCGGCCGGCGAGATCCTCCACCGCGAAGCTCTCGTCGATGGCGCGTGCGCCTGCCTCGCCCGTGGCAGTACCTACCACGCGTGCGCCCCGACGGGCGAGTTCGAGGGCGATGGCACGTCCGATACCTCGGGACGCACCCGTTACCAGAGCGAGTTCGCCAGTGAGTTCAGCCATGTGGATTCTCCCTGCATGCAGCCAGCGCCGTCGCGAGCCCGTCGGGGTCCTCGATCGCCAGCATCCGGAGTTCGGGGCGCCGCTCGATCCGGCGGTTCAGCGCCGTGAGCACCTTACCCGGCCCGCACTCGATCATAGTGGTCACGCCGCTCGCCAGCATCGCGCGCACCGTGTCCGCCCAACGCACCGGCTTGTACAACTGCTGCTCGAGCGCGGTGCGGATGCCGTCCGGAGTCTCGTGCGTCTTCACGTCGACGGTGTACACCGATGCCACGTCGGGCATGCCCACGGCCACGCCGGCGAGTCGTTCGGCAAGCTTTCGTGCGGCTCCGGTCATGAGCCGGCTGTGCGACGGCACGCTCACGGGCAGAGTCATTGCGCGCTTGGAACCCCGCAGCTTGGCCGCCTCGATGGCGCGCGCGACGGCCGTCGCGTGGCCCGCGATCACGACCTGTCCCGGCGCATTGAAATTCACCGCCTCGACCACCTCGCCCTGCTCTGATTCACGGCAGGCAGCAACGACCTGATCGTCGTCCAGCCCGAGTACCGCGGCCATCGCCCCGGTGCCGAGGGGCACTGCGTCCTGCATCGCGCGGCCCCTGAAGCGCACCACGTCCACCGCATCGCCGAACGCTAGCGCGCCGGAGCAGACGAGCGCGGTGTATTCGCCGAGGCTGTGCCCTGCCATTGCGACCGGTCGGGGCCCGCCGTTCCGGATCCATGCACGCCACGTCGCTACACCGGCTGCAAGCATCGCCGGCTGGGTCTTCTCGGTGCTGGACAACTCAGCTTCCGGTCCGTGCTGGCACAGCGCCCAGAGGTCATACCCCAGCATCGCGGAGGCCTCGTCGAAGGTCTGCCGTACCACGGGCTCGGCCGCCGCGAGGGCGGCGAGCATGCCGACCGACTGTGAGCCTTGTCCCGGAAAGACGAACGCGAGCGACATGATGCGAACCCTCCGGGATACTGCCGGATCTACCCGGCGCGCGGATTATAGCGACCGTGGCCGCGCGCGCCGGCGCCGCCAGTCTTTCCACAGGTTGATCGACAGGCCCGAGAGGACTCCTCCGACCGCGCCATAGCTGTGGGCCTCATGCACCACAGGCAGCGAAAGGGAGGACGACGTGAACGGCAGCGAGCCGGCGAAATGCTCCCACGCAAGCTTGGCGAAGAAGAGCCCACCCACCGTCCATGTCAACATGTCACCGCGACGCCGCAGCCAGCTCACCAGGCCTGCGGCCATGGCACCGTGAAGCACGCCCGAGAAACCGACGTACCACTGGAGCTGGGGTTCCAGAATCAGGAACCCGAGGTTGATGGCTGCCGTCGATGCAAGCAGGACGAATACCCATTGCAGGCGCGTGAAAGCACCTGCAAACAGGAATCCAACGATCAGGACGCCGAGCAGGTTCCACGCGAGATGGTGCGGGTCGCCGTGCACGAGGTGACCGGTGACGAGTCGCCATGTCTCGCCCGCGAGTATCGCCTCGCGGTCGTAACGCCAGGCCGGCAGGTTCGCGGCGGCAATCGCATGGACAAGCACCAAAACCAGGACGACGAGCACAGGCCCGCGCCACGCGCCGTGCCACAGTTCAGCAACCATCCCTGCAATGCGACCAGGCATTTGGACCGGCCGGGGGCAGCGCCCCGATTTGCTATGATCCAGCCAATGTACCGCCAGACAGCGACACACGCGATGAGTCACCTCCACTGCACGACCGGGACCTCTCCTACACTGGCTGCCCGACAGGGCGCGCGCGGTTTCACGCTGATCGAGATCATGGTCGTAGTCGTGATCCTCGGAATCCTCGCGGCGCTGGTGGCTCCGAACGTGATCCGGCGCGTCGAGGATGCGCGCATTACCAAGGCCAAGCAGGACATACGGGCATACGAGACGGCGCTGAACCTGTTCCGCATGGACAATTTCCGCTATCCGACCACGGAGCAGGGCCTGCAGGTGCTCGTAACGCAGCCGACCGACCCGAACATCCGCAACTGGAAGGAAGGCGGCTACATCGACGGCCTCAAGAAGGATCCCTGGGGCAACGACTACCTCTACATCGCCCCGGGCACGCGCGGCGAATTCGACCTCTATACGCTCGGAGCGGACGGCAAGCCCGGCGGCGAAGGCCCCGATGCCGACATCGCCAACTGGAACATCGAGTAACCGCCGTCGCAGCCGTCGCGCTGCGGCACACACCTCGGGCTTCACGCTGCTCGAGGTGCTCGTGGTGGTGGTCATCATCGGCATCATCGCGACCATGGCGGTCGTCTCCACTCGCGTACTCGGCGGCGATCACGAGATGGATCAGGAGGCGCGGCGTCTCTCCGCCGTGCTCGGCCAGGCGCGCGAGGAAGCAATGCTTCAGGGACGCGACATCGGCCTGCGCGTGGACGGACGGGGCTATGACTTCCTGCTCTACGACAACCGCAACGAGCTCTGGCGTCTGGCCGAGGACGACCCGCTGCTGCGCGAGCGACTGCTGCCGGAGGGCGTCGAAGCGCGGCTGTGGCTCGAGTCGCGCGAGGTCAAGCTGGCGTCACGCGCCACCCCGACCGAGCAGTCTCCCGCCAACCCGCAGGTCGTCGTGCTCGCCTCCGGCGACGCTTCTCCATTCGAGCTGCGTATCGAGCGCGCCGGCACGCGCGAGCTGCGTGCAGTCGTCGGGCGCGTCGACGGCACCTTCGAGATTCTCGCCAACGATGCCGTCGAGCGCCGCTGAGTCACGCCCCCGCCCCGTGCGCGGCCATCGCGCGAGCGGCTTCACGCTTATCGAGGTGCTCGCCGCGCTGGTGATCGTGGCGCTCGGCATGCTCGGCGTGATCCAGGCCGTCACGCAGACGGCGCGTAACGGCACGTACCTGCGCGAGAAGACGCTCGCTCACTGGATCGCGATGAACGTGATTACCGAGCGACGACTGCTGGCGACGCCGCCCGACGTTGCGGAGTCCTCCGACGAGGTCGAGTTCGCGGGCCAGCGCTGGCGCTGGACCATGCGCGTAACGCAGACTGAGGTGGACAGCCTGAGACGCATGGACGTTTCCGTGCGTCCCGCGGAGGCTGCGGAGGGAAGTTCGCTCGCCACGGTCACTGGCTTCTACGGGACTGCCATCGGCCAGGCGGGCGGTGGCACGCTGGCCTGGTCAGGAACCCCTGGCGACGGCGGACCCGGCGGCGATGAGGACGGTGGCGACGAGACGACCGACGGCACCGGCGGCGACCCGAGTTCGGGCAAGCAGCCGCCGCCCGGCAACCCGCCGGGGCGTACACCGACCGAACCCGTGGAGCCGCCGGCGCCGGAGCCGGAAGAAGAATGATGCGCTGCCCGCCTCCACTCGCTGCGCGTGGGTTCACATTGCTCGAACTGCTGGTCGCGATCGCCATCTTCGCGATCCTCGGCACGCTGGCGTTGTCGGGCTACACGGAACTTCAGCGACAGAGCGAATACGTGGAGCAGCGTCTGGCGCGCGTGCGCGAAGTGCAGCGTGCGGTGCAGCTCGTCGTCCAGGACATGTCGCAGATCGAACCGCGACCGGTCCGCGAGGGCCTCGGCGAAGTGCGGGTACCGGCAGTGGCCGCGGGCGGCTCCGTCGAGTACCCGATGCAGTTCACACGTGCCGGCTGGAGCAACACCGCCGGGCTGGCGCGGCCGACCCTGCAGCGGGTCGCGTACCGCGTGGACGGCGAAGGCCTGTGGCGCGACCACTGGCCCACCCTCGATCGGACCATGACGGTCGAGCCCGTTCGCCTGCGACTGCTGGGCGGGGTACGCTCCGTACGCTTCCGCTTCATGACGCCCGACCGCACATGGGTCGAGCGCTGGCCCGCCAGCGAAGGCGCGCCCACGGCCGCTGTCGAACGGCAGCGACCCGCTGCAGTCGAGGTCATCCTCGATCTCGATGACTGGGGCGAAATCCGCAGACTCGTGGAGGTTGGCGGATGAACCGGCGGGTACAACGCGGGCGACCGGCACAGCGCGGTATTGCGCTGATCACCGCCGTGCTGATGGTCGCGCTTGCCACGATCCTCGCGGTGGAGGTCGGCTTCCGCGGCTTTCTCGACCAGCGTCGCACTGGAACGCTGTTTGCGCTCGACCAGGCGTATCAGATTTCCCTCGGCGCGGAGGCGTGGGCCGCCGACTTTCTCAAGCAGGACTTGCAGGAATCGAAGACCGACCACCTCGGCGAGACATGGGCGCGACCGCTGCCTCCCCTGCCGATCGACGGGGGTGGCATCGTCGAGGGACGCCTCGAGGACCTCCAGGGACGATTCAACGTCAACAATCTCGTGACGCCGGAGGGTGCCACGAATGAAGCAGCGGTGAAGCAGCTCGAACGCATCCTTTCGACACTGGACATCGAGCCGACGTGGGCAACGGCGATCGCGGACTGGATGGATTCCGATACGCAGCCCGGTTTCCCCGATGGTGCCGAGGACAGCGTGTATACGGGCCAGGACCCGCCACATCTCACGGCCAACATGCCGGTGACCCGCGTGAGCGAGCTGATGGTGCTGCCGGGCTTCGGCGCCGAGCGATTTGCCAGGGTGCGGCCCTTTCTCTCGGCTCTGCCGGTCGGCACGAAGCTCAACGTGTGCACGGCGCCCGGAGTCGTGCTCGACTCGCTGAGCGAAGGCACGAGCGAGTTCGGCATCGACCCCAGAGGCCTCGAGGCTCGCCGCAAGGAAGCATGCTTCCCGACACTCGAGGACCTGCGTGGCGCGCTCGGGGATGCAGCTTTCAACGAACTGCGGAACTCCCTCACAGAATCGAGCAATTACTTCCGCGCCACGGCATGGGTCACTATTGGCACCACAGAGTTCACCCTGTACAGTCTTCTGGCTCGCAGCGCCGGCTCCGTGCGGCCGGTCCTGCGCAGTATCGGCAGCGAGTGAATTCCCCGAGGTCTGATGTCTGAGACGCTGGTGATCCGGCTGCGTGCCGCCGAGGAGGCGCCGGCCTCGTGGCTCGTGGTCGACGGAAACGGCGCCCGTTCGGGCCCGTTGTCGAGCGGTCCCGTGGCCGACGTGCTCAATGCAGCGTCGGGGCGCCGCGTGGTGCTTCTCGTGCCGGGCACCGAGGTGACGCTCGCCGAGCCCGAGCTCCCGGTGAAGAGCGGCGCGCGGCTCGCGCAGATCGTGCCTTACGCGCTCGAGGAGCAACTCGCCTCCGACGTTGACACCCTGCACTTCGCCGTCGGAGCGCGCCCTGCCGGCGCCGTCGGCACCCCGGTTGCGATCGTCTCGCGCAGCCTGATGCAGCGCTGGTACGACGCGGTCGAAGCCGCCGGGATCCACGCGGACGCCGCCTACGCGGATTCCGCCGCGTTACCCGTGGCGGCGACGGGCTGCTCGTTGCTGCTGGACGAAGCTCTGCTGTACGTGCGCCGCGCCGACGGTCTGCCTTTCGTGCTCGATGCCACCGCACTGTCCGAAGCACTCGACGTCGCCTTGCCGGCGCCGCAGGCAGGCGATGCCGGCGACGCCGGTGTCGAGGCCGCCGAGCACGTCACCTTCTATGCGAGCGCCCAGGACTACGAGACCCATCGCGACGTGATCGAGGGTCTGCGCGACCGCACTGCCTCGCTGGCGGTCAAGCTGCTGCCTGAGGGGCCGCTTCCCCTGCTCGCCGCGGTGGCGGCTGAGGGTGCGGGCATCAACCTTCTGCAGGGACCGTTCTCCAGAGGCGCATCACTCGGCACGCTGCTGCGACCATGGCGCGTGCCCGCGGCACTCGCGGCAAGCGTCGTATTGCTCTTCCTGCTTGCCCAGGGCTTGTCATGGTGGCAGGACAGTCGCAGCGAGAAGGCACTCGACGCGCAGATCGCGCAGGTGTTCTCGCAGTTGCTGCCGAACCAGCCGATCGTCGATCCGCGCGCCCAGATCCAGGGCGTGCTTGGCGCACAAGGCGCCAGCGGTGTCGGATTGCTAGCCGCGATGACCGCGCTCGCTGAGGCCATGGCTCAGGCGCCTTTGGCGAAGATCGAGGCGATGAGCTTTCGAGGCGATGCGCTCGAGCTGCGCCTCACCGCGCCTTCGGTCGAGTCCATCGACGGCATCAAGCAGGCGATCAGCCGCAACGGCATCAGTGCCGAGCTTCAGTCGGCCACCCCGCGTGGCACCGTGGTCGAGGGGCGCCTGCAAGTGAAGCTGGGACAGGCATGAACGCTCTGCGCGACTGGCTGGCCGGACTTGCGCCTCGGGAGCGCAACCTCGTTTACGTGGCGGGGGGCCTTGCGGCGGTCGCGCTTGCGTACTTGGTGCTGGTACTGCCACTCACGACGGCTGCCGCACGGCGCGAGGCACGGATCGAACAGAAGACCGCAGATCTCGCGTGGATGCGTCAGGTCGCGCCACAAGTGGCCGCCGCCGCCGCGGTGGGCGGTGCCGCGGCCGGCAGCGAGGAGTCTCTCGTGGTGCTCGTGGATCGTACCGGCCGAGAGGCTGGGATTGGCAGCGCCATCCGCGACCAGAGCCCGAGTGGTGACCTCGGCCTGCGACTGCGGCTCGAATCCGCTTCGTTCGATGTCCTCGTGGCGTGGCTCGCGAGCCTGCAGCAGCAGTACGGCGTGAGGGTCGACGCGGCGACGATCGACGCGGCCGGTGCACCCGGACTCGTCAATGCCAGCATCACCCTCACCCATGGCACGTCATCGGGTCCCTGAGCGCCTGCCCTCGGCAACAGCGACGCCGGCACGACGTCCCGGGTGGCTGATCGGCCTCGGCCTCGCCGCGGTCACGGTGATCGCCATCGCGACTCTTCCAGCGACGCTCCTCCGCGGGCAGCTCGCGCGCACCGGCATCGACACACCCGCACTAGGCGGTTCCGTCTGGCGCGGATACGCGCCCGGCGTGACCTGGCGCGGAGTCGCGCTGGGCGACCTGCGATGGACCGTGTCGCCGTGGACACTGCTGTCCGGAGGCATCGGCGGCACCCTGGATCTCAAGCGACCCGACGGCTCACTGACCACGAAGTTCCGCGCGTCCCTCGGACGCGAGATCAGGCTCGAGGACGCACAGGCGACTCTGCCGGTCGAGCTGCTGTCGGCATTCCCCACCGGCGTCCCACGCGGCTGGCATGGCCGGCTCACGGCTCAGATCGACGAACTGGTCGTGACCGATGGATGGCCGACCGAGCTGCGCGGAACTCTCGACATGGACGGCCTGATTGCTCCGCCGCCGCGCAGCACCTCGATCGGCAGCTACCGGGTCGTGATGCCTGCTCCACGGCCGGGCACCACGAACGCCGGCG
>Ga0114939_10003339_pt1 | contig 11309 bp, 5 predicted proteins | sample AshMeaCrysSpring_FD_87196 | JGI IMG/M metagenome (GOLD analysis project Ga0114939, IMG submission 87196) | Groundwater microbial communities from Big Spring, Nevada to study Microbial Dark Matter (Phase II) - Ash Meadows Crystal Spring | ecosystem: Environmental > Aquatic > Deep subsurface >... | reverse complement strand
GCTTCACCTAACCTACCTATAAATATTATTAAATATTGATTTTAGTCCGCGCAGGCGGACTTTGTTTGTGTAGCCGCGAATTCCATTCGCCAAATCAGATTCGCCAAATCAGATTCGCCAAATCAGATTCGCCAAATCACATTCACCAATTCCCTAAAATGCGATGCAATCAAATATTTCAAATATCACCTTGAATAGCAAAAGCAGCCCAATAATAAGGAGCCTGAAATTGCTGAGAATTCCACATTTCTAATTGTGTATTCCTTAACGCAGCGGCGGGAGATAATCCTTTTTTCAACATTTTATTATATAAATTAGTCATCAATGATGCTGTGCCATCATCACTAACAACCCATAAACTAGAAAGTACACTTTTTGAGCCGGCATACATTAAACCACCTGTTAATCCAATTAAACCTTCGCCTTTAATTTGTTTTCCTAAAGCTGTACTACAACCACTTAAAACTATTAAGTCTGAAGATAATTTAAGTTTAAATACATCGGGTGTTGATAATAAACTTCTTTGTAATTCTCCCTGTTTATTAACTACAGAAAAAACAACTCCTGACCTTTCTGGACGCTCAGCATCAAAGATTCCATGAGTGGCAAAATGCACTAAACGATATTGGGATAACTCTGGGCTGGTGGCATTTTTATAACTAGCATCAAAGTCAAATTTTACAGATTTTTCTGATGCTGGGACTAGGGCTGATATTTCTGTGGCTTCTTGTTTTGTTCCCTCTAATCTTACATAAAGTGGTTCTGTATTAATCACAGGATTAGTATTACTAGTATTACTAGAATTACTGGAATTATTTGATTGAGATGTTATTCTGGAGTCATCTCTAGTAAAAATTGGGTCTGCTAATATTGCTAAAGTTTTCTGGGGTTTATTTGGTTGTTTATTATTTACTTGTTTATTCTCTTTATCTTGCTTTTTCTTATTTTCTCTTTCTAGTAATAGTTCTAAAGATGCAGATGGTAAACCAACTATTTCATGGTCTACTATTAAAGGTTGTATTTTGGATGCAGTTGCTTGGTTTGTACTTGGTTTAATTAAGGTAGTAAAGGGAAAATATTGTAAAACTCCATCGGCTACTATTAGTAATCGTTTTTTTCCTAATTCTTCTGCCACTGGTGCTAACAAAATCTGACTTAATTGTTCTAATTCTTGAATTTTAGAAGTTATGCCTGGTTGATTACTAGGATTTTTTTGTTTTGGTAAAGTATAGCGAGAAGTTTTTAATTTTTGCAGAGTAGCCTGGGATAATTTTTCTATTTCTTGACGATTGGGAAGCTGATAAGTTTTGATGCTATTTTTATTAACTGCCCATAAATAACTATGCTCTTCTCCTAGGGAATATTCTAATAGTAAGGTATTATCATCTAGAAGTTTTTGTTGAATGTCTGGTAGTGATGGGACTTTTGCTAATTCTATATAGCGGGAATCTTTATCTTTTTGAGTGTTAGCTAAATCCCTATTGATTATGGCTCGTAAACTGCGGGCGCGGGAGCGCTCGCTGGCTTGAAAAGCTAATTTATCAAAACCTGCTGATGGTTGTTTGTTATGGGCGCCCATTAATAAGTCAATATAAAAGTCGTAATAACTTTGTTTGGATTCTAAATATTTTGCCAGGTTGAGATAATTGGAGTAGACGGTGGGTTTAGGTTTTTCTGGTTGGGGTTTAGAGTTGTTATTGCCATCGCTATTACTACTACTTTTTTCGTCTTCCTGTTGCTGGTTGCTAATTTGGGCGCGCTCTGATTCTATGGTATCTAAGGCTTTTTCCATCTGCAATTTTGCTTGGGGAAAATTTCCTCTATCTTTTTCTAGGGAAGCCATAGCCATATAGGTGTCGGCTTCTTGAAATACGTCTTTACTCGCTTGGGCAAATAGGAGCGATCGCTGGTAAAAATCTAAGGACTTGTCATAATTTTTCTCAGCTACATAGACTTTACCTACCAAATAAAGGGTTTTACTAAGGGACATGTTAAATTGTTGAGTTTGTCCCTGGGCAAAAACTGGCTTGAAAGCATTAAACAAAGTACCAACTTTATTTACATCATTGGAAGTTGAGTTTCCTCCTTTACCAATAGACTCTATTAGTTTTTTGAACTCATCTTGATTTTTTTTATCATCTTGAGAAACAGGCTTTTTATTGCTGTCTGGTAAAATAGATAAAGCTTGCTTAAGAGTTTCAAAAGCTTGTTGATTTTGTTGAAGACTTATGAGTATTTCAGCTTTCGAGTTGAGAAACTTAGCTTTTTTCTGTTGGGGATTTAATATCTGAGTAAAAAATGAACAAAAATCAAAATTTGCTCCACTACTTGAAGAATTATTGTCATTTATTGACACATTGCAGGAAGCTTTTTTATCAGATTTGTCAATAATATCTATCGCTTTTTGATAAGCAGCTAATGCCTCTTGCTTTTGACCTTTTTTCGCCAAATTTTCAGCTTTAGAAGAACTTAGAGTGACTTGCAGAAAATTCTCTAGAACAGGTAACAAACTTTCTAATTTAATTTGACTAGTATTTTCTCCCGGTTTACTTTCATTATTTACATTCTGAGTAGCGATTTTCTGTTTAACATATACTAAGGCTTTATCAAAAAATGGCTCTAAAAAAGTATTCTCAGAAGTTTCTTGTCCAAATTGTGAAAATATTAACGGAAAGAAATTAGTAAATAAGGAGTATAACTGCTTTGTATCTTCATCTGTCTTTGTGTCTGATGTAAAGATTAATTCTTGAATTTTTTTGCTACTATTTTCAAGACCTTGTTTAACAGTTTTCTGAATTGCTTCTGTTTGGTCTTTGGCTCCTAAATCAGAATATAGTGACATTAAAATAAGTAAATCTATATTATCCAATATCGGTTTTAAAAGAGCCAAGTTTTTGTTTGTTTCAGCGATAGATGATTTATCATTGACTGCTGAAATAATCGTAGAGAAAGATTCTTTATTTAAAATTTTCCATAGGTCAAAAGCATCATTATAAGAATAAATAGCCTGTTGATAGTCTCCAATAGATTGATAGACACCGGCGATATTAAATAAACTACCAACCTTCCAAACTCTTGTATCAGTAATGCAATTTTTTAATTCATCCTGTAAACTAATTTTAGCGTTAAAAAAAGTACCATTTTTACTAGAAGTCCCAAAACCAAAAGAAAAATTAGTTTTTTTACTAGATTTATTTTCTTCTCCACAGCCCACAGAATTTTTCTTAATAATATTGGGATTATTTTCCAAAAATTTTAATTGAGAAAATGCCTGATTATAGGAATTAATAGATTTATCATAATCTTCCAAACTCTTGTAACTCAGACCTAAATTTATCAAAGTTATAGCTTCCCAAAAAGGTTCCTTAAGGACTTGAAAAGTTTTTAATGCGGGAATATAACTATCTACCGCTTTCTGGTATTGTTGATTTTCTAGATGAATATTAGCTATATTATTTAACGATATCGCTTGACCAAGTTTATTATTTGTGATTCTGTGAATTTTTAAAGCTTTTTCAAAATTAGCTATAGCCTCGTCATATTTTTTATCTGTTTCTTTTATATAGCCAATATAGTTATAAATTTTTCCTATTTCGACATTACTTGTATTATCTTTTAACTTTTCGTAGATTGAGATAGCTTTTTCATATTTTTCAAAAGCTTTTCCAGAACCACCTTCACTATTGCTGAATAATTCACCTAATTTACTTAAAATCTTAGCTTCTTCACGAAGATTTTTATTTGCTTGGGCTACCTTTAGTTGCTGCTGATATTGGATAACTTGGGGGATACTATCGCCCAAATTAATTTCTGCAACATCAAATATAAGAACAACTTTCGTTGGGTCATCACCAGGTTCTAATTTAACTTGTACATCTTCAAACAATCCAAAATCAAAGACTCTTTGAACATCTTTTGTAATAGTAGGTTTATAAAATAACTGTCCTGGTTTTGCTACAACTTCCTTTAGAATAAAATCTACTGGCGTTTTACCTTGAATTGGTTTACCTTGTGCATCTTTATCACTGCCCTCTTTAGTGACAAAGCGAACTTTAATTTCTTCTATTAAACCCTCAGAAATTTCTAATGTAGCATTACCATTTTCTGGGATATTTGGAGTCCCAGTTATACTTGCCAGAGAATAACCATTATCTGTATACCATTTATTTATCTTCTGAATATTACTTTGAAAAGCTTTGAAATTGGTAATGCTGCCATACTGTTCTTTAAAAATATCATCAATTACCTTAACTGGTATGACTGGATTAGTTTGATTATTAGTTTGATTATTAGTTTGATTATTACTTGAAGAGCTTATTTTTAGTCTTACCTGACGTAATATAGGGTTCATTTTAACAACAAAAGAAACGCGCACGCCTTTTGGTGTATCTTCAGGAACAGCTTCAACATTAGAGAAATAACCAGTAGCAAAGATAGCGTTAATATCTTCTTGTAACTTAGAGCGAGTGGTAATGCCACCTGCTTTAGTAGAAATAGTTTTAAAAATTAAATCCTTATATTTTCCATCAGCGCCTTTTACAACAACCTCATTAATTTGAACTTTCTTTTCATCCTTTGGTGAGGTTTGAGGAGATGATTGGGGAGGTGATTGAGGAGTCGGTTTTTGGGCGATTAAATCTATAGAGGAAGAATGAGTCGTTTGGGCTAGAGACTGAGGTGCGTGAGATAAATCAAATAATAAATATAAGCTTGTTAAGCCTGAGCAAACAAAAGCTGGAAGTAAAAGCTTTTGAATATTGTCATGAATATTGTTATTTTTGCTAGTTTTCTTAACCACAGTTGGGTACACAGGAAAAAATGACGTTATAAGAAAATACAATATAACTTATCAATTTTCCGGAATCATAAATGGTTAATCTTTTTTTTTAAATTATGAGAAGGAATTTGCAGGAATCGAGTTTGCAGGAATCGAGTTTGCAGGAATCGAGTTTGCAGGAATGGAATTGGGCGAATAGAATTTGGAGGAATCGAGTTTGCAGGAATCGAGTTTGGAGGAATGGAATTGGGCGAATAGAATTGGGCGAATCAAATTGGGCGAATCAAATCGGGCGAATCAAATCGGGCGAATAGAATTCGCGGCTATACAAACAAAACCCACCTGCGTGGGTTAAAAATTTTTCTTAGTCCACGAAGGTGGACTTTGCTTGTGTAGCCGCGAATTCCATTCGCCCAATTCCATTCGCCCAATTTGAACTTTTGTAACATTTAGTTGCTTTAGTTTTTCTTATATCATTGTTTGTGATTGCAAATAAATAACTATTTTATACATTGTCATCAGTATTGTTTGTGATTTGAAATGAATAAAAATAAGAATATTCAGAAACAATATCTACTTCAATAACTTATTCTGAGTCGCAATTGTAGGTTTATTTTAAGCGGAGAAGAAGCGTTTCAGGGGATATGAACTAAATCTTACACCTTAATATTTAGTTTCAAAAATTTATATAGTTATAGAGAGTTCACAAATAGAGTATTAAGAGTTGGCAACTTTTGCAAAAGTCAGACGAAAATAACCATAGCTAGACTGGAGAAAAGCCAACCTATGCAACCTATCCGTACTTTTAATGTATCCCCATCCTTACCGCCACGCCTGGAAAGCTTACGCCAGCTGGCTTACAACTTACATTGGGATTGGAATGTCGAAACCAAAGACCTCTGGCGACGTTTAGACCCAGACCTATGGGAATCTAGCCGTCACAACCCAGTGTTAATGCTAGGTACCATTAGTCAAGGTCGCCTCACTGAAGTTTTAGAAGACGATGGCTTCTTAGCGCAATTAGACCGGGCAACTGCTCAATTAGAAAATTATCTTAAAGAGCGTACTTGGTATCAAAAGCAACGCAGTCAAAAACCAAAAGAATGTTACGCCTATTTTTCTGCGGAGTTCGGGCTTGTTGATTGCTTACCTGTATACTCTGGTGGTTTAGGAGTTCTTGCTGGAGACCATTTAAAATCTGCCAGCGATTTGGGACTACCTCTTGTTGGTGTTGGTTTACTTTACCAGCAAGGTTATTTTGCTCAATATCTTAATGCTGATGGATGGCAACAAGAGCGCTATCCCATTAATGATTTTTATAATATGACCCTCCATTTGGAGCGTAATCCTGACGGTTCTGAATTAAGAATTGCGGTGGATTACCCAGGGCGCGTTGTATATGCTAGGGTTTGGCGAGTACAGGTAGGAAGTGTACCCCTGTACATGTTAGATACCAATATTGAGCCAAATAATCCCTACGACCACGATATTACCGACCAACTATATGGCGGTGATATTGATATGCGTATTCACCAAGAAATCATGCTTGGTATTGGTGGAGTCCGCATGTTAAAAGCCCTTGGCTATGATGTCACTGCTTACCATATGAATGAAGGTCATGCAGCATTTTCAGCCCTTGAGCGTATCCGCATCCTAATTCAAGAACAGGGTTTAAAATATGCGGAAGCTAGACAGGTCGTAGCTTCTAGTAATATGTTTACTACCCATACTCCTGTACCAGCGGGTATTGACCTATTCTCCCCAGATAAAGTTCTACATTACTTGGGATACTATGGGGATATTTTTGGTTTGGGTAGAGACCAATTTTTAGGTCTAGGACGGGAGAATACTGGTGATTTATCAGCACCTTTTAGTATGGCTGTTCTAGCATTGAAAATGGCGACCTTCTCCAATGGTGTCGCGCAATTGCATGGTGTCGTTTCTCGGCAGATGTTTGGAAGTCTATGGAATAATCTGCCAGTAGATGAGGTACCTATTACTGCCATTACCAATGGAGTCCATGCTAGGAGTTGTGTCGCAAAATCAACCCAAGAGTTATACGACCGTTATTTAGGACCTAATTGGTCATCAGCCTCTCCTGATAATCCTATGTGGGAGAGAATGGATGCAATTCCAGACGAAGAGTTATGGCGCAATCACGAGCGCTGTCGTTTGGATATGGTACTTTATGTGCGGGAGCATCTTGTAAAACATTTACGGGATAGAGGGGCTTCACCTTCAGAAATTGCTCAGGCGAAGGAAGTTCTTGACCCCAATGTATTGACCATTGGTTTTGCTCGTCGTTTTGCGACTTATAAGCGAGCAACTCTATGGATGCGGGATGTTGAGAGAATTAAGAAGATTTTATTGGCAAACAAACATCGTAAAGTGCAGTTTGTTATTGCTGGTAAAGCACATCCTAAGGATAATCCAGGAAAACAACTGATAAGGGAAATTAATCACTTTATCAAGGAACAAGGTTTACATAAGGAAATCGTCTTTGTTCCTAACTATGACATTCATATCTCTCGCCTAATGGTTGCTGGATGTGATATCTGGTTAAATACCCCCCGTCGTCCTCGCGAAGCTTCTGGCACCAGTGGCATGAAAGCTGCTATGAATGGCTTACCTAACCTAAGTGTTCTCGATGGTTGGTGGGATGAAGCTGATTATATTAAGACTGGTTGGGCTATTGGACATGGGGAAAATTATGAAGACCCCAATTTCCAAGATGAAGTAGAGGCTAATGCTCTGTATGAGTTATTAGAGAAAGAAGTTGTGCCTCTGTTTTATGATAGGGATGAAGATGCCTTACCCAGACCTTGGATAGCGAAAATGAAGGACGCAATTCGTTTAAATTGTCCCTTCTTTAATACAGCGCGCATGGTTAGAGAGTATGCGGAAAAAGCTTACTTCCCAGCGAGCGATCGCTTCCACAGTTTAACAGTAGATAACTACGCCCCAGCCAAAGAGTTAGCGGCATGGAAGCAAAATTTGGGCGATCGCTGGTATAACATCAAAATTAAAGATGTAGATGTATCATCAGATTCCGATATCCAAGTAAATCAAACAGTGGCAGTCAAAGCCGCCATTGATTTAGCTTCCTTAAGCCAAGATGATGTACAAGTAGAACTATATCAAGGAGTTATTGACGCCAACGGGGATATCGTCAATGGAATTCCTGTAGTCATGGCTTTCCAAGGTTTAGATAACTACGGTTTAAGCAATTACACAGCAAATATTACCTACACAATATCAGGTTTACAAGGACTATCATTGAGAGTCTTACCAAAACACAAGTACCTAACTAATGCCTACGAACCTAGGTTAATAGCCTGGGCTTAGGGATGGAAATGATTGATATTAAATGATTGATATCATAGCCCATTAGAAAATTGAAGAATTTATGTAAAGACGACCTAATTGGTCGTCTTTACTATTAATTAGAGTAGGAGAGGTGGGGTGGATAATTAGGCCATTGAGTTATCAATAAATATAAAAAAATATAGTCATTTTTCCTACCGACCTCACATCTTGCACCTTTACGCAAAAAACTTAGAAGAATAGAAATACGTGATAAATATTACACTAAAAGCATTATTTTTTAGTCCTCTTTTAGAGGACTTTTAGCTATTAGACAGGGACTTAGAGTCCCTGGCGGGTCAAAAACAAGTCAATAAATCAGTATGATGCTTAGTTTCCTTTATTTAAAGTTTATAACAAGTGCAAGATGTGAGCTACCCTACTCACTAACCAACTTTAACCACATCTAAATCATTCCCTAACTTCAAAATACCAGCCTTTCTATCAACGAATAACCATCGATTTTCTAACCAAGGTAAACCCATTACGATTTCATTTGTATTCTCACTGGTAATGACAGGGATATTAAAATCTTCTGCATCAAAAATAATTACACCTGTATAAATATTGAAAGTCGTTTTACCTTGATTTGCCAACCTTCTTTCTCTCTTTAATAAAGACCAACCAAGACTTTCTGCGTCAAAAGTATTAATTGTTAACCAATCAATAAAACCAGTGTCTAATAATGCGTCAACTGTGACAATCACACCATTTGCAGCAAGCAAATCAAGTTTAAAAAATAACTCGCCTCTCTTACCAAAATATCCTTTAATCATATTCTGCTAATGCATTTTATCAACACAACCAGTATTATTTAGACGCATTGCCATTAATATTGCATGGGGATATTTATCCTTTGCTTTTTGAAAACTGGCTTCTTCGTCTGGGTCAATAAAATAGTCCCCACTATTTGGCTCTATATGAATAGACCAATTGTAATGCCTTGGGACTAGTTCCGGGTATACTCGCCGAAAAATCTCTTCACAGCGCCTATTAAAGCTTTCTGCCTCTTGCTGGCGTTTTACTTTTTCCTCTACTGACAGGGGCGATCGCTCCGGAAACATCGGATTTCCAAATGCTACTTTTCTTGTACTTTTCTGCCTCATTTAAGTAATTTAAAATCAAGTTACATCCCAATCCAAATTATCAAAGCAATAAGTAATGACACGAATCAACACCTATCAAACTAATTAGATGGGAGTTGATGCACTGTCTACAATTTAAATAAATCAAATTATTGCTAATTTACTAATATCATTTCAAGTCCCAGTTATGTAATCATTTAATGAAATTAATAGGGCTGATACAAAAATTACCCTTATTTTTAGATCAGTGCCTTTTGTAAATGAGTTACTAGTTAAACTTCATAATTCTATATATATTGGGGAATAATAATACCTTTACAAAAATCATTTGTTGTGCGTTTTCAGTTAGTCATATAATAATTTTCAGCCTTATATAGCATTTCCCAATCACTACGAATACACCCCACCCGCCCTATCGGGCACCCGAAGCGCGCTTCGGGGAGGGTTGGGGAGGGGTTCTTCTGTACTTCATCGGATTGGGAAACGCTATATCTCTTTTCATACCGACTTTTAGAGACTTAAATATAGGACTTACGCAAAGGATAAATAGTCATTTTCAGTAAAAACTAGGTAAATCAAGCATGTCGGAAGATTCTTCTCTTCAGTTCCTTCGTTTCACTCTCTAAGAGCGCGACTAATGACAGAAATTCGTTGTTTTGGGTAACTCATATCTTGCACCTTTACGCAAAAAGACCTGGAAGAATATAAATAAGTAACAAATATTACACTAAAAGTATGATTTTTTAGTCCTCTTGAGCGAGGACTTTTAGCTATTAGACAGGGACTTTCAGTCTAAGAGCGGGTCAGAACGAAGTCACTAAATCTGTCGATACGCCCGTTTTCTTTATTTAGAGGTTATAACAGGTGGAATATGTGAGGTAAATTCTATATAATACAAAATACACATATTATTTCAGAGTTGAGCCAATCTATCAGTGGCATCAATTAAAGCGCTACGGATTCCCGGTTCAGTCATAGAATGCCCAGCATCAGGGACAAGGATAAACTCAGCTTCTTGCCAGCGACTGTGTAATTCGTAGGCTGATATCATAGGGCAAACAACATCATATCGACCTTGTACAATGACAGCAGGAATATGGCGAATCTTGTCAACATTTAGAAGAAGTTGGTCTTCCCGCTCAAAAAATCCCTTATTAACAAAATAATGACATTCAATCCTGGCAAAAGCATCAGCAAAATTATCTTCACCAACCGATTGTATTAACTGATTATCGGAAAATAATTTACTTGTACTACCTTCCCAAATAGACCAAGCCCGCGCAGCCTCTAAGCGTACTTTGATATCTGGATTTGTTAAACGTTTATAATAGGCATTTATCATATCTCCTCTTTCTTCAGGGGGGATAGGTTTTAGATATTCTTCCCAAGCATCAGGAAAAATATAACTAGTGCCTTCCTGATAAAACCAGCGAATTTCTTTCTGACGCAGCATAAAAATACCACGAAGAATTAAACCTTTACAACGGGAAGGATGAGTTTGGCTATAAGCTAGGGATAAAGTGCTTCCCCAGCTACCGCCAAAAACAACCCATTTATCAATATCTAAATATTCCCGCAATTTTTCAATATCACTAACTAAATCCCAAGTTGTATTTTCTCTTAATTCAGCATGGGGTTTACTTTTACCACATCCCCGTTGGTCAAACATTACCAAGCGCCATTTATTGGGGTCGAAATATTGACGATAGAAGGGAGGACAGCCACCACCAGGACCGCCATGCAATAAAACAATCGGTTTTCCTTGGGGATTACCTGATTCTTCATAATGAATCCTATGGATATCTGAAACTTGTAAATATCCTTCGTTATAAGCTTCTCTGGGTGGATATAATTCGCGCATTCTCGTTAGCAGTCTTGATTAATAGCTAATAAATAGTTTAGCGTTAATGGCTAATAGCTAATGGTTAATAGTTAATGGCTAATGGCTAATGGCTAATGGTTCAGGACTTACGATATTGTCACATTGTTTTTGTTTGTAGTTGGGCGAAGAGCGCCCATATTTTTGGAGGGAAGACAGCCCAACGCGCGAACATGAGCCGCAGTGCCAGTTGCGGCTATCCCTG
>Ga0114939_10003338_pt1 | contig 11311 bp, 10 predicted proteins | sample AshMeaCrysSpring_FD_87196 | JGI IMG/M metagenome (GOLD analysis project Ga0114939, IMG submission 87196) | Groundwater microbial communities from Big Spring, Nevada to study Microbial Dark Matter (Phase II) - Ash Meadows Crystal Spring | ecosystem: Environmental > Aquatic > Deep subsurface >... | reverse complement strand
CTGCCTCCCCGTCCCTCCCCCTCCCCCCTGGAGTTGATCAAGCAGAAATGGCGAGCCCTGGCGCTGGAATAGGCTGACGGACGTGACCCCAGACCCGTGGCCGGCGCCGTTGGCGCGCGGCCCGGTGGACGCGCAGGTCCGGGTCCCGGCATCGAAGTCGCTCACCGCCCGGGCACTCGTCCTGGCCGCGCTGGCCGACGGGCCGACCCTCATCCGGGGGCCGCTGCGGGCACGCGACACCCTGCTGATGGCCGAGGGCCTGCGCGCCCTGGGCATCGCCCTCGACGACGAGGGCCCGGCCGGTGACTGGCGGGTGACACCGCGGCCGCTGCGGGGTGGCGGGGCCATCGACTGCGGCCTGGCCGGCACCGTGATGCGCTTCCTGCCCCCCCTGGCGGCGTTGGCCGACGGGCCGGTCTCCTTCGACGGCGACCCGGCCGCGAGGCAGCGTCCGATGGGCCCACTGCTGGCGGCGCTGCGCGCGCTCGGGGTGACCGTCGACGACGGCGGCCAAGGGGCGCTGCCGTTCACGGTGCACGGAACCGGTGCGGTGCGTGGCGGCCATGCCGCGATCGACGCCTCGTCCTCCAGCCAGTTCGTCTCGTCCCTGCTGCTGGCTGGTTGCCGATTCGACGGCGGGCTTGAGCTCGAGGCCCTGGGGCCCGTCCCGAGCCGGCCGCACATCGAGATGACACTGGCGATGCTGAACGACGCAGGCGTGCCGGCCGAGGAGACCGCGCCCGGCCGCTGGAGCGTCGCAGCGCGGCGACCCCGCGCCGGCCGCCTGGCGATGGAGCCGGACCTGTCCAACGCCGCGCCGTTCCTCGCGGCCGCCGTGGTCTGCGGGGGCCGGGTCACCGTGCGCGATTGGCCGCTCGCCACCACCCAGCCAGGCGACGATCTGCGCCGGATCCTGCCGCTGATGGGAGCCGTCGAGGCGCGCCTCGACGAGCGCGGCCTCGCCGTCGTCGGTGACGGAACCGCCCACGGCGTCGACCTCGACCTCGCCCACGCCGGAGAGCTGGCCCCGACGCTGGCCGCGCTGGCCGCGCTGGCCGACTCGCCCAGCACCCTCAACGGCATCGGCCACCTGCGCGGCCACGAGACCGACCGGCTCGCCGCCCTCGCCGCCGAGCTCAACGCCCTCGGCGGCCGGGTGCAGCAGACTCCCGACGGCCTGCTGATCGAGCCGGCGCCGCTGCGCGGAGGCGTGTTCCACACGTACGGCGACCACCGGATGGCGACGGCCGGAGCGCTCCTCGGCCTCCGGGTGCCCGGGATCCTGGTCGAGGACGTCGAGACCACGGCCAAGACGCTGCCCGGCTCCACGGACCTATGGGCCGGGATGCTCGCCGAATGAGCCTGAGCCGGCGCACCGACCGCCTCGACGAGGACGACATCCGGGTCCGGGCGAAGCGGGGCAAGTCGCGCCCGCGCAGCAAGGTGCGCCCCGGGCACGACGACGCCGGCGAGGGTTTCGTCGTCGCGGTCGACCGCGGGCGGCTCACCTGCGTGGTGGGCGCCGGGCGGGACGAGCGGCGGGTCACCGCGATGAAGGCCCGCGAGCTCGGCCGCAAGGGGGTAGTCGTGGGCGACCGCGTCGCCGTGGTCGGCGATCTGTCCGGCGAGCCGGACACGCTGGCCCGGATCGTCCGCGTCGAGAAGCGCACCTCGGTCCTGCGTCGCACCGCCGACGACACCGACCCCGTCGAGCGGGTCGTCGTCGCCAATGCCGAGCAGCTGGCCATCGTGGTGGCTGCCGCCGATCCCGAGCCCCGGACTCGGCTGATCGACCGGGCGCTGGTGGCCGCGTACGACGCTGCGATGACCCCGCTGCTCGTCGTCACCAAGACCGATCTGGCCGACCCCGCGCCACTGCTCGACACCTACCGGGCCCTCGGGGTCGACCATGTGGCCCACCGCCGCGGCGACGACCCGGCTCCGGTGCTCGACGTCCTGCGCGGCCGGGTGACCGTCTTCGTGGGTGCGAGTGGCGTCGGCAAGTCCACCCTGGTCAACGCCCTGGTGCCCAGCGCCGGCCGCGCCGTCGGCCACGTCAACGTCGTCACCGGACGTGGCCGCCACACCTCGACGTCCGCCGTCGCCCTGGAGCTCCTCAACCCCGAAGGCATCGGCGAGGGCTGGGTCGTCGACACCCCGGGTATCCGTTCGTTCGGCCTGGCCCACGTCGACCTGGGGCGCGTGATCGCCGCCTTCCCCGACCTCGCCGGCGGAGCCGCAGGCTGCCCGCGCTCCTGCAGCCACGACGAGCCTGAGTGCGCCCTCGACGCGTGGGTGGCCGACGGCCACGCCGAGGCCGCTCGCCTCGACTCGCTGCGCCGGCTGCTCAGCAGCCGCGACGCCGCCGACAACGACGCGGGGCCCGACCGGGATCAGTCGTCGTCGCCGCCCTGAGTGGGCGCCGTGCTCACCCCCGAGGGGGCCGTCCCGCCAGCAAGGGGGCCGTGAGTTCGGCGACCCGGGCCGCGTACTGCTCGGGGGGGCCGACCGGGGCCAGCAGGTACGACACGGTGAGCCGCACCGCGGCCTCCGCGGCCCAGCCGGCGTCAGCGGGGCGAAGCCGCGGCCAGCGCTCGCACAGCGCCGCGGAGACGGCCCGCGCGATCGGCACGACGACCGGCTCCGAACGGGTGGTCAGGTACGCCAGCAGCGAGCCGCTGTCGTCGGTGAGTGCCGACTTCACGAGCACGTCATCGGCGGCCACCCGAAGCGCCCACCCGACGGCCCGCTCCAGTGCGGCCCGGGGGGTCCGGGCGGCCCGCACCTCGGCGACCGCGCCCTCGAGGAAGGCCTGGGCGGTGCGCTCGGCCAGGGCGGCGGCCAGGCCGTCCCGGCTGCCGAACACGGCGTACAGCGTCTGCCGGGAGACCCCCGCGTCGCGGGCAACGTCGGCCATCCGCACCGAGGACCACGGCCCGGCCGAGGCGCGTGCGCGCGCGGCGGCCAGCAGGGACTCGCGGACGGGCATCGGCTCGGACACCTCCGCATACTTGACACACGCCTTGGCCGTGTCAAGCGCCGCTAGCGTGTCGCCGTGACCCCGCCCAGCCGTGACCCCGACAGCCGTGACCCGGAGAGCCATGACCCGGACCACCTTGCCGCCGACCTGGCGCTGGCCCACGCCCTGGCCGACGCCGCTGACCGGCTGACGCTGGCCCGCTTCGGCGCGCTCGACCTGCATGTGGAGACCAAACCGGACCTCACGCCCGTGTCCGACGCCGACCGCGACGCCGAGCGCGCCCTGCGCGACATCCTCGGCCGCGAGCGTCCGGCCGACGCGGTCCACGGCGAGGAGTTCGGCATCACCGGGAGCGCCACCCGGCTGTGGGTGCTGGACCCCATCGACGGCACCAAGAACTTCGTCCGGGGCGTGCCCGTGTGGGCGACCCTGGTCGCGCTCGTCGTCGACGGCGCCCCCGTGGTCGGAGTGGTCTCGGCGCCCGCGCTCGGCCGCCGGTGGTGGGGCGCCTCCGGCCTGGGCGCCTGGGTCCGCGAGCCGGGCGCTGAGGAGCCCCGGCGCCTGGAGGTCTCCGGCGTGGCCGTACTCGGAGACGCCTCGCTGGCGTACTCCGACCTGGTCGGCTGGGGCGACCGCGCTGCGCCCTTCCGCGATCTGCTGGACGCGGTCTGGCGCACGCGCGCCTACGGCGACTTCTGGTCGCACATGCTGGTGGCCGAGGGGGCCGTGGACATCGCCATCGAGCCCGAGCTCTCACCGTGGGACATCGCCGCGCTCGTCCCGGTGATCGAGGAGGCGGGCGGCGAGGTCACCGGGTGGGATGGCTCGCCGGCGATGCAGACGGGGACGGCCGTGACGTCCAACCGGGTGCTGCACCCCGCGCTGCTTGACGCCCTCGGCTGACCAGCCGCAGCAGGGCGGGGGCGGTCGCCACCGCCACCAGGTCGAACCAGCCGTAGCCCCCGGCAGCGCCCGAGGGCGGGTTGCCCATCGACACCACGCCCAGGATCGGGTCGTACGGCTGCCAGGCCCACGTCCCGACCGCCGTGCCCACCAGCTCGAGGTACGTCACGACGATGAACGCCCCGACGTAGAGCAGCCGCGAGCCCCCCCACAGCAGGAATCCCAGCAGGCACAGGTACCAGAAGACGCCCAACGCGTCCGGGCGCGGCGCCAACGGCGAGATCCCCCACAGCGCGTACGCGCCGCCGACCGCGATCGTGCCGGCGACCAGCGGCCGCTCCCACCGGTGGGCAAGGGCGGAGCGGCCGAACGCGTACGCGGCGAGGTAGACCAGGCCGTGCCCCGGAGGCACGAACGAGGGCACGTTGTCGAGGCGGTAGACGTACGTCCCGAGCAGGTCGGCGAAGGTGTACTCGACCGCGGTCGCAAACGCGATCACCACCGCCGTCTGCATCCGGACGAGGGCGGACTCGCGGCGGAGCAGCGCCACCAGCAGGGCCCAGGTTCCCAGGCCGAGCAGGTGCTGCTGCCCGAGGGAGGAGCCCGAATCCAGCCAGAGCACCAGCGGGATCCACACCAGCACCACGCCCACCACGGCGAGGTCGCGCCGCGACGCGCGTACCACCTCGGCGCTCACCCCCGCATCGTGCCAGGTGGGGCTTGGGGCGGCGAGCGGGCAATCCCGCTGAAGGGGTTGTCGGTTGACGTCGCGGGCTCCACGATGGGCAGGTGATCGTTCGAGATGCGATGTCGGCCATGGTGCTCTCCGTCGGCCCGGACCACAGCCTGCGCTCGGTCGCCCAGAAAATGGCCTCGCGCAAGGTGGGCGCGGCCGTGGTCGAGGACCACGAGGGCGAGGGTGTCGGCATCCTCACGGAGCGCGACATCCTGATCGCGATCGCCGCCGGCGAGGACGCCGATCTGGAGACCGCCCGGGCCCACCTCACGCCCGACATCGTCTACGCCGCACCGGAGTGGACGCTGGAGCACGCCGGGCAGGCGATGATGCGCGGCGGATTCCGCCACCTGGTCGTGATGGAGGACGGCGAGGTCGTCGGGATCGTCTCGATGCGCGACCTGGTCCGGGTCTACCTCACCTCGCTCGACCAGGGCTGAGCCTGCGGGGCTGTCCGCGGGCGGAATACTCCCCACGAGCGCCGCGTTGCGCGAGCGCCGCGACTCGAGAGGAAGCCATGCCCACCACCGCCACCTACACCGTCACCGGCATGAGCTGCGCGCACTGCGTGCAGGCCGTCACCGCCGAGCTCACCGCGCTCGCGGGCGTGAGCGACGTGCAGGTCTCCCTGGCCGACGGCGCCGTCACCGTGACCAGCGCAGGCCCCCTCGACCCCGCAGACGTGGCCGCCGCCGTCGACGAGGCCGGCTACGCACTGGCCGGCTGAGCATGGCCGAACCGGGCACGCCCGGGCGCACCGTCGTGCTGGAGGTCTCCGGCATGACCTGCGCCTCGTGCGCCGCGCGGATCGAGAAGAAGCTCAACCGGGTTCCGGGAGTGGCGGCGACGGTCAACTACGCCACCGAGAAGGCCACCGTGGTCGCGTCGCCCGACGTGGGCGTGGACCGGTTGGTCGCGGTCGTCGAGGCCGCCGGCTACGGGGCCCAGCTGCCGGCCCCTGCGCCGAGCGCCGACGGGCGCTCGCCCGAGGAGGGCGACCTCCGACGCCGGCTGATCGTCTCGGCGGCCCTGGCCGTGCCGGTCGCCCTGCTCTCGATGGTCCCCGCGCTGCAGTTCGACTACTGGCAGTGGGTGGCCCTCGCATTCGCCACGCCCGTGGTGGTGTGGGGGGCCTGGCCCTTCCACCGCGCGGCCTGGGTCAACCTGCGCCACGGCTCCACCACGATGGACACCCTGGTCTCGCTCGGGATCACGGCCGCCTACGCGTGGTCGGTGTACGCGCTGCTGTGGGGCGGCGCCGGCGACCCCTCCATGCGGATGTCCTTCCACCTCATGCCGGGCACCGGCGGATCGCAGGGCGCCGAACTCTACTTCGAGGTCGCCGCGGTGGTGGCGGTCTTCCTGCTCGCCGGCCGCTACGCCGAGGCCCGCGCCAAGCGCGCCTCGGGAGCCGCCGTGCGCGCCCTGCTGACCCTGGGCGCCAAAGACGTCGCCGTCGTGCGCGACGGGGTCGAGACACGGGTGCCGGTCGAGGCGCTCGTGGTCGGAGACCTCTTCCTCGCGCGCCCCGGAGAAACCGTCGCCACCGACGGCATCGTCGTGGAGGGCAGCAGCGCGGTCGACGAGTCCCTGCTGACCGGCGAGAGCATGCCGGTCGAGGTCGGCCCGGGCTCGCCGGTCACAGGCGCCACCGTCAACGCGGGCGGGCGGCTGGTCGTACGCGCCACGCGGGTGGGCGCCGACACCCGACTGGCGCAGATCGCCCGGCTCGTTGAGCAGGCCCAATCCGGCAAGGCCCCGATCCAACGCCTCGCCGACCGCGTCTCTGCGGTCTTCGTGCCCGTCGTGCTCGTCATCGCACTGCTCACCCTGGTGGGCTGGCTCATCGCGACCGGCGACACCGAGCAGGCGTTCACCGCAGCCGTGTCGGTCCTCGTCATCGCCTGCCCATGTGCCCTGGGACTGGCCACGCCGACCGCACTGCTCGTCGGCACGGGCCGCGGCGCGCAGCTCGGCATCGTGATCCGCGGACCCGAGGTGCTTGAGGACACCCGCCGCGTCGACACCATCGTGCTCGACAAGACCGGCACCGTGACCACCGGGCGGATGGCGGCCACCGACACGCTGGCGGCGGCCGGCGAGGACCCGGTGGAGGTGCTCGCACTCGCCGCGGCCGTCGAGCACGCCAGCGCCCACCCGGTCGCCCAGGCGATCGCCGCCGCCGGGCCGCAACCGCTGGCCGCGGTCGAGGGCTTCGCGAGCACGACCGGACTCGGCGTCACCGGTGTCGTCGATGGGCACGCGGTCGCCGTCGGCAGGCCCGAATGGCTGGCCGAGGCGTGGGCGTCCGACCTCCCAGCCGATCTGGCGGCGCTCGCCGCCGCCCGGCGCGGCGAGGGCGCGACCGTGGTTGCCGTGGCGTGGGACGGGCGGGCACGCGGCCTGGTCTGCGTGGCCGACACCGTGAAGGCGACCAGCGCGCACGCCGTGGTGGCCCTGCGCGACCTCGGACTCGAGCCGGTGCTGCTCACCGGCGACCACGCGGGGGTGGCCCACGCGGTCGCCGCCGAGGTCGGGATCCAGCACGTCATCGCGGAGGTCCTCCCCGAGGACAAGGTGCGCGTCGTCGCCGATCTGCAGGCCGAGGGGCGCGTGGTGGCGATGGTCGGCGACGGCGTCAACGACGCCGCCGCCCTCGCCGCGGCCGACCTGGGCCTGGCGATGGGCACCGGGTCCGACGCCGCCATCGAGGCGAGCGACCTGACCCTCGTCCGCGGCGACCTGCGCTCGGCCGCCGACGCGATCCGGTTGTCGCGGCGCACGCTGGGCACCATCAAGGGCAACCTGTTCTGGGCCTTCGCCTACAACGTCGCCGCCATCCCGCTCGCCGTGGCCGGGCTGCTCAACCCGATGATCGCGGGGGCCGCGATGGCGTTCTCATCGGTCTTCGTCGTGACGAACTCCCTGCGGCTGCGGCGATTCCAGCCGCTGGCCGGCGGGGCGCCGCGCGCCTAGCGCCCCGTGAACGTCGCGGTGCGGCGCTCCACGAAGCTGCGCACGCCCTCGACGGCGTCGGAGCTGTTGAGCACCCCGGGGAGCACCGCCGCGAGGTGCGCGACCGCGGCCGCGTGCCCCTCGTCCCGGGCGACCCTGGCATTGGCCAAGGTGGCCTGCACCCCCAGCGGAGCCTGCTCGGCGATCAGTCCCGCGAGGGCCCTCGCCCGGTCGAGCTGCTGCCCGGCCGGCACGACCTCCTGCACCAGGCCGATCCGCAGTGCCTCATCCGCGCCGAACTCCTCGGCCGTGAGCAGGTAGCGCATCGCGTTGCCCCACCCGAGCTGCTCGGCCGCACGCAGGGTGGCGCCGCCGAACGGCAGGATGCCCCGGGCGATCTCCAGCTGGCGGAAGCGCACATCGTCGGCGGCCACCACCACGTCGGAGGCCAGCGCCAGCTCGATCGACAGCGTGTACGCGATGCCCTGAAGCGCGATGACCACCGGCTTCGGGCAGGGCGGTCCCCACAGCCCGAAGGGATCAACGGAGCCAACCCCCGACAGCGCCTGGCCCCCGTGCTCGGCGACGACCGGCCCGACCTCGGCCAGGTCGAGGCCGGCCGAGAAGTGGTCGCCGTGGCCGAAGACGACGCCGACCCACAGGTCTGGGTCGCCGGCCAACACCTCGTACGCGGCGGCCATCTGCACGATCACGGCCATGTTCCAGGCGTTGCGCTTGGCGGCCCGGTCCACCCCGATCAGCAGCACGTGCCCGTCACGCTCAACGGTGACGACGCGCTCGGCGACGGGCTCCGACAACATGACGAGACCTCCCAGGTGGCTCACAGCCTCCCCGCACGGGGCGCGCAGGGAGCTCGGCCACGGTATCGCCCATGCAGATCGAGATCGCGATGCCCGTGCACAACGAGGAGGCCGTCCTCGCCGACTCCATCAGACGGCTCAGCGACCACCTGCGGGCCGGGTTCCCGTTCTCGACCGCCATCGTCATCGTGGACAACGCCAGCACCGACGGCACGTGGGCCATCGCCCGGCGCCTGGCCGCAGAGCTGCCCGAGGTGCGGGCCGTCCGGTTGGAGCAGAAGGGTCGCGGCCGGGCCCTCAAGGCGGTGTGGCTGGCCTCGGACGCCGACGTGGTCGCCTACATGGACATCGACCTGTCGACCGACCTCGACGCGCTGCTGCCCCTCGTCGCCCCGCTGGTCTCGGGGCATAGCGACCTAGCGATCGGCACCCGGCTGGCGCGAGGGTCGCAGGTCATCCGTGGGCCCAAGCGCGAGCTCATCTCCCGGTCGTACAACCTGATGCTGCGGGCCGCCCTTTGGGCGCGGTTCTCCGACGCCCAGTGCGGGTTCAAGGCGATCCGGGCCGATCGGGCTCGCGCGCTGCTGCCCTTGGTCCAGGACGAGGCGTGGTTCTTCGACACCGAGCTGCTGGTGCTCGCCCAGCGCTGCGGGCTGCGGATCCATGAGGTGCCGGTGGATTGGGTCGACGACCCCGACTCCCGCGTCGACGTCATCCCCACCGCGATCGCCGACCTGCGCGGCGTCGCCCGCCTCGGCCGCGGGATCCTCACCGGCTCGCTCCCCCTCCCCGAGCTCGCGGCGACCTCCCGCGCCGCAATCCGGGACCGGCATGCGCCGCAGTCTCGCGGGTTGCTTCCCCAGTTGATCCGCTTCGCGCTGGTCGGCCTGGCCAGCACGGCGTTCTACACCGCCCTGTACCTGGTGCTCAGGGCCGGCCTCTCGCCGCAGGCTGCCAATGCCCTTGCACTGGGTATCTCCGCACTGGCCAACACGGCGGTGAACCGCCGCTTCACGTTTGACGTGCGGGGACGTACCCATGCACTGCGCCACCAGGCCAAGGGGCTCGTGGCCTTCGCCGTCGGGCTGATCCTGACGGCTGGGTCGCTGGCCCTCGTGCACCTACTCGTCCCGGACCCCGGGCGCGGCCTTGAGATCGCGGTGCTCGCCGCCGCGAACATCGCGGCCACCCTGGCGCGGTTTGCGATGTTCCGAGCCTGGATCTTCCCGGGCCGCCGCGGGGCGCCCACCCCCGCAGCGCGCCGCGCGGTCGACCGGCAGCCCACCACGACGACGGGATCACACTGATGGCCGAGACCCAGCTGACCGAGACACCGACGCCCGGGGCCACCCTGGTGCAGGCGGAGCCGACCGACGCCGACACCCAGGCGGTCGAGGCGGCCCGCGACCCGGCCTGGGCGCGCCTCGCCTTGGCGGTTCTGCTCGCGGCCACGGGGGCGCTCTACCTGTGGGACCTCGGGTCGTCGGGATGGGCGAACGCCTACTACTCCGCCGCCGCGCAATCGGCCGCGCAGTCGTGGTCGGCGTTCTTCTTCGGCTCGTTCGACGCCGCGGGCGCCATCACCGTCGACAAGACCCCCGCCTCGCTGTGGGTCATGGGGCTGTCCGCGCGGATCTTCGGGGTGGGCTCCTGGAGCCTGTTGGTGCCGCAGGCGCTGATGGGAGTCGCCACGGTGGGCGTGCTGTACGGGGCCGTCAAGCGGGTGGCCGGCCCCGGGGCCGGTCTGCTGGCCGGGGCGGCGGCGGCGCTCACGCCGGTCGCGGTCTTGATGTTCCGCTTCAACAACCCCGATGCGCTTCTCGTGCTCCTGCTGACCTGCGCCGCCTACGCACTGGTGCGGGCGCTCGAGCACGCCTCGACCCGGTGGATCGTGCTGGCCGGGGCGTTGGTCGGCTTCGCCTACCTGGCCAAGATGCTGCAGGCGTTCGTCGTGCTGCCGGTCTTCGCGGTGGTCTACCTGCTGGCCGCCCCGACCGGCCTTGGCCGACGGATCCGGCAGTCACTCGCCGCTTCGGCTGCCATGATCGCCGCGGCCGGTTGGTGGGTGGCGATCGTGGCGGTGATCCCCGCTGAGGCCAGGCCGTACATCGGCGGATCGCAGACCAACAGCATCCTCGAGCTCACGCTGGGCTACAACGGCATTGGGCGGCTGACCGGAGACGAGGCCGGCAGTGTCGTTCCCGGCGGCAACCCGGGGGCCGGGATGTGGGGCGAGACCGGCCTGCTGCGGATGTTCAGCGACGAGGTCGGCGGCCAGGTCGCCTGGCTGATCCCAGCGGCGTTGCTGCTGGGAGCGGCCGGCCTGGTCTGGACCGCCCGGCGGCCGCGCACCGACGCCCTGCGGGCCTCGCTGCTGCTCTGGGGCGGCTGGCTGGTTGCCACCGGCCTCGTGTTCAGCCTGATGCAGGGGATCTTCCACGCGTACTACGCCGTGGCGCTCGCCCCGGCGGTCGGCGCCCTGGTGGGACTCGGAGCGGTCGGGGCCTGGCGCCGGCGCGACCTGCCCGGCGACGCCGTGCTGGGCGCGGCCATGGCCGCCACGGCCATCACCGGGTGGTGGCTGCTCGGGCGGAGTCCGGACTTCGCCGGCTGGCTGCGCCCCGTGGTGCTTGTTGCCGGCCTGGGCGCGGCGTCCGCCCTGCTCGTTCGCCAATGGCTGCCGGTGCGCTTCGCCGCAGTGGCGTGCGCCGTCGGGGTGGCCGTCGGGCTCGCCGGCCCCGCCGCGTACGCGATCGAGACCGCCGCGACCCCGCACACCGGCTCGATCCCGCTGGCCGGGCCCGCGGTCGCCGGCTCAGGTCGCGGCGGCCCGGTGCGAGGAGCGATGCCCGGCGGCGCGATGCCGGGCGGCACCCTGCCCGGCGGAGCGATGCCCGGCGGAGCGATGCCCGGCGG
>Ga0114939_10003337_pt1 | contig 11315 bp, 9 predicted proteins | sample AshMeaCrysSpring_FD_87196 | JGI IMG/M metagenome (GOLD analysis project Ga0114939, IMG submission 87196) | Groundwater microbial communities from Big Spring, Nevada to study Microbial Dark Matter (Phase II) - Ash Meadows Crystal Spring | ecosystem: Environmental > Aquatic > Deep subsurface >... | reverse complement strand
CACGCCGGCATAGCTCAGTTGGCAGAGCAGCGGTTTTGTAAACCGTTGGTCGTGGGTTCGAATCCTACTGCCGGCACCACCACTTCCGCGGCACGAACGCGAGCACGAACGCGCACGCTGCGGAGGGCCCACCGACCGCGCATCCCGCACTTCCGCGCCGAGTCGCGGCAACGCGTCCGCAGCGATGCGTCGCGCGCGTCTCGTGTTCGGCGCACGCGCAGCATGCGCGCGACGCGCGACGGACGCGCACGCGATGCGGCCGGTTCGCATGACATTCGCATGGCCGGTGCGCACCGCGGTTCGGCACTGCCGATGAGCGTCGCGCGGTGCGTCGCAGGCCCGGGCTGAAACAACACCGGGTGAACAAACGCGAAAACCGGGTCATTTGTCAATTTTCCCGACGCTCGCGCGTTCCCGTTCGTCGCGCGCAGCGCGCGAACCCTTTACGACGGGGACGCAGCGATTAGAATCGATCACGCTTGAGGAGGCGCGCGAGAACGCACGACAAGACGTGCGGGCGCGCGAAGCGATCCGCCATGCGCAAGAGCGCGCGCCAATTCGAACCGTCTTCGCAGCAGACCATCTCGCCCGCGCCGCCCGAAGCCGAAGTCGGCCCCCGCATGCCGCTCATTCGCCTGAAGCCGCACAAGGCGCGCGTCGTGATCGAAGACGGCGCGGAGATGATCCTCGTGCTCAAGGTGTCGCTCAACCGCGGCGAGACCGTCGAGCTCGCGAGCGGCGGACGGATGGAAGCGCTGAACGGGATGTTGCGCATCCGCGAGCGCGGCGGGCTGCTCACGCGCGCCGACGGTCGCATCGCCGGCAAGCTCACCTACGTGCCGGAGACGGCGTCGGGCGGAAGCCGCGCGCCTGCCGAGTTCCAGATCGACGTGCCGCTCGGCCCCCGCGAGTTCCGCGTGCTGCTCGACCTCGGTCGCGCAGGCCGGCTGCCGCACAAGATCTTCATGCAGGCGGGCGAGCGCACCGGGCTCGGCCCGCGCGGCCTCTCGTACCGCTCCAAGGGCGGGCGCACCGGCAAGTTCTGGGACAACGTCGCGCACCGGCGCCTGCCGGTGTCGAACCTCACGTTCGTGGTACCGGTCGACGTCGCCAACTCGTCCGCGCCGCCGCGCGGCTCGCGCCGCGACTGGGACGACGAGGACTACGACCGCGAGCGCGACGACGAGGGCGACGACGACTTCGCGCGCGACGAGCGCCCGTCGCGCGCCGCATACGCGTCGTCCGCGCAGGTCGCGGAGCTCGCCGACGAGCTGATCGTCTACCAGAGCGAGACGCGCCACCTGCTGACCGCGGTGCTCGCGGTGATGGGGCTCACCGCGCTCATCGTCGTGATCGTCAGCGTGCTGCGCTTCCTGCGCTGACGCGGCGCCCCGCCGCGCCGTGCGCGGCCTGCTATCCTCCCGGATGAAGAGCGCGAGGAGGATGAGATGAACCAGCTCGACTTCAAGGGCCGCACGGCCGTGGTGACCGGCGGCGCGGCAGGCATCGGACTCGCGGTCGCCCGGCGCCTCGTCGCGAGCGGCGCCAGGGTGGCGCTGTGGGACCGCGACGCGACGGCGGTCGGCGCGGCCAAGGCCGCCTACGGCTTCGCCCACGGCGAGGCGGTCGATGTGTCCGACGCGAGCGCGGTCGACGCCGCGGCCGCCGCGACCGCCGCAGCGCTCGGCGGCGTCGACGTGCTGGTCTGCTCGGCGGGCATCGCCGGGCCGAACAAGATGACGTGGGAATTCCCGGTCGAGGACTGGAAGCGCGTGTTCGACGTCAACGTGCACGGGCTCTTCTACTGCAACCGGGCGGTCGTGCCGATCATGCAGCGGCGCGACTACGGCCGCATCGTCAACATCGCGTCGATCGCAGGCAAGGAAGGCAACCCGACGGCGTCCGCCTACAGCGCGTCGAAAGCCGCGGTGATCGGCCTCACCAAGAGCCTCGGCAAGGAGCTCGCGAAGACCGGCATCCGCGTCAACTGCGTGACGCCAGCCGCCGTGCGCACCGCGATCTTCGACCAGATCACCCAGGCCCACATCGACTTCATGCTGTCGAAGATCCCGATGGGGCGCTTCGGCACCGTCGAGGAGATCGCGGCGATGGTGTGCTGGCTCGCGAGCGAGGAGTGTTCGTTCTCGACGGGGGCGGTATTCGACCTCTCCGGCGGGCGGGCGACGTACTGACTGCGATGCACGCGGCGCGACGCGCCGCACGCTGGCAGCGACGACGCGGCCCGCCGACGGAGGCGGGAGTGGAGGCCGGCAGCGCCGGCTAGCGGCCGACCGCGAGCACGATCTTGCCGATGTGCGCCGACGACTCCATCAGCGCGTGCGCCCGCGCGGCCTCGGCGAGCGGGAACGTCGCGTGCGTGACCGCGCGGAGCGTCCCTTCCGCGTAGAGGGGCCACACCTTCTCGCGCAGCGTGCGCGCGAGCGCCGCCTTGCGCTCGAAGGGCGACGCGCGCAGCGTCGAGCCGGTGATCGTCAGGCGCCGCATCATCACGTGGCGGAAGTCGATTTCGGCGCGGCTGCCCTGGAGGAACGCGATCATCACGAGGCGCCCCTCCAGCGCGAGGCAGCGGAGGTTCTTCGCGATGTACTCGCCGCCGACCATGTCGAGCACCACGTCGACGCCGCGCTTGCCGGTGATGCGCTCGACTTCGGCGACGAAGTCCTGCGCGCGGTAGTCGATCGCGTGGTCGGCGCCGATCGTGCGGCAGAACGCCGCTTTTTCCGGGGAGCCCGCAGTCGCGATCACGGTGGCGCCGAAGCGCTTCGCGAGCTGCATCGCCGTCAGGCCGATGCCGCTGGTCCCGCCGTGCACGAGCAGCGTCTCGCCGGCGGAGAGATGGCCGCGGTCGAAGACGTTGTTCCAGACGGTGAAGTGCGTCTCGGGCAGTCCCGCCGCATCCGCGAGCGACATCCCGGCCGGGATCGGCAGGCACCACGCCGCGGGCGCGGTGCAGTAATCGGCGTAGCCGCCGCCCGGCACCAGCGCGCAGATCTCGTCGCCGATCGCGGGCCAGGCAACGTCGCGGCCGCGCGCGACGACGCGGCCCGCGACCTCGAGGCCGAGGATCGGCGAGGCGTCCGGCGGCGGCGGGTAGGCGCCGGCGCGCTGCAGGCAGTCGGGCCGGTTCACGCCAGCGAACGCGACCTCGATCAGCACCTCGCCGTCGCGCGGCGCGGGCACCGGGCCTTCGGCGATCCCGAGCACCTCGGGGCCGCCGGGCGCGCGCACGGCGACGTGACGCATCGTGGAGGGCAGGGGCATCGGCATGGCGGGCGGGTTGAGGTGGGGCGGGGCTGCGGCTCGGCGCCGCGCTGCGGGGGATTGTAGCGAGCGGCTCGCGAGCGCCGCGAGCCGGTACACTAGCGGCCGTCGCCTGCGCGCCCTCGAGCCGAACATGAAGAAATTCCTCCTGAGCCTCCTGCTGGTCGCGGCGCTGGTCGTCGCAGGCGGCGTGTGGTTCGCCACCTCCGCCGACTACAGCGAGGGGTATCGCGTCGGCAAGGTGATCAAGCTGTCGAACAAGGGTTACCTGTTCAAGACCTGGGAAGGCACGCTCGACTTCGGCTACCTGCAGACCGATCCGCAGGGGGGTGTGGCCACGCGCATCTGGGACTTCAGCGTCGCCCCCGGAGACGACCAGGTGAGGACGGACATCGACGCCGCGATCGCCGGCGACTACAAGGTCAAGCTCCACTACCGCGAGAAGTACGTGCGGCTGTTCTGGCGCGGCGACACGAAGCACTTCGTCTTCAAGGTCGAGAAGGCGAGCTGAGCGGCCAGCGCGCCCGTTCAGGGCGCGCGGCGCAGCGACAGCGCGACGGCGGCTCCCGCGAGCGCCGCGGCGGCGCCGAGGCCGAACGCCCCGCCCGCGCCCGCGCGCTCGACCAGGAGGCCGCCCAGGCTCATCCCTGCGCCGATGCCGGTGACGATCGCGGTCGACGACCAGGTGAACGCCTCGGTCGTGCTGCTCGCCGGCGCGTAGCGGGAGACGAGCAGCGACACCACCGTCATCGACGGCGCGATCAGCGTGCCGGCCACGACCGCGAGCGGCGCGAGCAGCCACGGGTCGCCGACCGGCAAGTGGAGCGCGAGCGGAACCGCCAGGAGCGCCATCGCTTGCGGCAGCTGCCGCGGCAGCGGCGCTCGCAGCTGCAGGGCGCCGTACACCAGGCCGCCGGCCGCGCTGCCGATCGAGCAGAGCGCGATCAGGAGCGGCCCCCAGGCGTCGTTCCCGATCGCGCGCGCGAAACCGGGATAGCCCACCTCGATCGCGCCGAAGGACATGCAAAGCGCGAACGTCGCGGCGTAGAGTCGCAGGAGGCGCGTCTCGGCAAGCGGGCCGAGCAGGCGCCGCGGACCGGCGGCCTCGCGCCGATGCCAGCGCAGCCCGCCGGAGACGAAGAGCAACGGCACCGCCAGGGCGAGGAAGGCGAGCGCGATCGTCATCGCGGCCGCCGTCGAGCGGAGTGCCACCGCCGCTGCGATCGCGAGCGGTCCCGCGGTGTAGGCGAGCTCCAGCAGCACCGCGTCGAGTGCGAACGCCGACTGCCGCGGTCCGCCGTCGGCGAAGCGCGCGCGCAGCAGCGTGCGCACGATCACGGTGATCGGCGGGGTGAAGGCGCCGGCGACGACGGCGGCGGCGAGGAGGCCGGCGCGCGACAGCCCGAGCGCGGACGCGAACAGGATCGCGGCGAGGGCGAGCGGCGCGACGGTGCCCGTGGCGAGCAGCACGCCTCGGGGACCGTGGCCGTCGATCAGGCGCCCCTGGATGGGCGCGGCGACGGCCGAGGCGACGAGCATCGCGCCGACGACACTCCCGGCGAAGGCGATCGAGCCTTCGATCTCGCGCACGTGCAGCAGCGTACCCAGGCCGACCGTGCCGAGCGGCAGCCGCATGACGAACGACAGCGCGACGAAGCGCGCCACCCCCGGCTCCGAGAACAGCGCGGCGTAGCGCGCGGCGTGCGCCCGCATCGGGGTGCGGCCCGCGACCCGGTCAGTAGACGACCTGCACGTTCGCGGGCTCCAGCCACTCGCGCAGGCGCTCGATCAGCGCAGGGTCGGGATTGACGCGCCAGTCGTCCGGAAGGTCGACGTCGCCGGCGACGCGCCCGTTGTCGTAGTGGATGGTCACCGGCACGCCCTCGGCCCGGAAGGGGCCGAGGATCTCGGCGAGCCGCCGCGCGTCGGCATTGCCGTTGCACGACAGCGCGAGCCGCTTCGCCCAGCGCCGGCGCACCGCGGCGAGGTCGTGGACGCTCTCGGCGACGATGCGCAGGCTCTGGGCGTCGCCGTCCTCGCCGATGCGCTGCATCACCTTCACCTCGACGACGACCAGCTGGTCCTCGCGCAGCAGCGCGCGCGTGGCGTCGAAGGTCTCGTTCCAGACGGTGATCTCGGCCGAGCCCTTGCCGTCGTCGATCGTCACGAAGGCGTTCTTGCCCCGCTTGCCCTGCTGGATGCGCAGCGCGGTGACGATGCCGGCGACGAGGTAGCGCTCCTGGCGCGGCTGGATCGCCGACAGCTGCGTCTTCACCAGCGGCGCGAGCTCGGCGGCGTACGCGTCGAACGGATGGCCCGACAGGTAGAAGCCCAGCGCCGCCTTCTCGTGGGCGAGCCGCTCGGCGTCGGTCCACTCGCGCGCGGCGACGAGCGGCACCGCGGTCTCCTTCGCCTCCTCGCCGAACAGCGATACCTGGTGCGCCGACGCCTCGGCGTGCTCCGCGGCGTCGATCGCCACGCCCACCGAGGCGAACAGCGTCGACCGGCGGGGGTCGACCACGTCGAACGCGCCGGCCTTGACCAGCGCCTCGATCACGCGGCGGTTCACCATGCGCTTGTCGACGCGGCGGCAGAACTCGAACAGGTCGCGGTACGGCCCCCCGGCGGCGCGCGCCGCGACGATCGACTCGATCGCCTGCTCCCCGGTGCCCTTGATGCCGCCGAGCCCGTAGCGGATCCGGCCCGCGTCGACCGGCTCGAAGCGCCACGCCGAGGCATTGACGTCGGGCGGCAGTATGGCGAGGCCCTGCTCGACCGCGTCGGCGTAGAGCGAGCGCACCTTGTCGGTGTCGTCCATCACCAGCGACAGGTTCGCCGCCATGAACGCCGCCGCGTGGTGCGCCTTGAAGTACGCGGTCTGGTAGGCGACGAGCGCGTAGGCCGCCGCGTGCGACTTGTTGAAGCCGTAGCCCGCGAACTTCTCCATCTGGTCGAAGAGCTCGGTGGCCTTGGCCTTCGCGACGCCGTTCTTCTGCGCGCCGGCGACGAAGACCTCGCGGTGCTGCGCCATCTCCTCGGGCTTCTTCTTGCCCATCGCGCGCCGCAGGAGGTCGGCCCCGCCGAGCGAGTAGCCGCCGATCACCTGGGCGATCTGCATCACCTGTTCCTGGTACACCATCACGCCGTAGGTGGGCCCGAGGATCGGCACGAGGCGCGGGTCCACGTACTCGACCCTCTGCCGGCCGTGCTTGCGGTCGACGTAGTCCGGGATCAGGTCCATCGGGCCGGGGCGGTAGAGCGCCACCAGCGCGATGATGTCCTCGAAGCGGTCCGGCTTCGCGCGCGTGAGGAGGTCGCGCATGCCGCGCGACTCGAACTGGAACACGGCGCTGGTGTTGCCGGACTTGAAGATCTCGTAGGCGCCGCGGTCGTCGAGCGGCAGGCGGGCGAGGTCGAGGTCGCTTGCCGGGTCGAGCTTCTTCACGTAGCGCAGCGTCCAGTCGAGGATCGTCAGGGTCGTGAGGCCGAGGAAGTCGAACTTGACGAGCCCCACTGCCTCGACGTCGTCCTTGTCGAACTGCGAGACGATCGCATCGGCGCCGGGCTGGACGTAGAGCGGGCAGAAGTCGGTGAGCTTCCCCGGCGCGATCAGCACGCCACCGGCGTGCATGCCGACGTTGCGGGTCAGGCCCTCGAGCGACTCGGCGAGCGCCAGGAGCTCCGCCACCTCCTCCTCGGCCCTCTCGCGCTCGGCGAGGAGCGGCTCCATCTCCCGCGCCTGCGCGATCGTCACCTGCTTGCCGGGCTGGAAGGGGATCAGCTTCGCGATGCCGTCGACGAAGCCGTAGGGCAGGTCGAGGACGCGCCCCACATCGCGCACCGCCGCCTTGGCCGCCATCGTGCCGAAGGTCGCGATCTGGGCGACGCTGTCGGTGCCGTACTTCTGCTTCACGTAGTCGATGACGAGCTCGCGGCGGTCCTGGCAGAAGTCGATGTCGAAGTCCGGCATCGACACGCGCTCCGGGTTGAGGAAGCGTTCGAACAGCAGCGCGTAGCGCAGCGGGTCGAGGTCGGTGATGCCGAGCGCGTAGGCGACGAGCGACCCGGCCCCCGAGCCGCGGCCCGGCCCCACCGGCACGCCGTGGGCCTTCGCCCAGTTGATGAAGTCGGCGACGATGAGGAAGTAGCCGGCGAAGCCCATCTGGACGATGGTCTTCGTCTCGAATTCGAGGCGCGCCTCGTACTCCGGGCGGCGGCGCTCGCGCTCGGCGGGGTCCGGGTAGAGCGCCTCGAGGCGCTGCGCAAGCCCGGCGCCGGCCTCGCGCGCGAGGTGCCCGTCGATCGTCGCGCCCTCGGGCAGCGGGAAGTCGGGCAGGTGCGGCTTGCCGAGCGCGATGGTCAGGTTGCAGCGCTTCGCGATCGCGACGCTGTTCGCGAGCGCCTCGGGGGCGTCGGCGAACTTCGCGGCCATCTCGGCGGCGGTCGCGAGGTGCTGCTCGGTCGTGAACGGTCGCGGCCGCCGCGAGTCGGCGAGCAGGTGGCCCTCGGCGATGCACACGCGCGCCTCGTGCGCGCGGAAGTCCTCGCGCCGCAGGTACTGCACCGGGTGCGTCGCGACGACCGGCAGGGCGGCATCGGCGGCGAGCTCCAGCGTCGAGGCGACCAGCGCGTCGTCGTCGGGCCGCCCGGCTCGCTGCACCTCGAGGTAGTAGCGACCCGGGAAGAGGCGGGCCCAGGCCTGCGCGTGCTTCAGCGCACCCGGGGCGTTGCCCTGGAGCAACGCCTGGCCGACGTCGCCGTCGCGCGCCCCGGAAAGCGCGATCAGCCCGTCGGTGCCCTCGTCGAACCACGCGCGCGCGAGCTCGGCATGGCCGCGGTGCTGGTTGCCGCGGTAGGCGCGCGACAGCCACTCGCACAGGCGCAGGAAGCCCCCGCGGTCCGCGCACAGCAGGAGCAGGCGATACGGCGCGTCGCGCTCGGCGTCGTGCGTGACCCGCACATCGCAGCCGACGATCGGCTTCACGCCGCGCTGGCGCGCGGCGCGGTAGAACTTGACCAGCCCGAACGTGTTGCAGAGGTCGGTCAGCGCCAGCGCCGGCATCGCCTCGCGCACCGCCGCCTCGATCGCCTCGTCGATGCGCACCGTGCCGTCGACGATCGAGTACTCGCTGTGCAGGCGCAGGTGGACGTAGGCGGGATCGCTCATGGAGACGGCGCACGGCGCAATCCTCCGCGCCAGCGCGCCGCACTGACGGGGCCTGCGTCGGCCTGATAGAATTTTACCTTCGCGCGTTCCGCGCGCGCGATGCGCAAGGGAAAGGCGACCGTGCATCGTACCGTCGTGTGCCGCCGGGCTTCGGCCGTGCTCGCGCTCGCGCTCGCCGCGTGCGCCACGGTGCCCGAGGCGCCGTCGCCGGGTGGCGGCCCGCCGCCGTCGCCGGCGGCAAAGCCGACGGCGCCGCCGCTGCCGCGCGACGCGCAGCCGCCGCCTCCGCCGGTCAACCTCGAGGGCTTCCCCTTGCCCTATCGCCAGGGGTTCGCCGACGGCTGCGCGAGCGCCGGCGGTCCCGAGCGCAAGGACACGACGCGCTTCGCGGCCGACGGCAACTACAGGACGGGCTGGCAGGACGGCCTCGCGCAGTGCCGCCGCAGGAAGTGACGCCGCTGCCGACGGCGCCCTACGTGCCGCGCCGCGCGCCGCGCGCAGAGCGCGTCGACCTGCGCGGTCAGGACACGCACGTGCTCGCGTGGGGCCCGTCCGACGCGCCGCGGCTGTTCCTGCTGCACGGCTGGATGGACGTCGCCGCGTCGTTCCAGTTCCTGGTCGACGCGCTGGCGCGCGACTGGTGCGTGATCGCGCCCGACCTGCGCGGCTTCGGGCAGAGCGCCTGGAGCGCGCACGGCTACTGGTTCGCGGACTATGTCGCCGACTTCGACGCGCTGGTCGACCGCTACGCGCCCGGCGAGCGGGTGCGCGTGGTCGGCCACAGCCTCGGGGCGAACGTCGCGATGCACTACGCCGGCGCGCGGCCGCAGCGCGTCGCGGAGCTGGTCGCGCTCGACGGCTTCGGCATCCCGGCGGAGGCGGCAGAGCAGGCGCCGGACAAGCTCGCCGCCTGGCTCGACGCGCTCGCCGACCCGCCCACGCTCGCGACCTACGCCGACTTCGACGCGGTCGCGCGGCGCCTCTCCAGGAACGATCCGCGGCTCGCGCCGGATCGCGCCGCGTTCCTCGCGCGCCAGTGGGCGGTCGACGACGGCCGCGGCCGCGTGCGGCTCACCGCCGACCCTCGGCACAAGCTGCCGTTCCCGACCGTGTACCGGCTCGAGGAGGTGTTCGCCATCTGGGGACGCATCCGCGCGCGCGCGCTCTGGGTGGCGGCGGAAGACTCGCACATACCGCGTTGGCTCGACCGTCACCCGGAAGGGGAGGCGGCGACCGACTCGCTTGCCGGCGTGCGGCGCCGGATGGCGCGCGTCCCGGGCGCGACGCTCGCGACGATCGCCGACGCGGGACACATGCTGCACCACGACCAGCCGGAGGCGGTCGCCGCCGCGATCGAGGGCTTCCTCGCATGAGCCCAAAGGGCCGTCCCGAGGGCGAATCGCCCCGGAGCGCGTCAGCGCGGAGGGTAGTCCAGTGAGCGCGCCGCTCGCGATCGACAGCCGGCGCGCCGCGTACGCCGCGCTCGTCGTCCTCACGCTGATCTGGGGCAGCAACTGGGCGGTGATGAAGTTCGCGCTGTCCCGCGCGGACCCGGTCGTGTTCAACGTGCAGCGCACCTGGCTCGCGATCGCGGTGCTGTTCGCGGTCATCGCCTGGCAGCGGCGCCTCGCCTGGCCGAAGCTCTGGTGGCCGGTGATCGTCACCGGGTTCTTCCAGACGACGGTCAACTTCGGCGCGACGACGATGGCGGTCGCCGGCGGCGGCGCCGGGCGCGCCTCGGTGCTGGTGTTCACGATGCCGTTCTGGACGCTGCTGATCGCCTGGCCGGTGCTGCACGAGCGCGTGCGCGGCGCGCGCTGGTTCGCCGTCGCCTTCGCGTTCGCCGGGCTCGTGCTGGTGGTCGCGCCCTGGCACTGGCAGGGGGGCCTCGCGTCGAAGCTGTGGGCGGTGCTGTCGGGCTTCGGCTGGGCCGCGGGTACCGTCGCCACCAAGTACTTCCAGCGCAAGCACGACCTCGACATGGCGAGCTTCGTGGCCTGGCAGATGGTGGTCGGCGTGGTCCCGCTCACGCTGCTGCCGTGGCTGTTCGCCTTCGAGCCGACGTCCTGGAGCGTGCCGTTCGCCGCGGCGCTCGTGTTCACCGGCGCGATCAGCACCGGGCTCGGCTTCGTCATCTGGATCGCGGTGCTGCGCCACCTCCCCGCGGGCACCGCCTCGCTCAACATGTTCGCGATCCCGGTGATCGCGCTGGTCTCGTCGATGGCGATCTTCGGCGAGCGCCTCACTGCGAGCGAGTGGGCGGGCATCGCGTGCCTGGGCGCGGGCCTCGCGATCCTGACCGCGCAGTCGCTCGCCGCGGTGCGCCGGGGCGAGCGCGAACCCAAGCCGGCGACGCCGACGCCGCTCGACGGCGGCTGAGTCCCTCGAGGGCCTCCACGGCCCGATCGCCGTCGAAGCGCCGCGAGGGCGGGGGCTGCAAGCGGCGGGATAGAATCGCCGCATCGTGCGCGGTCGCAGGAAGCCCCGCGCGCGCAACATCCGCACTCCCCGCCATGGCCGACGCCGACCTCGCGAAACTCGTCATCGACCGTTCCGCCGCGCCGCTGCGCAGGCGCCGGCGCGGCTGGCTGTGGTGGGCGCTGGCCGCGCTCGCCGCCGCCGCGGCCGGGGCGTGGTTCGCGCTCGCGCCGCGTGCGCTCGCCGTGCAGACGACGCCCGTGGTGACGACGTATCCGTCGCAGCAGTTCGCGGTGCTGAACGCCACCGGCTACGTCGTCGCGCAGCGCAAGGCGGCGATCGCGTCGAAGGCGAGCGGCCGCCTCGAGTGGCTCGGCGTCGCGGAGGGCTCGCGCGTCACGGCGGGCGAGGTGATCGCGCGCCTCGACAACCGCGACGTCGTCGCGCT
>Ga0114939_10003336_pt1 | contig 11315 bp, 6 predicted proteins | sample AshMeaCrysSpring_FD_87196 | JGI IMG/M metagenome (GOLD analysis project Ga0114939, IMG submission 87196) | Groundwater microbial communities from Big Spring, Nevada to study Microbial Dark Matter (Phase II) - Ash Meadows Crystal Spring | ecosystem: Environmental > Aquatic > Deep subsurface >... | reverse complement strand
GACTCGAGCTGGTCCTGCCGGACTTCGATGCACAGGTGCGGCAATCCGGCCGGCTCGACGTGGTGGTCGATGGTGTAGTTCGACGGATGCCGGCCGCTGTAGGGCTGGTTGTCGCCGACGACGAGCCCGTCGATCGCCCGTAGCCCCGCGATCAGCCGCGCGGCCGAGGTCTCGTCCCGGTCCCAAAGAATGCCCACGTGCCAGGGCCGCTGCTCGCCGCCCATCAGCGGCGTGAAGGTGTGCACCGAGATCACGAATGGCACGACCTCGCGGGCGCGGAATCCGCCCAGCATCGCGGCGATCGCCTCGTGGTAGGGATCGAAGAAGCATGCGAGCCGAACGCGCCGCTCGAACTCCGACAGCGACTGGTTGCCCGGAATCACCCAGCCATCGCTCTCGTGCCGGAACGCCTCGGGGTCGTCGGGACGGCGGTTGCAGTCGACGATGAGCCGCGAGTACCCGGCCAGCACGGCCGGCGCGTCGAGCGCGTTGGAAATGCCCCGGGCGAGCTCGCCGGCGCCGATGTCCCAGGCGATGTGCTCCCAGGTCTGCAGCGGCGGCAACCCCAGTCGGTCCATCGCCCTGGGAAAGGCACGGCTCGCGTGGTCACAGACGACGAGCGCCGGGGCCTCCCCGTGCTCGTGGAGGACCACGAAGGGGGCTGGGTCGTCGCGGCCGATGAGGGGGTAACGGACGGGGAACTGGTCGGTCGTTTCCGGGGACATGGAGAAGGCTTTGGACTCGGTCCGCGGATTGTACCCTGAACCCCGTCCGGCCCGGCCCGAATGCGACCCCTGTCACACCTTCGACGCGCCCACGGGGCCTAGTATCCGGCACGAACCGTCCCAAGCAGGGGGGCGGCGGGCATCGCCGACACGGATGAGCGCAGTCGCCGACAGAAAGAATACCGCATCCACGCCGCGGGGCTCGCAGCCTCGCGGTCACGTTGCGTTGCAGGCGCACGCCCGATGAGCCTCCATCCCCTGCTCAAGCAGCAGTTCGACGACTCGCGACAGGAGAGCGGCCAGCTCGACCTGCGCAAGCTCCTGCAGGCCATCAGTGCGGCCTACGCCGAGTGGGACGAGGAACGCCGCGGCGTCGTCCGCTCGATCAAGCTGCTCGCCGACGAGACGAGCGCCTTCACCCGCGAGGTCCGCGAGAGCGCCGCGAGCCAGCTGCAGGTGATCCTCGACCACGTCAAGGACGCCATCCTGACCGTCGACGGCACGGGCTGCATCGAGACCCTGAACACCGTCGGTGAGCGCGTCTTCGGCTGCCAGGAAGACGCCGTGCGCGGCCGCCGGCTCGACCTGCTGATTCCGTCGCTCGCCCGCCGACCGAACCTGACCGAAGCGCTCGAGGAACTCTCCGAGACCCTCGAGGACACGCAGTTCGACCTCGCGCCGCGGGAGACCAAGGGCCGCCGGATGGACGGCACGCTTTTCGAGGCCGAGCTCGGCGTGAGCAAGGTCAAGCTCGACCGCCGCGAGGTGTTCATCGTCTGCCTGCGCGACACCACCGACCGCAAGCTCGCCGAGGCCGCGATCCGGGAGAGCGAGGCCCGCTACCGCACCCTCGTCGAGAACGCACCGGAGGCGATCGTCGTGTTCGACGTCGACCTCGGCCGCTTCGTCGAGTGCAACGAGAACGCAGTGCGCTTCTTCAAGATGACGCGCGAGGAGCTCCTCGCCGTCGGGCCCGAGCGCATCAGCCCGCCCGAGCAGCCCGACGGAACCTCGTCCTTCGGCGTGGTGCGTGGCAACCTCGACCGCGCGCTCGCCGGCGACGCCCCCTGCTTCGAGTGGATGCACCGCGACGCGCAGGGCCACGACATCCCCTGTGAAGTGCGCCTCGTGCGCCTGCCCTCCTCCGGCAGGCGCCTGATCCGCGGCAGCATCACGGACATCACCGAGCGCAAGCGCAGCGAGTTGCTCGCCATCGGTGAGCGGCGCGTCTTCGAACGCATCACGAGCAACGTCGAACTGCCGGACACACTCGAGGCGATCGCCGAGACGGCCGAGCGCGTCACCCCCGAGGCGCTCTGCACGGTGAGCGTCTACGACGCCGACTCGAACGTGCTGCGTAACGTCGCCGGTCAGCGCATGCCGCATCACTTCCTCGGCGCGGTCCGTGAAGTCGAGGTCGGCCCGCGCAACGGCTCCTGCGCGGCGGCCATCTACCTGCAGCGGCAGGTCGTGGTCGCCGAGATCTCCCGCGATGCGCTCTGGGAGCACCTGCGCGCTCCCGCCCTCTCGGCGGGCCTGCGCGCCTGCTGGTCGACGCCGATCCGCGCCTCCGACGGACGCATGCTCGGCACCGTCGCGCTCTACTTCCGCCAGCCGCGCAGCCCGCTCAAGCGCGACTTCGAGCTCATGGCCCGCCTCACCGCACTTGCGGGGATCGCCATCGAGCGCAAGCGCTCCGAGGAGGCCCTGCGCCGCAGCGAAGCGCAGTACCGGGGACTCTTCGAGAACGTCATCGAAGGCGTGTACCGCACGAATGCCGATGGCCGCCTCGAGTCGGTCAACCCCGCGCTCGTCGCGATGCTCGGTTGCGAGCGTGCGGAGGAGATCTTGTCCCTCCCCTCGACGGTCGACCTCTACGTCGATCCCTCGGATCGCGAGCGCGTGCTCGAGACGCTGCACCGCGACGGCATGGTCCGCAGCGCCGAATACCAGCTCCGGCGTCGCGACGGCGAGGTGATCACGGTCGTCGAGAACGCGCGCGTGGTGCGCGACGCGGACGGCGCCTTCGCAGGCTACGAGGGCACGCTTGCCGACATCTCGAAGCGCAAGGTCATCGAGCTGCAGCTGTCCGCGGAGAAGGAGAAGGCGCAGGTCACGCTGCAGTCCATCGGCGACGCCGTGCTGACCGCCGACTCCGACGGACTGGTGGAGTACCTGAATCCAGTGGCCGAGCAGCTCACGGGCTGGACGAGCGCCGAGGCCGCGGGACGGCCGGTGAGCGAGGTCTTCAAGGTCGTCAACGAGACGACTCGGCTGCCCGTCGACAGCCCGATCCTGCGCTGCCTGCGCGAGGGCCGCACGGTCGAGCTCGCCGAGCCCACGGTGCTCGTCAACCGTCGGCTGCAGGAAATCGCGATCCAGGATTCGGCCGCGCCGATCCGCGATCGCGCCGGCCACCTGATCGGCGCCGTCATGGTGTTCCACGACGTGAGCCAGGAGCGGCGCCTGCAGCGTGCCCTCACCTACCAGGCGACCCACGACGCGCTGACCGGCCTCATCAACCGCCGCGAGTTCGAGAACCGGCTCGGCGAGGCGCTGCAGGCGGCGCGCCTCAACGAAGGCCTGAACCACGTCCTCATGTACCTCGACCTCGACCAGTTCAAGGTCGTGAACGACACCTGCGGCCACGAGGCCGGCGACCGGCTGCTGAAGCAGGTCACGAGCGTGGTGCAGACGCGGATCCGCACCACGGACACGCTCGCGCGCCTCGGCGGCGACGAGTTCGGCGTGCTGCTGCAGGACTGCACGCTCGAGACGGCGAGCCGCATCGCCGAGGGGCTGCGCCAGGCGATCCGCGACTTCCGCTTCGTCTGGCAGGACCGCATCATGAAGATCGGCGTGTCGATCGGGCTCGCCGAGATCAACGGCAAGGCCGACACGCTCGCCACGGTGATGAGCGCGGCGGACGTGGCCTGCTATTCAGCCAAGGACTCGGGCCGCAACCGCGTGCAGACCTACAAGCAGGGACGCGCGCCCGAGCGCCACCGCGAGATGCAGTGGGTGTCGCGCATCAACCGCGCCTGCGAAGAGGACCAGCTGGTGCTGCTCGCGCAGACGATCGTGCCGATCCGCAAGGGCGTGGAGAAGCTGCGGCACTTCGAGCTGCTGCTGCGCATGCGCGACGAGAGCGGCGAGCTGGTGCAGCCGGCCGAGTTCATCCCGGCTGCCGAGCGCTTCAACCTGATGCCGGCCATCGACCGCTGGGTCGTGCGCCAGGCCTGCTCGCGGCTCGTGCACCGGCGCGCGGACGCCGGCGGGCGGGAGCCCTTCACGCTGTCGATCAACATCTCGGGCACGACGCTCAACGACGAGCAGTTCCTCGACTACGTCATCGCGGAGATGGCCGCGGCGGACGTGAGCCCAGGCGCGCTCTGCTTCGAGCTCACCGAGGCGGCGGCGATGACCAGCCTCGCGGCGGCGACCCACTTCATCGCGGAGTTGCGCAGCCGGGGTTGCCGCTTCGCCCTCGATGATTTCGGCAGCGGGCTCTCGTCGTTCATCTTCCTGAAGAACCTGCCGGTCGACTTCCTGAAGATCGACGGGCAGTTCATGCACAACGTGGCGCACGACCGCATCGACCGCAGCATGGTCGAGGCCATCGCGCAGATCGGCGAGACCATGGGAATCCGCACCATCGCCGAACGCGTCGACTCCGCCGAGGTGCTGGCGCGGCTGGCGGACCTCGGCATCCAGTACGCGCAGGGGCACTACATCGGGGCACCGCAGCCCGTGGACATCCTGGACGCGCTGCTCGACAGCGACCCGACGCACGTGCGCTTGACGGCGTAATTCGGTGCCTGGCACCGAATTTTCGTTTTCGCGGATAATCCCCGCATGACCGCCTCGCCCTCACCCGCCCTGATTCTCCTGATCCACTGCCCAGACCGCGAGGGCCTGGTGGCCTCCGTCACGGCGCTGATCCGCAAGGTCGGCGGCAACATCGTCGACCTCGACCAGCACGTCGACGCCGAGCGCGGCATCTTCTTCATGCGCGTCGAGTGGACCCCACCGGCGGCGGATCCCGAGATCGTCCCCCGCTTCGAGCACGCCTTCGCCGCCGAGGTCGCCGGTCCCTACCGGATGCACTGGCGCCTCGAGCGGGCCAGCCGCCGTCCGCGGATGGCGCTGTTCGTGTCGAAGTACAGCCACTGCCTCTACGACATCCTGTCGCGGTGGCAGTCGGGCGAATGGGCCGTCGACATCCCGGTCATCGTCAGCAACCACACGGATCTCGAGCACGTGGCGCGGGCGTTCGGCGTCCGCTTCGAGCACGTCCCGGTCACGAAGGACACCAAGGCGGCCGCCGAGGCGCGGCAACTGGCGTTGCTGCGGGAGGAGCGCGTCGACCTTGTGGTCCTGGCGCGCTACATGCAGATCCTCTCGGCGGAGTTCATCGAGGCGATGCCCGAGCGGATCATCAACATCCACCACTCCTTCCTGCCGGCGTTCGCGGGCGGACAGCCGTACCACGCGGCGTTCACGCGCGGGGTCAAGATCATCGGCGCAACGAGCCATTACGTGACCGCCGACCTCGATGCTGGTCCGATCATCGCGCAGGACGTCGTGACCGTGAGCCACAAGGACTCGGTGGAGGACATGGTCCGCAAGGGCCGCGACCTCGAGAAGATCGTACTGGCGCGGGCGGTGTATGCGCACCTGCGGCACCAGATCCTGGTCTACGACAACCGGACCGTGGTGTTCGAATAATTCGGTGCCAGGCACCGAATTTCCGATTCAAGTAGTTCCCGCGGGTTTCTCAGATTGCGCCGCCTGGCGCCTGATTGGACGCTGGGCCCATGCCCAGGAGTCTCCGACAGCTGCAGCCTGGTGGCTACTACCACCTGATCAACCGCGGCAACGACCGCAGGGCGGTCTTCCATACCCCCGCCGACTACCGGTCATTCCTGTCGCTCGTGAATGCCGCCCAGGACCGCGCACCCGTGGGCCTGCTGGCGTTCTGCCTGATGCCAAATCACTTTCACCTGGTCATCACGCCGGGTCACGCGGGAGACGTCAGCCGCTGGATGCACTGGCTGATGACGACCCACACGCACCGTCATCGACTTCGGTACGAGACGACCGGAGCCATATGGCAGGGAAGGTTCAAGGCGTTTCCGATCGAGGACGACGCCCACCTGCACACTGTCCTGCGCTACGTCGAGCGGAACGCCCTTCGAGCCGGCCTCGTCGACCGGGCCGAGCGATGGCCCTGGGGCAGTCTTGCTATTCGTGCCAACGGCACTCCATCGCCGGAGCTGACCACGCCGCCTATCCAACTGCCGTCGGACTGGATCGAACGGGTGAACGAGGCCCACACGCCGGCGGAACTGGAGGCCCTTCGAACCTGCGTCAATCGCCAGCGCCCGTTTGGCCACCGCGAGTGGATCCGCGATCGCGACCCACATCTCCGCGCGACTGCACCTGCCCGACGTCGCGGCCGACCGCGTAAGGAAAATTAGGTGCCTGGCACCGAATTATTCTTCCTCGACCCGGGCCGCGCGCTTGCGATCCTGCTCCCTCAGCGCGCGCTTGCGCAGCCGGATCGACGCCGGGGTGATCTCGACCAGTTCGTCGTCCTCGATGAACTCCATCGCCTGCTCGAGCGTGTAGCGGATCGGCGGCGTCAGCACGATGTTCTCGTCGCGGCCTGCCGCGCGGATGTTCGTGAGCTTCTTGCCCTTCAGCGGATTCACGACGAGGTCGTTGTCGCGGCTGTGGATGCCGACGATCTGTCCTTCGTACACCTCATCCCCGTGCGCGACCATGAGCTTCCCGCGCTCCTGCAGGTTGAAGAGCGAATAGCCGAGCACCGTCCCCTGCCCGTTCGAAATCATCACACCGTTCTGACGGCTCGCGATCTCGCGGTCCGACACCGGCGCGTAGTGATCGAACACGTGAAACAGCAGTCCGAGACCCGACGTCATGGTCCGGAACTCCGTCTGGAAGCCGATCAGCCCGCGCGCCGGGATGACGTAGTCGAGCCGAACGCGGCCCTTTCCGTCCGGATGCATCGCCTGCAGCAGGCCGCCACGGCTGCCGAGTGCCGTCATCACCGCGCCCTGGCTCGAGTCCTCGATGTCGACGGCGAGGATCTCGTACGGCTCGTTCGGCACGCCGTCGATTTCCTTGATCACGACGCGCGGCCGCGACACCGCGATCTCGTAGCCCTCGCGACGCATGTTCTCGAGCAGCACGCCGAGGTGCAGCTCGCCCCGGCCGTAGACCTGGAACTTGTCGGGGTCGTCCGTCTCCTCGACGCGCAGCGCGACGTTCGTCAGCGCCTCTCGCAGCAGCCGCTCGCGGATCTGGCGGCTGGTGAGGTACTTGCCTTCCTTGCCCGCGAAGGGCGAGGTGTTGACCTCGAAGGTCATGCCGATCGTGGGCTCGTCCACGACGAGCGGCGGCAGCGCCTCAGGACGCTCGGGATCGCAGAGCGTGTCGGAGATCGCCGGGCGCTCGACGCCCGCGAAGGCGACGATGTCGCCCGCGCTCGCCTCGTCCACCTCGATGCGGTCGAGGCCGAGGAAGCCGAGCACCTGCATGATCTTCTCGTTTCGCGCGCGACCCTGGCGGTCGACGACTGTCACGTTCATGCCGCGGCGGACCGTGCCGCGCTTGATGCGGCCGATGCCGATCGCACCGACGTAGCTCGAGTAGTCGAGCTGCGAGACCTGCAGCTGCAGCGGACCGTCGAGATCGACGTCGGGCGGCGGACAGTGCTTGACGATCGCCTCGAAGAGCGTCTTCATGTCGCCGCCGCGGTGACCCGGATCGAGCGTCGCGAAGCCCTCGATGGCCGAGGCGTAGACGACCGGGAAGTCGAGCTGCGCCTCCGTGGCGCCGAGGCGGTCGAAGAGGTCGAAGGTCTGGTCGAGCACCCAGTTCGGGCGCGCCTCGTGCCGGTCGATCTTGTTGATCACGACGATCGGGCGCAGCCCGTGCGCGAAGGCCTTCTGCGTGACGAAGCGGGTCTGCGGCATCGGGCCGTCGACCGCGTCGACGAGGAGCAGCACCGAGTCCACCATCGACAGCACGCGCTCGACCTCGCCGCCGAAGTCGGCGTGGCCCGGGGTGTCGACGATGTTGATGCGGTAGTCGTTCCAGCGGATCGCCGTGTTCTTGGCGAGGATCGTGATGCCGCGCTCGCGCTCGAGCGCGTTCGAGTCCATCACCCGGTCGACGACGGCCTTGCGGGCGTCGAACGTGCCGGACTGGCGGAGCAGCTGGTCGACCAGGGTGGTCTTGCCGTGGTCGACGTGGGCGATGATCGCGATGTTGCGAAGCTGGCGGGTGTCGGGGGAGGTCACGAGGAGCGCACGGGGTCAAAAAGGGCGCGGAGTATAGCGGAAATAGATAATTCGGTGCCTGGCACCGAATTATTTCCCGTGCCTGGCACCGAATTTCCCTATTTCGTCGTCTCGACCGCCGGGGTGGACTTCACCGCTTCGCCCGCCTCGCCCGCCGCCCCCGCGGGCTTCTCCGCCGCAGGCAGCGGCCCCACGACGACCGGCACGGAGAACGTCCGCGCGTCGGTCTGCACCTTGCTCGCCAGCCGGGCCGTGATGCTGATGTAGAAGAGCCCGTTCTCGGTCACCTGCGCGAGCACCTTTGTCGAATACCGCTCACCGGCGCTCACCGGCGGCCCGAACTTCGCCGTTGCGCCACCCGCCAGCACGAGGCCCGGCATCCCCGTGGCCTCGATCTCGAGCGTGTCCGCCGGCACGCGCGGAATGAACGTCAGCTCGACCTCGAACGGCTGCCCGATCGTGGGCTTGGCGCCCAGCCCGTAGCGCAGGTCAACCGCCGCCGCCGCCTTGCCGACCGCGACCGCGTTCGCGAGCCCGTCCTCCACGGCCGGCGCAGCGTCGCCCGCCCTGCCCTTGTCCTTCGCCTTCTTCGCTGCGCTTGCCGTCGCCGCGGCCTCCTTCGCCGCCTTCTCCTCGCCGCCACCGCAGGCCACGGCCAGCGACGCAAGCGCGGCGAGCGCAAGCGCGCGCGTGAGGGCAGATTTCGTGTACGTCATGGTGCTGTCTCTCAACCGGTGATTCGCACGGTCATGCAGGTCCGTCCACGGCGCGATGCGGAAGAGTCCGGGTCCGCGTGACTGTACTCGTAGATCTCGAGCACGTGCTGCCCCGCGTCGACGGTTTTCCGCAGGCTCTCCGTGAACGGCGTATCGCTTTCGGCAAATTCCACGCTGCGCCCATGATACAGCCCGAAATCGGGATCCGGCTCCGGATTGCCGGTACAGGTCGAATCGGACAGCAGGCAGGTGACCTGGATGTCGATGGTTCGCGTGCCCGGCACCGAGAACCGCAGGAAGCGGCGGTTACCGATCTTGTTGTAGGAGCCGACCACGGTGTCGCCGCACAGCCGCACCGGCTGCCCGTTCAGCGCCACGTCGGCGTAGATCGGCAGCACGAGGTCACGCTGCGCGAGGGTCACGCCCGAGTTCGTCTCCGTCGATCCCCACGCGTCCATGGTGCCAGCAACGATGTTCTCCGCCACCACACGCGCGTCGATGCCCGCGATCGACGTCGCAGGCACGCGGGCCTTCAGCGCCGTGACGAACGCGAACACGCTCGTGAGCGGGATCCCGTCGCGCAGGTCGCGCACGAACACCTCGTACATCGGCCCGTAGCCGAGTTCGACCGTATCGCCCGCCTCCGTCCCGCCATCGTAGAGGTCCCACACGATGCCGTGCACAGAGGTCTCGTTGTACCAGCCGCGGTTCGAGGCGACCGCCGTCTCCATGTTGAAGCGGAACACCTGCGACTGGCCGTTGCCGAACGCGTCGCGGTAGACCGGGTCGCCGAGCGCCATCGCGGCGAACGCGTTGGCGAAGCCCTCGCTGAATGCAAGTCGCATGTCGAGTTTCTCGTCGAGGCCGTGCGGGCCGCCGGGCGTGTCGGCGCGGCTCAGTGCGTCCTCGAGGAAGTGCTGGAACTCGTGCGCGATGATGTGCTGGTCGTACTCGTCGATGTCGTTGTTCGCCGCGCCGAGCACGTAGATGCCGGGGGACGCCGTGCCCGCCGACGCGCCCGTGCGATACGCCGTCGTACCGATCCAGCCGCGCGACGGATTCCAGTCGTCCGTGGGGCGGTTCTCGGGGCTCCAGAAGACGTCGAGCGAGCCGAGTTTCACGCCGCGGTCGCCCTTCTCGACGAGGAACTGCACGGCGGAATAGAGCGTGTCGAGGATCGCGAACGGCGCCGCCGCCCGCTCGGAGGTGTAGCCCGCGAAGCCGCCCCAGCCCGAAGCCGCGCGCAGGTTGCGCGTGTGGTTCACGATGCCCGTGTCGAACACCGTGCCCGAGATCGCGTACAGCGACTTCGCGTCGGCGAAATTGTCGAGCACGCGGAGGCTCCACGTCGCGGGATTCGCGGACGTGCCGGTCGCGACCGACTGCGCCTTGGCGCGCACGAACACCCTCGTATTCGCCGGCGCCGAGAACGAGTAGGCGCCGTTGCCGTCCGTCGAGGTCGTTGCGACGATCGCGTCGCCCGTCGAGTTCACGAGTTCCACGGTCACCCCGCGAGCGGGCGACTCGCTCGTGCCCGCGTAGTCGAGACCGTCGGCGAAGGTGCCGTCGCGACACACCACGTCGGAGCACGCCCGGAACGGCACGCGGTCGTAGGTGATGCGGCCGCTCACCGTCACGGTCGCGGGCGGCGGTCCGGCGGCGACCGTGATCGTGCGCGTGGTCTGGGCGCGCGCGCCGCCGTTGTCCGTCACGGTGAGCGTCACGGTGAACGTGCCGGCGGCCACGAAGCTGTGGCTGACCGTGGCGCCGGACCCGCTGCCGTTATCGCCAAAGTTCCAGACGTAGTTGGCGATGGAACCGTCGGGGTCCGAGGACGCCGAGGCGTCGAAGTTCACCGTGAGCGGCGCCTGGCCCTCGACGGGGGACGCCGTGAACGAGGCCGTGGGTGGCGTGTTGCCGGATCCTCCCCCACCGCCGCCACCCCCACCGCAGGCCGCGAGCGTCACCGTGGCCACCGTCATGACCAGCCGCTTTACGAATGAATTCACGCGCTTACCGGGCAAAGTTGAAGCGCGCAGGATATCACGCGCGAGGCGGCGGGCCGCCTCCCCCGCCCGGACGGAGGGGGTCAGTTCCGCTGCAGACCCGGCTCGCGCTGCAGCCGGAACTCCCACTCGAGCTGCGTGCGGACGATGGTCTCGAGGTCGTCGAACCGGGGCGTCCAGCCGAGCACCTGGCGGATCCGCTCGGCATGGGCGACGAGCGACGGCGGGTCTCCCGCACGACGCGGACCCTCGATGACCTTGAGCGGCTTGCCGTTCACCCTTTCCACCATCCTCAGCACTTCGCGCACGCTGTAGCCGTGGCCGTAGCCACAGTTGAGCGTGGTCGAGCCCCCGCCGGTTCGGAGGTAATCGAGCGCCTTGAGGTGCGCGGCCGCGAGGTCCTCGACGTGGATGTAGTCGCGCACGCCCGTGCCGTCGGGCGTCGGGTAGTCGGTGCCGAAGATCGAAATGTCCGGGCGCACGCCGGCCGCCTGCTGGCACGCCACCTTGACGAGCAGCGTGGCGTTCGGCGCGGTGTGG
>Ga0114939_10003335_pt1 | contig 11315 bp, 9 predicted proteins | sample AshMeaCrysSpring_FD_87196 | JGI IMG/M metagenome (GOLD analysis project Ga0114939, IMG submission 87196) | Groundwater microbial communities from Big Spring, Nevada to study Microbial Dark Matter (Phase II) - Ash Meadows Crystal Spring | ecosystem: Environmental > Aquatic > Deep subsurface >... | reverse complement strand
TCCCACTCTGCTTCGGTAGGCAGCCGGCCCCCGACCCACTGCGGTCCGGGGCCGCGCGGAGCGGCTTCGAGCAGCGCGTCGCGCCGGCTCCGGCCGGGCTCGGCCGCTGACGGTGCGCGACGCGATCGCTGCCCGCCTGCGCGACGGCCGCGGCAGCGGCGTGTACAGTGCCCATCCCCGTCGTCGACCGGCACGCCGCCCGAGCGCGCCGGCCAAGGAGGCAGCGATGGAACAGCAACAGCGCGAGCACATCCACGCCGTGATGCGGCTGGCCGGCGACGCCCGGCCGTCGCTGCCGCCCGGCGCCGCAGCGCCCGACCCGCTGATCGCCGACAGCTGGCGGCGCTGCGTGCACGAGCACCGGCTCGACCCGACGCGCATGCAGGAGGCGGTGATCCTGCCGCAGCAGCGCGTGCGCGAGCACCAGGAGCGCATCGAGGACTTTCTGCGCATCGCGCGCCACGGGCTGGAGTCGCTGTACCGGCAGGTGGCCGGCATGGGCTACTGCGTGCTGCTGACCGACGCGCGCGGCGTGACGGTGGACTTCGTCGGCGACCTGCAGCTCGACCGCACGCTGCGCAGCGCCGGCCTGTACCTGGGCAGCGACTGGAGCGAGCACCACGCCGGCACCTGCGGCGTCGGCACCGCCATCGCCACCGGCCAGGCGCTCACCGTGCATCAGGGCGACCACTTCGACGCCACGCACATCCCGCTGACCTGCACCGCCGCGCCGGTGTACGACCCGCTCGGCCGGCTGAACGCGATCCTCGACATCAGCGCGCTGACCTCGCCGCAGGCCAAGAGCAGCCAGCACCTGGCGCTGCAGCTGGTCAAGGTCTATGCGCAGCGCGTCGAGAACGCGAACTTCCTGCGCTGCTTCCGCGAGGACTGGGTGCTCAAGCTGCACCCGTCGCCCGAGTTCGTCGAGATCAGCCCGGACCACCTGGTCGCGCTCGACGCGGCGGGCCGCATCGTCGGCCACAACCGCGCGGCACAGCTGATGCTGCAGGCCGAACATGGCTCGAGCGTGCTCGGCCTGCCCTTCGGGCAGCTGTTCGACGCGCGCTTCGACGAGCTCGGCCGCTTCATGCGCGCGATGCCGGGCGACCGGCGCGCGCTGACGCTCGCGCGCAGCGGCCGCGTGCTGTTCCTGCATGCAGTGCCGCCGCCGTCGCGCTGGGGTGCGGCAGCGCCGGCGGCCGCCGCCGGCGCCGAAGCCGCGGTGCCGGCACCGTTGGCCGGGCTGTCCGGCGGCGACCCGCAGCTCGACCGCGTGATCGGACGCGCGGCGCGGCTGGTCGACACACCGGTCAGCGTGCTCGTCACCGGCGAGACCGGGAGCGGCAAGGAACAGCTGGCCAAGGCGATGCACGCGGCCAGCCGGCGCGCCGCCAAGCCCTTCGTCGCGGTGAACTGCGCGGCCATCCCCGAGACGCTGATCGAGAGCGAGCTCTTCGGCCACCTGCCCGGCAGCTTCAGCGGCGCGGCGCCCAAAGGCAAGCGCGGCCTGATCCAGGAAGCCGACGGCGGCACGCTCTTCCTCGACGAGATCGGCGACATGCCGCTGCCGCTGCAGGCGCGGCTGCTGCGCGTGCTGGCCGAGCGCGAGCTGCTGCCGATCGGCGCGACCCGGGCGCTGAAGGTCGACGTGCGCGTCATCGCCGCCACCCACGCCGACCTGCGCCAGCGCGTGCGCGCCGGCGCCTTCCGCGACGACCTGTACTACCGGCTGGCCGGCGCGCACCTGGAACTGCCGCCGCTGCGCGAGCGCCGCGACCTGCCCTGGCTGGTGCAGAAGATGCTGCGCGCGCAGCCGCGGCCGGTGCAGCTGGCGCCCGAGGCCGAGCACTGCCTGCGCCACCACGCCTGGCCGGGCAACCTGCGCGAGTTGCGCAACGTGCTCGACTACGCGGCGGCGATGGCCGCCGACGGTGGCGTGATCGGTCTGTCCGAACTGCCCGATGCGCTGCTCGCCCGCGGCGACGCGGCCGGGGACGCACCGGCGCTGCCGCCCGAAGGCCAGCTGCTGCTGCAGTACCTGCGCGCGGCGCGCTGGAACGTGAGCGCGGTCGCGCACCAGCTCGGCGTAGCGCGCATGACGGTGTACCGGCGCATGAAGCGCTGGGGCATCCGCGAGCCGGGCCGCGAGTGAGGCGGCGCGCGCTCAGCCGGCCACCAGCACGGCCAGCCCCTTGAGGTACTCGCCCTCGGGGAAGGACAGCGTCGCCGGATGGTCGGGCGCGGCGCCCAGGCGCTCGACGATGGCGCCGTCGACGCCGGCATCGAGCGCGGCACCCGCGACGATCTTGTGGAACAGCTCGACGCCGATGCCGCCCGAGCACGAGAAGCTGAACAGCAGCCCGCCGGGCCGCAGCAGCTTCAGCGCCAGGCGGTTGATGTCCTTGTAGGCGCGCGCCGCGCGCTCGGCCTGCGCCGCCGTGTGCGCGAACTTGGGCGGGTCGAGCACGATGGCGTCGAAGCGGCGACCCTGCTCCAGGCACAGGCGCAGGTGGGCGTTGACGTCGGCGTCGACCGCCACGTGCCGCGCCGTGTCGAAGCCGTTGCGCTGCACGTTGGCGCAGGCCGACTGCAGCGCCGGCGCCGAACTGTCGACGCTGGCCACCCGTTGCGCGCCACCGGCCAGCGCGGCCAGCGTGAAGCCGCCGGTGTAGCTGAAGCAGTTGAGCACATCGGCGCAGCCGAGCCGGCGCACCCAGAGCGCGAAGCGCTGCCGGCTGTCGCGCTGGTCGAGGTAGGTGCCGGTCTTGTGCCCCTGCGCGATGTCCACCTGCAGGCTCCAGCCATGCTCGCGGATCGTCAGCAGCGTCGGGCCTTCGCCGCGCAGCCAGCCCTGCTGCTCGGGCAGGCCTTCGAGCCTGCGCACGCCGAGGTCGGACCGCTCGTACAGCCGCGTGCCGCCGCAGACCTGCAGCAGCGCATCGGCCAGCGCCGCCTTCCAGCGCTCGACGCCGGCACAACCGAACTGCGCCACCAGCGTGTCGCCGTAGCGGTCCACCACCAGTCCGGGCAGGCCGTCGGCCTCGCCGTGCACCAGCCGCAGCGCGTCGCTGTCGATCGCCAGCCGCGCGCGCAACGCCGCGGCGGCCCGGACGCGGCGCGCGAAGAATGCGGCATCGATGCGCTCGGACTCGTCGAAGCTCCAGACGCGAACGCGGATCGCCGACTGCGGGCTGTACGCGCCCCATGCCAGGAAGCGGCCGTCGTGGGTCTCGACGCGCACCGTCTCGCCCGGGTCGGCCTTGCCCTTGGCGATGCTGCCCTCGAACACCCAGCGGTGGCGGCGCAGCAGCGAGCGCTCCTTGCCTTCGCGCAGCCGGATGGACTTCACGGCTCGTTCACCTGCGCCTGGCCCGCGGATGCGCGGCGTCGTAGACCTTGGCGAGGTGCTGGAAGTCCAGCCGCGTGTAGACCTGCGTGGTCGCGATGTTGGCGTGGCCCAGCAGCTCCTGCACCGCGCGCAGGTCGCCGCTGCTCTGCAGCAGGTGCGAGGCGAAGCTGTGGCGCAGCATGTGCGGATGCACGTGGGTCGGCAGCCCGGCCTGCAGCGCCAGGCTCTTCAGCCGCGAGCGCACCTGGCTGGCCGTCAGCCGCGTGCCGCGCGTGCTGACGAAGAGCGCCGCCTCGTCGGCCGCCGCCAGCTGGCTGCGCACCGCCAGCCAGGCGCGCAGCGCGGCCAGCGCCGGCCCGCCCACCGGCACGCTGCGCCGCTTGCTGCCCTTGCCCAGCACCTGCGCGCTGGCGTCCGCAGCGTCGATCCAGCCGGCGGCGGCATCGCCCGCGCGCAGATCCAGCCCGACCAGCTCGCCGACGCGCAGCCCGCTGCCGTAGAGCAGCTCGACGATGCAGTGGTCGCGTGCGCGCAGCACCGGGCTGCCCTGCGTCGGCTCGAAGGCCGACAGCGACACCGCCTGTTCCACCGACAGCGCCTTCGGCAGCGGCTTGCCGGCCTTGGGCGCGCGCACGCCTTCGACCGGGTTGATGCGCACCTCGCCGTTGCGGCCCCACCAGCGGTACAGGCCGCGCCAGGCCGAAAGGTGGATGGCGATGCTGCGCGGCGACAGCGGGCGTTCGCGCAGCTGCGCGGCCCAGCGCCGCACATGCGCCGGCTGCACGTCGCGCAGGCCCACGCCCGCGGCCGCCGCGGCCTGCTGCAGGCGCAGCAACGCGTCGCGGACCATCTGCACGCTGCGCGCGGCGAGACGGCGCTCGATGCGCAGATGCTCGACGTAGCGCTGCAGCGCGCCGTCCAGCACGGGATCGGCGCCCATCCGCAGGCTTGCGCTCAGCCCCTGGCCAGCAGCCGCGAGAGGCTGGCGCCGGCCACCTCGCCGATGCGGGACAGGAACTCGGTGCCCATCTGCGCGGCGTAGCGCGTGGGGTCCGGCGAGCCCAGCACCAGCATGCCGAAGGCGGCGACCTCGCCGTCGCGGCGCAAGGGCACCATGGCCATGCTCTGCACGCCCGCGGCGCCGTCGAACCAGGCCGAGGCCTCGAAGCCGGCGTTGGCGCCGCAGTAGGGCAGCGACAGGCTGGACGCGAAGGCCTTCAGGTCGTCGCTCACCGGCTGCGCCGCGGGCAATGCCGCGAAGGCCTCGGCGACGCGCCACAGGCGCAGCTCGGCCTGGGGCACCTGGAAGCGCTGCTTCAGGTCCTCGAGCAGCACCTGCGGCAGCTGCGCCGCGTCGTCGGTGAGCAGCAGCCGCATCGTCCACTGGTGCAGCCGGTCGTAGATGGCCAGGTTGTCCTGGCCGTTGCGGATCATCTCGATGATCTTCTGCTCGAGGCCCTTGATGCGCTCGCGCAGCATTTCCATCTGCCGCTCCTGCAGCGACACGGCGCGGTGGCCGTGCGGGCTGGTCAGCTGCACCGAGGCCAGCAGCTCGGCGTGGCGCTCGAAGAAGCCCGGGGTGTTCAGCAGGTAGTTGCTGATGTCTTCCTCGGTGATGCCTTGGATGGTCACAGTTCGATCTCCCCTTCGAAAACAGTGGTCGCCGGGCCGGTCATGCGCACCGGCTGGCCGGGGCCGGCCCACTCGATGCCCAGGCGCCCGCCGCGGGTGTCGACCTCGACCGCGGCGTCCAGCCAGCCCAGCCGGATGCCGGCGACGACGGCCGCGCAGGCCCCGGTGCCGCAGGCCAGCGTCTCGCCGGCGCCGCGCTCGAACACGCGCAGCGCGATGTGCGAGCGCGAGACCACCTGCATGAACCCGGCGTTGACCTTCTGGGGGAAGCAGTCCAGCACCTCGATCTCTGGGCCCAGGCTGGCGACGTCGGCGGCATCCACGTCGTCGACGCGCTGCACCGCATGCGGGTTGCCCATCGACAGCACCGCGACTTCGACGCTGGCGTCGATCAGCTCCAGCGGCCAGAGCTCGAAGTCACCCACGGGTCGCGGCGTCGTGCCGGCGGGCCGGAAGGGGATGCGTTCGTGCGCGAACTCCGGCGCGCCCATGTCCACGGTCACGCGGCCGTCGTCGCGCAGCTGCAGCTCGATCAGGCGGTTGACGGTCTCGACCTTGATGCGGCGCTTGTCGGTGAGGCCGCGCTCGCGCACGAAGCGCACGAAGCAGCGCGCGCCATTGCCGCAGTGCTCGACCTCGTCGCCGCTGGCGTTGAAGATGCGGTAGCCGAAGTCCACGCCCGGCGAGCGCGGCGGTTCGACGACCAGGATCTGGTCGGCGCCGATGCCGAAATGCCGGTCGGCGAGCGCCCGGTACTGTTCGGCGCTCAGCTCCAGCGGCGCCCGCGTCGCGTCGAGCATGACGAAGTCGTTGCCCGCGCCCTGCATCTTGGTGAATCGCAATCTCATGCGGCGATTATGGCCACGGCGGGGCGGCTGGCGGCGCAGGGCCGTCCCTCGCTCCTGTGCCCCGCGCGCGCGCCGACAACGCGGGTGCGAATCCCCTTTAAGCGTCGACCACCGCGCCGTCGCGAAGCGCGAGCGCCCCGCTGGCGCACAGGTCCGTGATCTGGGCCTCGCTCCAGGAGCGCGGCGATTCGCTCTCGTGGCGCCCGAAGCCGGCCCACAGCTTGGCCACCAGCGGCGCGGCGTCGGCCCAATCCAGCAGTTCGCCCAGCGGCTGCTCGCGCACCTCCATCAGGTGGTACTTGAGCAGCACCTTCAACGCATGGCGGGCATGCCGGGCGGGGTCGGCGGCATAGGCCGCCAGCCTCGAGCGCGCGCGCTGCAGCGCCGGCGCCACGTCGGAGAAGGGCGCGCCGTGGCCCGGCACCACCACCTGCACCGGCAGCCGCTCGATCGCGTCGAGCACGGCGCCGACGTCGTCGAAACCCTGCTCGCCCACCAGCTCTGGAAAGACCAGGCCGAAGCCGTTGGCCCAGAGCGCGTCGGCCGACAGCAGCACGCCGTGTGCGGCGTCGAAGAACATCAGCGAATGCGGGTCGTGCCCCGGCGCCGGCAGCGCCTCCCAGTCGCGCCCGCCCACGCGGAAGCGGTCGCCGGCGGCGAGGGTCGTGGCGACGCTGAAGCGCTCGCGCTGGCCGAAGTCGTCGTGGCCGAGCCGACCCAGGTCCCAGGCCCGCACCGCCTCGGCCAGGCCCGGCGGGATCACCACCGGCACGCCGAAGGCCTGCTGCAGCGCGGCGTTGCCGCCGCAATGGTCGGAGTGCAGGTGGGTGTTGAGCACGCGCGCCAGCGGCTGGCCGCCCAGCGCATGCCGCAGCAGCGCCACGGTCTGCGCGGCATGCACGACGTGACCGCTGTCGACGACCCAGGCGCCGTCGTCGTCGCCCTGCGGGTGCACGACCACGTTGTTGGAGGACAGCCAACCGCGCTCGAGCACGGTCAGGCCCTGGAGCGCGGGGTGCTGGTGCGGGCCGCGCAGGGCGGAGGGCGTCGGCATCGGGCGATTCTCGCCGGCCGCGGCCGACGGCGTCAGCGGCCGAGAATGCCGCGCAACAGGTCGCCCGCCTTCGGAATCAGGTCGGCGGGCCTGGGGTCGGCCGCCGACGCCGGCTGCGCCGGGCCGCCCTGCGGCGCCGCGGCCGAGGCGTCGCGCGTCCGGCCGGGCATCTCCGACAGGCCCGGGACCACCGTCGCCACCGACTTGACGCGCAGCTTCAGCGCCCACACCGGCGACCAGTCGGCCTTGGGGTCGGCCGGGCGCGGCGGGTAGGCCAGGTTCAGCTCGTTGCCGTAGGCGATGACCCGCAGCATCGAGCCCTCGCCGCCGAACACGCCCTTGGGCACCGTGCACTGCGTCGTGCCGGGGGCCAGCAGCACCTTCTCGCGCAGCCAGCGGTCGACCGCCGGGTTGGTCTGGTAGTCGACCAGGCCGAAGCCGGTCTCGGGCACCTCGCTGGAAGTCCAGATCACCATCTCCTCGGGCCCGCGCGCACCCATGCCCGCGGCGAAGTAGGCCCTGGCCGTGCCGATCGAATTCCAGCGCAGATCGATCGCGCCGCCCTGTTCGCCGGACTGCACCTGAAGCGCCGGCATCAGGTCCTGCGCGGCCGGGATGCGGAAGCGGAAGGCCTCGGGCACCCCGGCACCGCTGAATGCATGCTCTCCGACCAGCGAGGCCTGGTCCGGCACCATGCGCGCATCGACCGCGCTCGGCCAGACCGGACGCCCCGCGGCGCTGTGCGCCCCGCGCTGCGTGGCGCGCCGGGCGACGAAGAACTTCGACAGGTCGGCCGGCGACGCGCTGGCCATGTCCAGCACTTTCGGCTGGCCCGGGCGCACCGTGTCGCTGCAGCCCCAGTACAGCAGCAGCTTGCCGCTGGGCCGCTCGGTCGGCTGCTCGACCACCTTGTCGTCGTCGTCCGGCGGCGGCGGCGTGCCGCCGGCGTCGCGCGGCGCCTGCAGCTTCAGCGGCGCACTCAGGAAGCCGGCCGGCACCGCCTGCTGCGCCTCGCCCAGCTGGGGGTTGGCACGGCTGTGGAGCGTGACGTCGACCCAGCGCCCGGGCGTGCCGGCCTGGGTCTGGCCGAAGCTGTTCTTCGCCGCGGCACCCCCGCCGAACAGGCTGCCCATCGCCGCCATCGGGCTGGCGCCCGTCATGCCGCCGGCGGGCATGCCCAGGCCGCTGAAGGTGGCCACGTCGATCCAGGCCTGGGCCTGCGGCGGTCTGGCCTGGCCGGTCTGTGCGCCGGCGGCGGCCGTCGCCAGGGCGCAGGCGGTGCACATCAGGTAGGGGGCGCGGGGCAGCAGCATGGGGATCCTCCTGGTCGCGCGCATTTTGCCCGCGCGGGCCTTGCTGCAGCGTTGCCGGACGGCGCGCGAGCCCTGCTGCGGCTCAGCGTCGCCGCCGGGCATCGAGCAGCCGCTGCACGACTTCGGCGAATCCGCGGCCTCGCTCCGAAGGCGTCACGTAGGCCGGCCACGCACGCAGCTGCGGCACGAAGCGCGCGATGTTGGCCACGCCCACCGACAGCGGCAGCTGCTCGAACATGCACTGGTCGTTGGTCGAGTCGCCGACGTAGAGCCATTCGGCGGCGTCGAAGGACATGCGCAGCGCCGTTGCCACCGCCCAGCGCGCGCCGCTGCACTTGTCGTGCGCGCCGATCCAGCCGTTGACGTGGATCGAGCTGACGCTCGCGCTCAGGCCGTGCGCCCGCATCACCTCCAGCACCCTGGCGATGTCGCCGGCGCCCAACTGCGCGAACTCGCCGTGGTCGACGGCGATGTCGGTGAGCCGTCCGGCGCTGTCGCGCGCCAGCCGCGCCTGCGGCACCGCCGCCAGCACCGCCTGCGCGCACTGCTGCAGCCGCTGCAGGTTGGCCGCGCGCGTGGCCGCGTCCTGTGTGAAGTCGCGCTGCAGCGCATCACCGATGCGGCGCAGCAGGACGGCGCCGTTTTCGGCGACGATGGCCGACACCGGCCAGTCCATCGCGAAGGGCTCGCTCCAGCCAGCCGGGCGGCCGGTCACGGCGATGGCCGGCAGCCCGGCCTGCGCCAGCCGCTGCAGCGCGCGCAGCGCCTCGGGCTCGATGGCTCCGTCGCGGGTCAGCGTGTCGTCGATGTCGGTGAGCACGCCCCGCACCGGCGCGAGTTCGGCGTCGGTGAGCAGCTGCAGCGCGCGCAGGCGTCCGGCCGTCATGCGGCCAGTGTCGCATGGCCCGGACGGCCGGCCGGGTCGGGTTGATGCAGCGCAAACCGGCGCCGGGCCGGTTTTCCATAATGCCGAATCCCCCCGTTCGTCCGCTGCGAAGGCTTGCCATGGCCAAAGACACACCCGCTCCCGCCAAGTCCGTCAGGGCCGCCAAGTCGGTGAAGCCCGCCGCGACGCGCAAGCCGTGCCAGGTCGGGCCGCGCGGCGTGCGCCCGGCGCAGTCTGGCGACATTGCGCCGCGCCTCGGAGCCGGCGCGATCGCGCGCCACGTGGTACGCCAGGCGACGCTGGGCAAGCAGGACGCGCAGGCTGCGGCGCTGCAGGACATCCTGCGCCGGGCGGCGAAGGCCAGCCCGGGCGAAGCCCTGGATGCGCTGAAGGCGATCGTCGCGGGGTCGTCTCCCGACGACGTGGAGGCGCTGCGGCGCTCGCTCTTCGAAGCCCATGGCGCCACGCAGGCACGGCGCGACGACCCGGACCAGGAACTGGCCGCGCGCTGGAGGGAGGGCGGCTACCCGTACAAGAACCTGATGGCGCGCAAGACCTACGAGGCGCAGAAGTACAAGCTGCAGGTCGAACTGCTGAAGCTGCAGGCCTGGGTCAAGGACAGCGGACAGCGCCTGCTGATCCTGTTCGAGGGCCGCGACGCGGCCGGCAAGGGCGGCACCATCAAGCGTTTCATGGAACACCTGAATCCGCGCGGCGCGCGCGTCGTGGCGCTGGAAAAGCCCAGCGACGTCGAACGCGGCCAGTGGTACTTCCAGCGCTACACCCAGCACCTGCCGACGCGCGGCGAGATCGTGCTCTTCGACCGCAGCTGGTACAACCGCGCCGGCGTCGAGCGCGTGATGGGCTTCTGCAACGACGCCGAGTACGACGAGTTCATGCGCCAGGCGCCCGAGTTCGAGCGCCACCTGGTCAAGAGCGGCATCCACCTGTTCAAGTTCTGGTTCTCGGTCAGCCGCGACGAGCAGCGCCGCCGCTTCAAGGAACGGCGCTCGCACCCGCTGAAGCAGTGGAAGCTGAGCCCCATCGACATGGCCAGCCTGGACAAGTGGGACGACTACACGGTGGCCAAGGAGCAGATGTTCCTGCACACCGACACCTCGGACTCGCCCTGGACCGTGATCAAGAGCGACTGCAAGAAGCGCGCGCGGCTGAATGCGATGCGCTACCTGCTGCACCGACTGCCCTACACCAACAAGGACGTGTCGGTGATCGGCGCGGTCGACCCCTTGCTGGTCGGGCGCGCGGCGCTGGTGGCGGGCCGTTCCGAGGAATACTCGCCGGCCAGCAGCAGCTGAGGGCCGCATGCGCATTCGCAGCGAGCGCCGGCCCGGCGCTGCCGCTACAATGCGCGCATTCCCGAGGAGCGTTGCAACCTCCATCCGCTGAGGCCAGGCTCGGGAGTCCCCCTGATGCAACCGCGCTCACCTGCACGATCGGTCGTGGGTGAGCTCTCATCGCAGGCTGCTCCGACGCCCCCGTGCGGGGTCTACGACGTTTGGAGCCTGAAACGATGAATGCCGTGCTGAAACCCCGTCAAGACCATGCCGTGGCCGACCTGTCGCTTGCCGACTGGGGCCGCAAGGAAATCAAGATCGCCGAGCACGAGATGCCGGCGCTGATGGCGATCCGCGAGGAATACGCCGCCACGCGGCCTTTGCGCGGCGCGCGCGTCACCGGCAGCCTGCACATGACCATCCAGACCGCCGTGCTGGTGGAGACGCTGCAGGCGCTGGGCGCCGAGGTGCGCTGGGCCAGCTGCAACATCTTCAGCACGCAGGACCATGCCGCCGCGGCGCTGGTGGCCGCCGGCACGCCGGTGTTCGCCTACAAGGGCGAGACGCTGAAGGACTACTGGGACTACACCCACCGCATCTTCGAGTTCGGCCCCAAGGGCGCCGCCCACGAAGGGCCGAACATGATCCTGGACGACGGCGGCGACGCCACGCTGCTGATGCACCTGGGCAAGCGCGCCGAGAAGGACGCCTCGGTGATCGCCAGCCCCACCAGCGAGGAAGAGCGCGAGCTGTACGCCGCGATCAAGGCCAAGCTGGCCGAGGACCCCACCTGGTACAGCCGCAAGAGCGCGCAGATCATCGGCGTGACCGAGGAGACGACCACCGGCGTGCACCGGCTGAAGGAGATGAGCGCCAAGGGCACGCTGATGTTCCGCGCCATCAACGTCAACGACTCGGTGACGAAGAGCAAGTTCGAC
>Ga0114939_10003334_pt1 | contig 11317 bp, 9 predicted proteins | sample AshMeaCrysSpring_FD_87196 | JGI IMG/M metagenome (GOLD analysis project Ga0114939, IMG submission 87196) | Groundwater microbial communities from Big Spring, Nevada to study Microbial Dark Matter (Phase II) - Ash Meadows Crystal Spring | ecosystem: Environmental > Aquatic > Deep subsurface >... | reverse complement strand
CGGTCGCGGAAGGAATGGTCGGCGACCACCGCAAGGCGCGCGCGGAGGGCGGCAAGCAACTCGCCAAGAGCGGGCACGTCGGCGGGGCCGGCCGGCATCAGAACAGCATCAGAGCGGGGTTCTCGAGGAGGCGGCGGAGCGAGGCAAGGAACTGCGCGCCAACGGCTCCGTCCACGACACGGTGGTCGCCGCTCAGGGAGACCGTCATCCGATCGCCGGGGGCGACCAGACCGTCCTTGGTGACAACCGGCTTTTTGACGATGGCACCGATGGCGAGGATGGCGGACTGCGGCGGGTTGACGATGGCGTAGAATTGCTCGACGCCGTAGGCTCCGAGGTTCGAGACCGTGATGGTGCCGCCTTGGTATTCCTCGGGCTTGAGCTTTTTCGTGCGGGCGCGGGCGGCGAGGTCCTTCACGGCGGCGCTGATTTCCTTGAGGGAAAGTTTCTGGGCGTCGCGCACGACCGGGGTCACGAGTCCGTCCTCGACGGCGACGGCCACGGCGAGGTGAACCCCTCCGTAGCGGATGATGCCGTCGCCATCCCATGCGGCATTCACATCCGGATGGGCGGCGGCGGCTCGGCTCACGGCAAGGAGAATGAAGTCGTTGACGGTGAGTTTGGGAAGACCGGCGGCTTCGTTGGCCGAGTTGAGTTCTTTGCGGACACGGGCGAGGGCCCCGGCATCGACCTCCATCGAGAGGTAGAAATGCGGGATCTGGGTCTTGCTGGTCAGCAGGCGCGAGGCGATCACTTTGCGCATCCCGGAAAGGCTCACGCGCTCGTCACCCTCGCCGGGCGGCGGAGGCGGGATCGCGGGAAGGGAGGGAGCGGCGGACACGGCGGGAGCGGCCGCCGCGCCAGCGGCTCCGGGCAACGGAACATCGGCGGCAACCACCCGTCCGCCGGGGCCGGTGCCCGCGATACCTACGAGCGAGACCCCGCGTTGCTTGGCAATTTTGCGGGCGAGCGGAGAAGCTTTCACGCGCGCATTCGGGTCGATGGCCGGATGCGGCGCGGGAGCCGCCTTTTTGGCGGATGGCGGCGCGGGTGCGGTGGTGAGGTCGGCGACCGGCGCTTTGGCGGCGGCCGAATCGGCGGTCTCGCCTTCGGCGAGGATGAGCGCGATTTTTTGTCCGACGGCGGCGGTGCCGGCTTCGGGCACGTAAATTTCGGAGAGAATGCCTTCGTCGAAGGCCTCCATTTCCATGGTGGCTTTATCGGTTTCGACTTCGGCGATCACGTCGCCCATTTCGACGGAATCGCCTTTTTTCTTTCTCCAGCGCGCGATGGTTCCTTCGGTCATCGTATCGCTGAGTTTGGGCATCGTAAGGATCGGCATAAATTTTATCGGTTGGAAAAATTGCGGGCGGCTGCGGTGGTGGAAACGGATCAGGCGCAGACTTCGAGCACCTTGCCGACAACGCGGTCGGAGGTCGGGAGCTGCAGCTTCTCGATCGGCGGGGAATAAATGGCGGGGGCGTCGAGGGTGCAAACCCGGCGGACCGGCGCGTCGAGTTCATCGAACGCGTTTTCCATGATGATGGAGGAGATCTGGGCCGAGACTCCGCAGAAGGGTTTGCTCTCGTCAACAAGGACAACCCGGTGGGTCTTGGCGACCGAGCGGAGGATAGCGTCCTGATCGAGCGGACGGATCGAGCGCAGATCGAGCACGTCGGCCTGGATGCCGTGCTCGGAGGCCAACCGCTCGGCGGCGGCCATGGCGACGTTGACCGAGCGTCCGTGCGCGATGAGGGAGACATCCCCGCCTTCGCGTTTGAGGTCCGCGAGCCCGAGTGGAATCAAATATTCGCCCTCGGGCACCTCGCATTTCTCGCCGTAGAGCAGCGTATTTTCCATGAAGAGGACCGGGTCGTTGTCGCGGATGGCCGTCTTCATGAGGCCCTTGGCGTCATAGCCGTTGGCGGGGCTCACAACCTTGAGGCCGGGGATGGCGGCGAACCAATTTTCCGGGGTGTGCGAGTGGGTGGCTCCGACGTTGGTGCCGCCGTTGGCGGGTCCGCGGATCACGATCGGGCAGTTGATAAGGCCGCCCGACATGTAGCGGATCTGGCCGGCATTGTTGACAATCTGATCGTAGGCGACCGTCGCGAAACTCCAGAACATCAGCTCGATCACGGGGCGAAGGCCCAGCATCGCGGCTCCGACCCCCATGCCGATGAATGCGGCCTCGCTGATCGGCGTGTCCACCACACGCTTGTCACCGTATTTTTTCCAGAGTCCTCGGGTGACTTTGTAAGCTCCGTCGTATTGGGCGACTTCCTCGCCAATGAGGACGACGTTCGGGTCGCGTTCGATTTCTTCGGCAAATGCCTGGTTGAGGGCGTCGCGGTATTCGATGTGGGCCATGGTCAGTCGTTGAAAAAGTGGCGTCCGGTGCGGCCGGCTTCGGTCTGCCGGTCAACTTCGAAATAAACATCCGAGAAAATATCCGAGGGCTCGGGGAGCGGGCTTTCGTCGGCGAATTTGGCCGAGGCGGCCGCCTCGTTTTTCGCGTCGGCGTCCATGGCCTCGTATTGTTCCTCGGTGATGGTCTTGTCGGCGATGAGGGTGGCCTTGAAGAGCCGGAGCGGGTCGTGTTCGCGTTTGTAGCGTTCGATTTCCTCCTCGAGGCGGTAGCCGCCTTTGTGTTTCGAATCGGCGACCGAGTGCCCGTAGTAGCGGTAGGTGTCGAACTCGATGACGGATGGCTTGGACTGGTTCCATGCGCGGTCGAGCGCCCATGCGGTGACGGCGCGCACCTCGTAGAGGTCCTCGCCATTGGCCTGCTTCCAGTCGATGCAGAACGCCTCCGCCCGCTGGGCAAGGCAACGGTCGAGGACGGAAGACCGCTCGAGGCTGGTGCCCATCGAGTATTTGTTGTTCTCGATGACGTAGATGACCGGCAACTCGAAGAGCGCGGCCATGTTGAGACTCTCGTAGAAGCATCCCTGGTTCACGGCTCCGTCGCCGAGGAAACACAGCGCCGCACCCCGCAGACCCTTGTATTTCACCGCGTAGGCCAGTCCGAGACCCAGCGGAGTCTGACCGCCCACGATCCCGTGGCCGCCCCAGAAATTTTTGTCGGGCGCGAAGAAGTGCATCGACCCGCCCTTGCCCTTCGAACAACCGGTCGATTTGCCGAACAACTCGGCCATGCACTCGTTCATGCCCATTCCGCAGGCGATGGCATGCCCGTGGTCGCGGTAGGCGGTGATCACATGGTCGTGCTCGCCGAGCACCGAGACCGTGCCGGTCGCGATCGATTCCTGGCCGATATACACATGCAGAAACCCGCCCATCTTGCCGGCATTGTAAAATTTGAGAGCGGTCTGCTCGAAACGCCGGATGCGCAGCATCGTGCGCAGGAGGCCGATTTTCTCTTCGGCACTCAGAGAGGCGTTGACCGGGGCTTTGGCATGCTTGGCTGTCGTTTTTTCCATGGGTCGGTGTTTGAAATCTCGAGTCGGCATTCGGACGGGATGTGCGTCCCTCCCCGGCCGGGCGCGCATACCATCGGATTTCCCGGCCCGCTTGACAACTCGGAATTTTGGGAAGGATGGACGTTGGAGAAATCCATCGCGGCACCGAAGGCGCAACCCCGAGCATTATAGGCGGGCCCGCCCGAAGAAAGAGGATCCTTGTTTTTGCGGATGCCGGGGGATAAAAAAGAAAACGACGCACCCCGATGAAACGCTCCACTCTGCTGACGACGATCGCAATTGCCCTCGCGGTGATCGTGCCGTTGGTCTTCAGCCTTGTGAAGCTGACGCACGGATCGTTAAGTGATTTTTTCAATACGGTGAGCCAGCGCGAAGTGCCCAAGGGGCAGTTGTTGCCGGATCCGGTTTCGAAAAATTATGCCGACGAGCGGAAGCTGAAGGTCGCGCAGGAACTTGCGGCGCGGGTTGAGAAAAATGGATCGATGCCCGTGCAGAGCCTCCTCGGTGGCGGCCAACTCACGGGCGATTCGACGATGGAGGAATTGCTCCAGACGCTCGCCGTGGAGTTGCAGAGTTCGGAAATCCTCGGACTCATCCGCACGTATCAGGAAAACTCGCGGGCGATCGCCAAGGCGACCATCGAGTCGGCCGCCGCCCAGGCCGCGATCGCGGGGACGTCCGGCAATGCCACGACCCCGGCTCCGGAGTCGTCACCCGACCCCGCCGCGAAGGCGATTGAAGAAAACGCGCTTTTGATCAGCAACCTCCGCGAGGCCTTCGCCCGGAATGGGATCCAGCTCACGGAAGCGCAGGTGGCAAGCCTCTGCTCGTCGCCGAACGCCGACGACATCGTGGCGCTGGCCGCGAGCTTCGCGAGCATCAGCGCGATCACCCAGAAGATTCAGGACGTCGTCCGCCAGCAACCCACGCCCGAGCTGGCCCGGAAATACTACGGCACCTACACCGTCCTCCTCGTTGCTTTGGACAAAATCCAGCGCAATGCGATCGAGAAGATCCGAAACAAGCACATCCCGCGCGTTCGCGAGCTCATCACCCAGGCCACCCAGACCAAGGAAGAAGCCGAGGCGCTCAAGTTCGATCCGAATGCCTCGCAACACGCCAAGAAGGCGCTTCAAGCGAATATCAAACGCTGCGACGAAACAATCGCCCAGGGCCGCACCACCGAAGCCGCCCTGTTGGAACAGGCCGCGAAGCTGCGCTCGGCGAACGAAAAGCTCGGCTTCTCGATCGCCATGGCCACCAACACCCACAAGACGCTCACACTCCAGCGCGAGCTGGCCGAACTGATCGCGGCCTGCCAGGCCGAAATCGAGGCCCTGCAGTCGCTTAGCCTGCCGTCAATGTTGATCATCAACGTGGACTCGACACGGCCCGCGGCCGGCTTCTCGCCGGGCAGCCCGCAGAACTGAAGCCGGTCGTCCGCGATGACCCTTCCCAACCGCATCACGCTGATCCGGATTCTGCTCATTCCGGTGTTTGTGCTGTTCGCCGTTTACTACGGAAAGAGCGTTTCGGACGGTGCTCCGGAGGAATGGCTGCGCTGGGCGGTCGTCTTGGTCTTCCTGATCGCGTCGGCGAGCGACGGCCTCGACGGGTGGCTCGCCCGGAAGTTCGGACAGCGCACGCGGCTGGGCGCGATCCTGGATCCCCTCGCCGACAAGGGGCTCCTCATCACGGCGATTATCACTCTGAGTGTGAGCAAATGGACGATCGGTTTCCCGCTTTGGTTTCCCGTGCTCGTGATCGCGAGGGACGCGGTCATCGTGTCGGGTTGTCTGGTCTTAAAGTATCTGGACGACCACCTCGACGTGCGGCCGACATGGACCGGAAAACTTGCGACCGCGCTTCAGATGGCGGCCGTCGCGTGGGTCATGTTGCAAATCCCGTGGCACCTTCCGGTGGTGGTCGCGGCCGGGGCCCTCACGCTCGTCAGCGGCGGCGAATACGTCGCGAGGGGCGTCTCGCTTTTCCGCGCGCACGACTCCGCCCGGCACGGCAAACCCGGCGCGACATGAACATCGCAAAGTATGCCGAAGCCCGCGCGCGCACTCCCCTCGCCCGCGAGGGAACCCCGCCGCGCGGCGGAGAATTGGAAATCCAGGCCCGCTTCTACGCGGGCGAATTCGGCCTCGCGTGGACCGGCACCGACGGCGAGCGGGTCGAGGCGCTGCATCTCGGCCGGTGGAACCGCGAACCGGGACCCGACTTTGTCGGAGCCCTGCTGCGCATCGACGGCCGGGAAACCCGCGGCGACATCGAGCTCGATCCGGAAGACATTTGCTGGGAACGCCACGGACACGCGCTCAACCCCGCCTTCGACAACGTGCGCCTGCATGTTTTCCTGCGCGCCGGCCGCAGCCGCTTTTTCACAAGAACCGCCCAGAACCAATCCGTCGTCCAAGTGCGCCTGCCATGGGAATCCCGGCGCCCGGCCCGCGGCCGGCCCGACGAATCCCGCCCGCCCGACCCGGCGGCCGCCGCCGGCGCAGTGCGATTGGCCGCGCATTTCCGTCTGGCCCGCAAGCGCGAGCGTTGGCTCCGGGCGGAGGCCCTCCATGGAAGAAACGAAGCGCTTTTCCAGGCGCTGGCCACGGGGCTCGGTTATAAAAACAACCCGGTCCCGTTTTTGTTGGTCGCCCAGCGGGTCGGCCTGGCGCGCGCCCGCGGCCGGGGCGGCGAAGCGCTTCTTTTCGGCGTGGCGGGATTTCTGGATGCCGTCCAGTTCGACGCGGGCCGTCCGGATGCGCGGACCTATCTGCGCGGACTGTGGGACCAGTGGTGGGCGGTGCGCGGAGCCGAGGAACGCCTTGTCCTGCCGGCGGGCTCATGGAACTTCGCGGGGGTGCGCCCCCAAAACCACCCGCACCGGCGCCTCGCGGCCCTTGCGGCGGTCGCGGAGAAATTCGAGGAATTCGAGAACGCGGTCACGTCCGGCTCGGTGGAGAATTTTTCGCGTGTGCTGGGCGGACTCTCCCACCCCTACTGGAACCGCCACGCCTCGCTCGCGGCTCCCCTGTCGCGGCCGTGCGCGCTGGTGGGAGCCCAGCGAATCTCCGACCTTGCCGCCAATATCCTCGCGCCCGCCGCGCACCCGCACGCCGGCCCCGGCCTGCTTGAGAGCTTTCCCGTGGCCACCCCGAGCAGCAAAGCCCGAAAGGCCGTAAAATGGCTGGGCCTCCCGGACGCCCACCCGCTGCTCTCCAACGCGTTCGGCCAGCAGGGCCTCATCCAAATTTTCGACGACTTTTTCCCCACACCCGCCGCGGGGGTGGTCTCAGAATGCGGGTTTTGAGCAATTCGGCGGAGGCCTGCTTTATCAAAACGAAACGCCCGCCGAGACTCCCCCGTAGAAGGTGTCCGGGCGCGTCAATGGGAGATTCGCCAATTCGCGGGACCATGCGCCGTAGATAGTCACAGCAATGCCGGGGCGAGGTTCCCATGAAAGCGCGAGCCCGGCTTCGAAGTGGTTCGGACCGGTGAAGGCCTCGAGTCCGTTGTCGGCGATCTCTTTCGAGTTGTAGCCGAAGTTGAACGCCCCCTCCACCCACGCGCCCAGTCCGAGCGGCCATCCGGGGATCTCGCGCGCGGCATCAAGCCGCAGGGAAAGAAACCCGCATCCGGGTTTGCCGCCGCCGCCGCCATCGACGGTCTCGGGGCCGAGACCGAGGACCCCCTCGACCGAGGGCTCGGTCCAGGCCCCGAGAACATCGAACCCTCCGGCCAGACTCCCCCGCAATTCGTGGGATTGGAAAAATCCGCTGTAGGACCCGAACGACCCATTGTAGGCGAGTCCCCATTCCATCCACGCGAGTTCAAACGCCCCGCCGGCCGTCACCGAGGTTTCGTTGTAATCCACGGAACCGGTTGAAAATGCCTGCGAAACTTCGGCATATGGCGAGACGGGCGCCAAATCGGGAAGGGCCATGGCGACGGTGGTTGTTTGAATCCCCGAACCGTAAGCGCCTTCGCGGAGCACATTCACCCCTCGGTAAACGTAGAGGCTGTCCCATTGGGCAAGGAGGCTCACCTCGAGAGTGCCGGCCGGGGTTTCGATGGCGCGGACCGGGCCGCCGGTGCCTGTCGCAAGTTCGGCCAGCGGCCACCAATCATTTTCGGTTTGGTTCAGGGTCCCCGTGATCGTCGTCCGGTGCCCGGGCCAATAATAGGCAAACGCATTGCCATGTCCGTCATGGCCGATCAATTCGCCGCGCCCGCCGCAAAGGTCCACCCGGAAAAGTCCGAGTCCATAGGAAATACCGGGCTCGCCGGTCGGAACGGTCACCCGCATTTCGGCGAGGGTCGATGGCGAACGGAAAAGCCCACCCTCAAAGAGCCCGCGCAAAAAGCGGTCGAGGTCCTCCGTTGTGCTCACCAGTCCCCCTCCGGCCCAATCCGCGCTCTGACGCGGCACTCCGGTGAGGTCCTCCCGCCCCTCGAAACGGTGTGCGATTTTCACTCTCGGTCCCGGACCATAATGGCTCATCACCGTCGAGCGCATGCCAAGGGGTTGGAAAATTTCGCGCCTCAAGACTTCATGAAGCGGACGCCCGCACGCGCGCTCGATCGCAAGTCCGGCCAGCACATAATTCGTATCGGAATAATGAAAACATCCGCCGGGCTTACGCGCGGGAAGCGCGCGCGCATGGGCAAGGATCTCGCCGGGGCTCCAGCGTCTCTCCGGCGTCGCAAGAAACTCGCGCAGGAAGGCATTGTGCCCGTCCGCGTCCAGCGGGCCGTCCGTCCAATAATCCGGAAGTCCGCTCGTGTGGTTGAGAAGTTGGCGGAGTGTGATCGTCGGGTCGAGGCCCCGCGCCGCACTTTCGGGCAATATCCTTGAAAGCGGCCAGTCCAAGCCGAGGAGCCCTTGCTCGCAAAGCCGGAGGGCGGCCGCCGCCGTGACCGCCTTGGTCACGCTTGCGATCTCGAACGGCGTGTCGTCATCCGCCGCCGGGCTGCCGGGACCCGCGAGGTTCCCGTCGGCGGCGGTGAGCTCGGCACCCGATGAGTCCCCCACCCGTGCGATCACGGCCCCGAACCCCTTGTTGCGGGCCGCCAGACGGGCCACCCCGTCACGGAATTGTCCGGCCCCGGGACTACCCGCATCCGCCGACCGGCCGATCGCGCCACAGACGATCAAACAAAGCAAAAGCGCCCGCGGGTGCCGCCCGGTCATCTTGCTCCCCATCCGGCAAAGACGGCGGGGACCGTCCGGACAAGAATGAGGATGTCCAGAGCGAGCGACCAATTATCGATGTATTCGAGATCCATGCGCACCCAATCATCGAAATCGGTCACGCGGTTTCTGCCGCGAACCTGCCAGAGACAGGTGAGGCCGGGCTTCATGCTGAGCCTCCTGCGGTGCGCGGTGGATTCAAATCTTTCGACCTCGTAAGTGGGCAGCGGACGCGGCCCGACAAGGCTCATCTCACCGCGCAGGACATTGAACAACTGGGGAAGCTCGTCGATACTCGTCCGCCGGAGAAATTTGCCGATGGCGGTCACGCGGGGGTCGTCGCCGACTTTGAAAACGGGCCCGCGCATTTCATTGCGCGGTTCGAGTTCGCGTTTGCGCTCCTCGGCATCCACACACATTGTCCGGAACTTGAACATGGTGAACGGCCGCCCGTGGAGCCCCGCGCGTTCCTGACGGAAAATCACAGGACCGCGCGATCCCAGCCTCACCGCAAGCGCGGCCAGAAGCATCATCGGCGAAAGCAGCACCAACAGGAAAAACGCGCCCGCACGGTCCATGAACGCCTTCACCAGAAGCGACCACGAGACCTCGGGCGTCGCCCGGAAAACCAACATCGGCTTGCGACCGAATGTTTCGTAGGTCGGACGCGCCACCGATGTGTGAATGAAGTCGGCGCTCAGCCAGGCTTCGACCCCCTCGAGCTCGCAGGCCTCGACCGCCTGCTGGACTTTTTCCAACTCGAGTTTGTCGAACGTGAGAATGACCCGCCCGATCGCATGGGTGTGGATGGCGGCCACGAGGTCCCCCACCCCGCCGTTGAGCAGGTCCACCGTCTCCACAATCCTGGTTTCGAGCCGCTGGCCGGGTGTGAGGCCGTCGCAGAACTGCCGGATGCGGTGGGGTTCGCCCGCCACGAGGATGCTCTCGCCGATCTCCCCGCGGGCCAGTTGCCTGTGGTAGTGGATCGCCGCAAGCCGGTCCCTTAGCAAAAGGCAGACCGGAGCCGCCATCGCAAACAACAACAGCACCGAACGGCTCGGAACCGCCACCCGCAGCAAAAACGCCACCGCGCCGAAAAACAACATCAACCACAATCCCGCGCGGAAAATTTGCTGGAGCGACTTGGCGGTGTTCCGCTCAAGCGGCTGCGCATAGAAACCCTGCATCTCGAGCAGGAAAGGCCCGAACGGCATCAAGATCGCGAGCATCCAGAAAAATTGGGGAAACGGCGGAATTTCCCACATCGAGTCGATGATAAAGAAACCCGACTTCCTCAATTCGTAGCACAGCCAGAGAAGCAGGCCCAGCATGGCGGCGTCAAAGATCTGCCAAAGCTGGATGTTCAGTTCTCTTTTGCGGGAATTCATTTTTGGGGTTGGCCCGGGATCGTGCTGGCATCCCGGGAGGCGAGCAGACTAGTTTCGCCGAATGCCTGTGCAAATGAAAAAAATCCGGGTCGTCGGCACTGTCCATTGCGCTCGCGGATGGCGGGCGGCCGCACGGCCACCCTCCGGCGTGGACCTTTTGGAAATCCGGGTCGATGCCCTGCCATGGCCGGTCTCGCCGGGCGAGCTTGCGAGGCTGGCCGCCCGCGGCCTCCCATTGCTCGTGACCGTGCGCGACTTCGCCGAGGGCGGAGCCCGGCCGCTGCCGCACGAACTCCGCCATCAACTTTACCAAGAGTTGCTGCCATACGCATGGGGCATCGACATCGAGGCGGCCAATCTGGACCGCTTCTCCGACCTTGTCGCGGCCGCTGGATCGGCCGGCAAAACCATCGTGGCCTCCTTCCACGATTTCGACGGACTCCCTTCCCGACGGAAGCTCGCAGGCATCGCGCGGACGGCCCGCGAACGCGGAGCGGATATCGTGAAAGTGGCCGCGCACGTGTCCGACCGGCGGGCTCTCGCCGCCTTTCTCGCCGCCGCAGACGCCCTCGGCGAGCCGTTCGCCGCGATGGGCATGGGTCCGCTCGGCAAGGTCTCCCGGCTGGCTTTCGCGGCCGCCGGATCGATCCTAAACTATGGCTGGCTGGGCTCGCCGCAGGTGCCCGGACAACTCTCCGCGAAGGCGCTTGCGGGCATGCTGCGCGGCCTGCTCGACCAGCAATGATCGGGCCTCGCGGAAGCGGACGCGTGATGCCGCAGGGCGCGCGAGGTCCGGAAAAGCCGCCGCAATTCCGGCATTAGCCGTGTGCCAAAAATTTTCTTATTTCGTAAATTATTATATTGCAGCGCGCCGATGAGTTCTTAAAAGATGTCCGGCCTAACGTATGAATATCAAACATCTCAACAGCGATATGCTCCGCAGCCTGCTCGAGCTTACCGATAGAAAAGAGCAACTCATCAAGGCCGTGGCCGAAGTTGAAAACCAGATTGCGAAAGCGATCGGCGGCACGACCTCCGCCGTCCTCGACATTGCGGAAGCCGTGATCCCCGCCAAGGCCGCGGGCAAGCCCGCCGCAAAGGCCAAAGGCCGCCGCAACAGCAGCACCAAGGAGCGCATTCTCGCCCTTCTCGAAGCCGCCGGCGAGCAGGGTCTCCGCGTGCGCGACATCGCCAACCAGCTCGGAGCCAAGGGAACCAGCATCTCGGTCTGGTTCGCGACCACCGGCAAGGACCTCACCACCCGCATCTCCCCCGGCATCTACAAGCTGGCG
>Ga0114939_10003333_pt1 | contig 11319 bp, 7 predicted proteins | sample AshMeaCrysSpring_FD_87196 | JGI IMG/M metagenome (GOLD analysis project Ga0114939, IMG submission 87196) | Groundwater microbial communities from Big Spring, Nevada to study Microbial Dark Matter (Phase II) - Ash Meadows Crystal Spring | ecosystem: Environmental > Aquatic > Deep subsurface >... | reverse complement strand
TGAAAAGCCGCCTAAACGCAAAACAGCATACTGAAAGGGGTATTAGAGGCAGCCCCGTGCCCGGCAATGACCAAAATGGCTATAACGTAATATTTAATTATAATATGTTTGAGATTTGTGCGCCAAATTACCCCCCACCACAGCAAAAATGACAGATTGGCTAAAGGGCGGATTGACGAGCAAATGAAAAAAGGTGTAGTTTTCTTGCTGACACTAAATATTGGACGTCGAGTTCAAACGGATTCTGATACCTGCAAATAATTAAGGTTACAATGTCCAGCTTTGCTTCTGCAGATACTCTTGTTGTAACATGGCTTGCTTTTGCCTATTCCTTGGCTTGCTTCAAAGCTTGTAATTCAATTTCGTCTGAAATTCGGAAATCTGTCTGCTTAATTTTATCAAGGATAGGTCTTATGCTTGAAAGTATGCCGTTGAGTTTTGCTTTTATGATTACACCGATGGTTCCTGTGTAGGTCAGTCCAAGTTTGTCCGCAACTTTACGGGCTTTGATATCGTCAAGTATAATTGTGCTTTCCGGAGTTTCCAATGCCAACGCTATTGCGCTGGATTCTCCTTTATCGATTTGAAGTTCAAGAAGCAGTTGTAAATGCTTGTCTTTTACTTCTGCAATTTCAACCCACGCTGGAAGTGTTTCACCAAATTACACAGCTATGTCAATGGTTGTAGTTATTTGCCCATATACCTTGTATAACAAGTCAAGTTCGTTGATTTTGCTAAGGATGATAAAGCAACTTGTGTCAGAAATTATGGTCTTAGGCATTTGCAACGTCTCTTGAAAGGTCGGAGGCAGGATTATCGAAGATAGAAACATTATAAGTGCCTAATAATTCTGCAAAGGTCCTTTTAGTTAGCCCTGCAACTTCTGCAGCTTGTCCAAGAGATAATTTGCCTTGCTCATATAACCGACTTGCAACAAGCATTGCAACTTGCAAATTGTCTAGTTCAAGACTGTCTGGTATGTTTAGCGTCAAAGCTTTAATAATGTAAATTTACCGTTCTTAAGGGAACTATCCAATGGTAGGTAGCGACCGTTATGCTTGCCTGCAATTCAATCATATCCATTTTGGGTAAAAGCATGTGGCATCTGAGGCGCTTATTACCTTCACACAATTCGCATCGCAGTAAAAATATAGCTGCAGCCTGCTGCGCTGGCTCGTACAGCCCACTCTGCTTTTCTCTTGTCGGCAACCTAAAATTTTCTCCCGCAAATACCCGCAGATTTTCCGCAGAAGAAAAGCCCGGAGGGCATTTCCCTTTAGTGCTTTGCAAGAACCTTTTAGCCTTTAAAGGAAAGGCGTTCTCTTTTTCCACGCAAAGGCCGCTAAGGAAATACATCGCAGAGGTTGCGAAAGGAAAAGGTCCAGTAGCAACAGATTTGCAGATTCTACAGAGTCTATAGTGTATTCCCTTTGCGCCTTCGCACCTCCGAAGGAGTCCTTTGGACTTGGCGGGGAACTAAAAATTTCTCCCGCAGATATTCGCAGATTTTCCGCAGTAGAAAAGCACGGAGGTATTTCAATTGGCGTGCTTACTTACAACTAAAGCTTTGTGTGCGTAATTGAAGAAATTCAATTTTGGCAAAAAACATGTCGCACCTACGGCGCTTATTGCCTGCACACAATGGGTATGTCTACAAACATATCGCCCCGCTTGGGCTACCATAATTTGTCAAACAATTGAAAATCAGTTTTCTTAAAGCGGCCTTTCAAAAGGAGCATAAGAAATGTAACCTTAGCCAATATATACTTGCGTGGTCAATATAGCGTCTAAGCCTTGTCCAGGTATTTGCGGGTTTTGAGCCACATTGCCCAGCCTGCCAGGGCTCCGCATAGCAGGCCGCTTACAAATGGTTTCCACCAGTACACGGCCACATATTCGGCTACCAGCCTTGCCGGAAAGCCAAACAGGCCAGATGCACGCTGCTCCCACGAAATGCTGATCATCCTGATGCCGGCTTTCATGCCATCGGGGTGGAGCAAAATGGTGCAGGTAGCCAATATGCCAAAGGCCAGCAATATGCCTTGAAAGCTCTCGTTTACCCAGCCCCGCAGCGCACAGAATACAATGAGCGTAACAGCAATGGAAAGCGGCAGGGTACTCAAAAAAGCTGAAATAATGGTTTCCTGCGAAAAGCCATGCATGTCGGCTCCGGCACCCGCCACAGCTTTGATCGTGCCCACCAATCCGGCTGATAATATCGAAACTGCCAGCCCGGTAAAAATGGCTCCGTAGCCTATCAACTTATTGTCGCTCATGCCGCCTTCGGCAGCTTCAGGCGTCCTCTTTTTAGCCGTCATATCCGGTATTTGTTGCACAAATTAAGGCTTCAGAAATTACTGGCTATTGCCGCTTCCCTTAGCGGTGTTACAGCTCTATACTAATGCCACCCATGATGAGAAGTGGGATAGAGTTGTAACCCCTGATGTCGAAGAACTTTGTATTGAGCAGGTTTTGCGCATCCGCATACACCTTCAGTGCCCTGCTAAACCTGAATTCGGCATAGGCGCTCAGCACCAGGTAGGCATCCAACGGCACATCGCCTGCCTTGTAGCCGCCCACATCGTAGCGCTCGCTTACATACTTGCCTGTAAGGCTTGCGTTCAGCTTGCTGCTTGGGGCATACCCCACGGTAAGGGTGGCCGCATGGGCCGGCCGGCGCAGCAGGTAGCTGTAGGTGGTGTCGGTAAAGCTGATACGGCTTTGGGTGGTTTCGCGGCTGTAGAGCCAGCTATAGTTACCGGTAAGGGTTACCTGTTTTGCGGGGCTCCAGCGCCCTTCATATTCCAGGCCGCTTACCTGCTGCTCTATCAGGTTGAAATACTGGTAGGTGTTGTAGTTAAAATCAAGACCGTTGTTCAGGTTTCGGCTAAAGAACACCACGCGGTGCGCCGTGTTTTTGCCCTGCTGCTGCACCCCTGCCTCGTAGGTAATGGCTTTTTCGGGCTCCAGGGCGATGTTGCCGTATGAGGAATACAGCTGGTACAGTGAAGGGGCTTTGAACCCGCTGGCTATACTGCCGAACAGGCGCCATTTGCTGCCCAGCCGGTACGAGGGGTTAAAGGTGAACGTGGTATTGTTGCCATACTGGCTGTGATGGTTGTAGCGGGCGCCCAGCTCCAGGTGCAGCCTTGCCAGCGGATCGCCATACAGCAAAGAGGCATATGCTGCCGCCAGCCTTACCGAGGTATCGCGAAAATTGCTTTCGTAAGGCCCAAAGCTGCTAATGGCCAGGTAGCTCTGGTTCATAAGTGCATATCGGTAGTCGGCGCCGGCTACAAGGCTTAGCCTGCTGCCTAGGGCTACTTTGGCAAACAGTTCGGCAAACTGGCTTCGGCCGTGGTAGTTGTTGCTTTCGTATTTGGTAAAGCCTGCCACATAGCCGCTGTCGTTCAAAAACTCGCGGTGGTTTTGGCTGTACTGGTAGTTGCCGCTCAGGCTCCATCCTTTTTGCTGCATCCTAAAGCCGCCGCCGCCCACCAGGTTGCGGTTTTGCTGTGTAAAATCCTTTTCGTCGGTAAAGCCAGAGGCGTCAAAGTCAGTTTTGTAACTATTATGCTGCACAAAGGCCTTCAGGCTCCATGCGCCCGACAGGGCATATTGCAGCCGTAGGTTGGCCATATTGCCGGTATAGCGATCGCGGTCAAAGTCTTTGGCGCCGGTGCTGTCGTAAGCACTGCCAAAGCCATCGGTATGGCGCCTTGCGTAGCGGGCAGCATACTGCAGTTTACCTGCGGTGCCATAGGCCTGCGCATGGGCCTGGTAGCTGCCGTAGTTGCCGCCTGCCAATCCTGCTTTCAGGTTGGCCGGGCGGTTGTTGTTTTTGGTGGTTATAATGTTTATCACCCCTGCTATGGCATCGCTGCCGTACACGGTGCTTTGTGCGCCACGGCATATTTCTATGCGCTCCACATCGTTGGTACTCAGCAGGTTCATGTCAAAATCGTTGTTGATAAACGACGGGTCGTACACGGGTATGCCATCGAGCAGTATCAGGGTGCGGCCGCCGTTGGCCCCACGCATAAAAATGTTTTGGTTGGTGCCCGGGTTGTTCAGCGCGCCGTTTACAGTAATGCCGGCCTGCTCATTCAGCAGTTGGGCCACTGTTTTGCCGCCGTTGCGGGCCAGCATTTCGCGGTTTATTACGGCCACCACTTTTCCGGTTTGGCTTTGCTTTTGTTCTATCCGGTTGGCGGTAATGGTTACCTCGTCCAGGGTGGGGGGCAGGCTGTCTTTTTTTTGGGCCTGCGCCAAGGAAGCGCACAATACAGCGGCTCCCATCAACAATGTGTTCTTTACCAGGTGCATAGTAGCTGGTTTTAGTTGATGAAGAAATCCGCCTTCAGAATGATGAAACAGAGAGAACAGGAGCCACGCTTCTGCAGCAGCGGTGCATGTTATCCCAGCCTTTCCTCCGAAAGCTTGTTGATACGGCTGCACCTGGCAGGTCTTCTGGCTTGGCTCCGTGTGTGCAACGGCCTTCCCGGCAAGTGCCAGTGGCATGGTGGTTGCACATCTTCTGCCTGGTTTGGCAAAATAGAGATTTACAGCTACGGGGATAGCGCCGGAATTGCACCGGACTTCCCTTTTAACCCCGGCGCTGCGGCACGGGGACCAAATGCCCGGCAAAGATGGGCAATGCTTTTTTACAGGCAAATGAACTTATCCGTAGGGTTGTGGAAAGATTTTTGGAGGGGTATAGATCATGATCCTTCACAAAAGGGGCACTATTTGGCTGTTGGATCAGGGGGCTAAGAGGGCTAAGAGGGCCCATCAAGTATGTAGCATTAGTTATTTACAGCCAAAATTGTATTTTAAATAACGATTTGGCTGAAAAATGACGCATTTACAGCCAAAAGTGATTTTTTTTGTTAGTTTTGGCTGAAAGTGCATGTGCTATTGCTGCGGTATAAGCTAAAAATCTGGCGAAATGGTCAAATCAAATTTTGTAGGCAGGGCAAAGGAGTGCAAACTGTTGCAAAAATGCCTGGACAGTAAGCGTTCCGAATTTGTTGCAGTATATGGCAGAAGACGGGTAGGAAAGACATTTCTCATCAAAGAGTTTTTCAACTATTCGTTTGCTTTTTCCATTACTGGAATAGCCAATGCTACCACTACACAGCAACTTTTCAATTTCGACACCGAAATGGGTCGGCAATCCCATCTTACGTTCGATGGTCCATCGCCTGATTGGCTTCATGCATTTCAACGGCTACGGCAACATTTGGAGATGAGCAAAAGCAAAGGCAAGACCGTTGTTTTTATTGATGAACTTCCCTGGTTTGATACGCATGGCTCAGATTTTCTTATAGCGTTGGAACATTTCTGGAATGCGTGGGCCACCAACCGGAAAGATATTTTGCTGATTACCTGCGGATCAGCGGCCTCTTGGATGTTGAACCAGTTGATAAACAATACAGGGGGATTGCACAACCGTGTAACCGCCCTTTTGAAAATTGAACCATTTACACTGCGCGAAACGGAGCAAATGCTGAAGGCAAAGCACTGTAATGTGGACAGTTACCAACTGGCGGAGTTGTACATGTGTATGGGAGGTATTCCATACTATCTTGATGCTATAGATCCCAGCCTGAGTGCAGCGCAAAATATACAGGAATTGTTTTTTGAAAAGAACGGGCTGCTGAATCATGAGTTTCACAATCTATACCGTTCGTTGTTTAAGCGCCATGACATTTACGAAAAAGTGGTGGAAGTACTTTCCGGAAAACCTTATGGCTTGCCAAGGGCGGAAATGATTAAGCTCTCTGGCGTTGAATCGGGTGGCACATTTACAAAAGTGTTGGCCGATTTGGAGGAAAGTGGATTTATTGCATCGTGCCCGGCGCTGCATCGCAAGCATAAGCACACGATATACAGGATATCTGATTATTATACTGCATTTTATTTCCGCTTCTTGGCAGGCGCCAGGCAAAATGCTTCTGCCAATTGGATGCAAATGACAGACCATCCTGCACACCGCGCCTGGCAGGGATATACTTTTGAACAGGTATGTATTGACCATATTGGGCAAATAAAAAAAGCGCTTGGCATAAGTGGCATTGAAGCAACTGCTGCATCTTGGGCAGGAGGAGCCGAAGACCAGAAAACGCAAATTGATTTATTGATAGATCGCCGCGACCATGTGATCAACCTTTGTGAATGCAAATTTTCGTTGGATAAATATACCATCACAAAAGCGTATGCAGAAGCCCTGAAAAGGAAGGTGACATTATTTAAGGAAGCAACTAAAACCAAAAAGGCGGTACACCTTGTTTTTATCAGCACCCATGGCCTCAACCGAAATAGCTATAGCGATATGCTGGTGCAAAGGGAAATATTACTTGATGATTTGGTGGTATGATTTTTTGGCTCAAGTGTGCTTAGCGATTCAGGAAAAAACGCTCGGGCCCCGCAGAAATGGCTGTACCGAACGAGTAACCCAGAAATGGCGAAGAAATTAGGGAAAAGGTGATTAGGAGGAAGGTGTAACGCTGCATCAGGGGTGTTTAGAAGTGTCCAAAAGAGAGCCTTACAGCTACGGGGATAGCGCCGGAATTACACCGGACTTCCCTTTTAACCCAGGCGTTGCGGCACGGGGACCAAATGCCTGGCAAAGATGGGCAATGCTGCCTTATGCGCAAATGAACTTATGCGTAGGGTTGTGGAAAGATTTTGGAGGGGGATGAATATTCTGCAATGAATTGCCAATACCGACACAATAAAGTTTGCGCGGTTGAGGGATTCCCGGGGCGGGAACGTAGGTGGAGGTGTCATTTCCAGCCAAAACCGTGTTTTTTAGCACGATTTGGCTGCAAAACGACGATTTCGCAGCCAAAAGTGACTGCTTTTAAAGGGTTGTGGCTAAATTAATTTTTCAACCATTACTACTCAATCTTAATCCTATCAATCTCCTTCATCAGCCTATCCGTTTCGGTAAGCGCCACTATTATTTTTTGGTAGTGCAAAATATCTTCAAAATCCAAGCTGCGGTCTTTGCGGTCTTTCAGCCATTTTTGGGCAGGTTGGTAGCCGCCTATGTAAAACCCCCAGGCTTTTTTGGGAACCATCTGAAAAAACTGTGAATCATTTATATAAACCCTGCTCATTGGATATTGCGGATCAAGCAGGATTACCTCTTCACCATCTATTATTTCATAATTCTCCTCAAACCTAACTTTAGTAACCACATTATTCCCGCCAATGGGGTACTGTGTAATGAATTGTTCAACAATTGGGCTTTCCAATAAATGTATCTGCCGTATTTGCCCACCCAATGCCACCAATTGCCAAAAAGTGGCAGCATCTTTGGGGTACGGTACCCGCGGGAAATCAATTTTTAAAAACTCCTTGTATTTTTCCCGGTAGGTGGGTGAATGTAAAACGGCGTAGATGTAATCCAGCACATCTAAAGGATAAAAAGTTCCGTCCCATCCTGCTGCCAAATCAACCACTATATTTTCATCGGGAATAAAAACATGATTCAGGCTCTTTTCGAATTTTTCGATTATGGCCATATTCAAGTTTGGGGTTCTTCCTGCTGTTTGGCTAAGAGTTTGTTGCCCATTTGTTTCGGCATATAGGTAAAGAGGGAAGTGGTATGTTGCTTCTTTCGTTTGTAATGAAACTGAACATTTATCACTCAAGGTGTTTGTGATGAAAACATGTTGAAAGTCGAAAGTGCTTTGCTGTTTGCAAATTAGGAGTCCTAAATTATCATGAAAAAGCATATGTTTCATGATTTCATTCCTAGGGTATGATAAAATGCCCTTCGATTTCGACGAATAAATTATGAATCGTTTATCAAATGGTCTGTAATCTATCCTTTGTATTGAAGCATTCTCTAAATCGTTTTTTGCATTTAAGTATGTCCAATCTCTGCTATCTGTTTTTTCATTATATTTAAAACGAAACGAGTGCTCGTCAAGTAAATTAAAATCATTAATAACAGATGATAATTCATTTATATGTTGCTTAATAACCAAGCCATCTCTGGCTGTTACAATCCCACAAGCATTATGCTTAAACAGTACATCAATTTTAAAGCCTTTCTCATATGAATCTATTTCAGTAAAATCTTTTTTTGTAAAAAAATAATTTGGGCTGCTATACTTTAGCCTTTCCCAATCAAGGCTTTTAATGGTGTTTAAATTTAGAATTTCATACTTTAATTCTCTACTTCCGTACAAGTCAAAATGAAATATATCGGCAAGAGCACTGCTTTTCTTATTACTTGTTTTTATAAAAATATTTATACTGACTCCTTGTTGTATATCAAATACATTTTCATCTTTGCTTCCATCTCTAGAAGTTTCATTCTTTTTGGCACTTCCGTGTAGGTCCAAAATGTATATTTTGTCAAAACTCTCTAACAAATTCTTTCGCATTTGACGATGAATAATTCCATCGATAAAACTATTGTTGGAAATGAATGCTAAAACACCACTCCCGTTTTTATCAATGTAATATTGACCAAAACGAATAAATTTAATGTAATCATCAGAAAGGGGTTGAATATTCCTTTCGTTTAAATCTCTTTTATAGTCAACCGTTAATTTTTCAATCCATTCGCTTTTATTGCTGCTGCTTACACTATACGGCGGATTACCCATCACCACCATTACCGGGCTGTCCCTTTTTATCCTGTTGGCTTCGTTGGCTTCGGCGCTCAGCCAGTTGGCAAACAGGGTGCCGGTATCGGGGTGGCTTTCTTCTAAGCTGTTGGTGAGAAAAATTTTAAGCCTTTGTTCCCTTGTGGGTTGGTAGCCTGTTTCTTTCAGCAATAAATCTATTTGCAAATGCGCCATAGCATAGCTTGCCATCAGCAGTTCAAACCCAATAAGCCTTGGCAGCAGATGATTTTCTACATAGTTGCTCCAAATGCCTTCCTGCCCTTTAAATTTCTGGTATATCAGGGTAATTACTTCGGCTATATAGGTGCCGGTACCGGTGGCCGGGTCAAGCATTTGTACGCGGTGTACTTCCTGTTCCACCATTTTGCCCTGCACATTCACCTTTATTTTTATTTTACTGCTGTCGGCTATGCCCTGTGGCAGGTTAAATTCGGTTTTCAATATTTCATCAATAGCCCTCACCTGAAAATTTACCACGGGATGCGGAGTGTACCATACACCCCTTGCTTTGCGCAGGGCAGCATCGTACTCGCTCAAAAAGGTTTCGTAAAAATGGATAATGGGGTTTTCCATTTTGGTAGCCTTGCCATAGTTCTTCAAAATTTCCTCTACGTTGCAGGCAAGAAAAATTTCTACGAGGCTATCCACTATCCATTTAATGCGGTCGTCAATATCGGGCCCGGCTATGTAGCCAAACAGCTTACGCAAAAACGGGTTTGATTTGGGTATCAGTTCGGCTGCTTCCTGCCGGCTAAAAGTGGGCAGGGTGGGGTCGTGCAGGCGGGCGGCAAACATACCGTAGGCGATGGTTTGCGCATACACGTCTGCAAAACCCTTAGGTGTAATATCGTGTATCAGTATTTGCCTGAAGGCAAGCATCTGTTCTTTCAGGGTACTATCCTCATGGTTGCTTTCGTCGCTCGTAAGCGCCTTTTCAATTACCTCCGATAGCAGGCGGGCTTTACCGGCCATCATTTCCGCTAATCTTTTGCTGCTCTTAATGGTTTGGCCAATGTGGGTGCAAAAGTCTTTCAGCAGGTTTTCAAATGCCTGAAAGTTTTCGGGTAGCGGCTTTATGCCTTTGGGCGTAAGTTCGGCAATGGCAATTTTTAGCACCAACTGCCCATCGCGGTACAGGTAAAAATGGAGGTAGTCGGTAAATATTAAATTGTTCAGCGAGGCTTTGTAGCGGTCAAACTGCTCCTTGTTGCCTGCTTTTTTGGCGCCTTCCAAGTCGCCATCGCCTATGTCTTTCGCTTCAATAAAGCCTACAGGTATATCTTTTTTGGTAAGAATATAATCCGGCGCTCCGCAGGATTGGCGTTTGGGCTCGTTGGTGGCCCTTATGCCGGGTACAAGGCTTTCAATTAATTGTTGCAGGTCGCCCCTAAAAGTGTGTTCGGTGGCGTTTCCAAGTTTATAGCGTTGGTTAATGGTGGCAATGTATTGATCAATGTTCATAGGACTTCAATGGTAGTGAGCTTTCGAAAATAGCTTATTTAGCCCAATGTAGCCCAAGCTGCGTCTCGGCCCGAATACTTACCAGAGCCAATATACCCATCGTTTGGCGCCGGCCTTATTTCTACCCGCTGCCGAACACGGCGGTTTGTAGCCCAAGGCGTATCTCGGCACTAAATGCTTAAGAAGGAATTTGCATGAGTAAAGTTGTCAATTCCTTATCCGATATGTTTTCCCTTTCGCTTTTATCGAAAATCGTAAGCATGTAAACAGTAGTTAATGATACATGAACATAGGTAATTGCCCTGGCTCCTCCACTTTTGCCCTTACCTTTTGATGCAATAGCAAGTCTTAATTTGTAACAGGCATTGCCGAGCGGAGTACCTTGGTTCGGCTTTTCTTTTAGGGTTTGAACAAGCTCTATAAATTCAAGTTTTAACGAGGGATATTTTTTAGCAAGGCGTTTCAGTTCTCGCTCAAACTTCGGTATGGATTTTACTTCATAGCTCATTAAACAACTCTTCTGCGTTGCGAGCTTCCAATTTGCCGGCCTTAACAAGTTTCATTTCCTCTACGGCCTCTTTTACATCTTCCAATATCTTGGCTCTATGTGGAGTTAGGGTTTTAGCTTTTACGAAAGAGAAGTTTTTGAGCAACTCCATGAAAAAAGATGCTTTATTGTCGGGTATTTCAAGAAGTAGTTTCATGTGTTCATTTTTATTGTTTTTTAATTGCCACATGGAATCCCCAAAATGATCATCCGTGTTTGGTGTGCGGCAGCTCGTGGGGATTTCATTTTAATAAGCTTTTCAACTTGCCCTAGCGGCAAAAGTAGTGCTTAAATTCAACTCGCGAAATTGATTGGTTTGTGTACCAGGTGTACTCAAGGCGCCTTTAAATGTTGACGCCGAACCCCAAGGGTTCGTATGTTTATAGCATTGAAATCGCAAACCATGCAGGTAACGACCCGGAATGGGGTCGAATAAGTGTTGGCATTTTTTTGTAATCCAAAGGGTACCAAAATTCATTATGCATGTGGCTTTCCGGCTTATACATTCGACCCCCTTGGGGTCGGCGCTCCTATTCATCTATCATTTTCTATAAACATATCATCCCTTCGGGATGAGGCTTTTCTGCACAAGCCGTGTCTCGGCCAAATGCTTATCCTGTAATCATTGTTTGTCGTGTGGTACATGCCTTATTGCTGCCCGCT
>Ga0114939_10003331_pt1 | contig 11320 bp, 7 predicted proteins | sample AshMeaCrysSpring_FD_87196 | JGI IMG/M metagenome (GOLD analysis project Ga0114939, IMG submission 87196) | Groundwater microbial communities from Big Spring, Nevada to study Microbial Dark Matter (Phase II) - Ash Meadows Crystal Spring | ecosystem: Environmental > Aquatic > Deep subsurface >... | reverse complement strand
TATCCCTAAATTGAGCACCGCAACCGCGACGGTAATTACCAGCGCGCTTTGTCCTTGGAGGCGGTGATTCAATCCCCGCCAGAATTTTACGAAGTATGAGTACATAGACATTTCCTAGATTAGTTTTGGTCGCCATGATGGCAGGCGCGAGAGACTCAAGATCTGGACCATAATCTAACTTATTGTTTTTAATAATTTTATTGAATTGGATTGTCGTCATTTAGCGACAGATTCCCGATCCCAAAGATATATCTCACTGATCGCCGAAACGGGGAAAGTGTCGTCATCCGACGACAACGATGATGCTGGCTCGATTGTGGAAGAGATTAATTAATTGTTGACACTCGTGCTCGACATTAATTATAATGTTGAGAGAAAAACTCAACTGCAGAGAAGTCAATACGGAGGCACATCATGGTTATTCTAGTCGGGGCGGATCGCCTGGGTAATATCGAGCAATTGCTCAAAGACCGGGGCTATGAAGATACGGTTCATATTGCCGGGAGAAATCCGAGCGCACAGCGCAAAGCGCTTGGATCCTTGAGTAAGGCAAAATTGATGGTGCTGTTTACGGATTTTATTGGTCACAATATCGCCCGAAATTTCAAACAATTGGCGAAAGATAATGGGCTGCCGTTTATCGCCTGTCGCCGGAGTACGGTTAGTCTCAATCAGGCGTTAGACCGAATGGAATTCGGTTTTGCGTCTTAAATGGGAGTTAATTTGATAGGCAGGGCGACCGCGCTATGTTGCGGGCTTTCCAAAGATCGGCGCGGAGCAATAGTCGTCGCTGAGCGCGACCCGGAGTTTGCGCAGGCGGATGCTGTCCTTGGAGGGGCAATTGTGGCGGGTTTCGTATCCGCGCCGAACTGCACATCCAGCACCCGGTGCTGGCCGTTTTCGGTTTCCCAATGCCCCCACACTACCGCGGCAAAGCGCTCTAAGTTTGCCATATACTCAAATATACCCCACCGCCCCTGAAAAACAGGGATAAATGAACGGTCCCATCCGTGACCTTCAACGGCGAAATCTTTCCGCCACTTCGAGGGTATTTTGTAAAAGGGTTGCAACTGTCACGGGCCCCACCCCCCCGGGTACCGGAGTAATCCACGCCGCCCGCTTCCCGGCACCAGCAAAATCCACGTCGCCGACCACTCGCCCGTTAGCCTGACGGTTAATCCCCACATCGATCACGATAGAATCCGGACGAATCCAAGCCCCGGGAATTAGACCGGGTTTGCCAACCGCGACGACCAAAATCTCAGCGCGGGCAATTTGCGCCGGAAGGTCGCGAGTCGCGATGTGACAGACCGTAACCGTAGATTCGGCAAGCAATAATTCCAACGCGGTTGGCCGTCCTACGGTCCTGGATGCACCGACAATCACCGTCTCGCTCCCCCGCAGGGTCACACCGGTCGAATTTAACAGCGTCAGAACCGCCTGGGGGGTACAAGGCCGCAGGCGTGCCATCCCTAGGGCCAAACGCCCAACATTGTACGGGTGAAAACCGTCCACATCCTTGTCGGGGTGGATACGCTCGACGACTTGCTCCTGGTCGATCTGCGCCGGGAGCGGTTGCTGGACTAGAATCCCGTCCACCATCGGGTCCGCGTTCAGGCGGTCGATCAGCGCCAACAAATCCGCCGGCGCAACTTGGCTCGGAAGGCTATAAAACAGCGAGTTGATACCGGTCTCGATACAGGCTTGGCGTTTGTTGCGGACATAAATCTCCGAGGCCGGGTCACGACCGACCAAGATCACCGCCAGGCCCGGGGCGCGCATCCCGGCGGTAAGCCGCTCCTGGACGCGCTTTTGGATGCGGCTACGCAATTGTCGGGCGATCTCGGTGCCATTAATAATCCGAGCGCTCATCGCAACAATAGCTCCAACAACGCCTTTTGGGCATGGAGCCGGTTTTCTGCCTCGTCCCACACCACGCTCCACGGGCCGTCGATTACCGCGGGCGCGACTTCCTCGCCCCGATGCGCTGGCAGGCAGTGCATAAATAGCGCGTCGGTAGCGGCACACCGCATAATGTCTTGATTTACCTGATAATTTTCAAATGCCACGCAGCGCGCCGCTCGCTCACTCTCCTGACCCATACTCGCCCACACATCGGTCGTCACCAAGTGCGCACCAGCGGCGGCCTTGTGCGGGTCGTGGGTCAGCGTCACATGGGAGGCATAGGTGGTGAGCAATTCCGGTGATGGCCCGTAGCCCTCGGGACAGGCGATTCGCAGTTCAAAATCAAACAGTTGCGCCGCATGAATGTAGGTATTACACATATTGTTGCCATCGCCGATCCAGGCAACAGCCTTGCCTTGGATCGAACCGCGATATTCCAAAAAAGTCTGGACATCGGCCAGCACCTGACAGGGGTGAAATTGGTCGGTGAGGGCATTGATTACCGGCGCCCGGGAGTGCGCCGCGAACTCCTCGAGGCGTTGCTGAGACGTGGTGCGTATCATCACCGCATCGACCATGCGCGAAATCACCCGGGCCGTGTCGGCGATGGTCTCGCCCCGGCCTAATTGGGTATCGTGCGGCGCAAGAAAGATCGCGCTCCCGCCGCATTGCGCCATCGCCGCCTCGAAAGATACTCGGGTGCGGGTCGAGGCCTTTTCAAAGATCATCGCTAAGACTTTGCCGCGAAACAGGTCATAACGGACGCCGACGTGATAGAGCGCCTTGAGCTCCATCGCCCGCGCCAGGAGGCGTTGCGCCTCGAACTGGTTTAGATTCAATAGGGTAAGAAAATGACGCACAAAAAACTCGTGATATTTCGGGTTAAGTTCAACAAAACTAGGCGCCCACTTTAATTTTCTTGGGGGCGATAGTCAATTTTATCGCGCATAAATACCGCTAGGGATTCGATATGCCCCGTATGCGGAAACATATCGATCACCCCGGCGATATTTAAGTGATATCCATGACGTCGGGTCAATTCGGTCGCATCTCGGCTTAGTGTTTCAGGGTTACACGAGATATAGACGATACGCTCGGGTTGTAATTCCGCCAAATCCGAGATTATTTCCAGCGCGCCTGGTCGCGGCGGGTCAAGTAATATCTTGAGGCTCGGGATTTTCCGCTGAAATAATTCACGCGGCAGGCCAAGAGATAAATCGTGGACGCAAAACTCCGCAGATAAATTATTGCGCCGGGTATTTTCTCGCGCCCGAGTTACTAATTCGGGATTACCTTCAATCCCAATTACGCGCGCCCCACTACGAGCAATTGGAAGAGTAAAATTACCTAATCCACAATATAAATCAACAATCGTCTCCTGCGGGTGTAAGTCCAAAAGACGCACCGCCTGATCTACCATAAAGTGATTTACTGCATAATTCACTTGAGTAAAATCAGTAGGCCGAAAATCATAAGAGAGATTATAATTCGGAAGCGAATAATGTAACAAAGCTGGTGTCTCAGGCCACAGAGGCGCAATTGTATCAAGTCCCCCGGGCTGCAAAAATATTTGGATTGGGTTCTGTCCATTATCTCGAGCAAAATTAATTAAATGCTGACAATCCGATCGAGAAAGCGGCGTGGTATGCCGAAAAATAAATGCCACTTGTCCTTCACCAACCGCAATCTCAATTTGTGGAATTGCCTGACGTGCATCTAAACAATTAACTAACGTCCGCAATTCACCAATTCGTTTTCCCACGGATGGGTGGAGAATAATGCAAGAGTCGATGTCAGTAATTAATGGCCGCCCGCGTTCCCGAAATCCGATTAATACGCTATTGTGCTTTGCAACCCATTTAACCCCAAGGCGTGCCTTATGCCGATAACCGTAAATGTGGTCTAATTTGGAAAGCGGCGCGATCCAATTTCTCGGCCCGCCGCTTGGTATTAAACACTCTGCGAGATAATTCTGATGGTGTGTAATCTGCGCGGTATAAATTAAATGTTGCAGAGAACAGCCCCCGCAATATCCATTTTTGACACAACCAGGAATTACGCGAGCAGGATGAGGATTAGCTATTACTTGAGTTGCAATTCCTGTGTCACCATTACGATGGCGGCGTAGATAATAAAATTCTACCTCTTCATTTGGCAGCGCGTTCGCAATGTGAACTTTTCTCTTGCCGATCGTTGCAATTCCTAACCCATCCGGCGTTAATTTTTCAATGGTTACACGTTGCGCTCCCGGGTGAATTTTTTTCTGCATAAAAATACGGGAGTAATTATTCGGTTGCCAATGGAACAATATGCAAAACTTCTTCTAGTGACGTTTCCCCCGTAAGAATTTTCATTGCGGCGCTAATGCGTAACGGGTGAAGGCCTTTTTGATAAGCCAATTGGCGTAATTTAGTATCATCGAAATTCGGCTGGATTAAATTGCGTAATTCTAAGTCTAAAAGTAAAATCTCATAAATACCAATTCTCCCCCGATAACCGGTATTCCGACATTCTACGCACCCTTTCGGTATCGCTAAGCTATTGGGAATTGGTAGATTCCATGGTTTCGTTAATGGGTCCCATAAAGATAAATCGGTAGCTTTACGCCCACGGCAAATTGTGCATAAAGTACGCACCAACCGCTGCGCCACAATTCCAATTACTGTTGCCTTAATTAAATAATGCGGCACGCCAATATCTAAAAGCCGGGTAATTGCCGATGCGGCGTCATTAGTATGGAGCGTGGATAATACTAAATGACCCGTAAGAGCTGCCTGTATCGCCATTTCAGCGGTCTCGTGGTCGCGAATTTCTCCGATCATAATAATATCCGGGTCCTGACGCATTAAAGTCCGAATCCCATTTGCGAAATCTAATCCAATATTAGGCTGGACCTGCATTTGATTAAAGGTCGGCTCAACCATTTCAATCGGGTCCTCAACAGTGCAGACATTTACGAATGGCGTAGCGAGATTTTTAAGAGTTGAATAAAGCGTCGTAGTTTTTCCTGAACCCGTGGGACCCGTAACCAAGATAATTCCATGCGGCTGTTTCACCATTTCCTGCCAGCGCCGCATATCTTCGGCGCTAAATCCCAGTGCGGAAAAGTCTTTGAGCAAAACATCGGGGTTGAAAATTCGGGTAACTAATTTTTCTCCAAAGGCCGTTGGCATTGTCGAAAGGCGCATATCTAATTCACGGCCATCCTTAGTGCGGGTTTTGACACGCCCGTCTTGCGGACGGCGCTTTTCCGCAACGTCCATGCGCCCGACGATTTTAATTCGACTAATCACGGCGGTCATAACCTTATTGGGAATTTGATAGACCTGGTGCATAATTCCATCGATGCGAAATCGAATATTGGCTAACTCGCGGCGTGGCTCTAAATGAATATCGCTGGCCCGCTGGTCGTGGGCATATTGTAATAACCAATCGACGATATGAATAATATGGCTATCATTCGCGTCTAAATTTCCCGATTTCCCTAATTCAACCAGCGCCTCAAGATTATTAATTCCTCCAAGACCAGACTCGTTTGATTCAAGTGTTGCCCCTTTTATCGAACGCGATACGCTAAAAAACTCTTTGCGATAGCGTTCAATGTCTACCGGATTGGCAACGACCCGCAGAATATCGCACTTGAGAACCGGACGGATTTCATCAATCCAATGGGTAAGATATGGCTCGGATGTGGCGAATATCGCCCGTTCAGCAGTTACATGAATTGGTAGAATCCGATTCCATTTTGCGTAAGCAACGCTCACTAGGTCGCTAATATTGGACGCGTCAATTTTCAGTGGATCGATCCGTAGATATTCTAATCCGACACGGTGCGCCAACCAAAGAGTTAAATCTTCCAAGGTCAGATAATTGTCTGGAGTTTTGAGATTGCGCAATTTGGCTTCAGCGACAATTTCTAATGCGTGCTGCTCAGCGTATTCTCTTTGCGCAATATTGTGGAGGAAATTAGTGGCGGCTTGGCGCTCAATTATTTGGTCGGCAAGTAAGTCATTGATGACTTCCTCGGGAGTAAGGCGGTGATTAGTTTTTAATCTATTTTGCGATGCAAGCACCATTTTTAATTCTGCGGTTCAAAACAGGCGTAGCGATTTTTTCCCATTTCCTTAGCCTGATACATTGCATAGTCCGAGTGACGCAATAGCGTATCTGCGTCTGCATTGTCTAAAGGATAAATGGTAACTCCAATACTTGCGGTGACATTTACTGATGCGTGATCAAGAATTACCGGAGCACCAATTATTTCAAGTACCCTCTGTAAGATCAATTGACACTCTTCGGGTTTTTCTAAATCAGTGAGGACTAAAACGAATTCGTCACCACCTAAACGCGCAATAGTGTCTTCTGTCCGCAAAGTATTTTTTAGGCGTTGGGTAATTTCGATTAATAATCGATCCCCGGCGGCATGGCCTAATTGGTCATTAACAGGCTTGAAGGAATCGAGGTCTAGATAACAAATCGCTAGAAAATTGTGATTACGTCGCGTGCGGGAAAGTAATTGTTGAAGTCGATCACTTAATAGGCGCCGATTCGGAACTCCCGTTAAGGGATCATAATGCGCAATTTGATCTAACTTTTTCTCATAGTTTTTTCGTTCGGTAATATCATATTGGATACCAGTCCAGAGAATATCGCCATTTTCCATAATTGTAGGTGATGCTTCCAAATGTAGCCAACATAACTCATTAGACGCTTTGTAAATACGTCCTTCCCAGCCGACTCTATTTAGAAAAGTATCGGTCAGATTATGCAGTTGAATAAAATCATCGCGGTCTTCCTCATGAATTTTCTGTAATATCGATTGAATATCGGTATACGCTTCTCGTGAGGTTATGCCAAGCATTTCACAGAACTTTTGAGTGACGAATTCAAAAGAGTACGATTTATCTTGGCGGGTTCTCAACTTATAAACCCCTAGGGGTAACATATTAATCAAAATAGTGTATTCATGTAGAGTTTCTTGCAAGGCATATTCGATATTACGCTGTTCGGTAATATCGTTGCCGATAGACATTAAATAACGTTGCTGAGTTTTTTGATTAACAAAGCTACTGTTACTCCATTCAAATAGGCGTTTATTCCCATTTCGTCCGAGGAAATAATTACGTGAGCGGGAAATTAATCTATTTTCGAGGAAACTGTTAAAGATTTCATGGACGGCATTCACCTGCTCGGGTAACAAAAATCTTTCCCAAAATAGCGGTTGATTTTGGACCTCATTAAAACTGTATCCAGTAAAACTTTCTGCTGCTTGATTAAAACGAATAATTGCTCCGCATTCATCTAAAACGATAATAATGCTATTCGTAGTATTCAATAATGCATTAACGAAATCCCTTTCTTCTAAGAATTGGTTACGTTGTTGCTCTAGTTCTTGCCGTAGCCGTTGACGCTCTAAAATATTCCGAATTCGTATCCTCAGTACGGGAAGATTTACTGGTTTTACGATATAATCATCACCACCTTCCTCCAGAGCGTGCATTTCAGCTTCGGGGTCTGCCGTGACAAAGATAATTGGAATTTGTTGGGTTGACGGGTCAGCGCGTAAAGTTTTACAGACCTCGTATCCACTCATCCCCGGCATCATGATATCGAGCAGAATTAAATCCGGTGGGTTTTTACGAATTGAAAGTAGCGCCTCTTCCCCGGAAGTTGCAAAACGAATATTGTAATTCTTCTCTAGGGCATGATGGAGAATCAAAATATTAGTAGTCGAATCATCGACAATTAGAATATTGAATAATCTATCGGTCATACGAATTGCGATTGATAAAAAGAGGAGATAAAATCTTCTGGAACTGGTGAAGTTTAGCAAAAAATTTCACGGGCAAACAATTTTTTCTGTACTGTACCCGTTCAACCTGAAAATACCGTGTTTAATGTAGGACTTACGCATTGACAGTAGCATGAAATCAGGGAGACAAAGTCTCGTTGTCAGGTAGATAGACGACATAATGGCGAACCCGGTCTTTCAGGCTCGTCCAAAACATTTTCACCATCCCCAACTCGCGGCGCCAGACTTCCTCCGTTCATCGGGAATATCCAATTCCTGGATTTGAATCCCCGCCCCCTTTTCCACGGATATCAATCGGTTAAGCTCCAGAGTGAACAAAAACCCCAGGTGATGGTTTTTCACCTCCTTGAGGTTTTTCACGCTTCCCGGAAATACTCGATGATTAGCTCTCATCACGAGAAAATGAAGTCCGTTGCGGACAATGTATTCACACCGCTTAATTCAATCTCAAAATCGGCACTAATATCTCCATTGAGATCAAATTGCACCAGGTGATTAACTGTATCGAAACGCACCGCTCCGATTGTCCCATTGAAAGCGCCTGCAATAAAACTCCATTTTTGCGTTCCGGCTACATCGGGATTGGCGTCTAATTGCCGTAGATCAATTTTATCGCCATTTACGACCGAAAAATCACTAATTACATCGCGCATCATTGCGCCTAATCCTAAATCCTGCGGCGTACTAAATACGAAATAATCCGCACCGTCATTTCCCGTGAGCGTATCTTTACCCAAACCGCCACTAATCGTATCCGCGCCACTCCCACCAATTAAATTATCACTGCCCGCGCCGCCTACGAGTGCATTTGCGTTTGAATTACCCGTAATCGTATCGTTCGCATTGCCGCCAAGGATGTTTTCAATTAACGATAAAACGTCATCGCCGTCACCCGTGACTTTTTCTGTAGTCAAATTCGCATTTACCACGCCCGGCGCGCTCGAATAATCTGCCGTATCTATTCCACCGCCGCCCATTAAACTATCCGCCCCCGCGCCACCAATTAAAATATCATTTCCCTGGCCTCCATCGAGCGTATTATTGCCGGTATTCCCGCTCAAGTTATTATTTAAGCTATTTCCAATTAGGCTCGCATCCGTACTCCCAGAAAGCGCGCCATTTTCGATCGTCGCACTCAAAGTATAGCGACTCACAATCGGGACAATTACCGTATCCGCCGCGCCGTCGCTACCGGTGTCATTAATAATATCGCTCAACGCCAGGTCAACGTAATAAGTATCTGCGCCGTTACCGCCGTCCATGGTATTTGCGCCGGTGCCGCCATTCAATACATCCGCGCCATCATTACCGAATAATTGATCATTGCCTTCTTGAGCATACAATTCATCATTACCAACGCCGCCCTGGAGATTATCATCCTGATTACCGCCATTTAAGATATCCACACCATCGCCGCCCTGTAATAAATCCTTGCCATTATCACCATTCAATTGATCATTACCGATACCACCATCCAGCGTATCATCCCCCTCGCCGCCGCTGAGATTATCTTCCCCTTCTTCACCAAAAAGTTTGTCATTTCCCGAATCACCCTCTAACGTATCATTACCTAATCCGCCGTAGAGAAAATCTAAATCTTGGCCGCCATTAATTAAATCAGCGCCGCGCCCGCCGCGTAATTCGTCAATATTTAATATTCCAAAAATACGGTCGCCACCATTTCCACCAGTAATTCGATCGCGGAAATTGGTCGGATTCAAATCGCCGTATAAATCTTGCGGCGTGTCTGCCGGGTCATCTTGATTCACTAATTGCACCGGCTCTGGATCAACATCGCGGATATAATCAATATCGTCGCTAATTACTTTCCCCGCAATGTTATAAACCATATCGCCATCCGCTGGGTCACTACCCGAATAGCGATCATTCGGCGCATCATCCACGCCTTTAATGGTCAAAACCTGCGCTATATTCCAATTTGTAGCGTTAAATACCAAAGTTGGATTAACTACCTGTCCCTCACCGAGATTCGTGCTGGTAAATTGAATCTGCACCTCGGCAGTGGGTTGGGAATTTAACACCACATTAAATTGCGCCTCACCGCCCAATTCGCTTGTGGTTGAATTTCCCAGCAGAGTAATTGTCACTCCGGGCTTTCTATATTCATTGATCTGCACTGCTGCGCTCACGACTTTTTCCGAATTACCCGCACCGTCAATATACGTCGCCTGGACGCTAATCGCGGTATTATTATCACTGGCCGTAAGTTGATATTCGCCTCCCGTAATTCCCGTTACACTGCCATTGCGTAGCCATTGATAGCTAATTGTCCCTAAGCCGTCGGCGTCCGTTAGATTATTCTTCGCCGTGAGTTTTTGTCCTGATTGCGGCGTACCGCTAATCGTGACAGTGCCCTGCGGCGCGTCATTTACCGCCCGAATTGTCAGCGCCACGCTATCCGTATCTTGCTCATTACCGTCGCTAGTTTTTATTTTGATATTCGCCGCACCAAAATAATTCGCATTGGGATTAAATTTCAACCCATTTAGCGCCGCATTGAGATTCGCGATTGTACCGCTCATAATTATTTCAGCGTCGGTATTGCCATCGCCGCTAATTAAATTCACGCCGCTAGTTTGCGCCAAACTCAGCGACCCATTAGTCGCCGTCAGCGTCACGGTTAAATTCGCGCTATCCGCATCGCTCACACTAATTACATTTCCATTTGCACTCGAAAATGTCAGCGTCGCATCTTCATTGAGCTTCTGCGCACCCGGGACTTTATTTGTTGGTGGCACTGCCGCCGCGCCATTACCCGCAATTGTCAAACCCCAGGATTTGAGCGTTCCTTTAATTGCAGATTCATCATCATTAACTTCGAGCGTCCAAACGCCATTCGGATTAATTCCGTTCAGAGACGCCAAATTTCCTTCAGGCTTAAATGTCCCGGTAAAAGGGGCGCTACCTTTGGTTATCGAATTTGGCGCTTCTTGATCTAAAACCGTATTGACAAAATTATCGCTACTACCGCCAACATCCGTAAATAATTCGATGCGTTTTCCGCCCGGCGCAATTAAATAAACGTCTAAGTCCGCATCAAAAGAATGATCAATATTGACCGTAACATTTACATCCGTAATTGCGCCGCTCATACCGCTAACGGTAATCTTGGAAGTAACTTTCCCCGGATCGGGAATCGTAAGATTCGGCGTTGCGTTAAATTGCTTACTGACCCCGGAGTTATTCGGTTTATAAGGCGAATTATTTAGCAATACAGAAACATTGTCACCATATAAATTTGCCGTAACCAAGTCGAGTTTGCCATCGCCATTCAGATCCGCCGTGGCCAGCCCAAAAGAACCATCTCCGGCTGGATAAATAATCTGCCCATTAAAAGTCCCGTCGCCTTTATTTAATAATACGGAAATTTTATTTCTAGCAAGATTACTCTGATTAACAACCGCGATATCCAATTGCTGATCGCCATTAAAATCACCGACGACAATTCCTGCTGGAAAATCATTCACTGCATAATCAACTCGGGATTGAAAACTACCATCACCCCGGCCGAGTAAAACATTAACCTGATCAACACCTGATGCACTAACCGCGAGATCCATTTTCCCGTCGTTATTAAAATCG
>Ga0114939_10003330_pt1 | contig 11324 bp, 6 predicted proteins | sample AshMeaCrysSpring_FD_87196 | JGI IMG/M metagenome (GOLD analysis project Ga0114939, IMG submission 87196) | Groundwater microbial communities from Big Spring, Nevada to study Microbial Dark Matter (Phase II) - Ash Meadows Crystal Spring | ecosystem: Environmental > Aquatic > Deep subsurface >... | reverse complement strand
TCTCCTACCTTCTCCACCGCTCTATATACACGATCTAAATTGGAGTTATAGGAAACGCTAACTTCCACCCTTGCATATATATACTGCTTGGAGAAATTAATAATTGATCCGATATCCCCATTGCGAATAATCTGTAATTGACCATCAGGATGACGGACATGAGTGGTTCGCAGTTCAATAGCCTCTACAACCCCTTCAATAGTTCTCTCTTCCAGTTTCCCAACTTCAATATAGTCACCCACCAAGTAATAGTTTTCAAACAAAATCAAAAATCCACAAACGACATCATTAATCAGGTTTTGCGCTCCCAGACCAACTGCTATACCTACAATTCCTGCACCTGCTAAGATAGGCGCAGGATCAATGCCAATCAGGTTGAGTATGGTTACTCCAGCCGTAAAGTAGATGAAATATTTGCCAAAACTCCGCATTAAGGGAATCAGTGTCAGTCGTTTCTGTCGGTGTGATTCATTTGCATCTGTGGTTTTTAAGTAGAACTCATCCAGGATGAAATAAGCAAGTTCAATCACAACATTGCTAATAAAATAAACCCCAATAATCTGCACAATTCTGGGGGTATAGGAACTTATCCAAGCAATAGGTTCTATTTCTGGAACAACCAGATTTACTATACCCACATAGAGGACGTATTCCAAACATTTTTTGAAGAGGGGTATGAGATGACGTAAACGCTCGTATAAATGCAGGAAATTGTTATAACTAGAGTATTTTAGACTCAGGTCATCGAGAGTATCAACTATAGTAGCAACAGCTTTGACAATCAGTAAACCAACTGTGATAGTAATGTATATTTTTAAAGCAATGTAAATATATTTTGGAACGACTTCTGGGAGATAGAGAAATTTAGCACATAGGATAGCAGATGATATCCAAAGAGTATGATTTATAATTCTTTTTAAGACCTTAAAAAAAGCCTCTATACTCTCATCATTAGCTTTGATTGTATCAGCTTTTTGGGCATAATTGCAGACCCTATCTATGCCCTTGTTTAAGGGTGGAATGCTAAATTTAACTAGCATTAACAAACTCACAGTTTTCCAGCTAGCAGTCAATACATTGACCCAAAATTGAGTAGGTAGACTGCGAATTAGATTAAGTTGAAATTCTTTAACATTTCCACCTCGATAAATTACCATCCCATTCACACCAATCAGCCCCAGACACATAATCACAGCCATAAAAATTAAAATTATGCTGATATTCCGGTGTAGGAATTTAATGTTAATGTTTGCAGTTCTGTCTTGAAGCCAAGAAACTTTAGCGAACCGCTTGAAGATTATGCTAATTATCAAGTTTAGCAGGAAGAAAATGACTATTACAAATATGATTTCACTCAGGATAATTAGTATATTCATCATTTGATTACAAATATCAGAAAAAAAGGCAGTTATATCACTAACTTTTTTGACAAGTCAGTATTTATACTTTCTAATCAAATTGCACGTCAGATATGATATCACACTTCACCTTTTAAACTTTCAGAATTTTAATCATAATGGAAGGAGATTTAAGGGAGTTACGATTTTTATAAAATAAACAAATACAACGTATTTTTACATATAACTATTTTTTATATAAATATAATTATTTAAGTTTTGCCTTACCTCGCAAGCTCATACTTAAAGCTAAGGTAAAAATCTGATGATTTTTCTGTAATTGTACTTCTACTTAGGTAGTATCTCACTATACATATAGTTAAAATAAATAGCAAAATTGCTGTCGCTTACCTTAATCTGTGGGACTTTACATCAGTAAAAATGGGTGAAGTGACCGTTAGCCTTTATTATGGTAATTCATCATGCCTATTAACCTATTTGATGCCAGGTTTTATGCAGCTAACAATCCCGATTTAGCAGCCGCTGGTCTGGTAACAGAGGCACAATTACTTGCACATTTTCAAAGTTCTGGTTTGAATGAGGGGCGGATTTTTTCGCCGTTGGTGAATCTGAATTTTTATCGTGCTAGCAACAGTGATTTAAGTAGCTTTAATAATCAGCAATTATTTGACCATTTGCAAAATTATGGTGTAGCAGAAGGACGGCAATTTTCACCCTTTGTTGACCTGCAATTTTACCAAGCTGCTAATGCTGATTTAGCGGGATTTAATCACGAGTTTCTCTTTAATCACCTCCGGACATCTGGCATTAATGAAGGACGGCTGTTTTCCCAGTATTTTAATCTTAATTACTACCGCACAAATAATTCTGACTTGGTAAATGCTGGTTTGAATAGTATTCAATTATTAGAACACTTACAACTATATGGAATAGATGAAGGACGGCAATTCAACTTTGCTTTTGATGTTAACTACTATCGCAATTTTTATTCAGATTTAGGAGCAGCAGGATTAAACAATAGCCAACTTTTTGAACATTTCCAATTTAGCGGGTTAACGGAGGGGCGGATATCCTCACCTGGTTTTAATGTAAAGGTTTATCTCGCTAATAATTCTGATTTAAAAGCAGCCGTTTTTAATAATCAACAAGCCTACAACCACTTTGTTTTAAATGGACAGCGAGAAGGACGTTCTGGTAGTGACTATGCAGGAAATTCTTTAAGCACCGCTCGCGATATTACTACCGGCTTGTTGACAAATACTTTGATTGATTTTGTTGGTGATACTGACGGCAACGACTACTACAAATTCAATCTATTATCTGCTAGTAACTTAAACATTAACCTGAATAATCTCACAGCTAATGCTAACTTGCAACTAATTCGGGATGTTAATAACAATGGTGTCGTTGATGCTGGTGAGGTGATTTCTACCTCGAATAACAGCGGTACAACTTCAGAAGTAATTAACGCGCTAAATTTAGCAGCAGGTACTTATTACCTCCGAGTTTACTCTGAAGAGCCAAGTGTTAATACTAACTATGAACTGAACGTAGCGTTACAAATTTACAACGGCTCTTTAGGGAATACACCTAACGAGCAAGGCTGGTTAACTTTTGGTACTATACCTTCTTTCTTAGGTACACCAGCTACTCAAACTCCTAGCAATGGAGTGATTAATTTAGTCAGCACCCAAGCCAGTCCTGGTGGTTGGAGTAACTATAATATCTTGACACCAAGTTTGGTCAACGCAAATTTCCCGACACTCAACCGGACTACAGGTTATACCGTCCGGTTTGATGTCAAAATCAATAGCGAAAGCCACACAGGTGATGATAATGGTGATGGACTGGATGACCGAGCCGGTTTTAGCGTGATTGTATTGAGTAGCGATCGCCAAGGAATTGAACTCGGTTTTTGGACAAATGAAATCTGGGCACAAGAAACTGGCTCTGCTCCCCCTCCGGGAGGTAGTTTATTTACTCACAGCAACGTTGAGCGAGCTTTCCGTAATACCACTGTCATGACTCGTTATGAGTTGTCGGTTTTGGGGAACAATTACCAGTTGTTTGCTGATGGCTCACCCATCCTATCTGGTAGTCTCCGCGACTACTCAGCATTTGACCACACAACCACCAGACCCATCCCTCTACCCTATGACCCCTATGAAAGGTCAAATTTCTTGTTCTTGGGTGATAATACCAGTTCGGCGGGGGCTAATATTAGTTTGGGGTTAGTAGAAGTAGGCAGGGCTTTATAATCACAACAGTATAGCTAGCAAAAGCTGCCTGCTCTCAGTACCGAGTAGGCGACTTTTGCTCAACCTGGTAAGGATAATCAAGCAGCCTTGTGGCTGTTATTAACAGTGGCAAATATTTGAAATAGCGTTATTATAGGCGCGATGCCTGCTGACAATCAGCTATACGCAGAGTCTATGCTATTAGCATTAGCGCAGGCTACTGCAACCGAGCGAAAACTGTTGAATACCTATTGGCATTTTGACATGAAAATTACCGGATGTTATTGATAACATGCGAAATTGATTAAATAGCAAATGTATCATTATTCCAGTTCTACCCACAGCATTACTTCATGGAATCGTTATCTTTTTTAACCGTTGATGACCAGCCGATTTCCGTCGGACAAGCTCTGAAATATCTCCAAGCGTCAGGGAAATTAGGTGCATTCATTGGAGATATTCTCCGCCAGTACGTGATTGAGCAAGAACTACAAACGCGGGAAGATACGGATATTCCGCCGGGATTAATTGAACAAGCAGTCATAGATTTTCGCCTGCAAAATCAATTAACCGACCCCCAACGGTTTCAAGAATGGCTAAAAAATAATGGCACAGATTACTCAACTTTTCACTCATCTGTGGCCTTAGGGTTCAAATTAGAAAAACTCAAATCTTTACTCACAGAAGCAAAACTACAAGAGTATTTTATCGAGCGGAAGATTTTTATCGACCGGGTAGTAATTTCGCGGATTATTGTAGATAAACAAGAACTCGCTGAAGAACTACAAGCTCAAATGGAGGAAGGAAGCAGCTTTGAGCAACTAGCCAAAGAGTATTCCCTTACAGATGACCGCGTTGTTAACGGCATGATGGGACCCGTCAGTCGGGGTACAATGCCAGATAATCTCAGAGCAGCAATTGATGTCGCAAGTCCAGGAGATGTCATCGGTCCGGTGGAACTGGAAGGACGTTATGGTTTATTCCGCGTAGAGCAATTTTTACCGGCTTCCTTAGAAGATACTCAAATAAAACAAGCTCTACAAAATGAATTATTTGAAAAATGGCTAGCCGAGAAAATTCAAAAGCTGACGGTCAAAGTACAAGTGAGTTAAGGACTGTAGATAAAACTATGACAGCGCAGGGAATAGCCTCCCTGGACTGGGATAAACCACCGTTTTCCTACCTCAGTTCCAGCGAACAAATCAGATTCCGAAACCAGGGGGAAACTCTCACCTACGAACTGGGAGAAAAAATCTGGTCAACGGAAGCGCAAGGGGAGCAATTCCTGATAGTTGCAGGAAAAGTTCGCTTGCGGGAAGAAGGGGTCGCTAAAGCATTAGCAACTTTAGAGACTGGAGATTGGTTTGGCGATTTACTTCACCTAGCTGGGGAAATTAAAGCTGTCGCAGCTAGCAAACAAGTGATTGTTGTCCGCTGGAATTCAGCCCTGTGGGAAGAAGTTGCTACTCCACAACTGGAGGCTTTTTGGGGTGGGAGACTCACTCTAGATTCCCCCACTGTTGAACGGGGAAACCCCACCCCGACAGCAGATATTCCCGCTCTCAAGAGTGATTTTGAGTGGCAAGACCCTACCCCGACCGCAGATATTCCCCCAACTAAGAGTCCCCAGCCCCCAGCTTACTCGGATTATCCCTTTGTTGCGAGCCAGAATACTGCAGCTGCCTGTTTGACAATGGTAGCGCAACAGTTAGACAATCCGGTGAACTTGGAATGGGTACAACGTCAACTGCGGGGAGGACGACCCAAAAATGTCGTGGAAGCCGCAGAAAAGTTGGGGTTTGTTCTGCGTCACCTGCAAACTAGTTGGCAAGATTTACGCCAAATCAGCTTACCAGCACTGTTGCACTGGAATCAGAAACATTGGGTGGTAGTCTATGGGATTAAGGGCGATCGCTTGATGATTGCTAATCCCCTCAACCCCAACCAAACCTGCGAAAAAATTTCCCGTCTGGAAGTAGAAGCGGCTTGGGATGGACAATTATGGCAAGCTGAAACTATCCAAACCCAGGAAAGATTCAATCTCAGTTGGTTCTTACCTGCTGTTTGGAAATATCGCAGATTGCTCCTAGAGGTGCTGTTAGCTTCCTTTACCCTGCAACTGTTGGGGTTGGCTTCACCGTTGATTACCCAAGTGGTAATAGACAAGGTGATGGTGCAAGAAAGTTTGGCTACCCTCGATGTCATGGCGATCGCTCTATTGGGAGTTGCTGTCTTTGAGGCTACCCTCGGTATCCTGCGGTTGTTTATTTTCACCCACACCGCTCGACGTCTAGATTTGAGTCTCTCAGCGCAGCTATTTCGCCACCTGATGCGCTTACCCTTGGCTTATTTTGAAGCCCGACGGGTGGGAGATACGGTAGCGCGGGTTCAGGAACTAGAGCAAATCCGCCAGTTTCTCACCGGAACAGCCCTGACGGTGGTCTTAGACAGCATCTTTGCCGTGGTCTACCTGGTATTGATGTTTTACTATAGCGCTATATTAACCGGGGTAGCGTTGGCTGTTTTACCGCTGTTTGCTATTCTTACCTTGATATCTACCCCCATTCTCCGGGGTTGGCTGAACGAAACCTTTAACCGCAGTGCTGATAGTCAATCCTTCCTGGTGGAAACAGTGACGGGGATTCACTCGGTGAAAGCGCACGCTGCTGAACCGGCTGCTAGAGAACGCTGGGAAGGTTTATTTGCTCGGTTTATCCGCACAGGTTTCAAAGCTTCCACCACTTCTAACATCAGTAGCAATATCGGGGACTTTCTCACCAATTTCTCCACCCTGCTGATTCTCTGGTTTGGCGCCAAATTAGTGATTGAACAGCAACTGACCATTGGTCAGCTAGTAGCGTTCCAAATGCTTTCCGGTCGCGTCACAGGTCCGCTGTTGCGTTTAGTGCAATTGTGGCAAAACCTGCAACAAGTGCTGCTGTCGGTAGACCGGATTGGTGATATTCTCAATGTTGCCCCGGAAGCGGAAGCTGGTACTGGTTTAGTTCTCCCACCCCTAAAAGGACAAATTACCTTTGATAAAGTGTTTTTCCGCTATCGTCCCAACACCGAACCTGTCCTCAAAGGTATTTCCTTTGACGTGCAACCAGGTCAGTTTGTCGGGATTGTCGGACGCAGTGGTTCCGGGAAAAGTACCCTCTCAAAACTGATTCAGCGTCTTTACCAAGTGGAGTCAGGACGCATCCTTGTGGATGGCTTTGATATTAAAAGTGCTGACTTGGCTTCCCTGCGGCAACAAATTGGTGTAGTCTTGCAAGAAGACTTTTTGTTCAATGCTTCCATCACCGAAAACATCACCCTGGGAAACCCTGACATCAGCGCTGAACAAGTCGTAGAAGCCGCTAGATTAGCTGCAGCACACGATTTTGTCAGCGACTTGGTTCACGGCTACGAAACCAATGTCGGAGAGCGGGGTACAGCCTTATCCGGTGGTCAAAGACAGCGTATTGCTTTAGCTCGGTTATTTCTCTCGTCCGCACCGATTTTAATTCTCGATGAAGCTACCAGCGCTTTGGATAGCGAAACCGAGCAACAGGTACTGCAAAACCTGAAGCAAGTTTCTCAAAATCGCACCGTGTTTCTCATTGCTCACCGCTTTGCTCCTCTAAAGCGGGCGGATTTAATTTTGGTGATGGAGCGGGGTGTAATTGCGGAGAAAGGAACCCATGACCAGCTATTGCAACAAAAGGGTTTGTATTGGTCATTGTATCAACGCCAACAAGCGACAGTATAAGCAACAGTAAAATAGTTAAAACATTATTAAGGATTGGTAATAAAACATACTGTTTTTTCTTCTGTCGTTAAGAATTCCATTCCCACGCTCAAGTGAAAGCTACATCTAACCCCAAGCATTCTGTTGTTGATTGCTTGGGGAATTTTTTTTGTTAAAAATAATTTTTACTCATGTATAAATTCATTCTTTGCAATTAATTTATAGTATTTATGAAATTGAGTAATTTTATTTTCTATGTAAAAACACTTAATTAATGCTTGTATTTTTTAAATTTTATTGCTATTGCGCCCTGGACACTCAGTGAGTTGCAAATGTTGCTAAATTAATTTAAAGTTATTTAGCTGAATCACCAGTATTTACCGTCAGACAAACAAAAAAACTAGTGAATCATCCCCTGTCCAGGGTATAAACCCTATAAAGTTACAGTAAATTCTTCATGAAATTTCGGTAAAAGAGCGTACATTTTAGTGCTTTTTTCAGAAATTCAAGGCATCATCCAAATTGTAAGAATTATTTACTCCGACTACGGGGAGAAAAGTATGCCAGTCGATAACGCGGGGGACACCCTAAGTAGTGCTAGGGCTGTATATCTAACTCCCAATCCTCAAACATTTACTGACTCATTAGGTGGGGCTGATAATAATGATTTCTATAGATTTACGCTCCAGCTTCGCAGTAGCTTTAACCTGAATTTAGATGGATTGAGTGCAGATTGTGATGTGCAGTTGATTCACGACGCTAACGGAAATGGCGTCAAGGATTTAGGTGAGGTCATCGGCTTTTCCATGAACAATGGCACCACAGCCGAATCCATCAACACTTTCCTGGATGCGGGTACTTATTTCATCCGTGTTTATCCTCGCAGCAATCAAAGCAGTGGATATAACTTGAGTGTTTCCGCTACACCAGCAGACTATGCTGGTAATTCCCTGAATAATCCTGTTAAAATCGGTATTTCTTCTATAACAAGCATCTATAAGGATTGGATAGGTAGTTCAGATACCAGTGACTATTATGAGTTCAATCTCAACAGCACTAGTACATTTAACCTACTTCTAAATGGTTTAACTAATAATGCTAATGTCGCTTTGCTGAATGCTAATGGTGACCGGGTGGCGATTTCTGCTAACAGTGGCACTAGTGATGAAGCAATTGATAGCACCCTGGAAAGTGGTGTTTATTATGTTCATGTCTCCCGCCAAGAGGGTGACACTTACTATAATTTAAGTTTATCAGCAACGCCTGTCAGCGCCGAAACCAGAATTACTCCTGTAAGTGCGAACACTGTTACACCTCCACCACCAGCTAGCATCACTCCCCCACCATCTGCAAATAATCCACCAGCTTTATCTACGACTCCACGGGTTGTCCAAGGAACTTTACAAGCAGATACCTTTAGTTGGACATCTGGGTACAATCGAACGGTGTTGTTTGGCAATGGTAATCTTGAGTTTGGTTCTGGAAAGCGCGATTTATTGGATTTGTCGAGCTTTTCCTCAACAAACGTGACGATTAACTATGCTAATAGTATTAATGGTGGGGTGCTGTTTAACCCCGGTAATGGGACGCGATTGTTTGATTCCATCAGATTTGTAGATGGAACGGATATCCTATTTGCAGGAATTGACAAGATTCGCTTTGCCGATACCACCGTTGACCTGTCGATTGTACCCAATGACCCCCTATTTTCCCAGCAATGGAACCTACACATGATGGGGGTTCAGAATGCATGGCGGTTTACAACTGGTTCATCAGGAGTGTTAGTTGGGATTGGCGATACAGGGTTAGGAGTTAACAATCAGGGTAATATTCACCCTGATTTAAGAGTCGCAACTACCAAAACCATTAGCAATAATTATAAAGATGAACTATCTAGCTACAGCAATACTTGGTTTTCTCACGGTAGTTTAGTTCAAGGAGTAATTGCTGCCGCTAGCAACAATGGTGTCGGGATGAGCGGTATCAACTGGAATTCTCCCGTGTACAACATTGATGTGATTGATACCGATGGTCTGGCTGGTGCAGATACAGGGGATTATACCTTAGTCTCTGGGATTGAGACGATGATTGCTGAGGCAAATAGCAAAGGTCAGCGTGCTGCAATCAACCTGAGTTTATCAGGTGGTTACTCCACTGCCTTGGAGCAATTGATTGCTCGCAACCAGAATAATGCAGTATTTGTGATTGCTGCTGGTAATCAAGACAGGTCTACGATTTCTAGTCCGGCGGATTTAGCTGCAAAATACGGTAATGTGATTGCTGTCGGTGCTTCTTGGGGAAGTCGCGACTGGTATGGTAATGCCAGAACTCCCGGCGATCGCATATCCTATGCTAATTGGTGGGGTTCCAACTATGGAACCGGACTGACCTTAATGGCACCATCGGAGATAGTCGCTACTAGCGCTACTAGTACCACGGCAAATGGTAATGTCGCTTTTGGCTACGATAGCCGCTTTAATGGGACTTCTGCAGCGGTTCCAGAGGTGACAGGGGTGGCTTCTCTGTTATGGAGTGTTAATCCCTCCCTAACTGCAGTCCAGATTAAGGCTATTCTCTCGGAGACAGCCTATGATTTGGGTAGGACGGGCTACGATAACGTCTATGGTTATGGATTAATTAATGCCGATAATGCTGTGCGACGAGCCTTAGCATTTGCTAGAGATTCTCGACTGCTAGCGGAGTTGACGACACCTACCACCACTTCTACCACTGCGGTTGCTGTTTGATGGCTTGTTAGTTAATTAACCTGAAAAATTACCCTATCCTGCGATAGAGGTTCCAGTGTAACGTCTCTTGTGGAGACAGGAAATTTCCCGTCTCTACAAAAGCATTATGACTTAACTTGACTACCGTGACTGCGGGGGTCATCCTTGCTAGCGTTGGGTGTCACAGGTGCTGCAAATTTCGATGCTTCCCCTTTCCCTTGGGTATAAGGTAATGGCGAACCAGCAACTAAAGCCTGTAAATTACTTGCCATGATAGTACGAGGTTGCTCACCTATGGCTTGTGCTAAAGATTCTCCATCCTTAGTTATGTACACGAAATGGGGAATACCGTCAACCCGGTAGCGCAACATTTCCGGCAACCATTTGGTGTTGTCTACATTTAACATGACAAAATTAACTTTGTCACCATATTCTTGTTTTAATTGGGCAATATCCGGTGCCATTGCCTGACAAACAGTACACCAGTTAGCGTAAAATTCCATTAACGAGGGTTTACCGTTACTTAAAGCCACCTCTAGGGGTGTGGACTGCTCATCTAATTTTTCTAAAGAAACCGAAGCCGTCTCTGTCTTCAATCCAAAAAACAACGCCACACTGAGGATGATTGCTACCATTGCAATCACAAAATTTCTCACGCGGACTGCAGTGGGAACCTCAGAAGTTTCTGGGGAAGTAGCAGTTGGAGGAGGCGAATTCGCGGTCATAATCTAATGATTACAAGTTATTAAGCACTTCCCTTTCACTCTAGTACTTTTTGAAAGAAATCTCCGGAAACAATAACCCGTTCACCTAACTTCAAGCTTAAGGCATTAAGCTTCGCCGATCGCCAGCCCAATATCGAATTTACCCACATAGCCTTGTGCATCTTTAGTTAGCTGCAGCATCAGTTGTTCACCGCCATCTTGAAAGATACCATCTTGGTTATTCTTTTGAGTCCGCTGGCCTTTAGTAGCATAGGGAGGCTGAGCGTGAACTATATCTGTGAGAGAATCGTCAAAGTATAGCTGCGACGTAAACTCATATCTGCGAGCGGATGCAGAATCAGTGCGAATCTTAAAGTATAGCCCCAGAATAGAGTCTGGGGCTGCTAGGTGAGCTTCTAATTGCTTTGTGGTGGGGGTCCTTGACGGCGTTGCTGGCGGTGTTGCTGCATTAGCTGCCGCTGTTCCGCTGTCAGGATAGCATCCATTTGCTGGCGGGTGGCTTCGTGGACTTGCCGCATTCTGGCTTTTTGGTCGTCTGTGAGATT
>Ga0114939_10003329_pt1 | contig 11324 bp, 14 predicted proteins | sample AshMeaCrysSpring_FD_87196 | JGI IMG/M metagenome (GOLD analysis project Ga0114939, IMG submission 87196) | Groundwater microbial communities from Big Spring, Nevada to study Microbial Dark Matter (Phase II) - Ash Meadows Crystal Spring | ecosystem: Environmental > Aquatic > Deep subsurface >... | reverse complement strand
TCGTCGAGGCGCTCCCTGACCCGACGGCCCCCCGGGTGAGCCACCACGTGCCCGACCAGGGTCATCGTCTCCGGCTCGGCGCGTCCGGCGAGCAGATCGTCGGTCACGACGGCCTTCGTGGCATCGGGGATGGCCGGGTCGCTCAGCAGGCTCTGCAGGTCGGCCGAGGACTCGATGATCCGGGTGAAGCGGAACAGCTGCTCCTCGACCGCATCGATCCGGCCCTCTCGCTCGGCATGAGCCAGCAGCGCGTCCGCTCCGAGCGCCTCCAACGCCTCGGTGAGGTCGCGGGGGCGGGACCAGCGTTGCGCGACTGCCGAGGAGACGACGCTGAGCGTCTGCTGAGCCACCTTGCCACCGAGGACCTGTGTCGCCAGCGCCAGTCGTCGCTCCGGCGTCGAGCCGTTGTCGGTCAGCGCGTTGCGCAGCGAGGTCTCACCGCCCAGCAGCGTCGCGACCGCCAGCAGCTCCTGGCCCACGGCCTGAGGGTCGGCGACCGCGACGGCACGCGAGGCCTCCTGTGCCGCGCGCAATGCTTCCCGGCTCGGACCCTGCATCAGCTGCTGCCTGTCTGCGAGGCTGACTCCAGGTCGGCTATGAAGCGGTCGATCGTGTCACGGGTTCGTCGCTCGTCCAGCGACTCCCCGATGATCCGCTCGGCCAGATCGGAGGCCAGCAGGCCGACATCGCGGGACAGCGTGGCCTTGGCGGCGGCGGTGTCGGTGGCGATCCTCGCCTGGGCCTGCTCGGTGACCACCCGTGCCGCCTGCTCGGCCTCCGATCGAGCCTCGGCCACGATGGAGGCCCGCTGGGCCTGGCCGTCGGCTCGCAACCGGGCCGCCTCGGATCGAGCCTCGGCCAACTGCGCGCGGTACTGCTCGAGCAGCGCGGCAGCCTCGGCGCGGTCGGCCTCGGCCTGCTCGAGCTTCTTCTCGATCCCCTCACTGCGCGCGTCGAGCGCCTTCTTCATCTGCGGGAGCACGAACCGCCAGAACAGGGCCAGGATGATCGCGAAGCTGACCGCCGACCAGACGATGTCGTAGATCGCCGGCAGCAGGATCTGGCTGCCCTCGACCTCCTCACCGCCCTCGGATGCCAGCACGTCCAGCAGCGACACCTATCAGCCCTGCCAGACGAAGCCGAGACCGACGCCGATGAGGGCAAGCGCCTCGGTGAAGGCGATACCGAGGAACATGTTCGTGCGCAGCACACCGGTCATCTCCGGCTGGCGGGCGATTCCCTCGATGGCCTTGCCGACGACGATGCCGATGCCGACGCCCGGGCCGATGGCGGCGAGGCCGTACCCGATAGCGGCTACCGAGCCGGTGACCTCTGCGAGATTGACGGGGTCCACTGTGGTTCCTTCCTGTGGCGTCCGGCGGTTCCGGATGGTGTGGCGGGTGGGCTAGTGGTGCTCGGCCGTGGCTCCAGCGATGTAGACGGCGGTGAGCAGGGTGAAGATGTAGGCCTGGATGACCACGATCAGCATCTCGAAGAGCGTGAAGGCCAGCCCGGCACCGTAGATCCCGAGCCCGAGGAGCGGCTGCAGCACGCTGTTCGGGAAGAACACGAGGTACCAGGCAGCGGAGTAGAACAGCACGAGCATGAGGTGCCCGGCCAGCATGTTCACCATCAGACGCAGGGAGAGCGTCACCGGCCGAAGCACGAAGGTCGACAGCGCCTCGATCGGGGTCAGCAGGATGTACATGACCTTGGGGACACCGGGGATGAACAGGTTCGCCTTGAAGTAGCCCCCGACCCCCTGGGCCTTGATCCCCGCCCAGTTGAACACCACGTAGGAGGTGATGGCGAGGAAGACGGGGTACCCAATCTTCGCAGTGACCGGCATGTTCAGCGCCGGGATGATCCCGGTGATGTTGAAGGCCAGGACCATGAAGAACAGCGTCGTCAGGTAGGCGGTGTACCTGCGGCCCTCGACACCGAGGATCTCGTCCACGATGAAGGTCCGGACGAAGTCGACCGCCACCTCCCCGAGGTTCTGGATGCCGCGTGGCACGACCTGGGGGTTACGGAAGGCCAGCACGAAGAACAGGGAGAGCAGGCCGGTCATGAACAGCCCGATGAGGTTGATCCGGTTCAGCTCGAACGGGGTCCCCTCGAATAGGACCGCGGGCGGGAAGAACTCCGAGAGCGACGGCGGGCTCCAGGTGTCGCCTTCGGAGGCGAGGACGGCGATCCCCGTCATGGCCAGCGTCTGCTCCGATCCTCGGGCCCGGCCCTACGTGCGGCCGTAGCGCGCGTACACGATGTAGAAGCTGAGGACGAGCCCGACGACAACCCCCAGGCCGAGGAAGACCCGGTTCGTGCCGACCAGCCCGTCGACACCCCAACCGATGAGCCCGTACAGCACAGGCCCAGCGACCAGGATCGACATCACCGACCAGGCGACGTTCTCCCCTTCGACCAACCCAAGGGGCCGCCGAGGACGAGAGTCACGAGTGCCGGTCATGGCTGGCCTGGACCTTACCAACATCGGTTTCGGACCCGGGCGCGACCCCTGGGCTTCGTCCGGAGCCCGACGCCTGGGTCGCGGTGGTGCCCGAGGGGGAGGGGGTCACATAGGGCTGGCGGGTGCGCAGCACCATCCAGGCTTCCAGACCAAGCCAGCCGGCCACCGCCACGAGAAAGCTCACCCCGAACACCGGACGGGACCAGCCCGACCACTGGTCGATCAACGTCAAGGCGACGATGAGCAGGATCAACTTGGCCACCCAGGAGGCCAGAACCACGCCGCCGAGGGCACCCGGGGACAGCCGCAGGGTGATCAGTGCTGTGATCACGGTGATCGCGAAGAAGACCGCGGGGATGAGCACCCCGAGCACTGCCCCGGCCGCACCGGCGGCACCGTCGACCGCCCAGCCGGCCAGACCAGCCAGCGGAAGCGCCAGCACGGCGGCGATGGTGCCGATGCGCAGCACCCGTCGCAGCGGCTCCAGGGGGTGGGCCGTACGACGGGGGGCGCGGGAGGGCATCGAGCAAGGGTAGGGCTAGGAAGACGCCGACCCCGAACGGCCGAACACCCCGATCGGGCGTCCCAGCGTGAGCAACACCACACCGACAACCCCGAGCCCGACGGCGACCAGTGGGACCGTCCCGCCCACCAGGGAGACCAGGACGAGGCCGAAGGCCACAAGTCCCGCCCAGATCCACATGATCGACACCGCACGCCGGTGCGAGTGCCCGAGGTCGAGCAGGCGATGGTGCAGATGCTGCTTGTCCGGTGTGAACGGGCTGCGGCCGGCGCGGGTGCGGCGCCAGACGGCGGCCAGCAGGTCCAGGAACGGCACGGCGATGACGGCGATCGGCAGCAGCAACGGCAGCAGCGCCGGCAGCACGCTTCCCTGGGGCAGCAGCTGGGGGTCCAGCTGCCCGGTGAGGCTGATCGCACTGCCGGCCAGCAGCAGGCCGATGAGCATCGAGCCCGAGTCACCCATGAAGATTCGCGCCGGGTGCGCGTTGGCCGGCAGGAAGCCCAGGCAGATTCCGGCCAGCGCGGCACTGACCAGGGCCGGCAACGTCATCCGGGACAGGCCCTCCACCACAGCCAGCAGGTAGGAGTAGGTGAAGAACGCCAGAGCCCCGATGCCCACCACGCCGGCGGCCAGCCCGTCCAGACCGTCGACGAAGTTCACCGCGTTCACCGTTACGAGCACGGTGAGCACCGTCAGCCCGACGGCCAGCTCGGGGGTCAGCACCAGCGGACCACCGGGCAGCGGTATCCAGTACAGCTGCACGCCCGACAGCACCATCACCCCGGCGGCGACGACCTGCCCGGCCAGCTTGGTCAGAACGTCGAGGTTCCACATGTCGTCGGCCACCCCCACCAGGCAGATGACGACAGCACCCAGCAGTACTCCGCGCGCGTCCGTGGACAGCTCGAAGACCCGCCCGAGGCGTGGCAGTGCGCTGGCTGCCGCCAGTGCCGCCAGCAACCCGCCGAGCATGGCGAGCCCACCCAACCGGGGGATGGGGAACCGGTGCACGTCGCGCTCCCGGGTCGGAGGTACCGCCCCCCAGCGCGAGGCCAGCGACCCCACGGGGCCAACGAGCAGCACGGTGAGCGACGCCGCCACGACGATGACGAACAGGTACTCGCGCATCCGTGGCGCTCCACCGCCTCAGCTCATGCGCGTGGGTACGCGGGGTAGGCAGTCACCAGCTCGGCGACGGCGGCGCCGACCTCAGCCCGCGTCTGCGGGTCGTCGTGCCGGACGGCGCGACCGATGAGTGAGGCGACCTGCTTCATCTGGACCTCGCCCATGCCTTGCGTGGTGACCGACGGGGTGCCGACCCGGATGCCGGAGGCGACGCTGGGCGGTTGCGGGTCGAAGGGGATCGCATTCTTGTTCAGCACGATGCCAGCGGTGTCGCAGCGCTGCTCGGCCTGGGCGCCGGTGACACCGAGGTCGCGCAGATCTATCAGCGCCAGGTGGGTCTCGGTGCCGCCTGCCACCGCACGCATCCCCTCGGCGACCAGGCCTTCGGTCAGGGCCTGCGCGTTCGCCACGACCTGCTGGGTGTAGGCGGCGTACTCCGGGGAGGCCGCCTCCTGAAGCGCCACGGCCTTCGCGGCCACGCTGTGCATCAGCGGACCGCCCTGCATCATCGGGAAGACGGCCTTGTCGATCGCCTTGGCGTGCTCGGCCCTGCACAGGATCATCCCGCCGCGCGGTCCGCGCAGCACCTTGTGCGTGGTGAACGTGACCACGTCGGCGTACGGGACCGGGGACGGGATCGCCTTGCCGGCCACCAGGCCGATGAAGTGCGCCGCGTCCACCATGAGGATGGCTCCCACCTCGTCGGCGATGTCCCGGAAGGCGGCGAAGTCGATCAGTCCGGGGATGGCAGACCCACCGGCGATGATCAGGCGCGGCCGGTGGTCTCGAGCCAGGTCGCGCACCTGGTCGTAGTCGATCCGCTCGGTGTCCGGCGACACGCCGTAGTGCACCGGAGTGAACCAGCTGCCGGAGAACGACACCTTCGCCCCGTGGGTGAGGTGCCCGCCGTGCGGCAGGCTCATGGCCAGATAGGTGTCCCCAGGCTGCAGGAACGCACCGAACGCGGCGATGTTGGCACTGGCGCCCGAGTGCGGCTGCAGGTTGGCGTGGTCGGCGCCGAAGAGCTCCTTGGCTCGGTCGATGCCGATCTGCTCGGCCTTGTCGACCTCGGCGCACCCTCCGTAGTAGCGGCGGCCGGGATAGCCCTCGGCGTACTTGTTCGACAACGTCGAGCCCAGCGCCGCCAGCACCGCCGGGGAGGTGAAGTTCTCGCTGGCGATGAGCTGCAGGCCGGCCCGCTGCCGGGCCAACTCAGCCAGAACGATCTCGGCGATGGCCGGATCGGTCTGCGCGAGCTGGTCGAAGTCGGGGCCCCAGAAGGTCATCGTGGCTCTCCTCCGGTCGTGTCAGCGGGCGACTTGCCCGATCCCGGCCCCCACCGGTCGGTCCGTCCCGGACCACCACTGTAGGCGTGCGGCGCCGCCTGCGGCGCCGCGCTGCCGTCCTGCGTCATTGGTCGTGTCGGCCGACCAGCGCCGAAGCGATCTGGTCGACTGCGACGCGGATCTGGTCACGGCAGGCGCGGTACACCGACAACGGGGCACCGAACGGGTCCGCGACGTCGTCCTCGCGCGGCGGCACGCGCACCGAGCCGCGGGCTCCGGCAGCCGCCTCCACCACCCGGTGAGCGCGGGCCGGTCCCGGCTGCAACTCGCTCGCCGCGACGGGAAGGGCGGCCAGTCGCGCCAGCTCACGAAGGGTGAAGGTGCGGCGCAGCGCCGTCGGGTCGTGCCTGAGCACGGCAGCCCGGTGGTCACGGGTCGCCGTGAGCACCAGCGCCGCCGAACGCACCATGCCCAGCGTGAGCTCCCTGGCTCGAAACCCTCCCTCATCGATGCCGACCTCGGCCAGGGCCGCGGCAGCCGACCGCTCCATGGGTGAGCCCTCGTGACCCCAGGTACCCGCGCTGCTGACGCTCAGCGACGGTACGGCGAGGAGCCGGTGCTCGAGCAGACGTTGCGCCATTGGTGAGCGGGCGATGTTCCCGGTGCACACCACGAGGATCCGGAACGACTCGGCCTGCTCGAGCTCCGCGCGAACCTCAGGCACCTGGCGGCTCACGTACCCGGTCCGGCCGCGGGCACCTGGAGGTCAGGCACCTGAAGGTCAGGCACCTGAAGGTCGGGCACCTGAAGGTCGGGCACGACCTGCACGAGCCGATCCGCCCCCAGCGCGCCACGCCGGCGTAGCACCGGAGGGTGGCTGCGCACGTCGACCACGGTCGAGGGCATGCCTGGACCGGGGAGGCGACCGCTCTCGAGCACGACATCCACCCCGGGAGCGGGTTGGCCCGTGGGGTCGAGGTCCAGCGGGGGATCCGCCCCGAGCAGCACGCAGGGTCCGACAGCCCGGATCACCTCCAGCGCCAGCGGGTGCAGGGGCATCCGGACCGTCAGCGCGAGCCCACCACCCACGGACCAGGCCAGCGACGGATGCTGGCGGCACACGATGGTGAGCGGCCCGGGCCAGAAGGCGTCCACCAGGGCTTGACCGGAGGTGCCGAGCCTGTCTGCGACCCCAGCCAGCATGCTCAGCGACCCGACAGCAACGGGCAGCGGCGCGTCGTCGGGACGACCCTTGAGGTGGCGCAGCGCGGCGACACCGCTTGCCGCGAATGCGTCGGTGAGAAGCCCGTATACCGACTCGGTGGGCAGCAGGACGAGACGACCGTGTCGGGCGCTGGTCACCGCGGCCTGCACGGCCGTGGCCCGGTCGCCTGGGTCGGTGACGTCGAACCGTCGGGTCACGCGGCCCTCCTGGCGGTGACGAACCGGGCGCGTCCGGCCAGGTCTCGGTGCCCCCGAGGCTGGCCCCACCCGGCGCCGAGCATCGCCAGCGCAGCCTCGCCCTGCGTGTCCGCATGCTCCACGACGAGCAATCCGCCTTCGCGCAGCAGCCCAACGGCGCGGGCGACGACCGCGCGAACCTCGCCGAGCCCATCGCTGCCGGACCCGTAGAGGGCTGGAGCGGGGTCGTGATATCGCACCTCCGGGTCGACCGGGACGCCGTCCGGCGGGATGTACGGCGGGTTGCTCACGACGACGTCCACACTGCCGTCGAGCCAGGGCAGGCAGTCGGTGAGGTCGGCGTCGTGCAGCTCGACGGTCGAGCCGGCGCAGTTGCGCTGCGCCCACGCCAGGGCTTGCCGATCCAGCTCAACGGCCAGCACGCGCGCGCCGGGAACCTCGTCGGCGACGGCGAGGGCGATGGCGCCGCTGCCGGTGCCCAGGTCGACCACCACGGGCGGGGTGGTGCGGTCGCGCAGCCGGGCGGCCTCGGCGATGGCCGCACCGGCCACCAGCTCGGTCTCCGGGCGCGGTACGAACACGCCTGGGCCGACAGCGACGCTGATCCGACGAAACCAGGCCCGTCCCAGCAGGTGCTGCAGCGGCTCACGACGTGCCCGCCGCTCCACCAGTGCCCAGAAGCTCGGACCCGGATCGGCGGCGCTCGCCAACGCCTCGCGTCGCAGCCCGATGCCGTCGACAGCCAGCAGCTCGGCGTCCACCCGGGGGCTGGGCACCCCGGCCTCGGCCAACATGGTCGTCGCCCTGGTGAGCCACCTGCTGGTCACGGTCCAGTCCGCCGCACAGTCACCGCACGTCCCCGGCCGGCTCCAGCGCCGCCAAGGAGCGTTGCACGTCGTCGGCGACCAAGGCGTCGATGACCCCGTCGAGGTCGCCCTGCAGGACCTGGTCGAGGTTGTAGGCCTTGTACCCCACCCGGTGATCGGAGATGCGGTTCTCCGGGAAGTTGTACGTGCGCACCCGCTCGGAGCGGTCGACCGACCTCACCTGGCTTCGTCGCTCGGCCGACGCGAGCGCGGCAGCCTCCTCCCTGGCTCTGGCCAGCAGGCGGGCGCGCAGGATGCGCATCGCCTGTTCCCGGTTCTGCAGCTGCGACTTCTCGTTCTGGCACGACACGACGGTGCCGGTCGGCAGATGGGTGATCCGCACCGCCGAGTCCGTGGTGTTGACACTCTGACCCCCCGGACCGGACGACCGGTACACGTCGATGCGCAGGTCCGCCGGGTCTACAGGCACTTCGTCGACCTCGGTGGCCTCGGGGAGCACCAGCACGCCGGCCGCACTGGTGTGGATCCGCCCCGCGCTCTCGGTCACCGGGACGCGCTGGACCCGGTGCACGCCGCCCTCGTACTTCAGCCGAGCCCCGGGAGTACGGTCCGGGTCGGTGCCCGGTCGGCCACGCACCGCGAGCGTGGCGGTGGTGACCCCGCCAAGAGCGGTGTCCTCCTGGTCGAGAACCTCCAGCCGCCAGCCCTGGCGGTCGGCGTAGCGCTGGTACATGCGCAGCAGGTCCGCCGCGAACAGCGCCGACTCGTCCCCGCCCTCGCCAGCCTTGATCTCGAGCAGCACCGGACGGGAATCGTCGGGGTCACGGGGCAACAAGGCAGCCCGCAACCGTTCGGCGAGGCGGTGCGCCTCAGCCTCGAACTGGTCGGCCTCTGCCGCGAATCCCGGGTCGGTCGCCGACAGATCCCGAGCCACCTCCGCGTCGTCGACGGCCTGCCGGTAGGCCCGGTACGTGCTGGCCGCGGACTGCAGCACGGCGTGCCGCTGGCCGAGCTCGCGCATCCGGTCCGGCCGGGAGTGCAGCGCAGGGTCGGCGAGTGCCTGCTCGATCTCGGCCAGCTCGTCGGTCAGCTGCTCGGCGCGCCGCTGAAGGGGTAGGGGGAGCACCAGGCCCGGCTACTTCGACGCGCCGGAGGCGCCCTTTCGCGCATAGCGCGCCTCGAAACGGGCTACCCGGCCACCGGTGTCGAGGATCTTCTGCTTGCCGGTGTAGAACGGATGGCACGCCGAGCAGACCTCGGCGTGCAGCACGCCGTTGCGGGCTGTGCTGCGGGTGACGAACGTCGCGCCACAGCTGCACGTGACCTGTGTGGCGACGTACTCGGGATGGATGTCGGGCTTCATGGCGAGGACTCCTTCTGCGTGCCTCCGGGTCGCCGGATGGCGGCGTGAACCGGAGGCAGGACGAGCGCCCCAGTATTCCAGCCTGACGCGCGGGCGGCCAACTCGCGACCATCGCGATGCCGAGCGGCTGCACGGGAGACCGGCACGCCATCCGAGGGGGTCGGCGCGAACCCGACTGCTGCGGCGCTACAGGCGCGCGTCCACCCATGCCGTGAGCGTTTCCCACTGCTCCACGACCCACGTCCATGCGGGTGCAGCCAACACCGTGGCAGCCACCACGAGCACGCTGAGCAGGAGCAGCCCGAGCACGAGGCCGGGCACGGTGATCTGCCGCGGCTGCCGAGCGGTCGTCGCCGGGGTCGGCAGCGTGCCGGTGCGGTCGGACTCGCATCCGGGACACTGCCGCCACGACGCCTTGTTGTCTCGCCCGCACCGCGGGCACGACCACGGGCCGGCGGCCGTCGCGTCGTCGCCGATCAGATCCATCACGGGCATCCTGTCGCTCATACCGGGTACTCCTCCCCCGGCCCCCCCGGGGCCATCGGTGTGGTTTTCTGCACCTGCAGCAGGAACTCGTAGTTCGACTGAGTCTCCCGCAGCTTGCTCAGCAGCAGTTCGATCGCCTGCTGGTCGTCGAGGGCGGCCAGGACGCGGCGCAACTTCCAGACGACCTTCAGCTCGTCGGGCGCCAGGAGGATCTCCTCCTTGCGGGTGCCAGAGGCGTCGACGTCGACCGATGGGAAGATCCGCTTGTCGGCCAGCTGGCGCGACAGCTTGAGCTCCATGTTGCCGGTGCCCTTGAACTCCTCGAAGATCACCTCGTCCATCTTGGACCCGGTCTCCACCAGGGCGGTGGCCAGGATGGTCAGGGAACCACCGTTCTCGATGTTGCGCGCGGCACCGAAGAACTTCTTCGGCGGGTACAGCGCGCTGGAGTCCACCCCACCGGAGAGGATCCGACCGCTGGCCGGTGCGGCCAGGTTGTAGGCCCGACCCAGGCGGGTGATGGAGTCGAGCAGCACGACGACGTCGTGGCCGAGCTCGACCAGCCTGCGCGCCCGCTCGATCGCCAGTTCGGTGACCGTGGTGTGGTCGTCGGCGGGACGGTCGAAGGTCGAGGCGATGACCTCCCCCTTCACCGTCCGCTGCATGTCGGTGACCTCTTCGGGACGCTCGTCGACCAGCACCACCATCAGATGGCACTCGGGGTTGTTGGTGGTGATGGCGTTCGCGATCGCCTGAAGCACCATCGTCTTCCCGGCCTTGGGCGGTGAGACGATCAGTCCGCGCTGCCCCTTGCCGATGGGTGCGACCAGGTCGATGACCCGCGGGGTGAGCAGGTGCGGCTCGGTCTCGAGTCGGAGTCGCTCCTGCGGGTACAGCGGGGTGAGCCTGTGGAACTCCGGGCGAGAGGCGGCCAGCTCAGGGTCGGCGCCGTTGACCGTGTCGACACGGACCAGAGCGTTGAACTTCTGCTGCTTCTCCCCCTCGCGCGGCTGCCGCACGGCGCCGGTGATCGCGTCACCCTTGCGCAGGTTGTTGCGCCGGACCATCGCGAGGGAGACGTAGACGTCATTGGGACCGGGCAGGTAGCCCGAGGTGCGGACGAAGGCGTAGTTGTCCAGTACGTCGAGGATTCCGGCGACAGGGATGAGAACGTCGTCGTCGCTGATGGGCTGATCTCCCCTGCGGTCGCTGCGGTCGTTGCGGTCACGGTCGGTGCGGTCACGGTTGCGATCCCGGCCCCGCCGGCGTCGACGCCGGCCGGCACGGTCGTCGTCGTCCTCGCGGCTCTCCGGCCGGCTTTCCTCGGAACGGCCCTGCTCACGACGGTCGTCCTCACGACGGTCCTGCTGAGGCCCGTCGCCGGCCCCAGTGGGCCGCTCGGCGGGGACCGGTGGAGTCTTCTGCGAATGGACTCGGCCCTCCTGAGCCTGCTCGATGGCCTCGATGAGCTGGCTCTTGCGCATCCGAGCCGTACCCGTGATGCCCAGTCCGGCAGCCATCTGCTGAAGCTCGGGGAGCCGGTGGGCGCTCAGGCCTGGGCGCTGCGCGCCATCGCGCGATGGCGCAGTCGCCTCCTGCTCACGGACCGGCGAGGGCGAGAGTGTGTCTGTAGTATCGGTCAACGAGGACCCTTTCCTCCCACGCGTCGGGGACGTCCCGGCGGGACCACCGTCCGCAGGTGGGTTTGCCACCACGCCGGTACGGCGGTGAGATCACAGGTTCCGACGTGGGCGCTGCGGAGGGGCGCTGGCGCTTGACGGTCGGGGCGGGTGACGCTTGTGTCGACGGTTGACGACTACGG
>Ga0114939_10003328_pt1 | contig 11335 bp, 9 predicted proteins | sample AshMeaCrysSpring_FD_87196 | JGI IMG/M metagenome (GOLD analysis project Ga0114939, IMG submission 87196) | Groundwater microbial communities from Big Spring, Nevada to study Microbial Dark Matter (Phase II) - Ash Meadows Crystal Spring | ecosystem: Environmental > Aquatic > Deep subsurface >... | reverse complement strand
TTCTTGTTCCTGGGCATCTACTTTGGCAAAAATCATGAGCTTGCTCCTTTTTTGAGGAGCATCGCTCGCATTATTCATTTGGAAAAGTTCACAAACCTTTCGAATATTTACTTAAAGTATAGATTAATCGACCATTCCTTTCAATTTCATTCCATGAACGGTCTGACGAGATCTTGTGCCGCGCGAACCGAGTCCGGACCTTGATATGCTGACTGAATATCCCCGTCCGGCCCGATGACAACCAGTTGCATTTGCTGGTTAACCTGACCGACATGATAGGCATCGAAGACATTACCTGACCAATCCGGTAACAGGATCAAATGATCGGCCGGATCATACCCGGCCGGCACCTCCCCGGCCGCTTGCTTATAGGCAGTTTCCATAAACCGGGCCGCGGTTCCGCGCAAGAGTCTGGGAACCACGCGTAGATCGACAAGTAGAGCGATGGGCAATCGCTCGAACTCCGGATACTTTTGCCGCAAAGAAATGACCACTTCGCGCGTGGAACGACCGGTATTGTAATCAACGAACAACAAGAGGACCGGCTTACCCTTGTAATCGGCCAATCGAAAGGCGCGACCGGAGGCAATGGCGTTGAGCGAAAATTGCGGAGCCGGCTTACCTATGAGCGTGGATATTGTTTGCACCTCGGAATTTTAACGATGTGGCAGAAGATCAACAACTGCTGGCGGGTAACGTTTTGACGGGATAAACTTTGCAGGGTCATCGACACAGATTGTTCTCACCCGAGGAGAAATTTCATTATGGAACTGGCAATGATTGGACTGGGAAAAATGGGCGGCAATATGGCATCGCGACTATTGCGCGGAGGGCATCAGATTGTGGCTTTCAATCGTTCACAAGAACCCATTCGCGCCGCAGTGGCGGAGGGCGCCACCGGCGCGACCTCGTTGGAAGATGCCGTAAGTCGGCTCGGTTCGCCTCGGGTGGTGTGGCTCATGCTGCCGGCGGGAGATACTACGGAACAATCGGTTATTCAACTGTCCGGGCTTCTGGATGTCAATGACATCATCATCGACGGGGGAAACAGTAACTACAAGGATACCATGCGTCGCGCCTCATATTTAGCCGATAAAGGCATTTACTACGTTGATAGTGGCACCAGCGGTGGTATATGGGGGTTATCAGAGGGCTATAGTCTCATGGTCGGCGGCCGATCGGAAGCGATCGAACAAATTCGCCCGGCATTGGAAACTCTCGCTCCCGCGCCGGATCGCGGTTGGGCTCATGTTGGGCCGTCCGGCTCCGGTCATTTCGTCAAGATGGTTCACAATGGGATTGAATACGGAATAATGCAAGCCTATGCCGAGGGTTTTGAAATATTGCGCGCCAAACGAGAGTTTGACCTTGATCTCCATCAGATCGCCGAGTTATGGCGCTATGGCAGCGTCGTGCGGTCGTGGCTACTGGACCTGACGGCCGACGCGCTGGCCGAAGATTCTGAACTGAGCGATCTTCGCGGCTGGGTGGCTGATAGCGGCGAGGGGCGTTGGACTGTCTTTGAATCCATCGATCTGGACGTTCCCGCGCCGGTGATCACCCTGGCACTGCAAATGCGATTTGTCAGCCGGCAAGATGAGAGCTATGCGGCTAAGTTGCTGGCGGCCATGCGTAACCAGTTTGGCGGCCATGCGGTGAAGAAGGTCGAGTGAACCTCGTGTTATTGCTTCTGATTGGGACAGTCCTTTCCCATGATTGAATGGACGGGGGATCAAATAGCCGCGTGGTGATCCCTTACCGTTTCAAGGTTTCCTGAAATCAGGCATCCGTCACGCATCCCTCTGAGGCGGATCGGACCAGTTTGATATATTTGTAGAGCGTGCCCCGATCGGCTTTTAGGGGTGGGGCGACCCACACCGCGCGTCGGGCAGCCAAGATTTCTTCAGGCAACTCGACGGTCAAGGTTCGCAGTGTGGCATCGATCGTGATCACGTCGCCATCCTGCAGAAGCGCGAGCGGGCCGCCTTCCTGAGCTTCAGGAGTGATGTGCCCGACAATAAACCCATGCGAGCCGCCCGAGAATCGGCCATCAGTCAATAAGGCCACATCCTTCCCCAAGCCCGCGCCAATAATCGCTGAAGTTGGGGTGAGCATCTCCGGCATACCCGGTCCACCCTTTGGGCCTTCGTACCGGATGGCGACGATATCACCTTTTCTTATGCGACCTTCTTCGAGGCCAGTCAACATCGCTTCCTCGGAATCAAAGACGCGTGCTGGGCCGCTGAACCGCTCACCCTCTTTACCGGTGATCTTAGCTACAGCCCCATCCGGAGCCAGATTACCGCGCAGAATCTGAATATGTCCACTGGGCTTTATCGGATCGCTTAGCGGCCTGATGATCATTTGTCCGGCCGTCAAGCCGGGTAAATCGGCCAGATTTTCAGCCACAGTTTTACCCGTCACGGTCAGGCAATCGCCATTCATCATACCGTTTTCCCACAGGTACTTCATGAGTCCGGGCGTGCCGCCAATGCCCTGCATATCCTCCATGACAAAAGCGCCACTCGGTTTCAAATCGGCCAGCAAAGGGACCCGGTCACTGACGGCCTGGAAATCGTCCAGCGTTAGATTCACATCGACGGCCCTGGCCATGGCGATAAGGTGCAGTACAGCATTGGTCGAGCCTCCCAGAGCCATGACAATGACCATCGCGTTCGCGAACGCTTCGCGAGTCATAATATCGCGTGGGGTGATGTTCCGTTCCAGCAATACGCGTATGGCCGCGCCGGCTTGTTGGCATTCAAGCTGTTTTTCTGCCGATTCGGCCGGCGTTGAGGAACTGTAAGGCAGGCTCATGCCGAGAGCTTCAATGGCACTGGCCATTGTATTGGCCGTGTACATCCCGCCACAAGCCCCTGGACCAGGACAACTGTGACGAACGATCTGGCGCCGTTCATCCTCGCTGATGCTGCCGGCAATGGCCTGTCCGTAGCTTTGGAATGCGGAAACGATATCGAGTTGGGAGAATTGGGGCGTGCAGCCGGCGCGGATCGTGCCGCCGTAGACCATTAGGGAGGGACGATTTAACCGACCCATGGCAATGAGGCAGCCGGGCATATTTTTATCGCAACCGGGGATGGCTATCAGGGCATCGTACCAGTGTGCCGCCATCGTCGTCTCGATGGAATCGGCAATGATCTCCCGCGACTGGAGTGAATAACTCATGCCGTCAGTGCCCATACTGATCCCGTCGCTCACTCCGATGGTATTAAAGCGCATACCGACCAATCCCGCCGCGACAACACCTTCCTTGACCTTAGCCGCGAGATCGTTCAAATGCATATTACAGGTATTGCCTTCGAACCACATCGAGCCAATGCCGACCTGAGCTTTGGCCATATCTGCTTCGGTCAATCCGGTACCGAAGAGCATGGCCTGGGAAGCGCCTTGGGACTTGGGTTGGGTAATGCGCGCGCTGAACTTGTTGAGATCGTCAGTCGTCATGGAAACACCCTAAAAGTGATCTTCGAGTTTATCAACGATCGATTCGGCAATGCTCAAGGCCGAGGTTGCGGCAGGAGAAGGAGCGTTGATGACATTGACAATGCGCCGGGATTCGTGAAAAGCAAAGTCGTCAACGAGAGCGCCACCCGGAGCCAATGCCTGGGCACGAATGCCTGCCGGGGCTTTTTCCAGATGCTCTCGCTGAATCTCGGGGACCAAACGCTGCAAGGCTTTGACGAAGGCGCGCTTGCTGGCCGATCGCCATATCTCGCCGCTACCAGTTTTCCAGTACCGGCCGGCCAATTTACGAAATCCTGGATAGGAGAGCGTTTCCCATAGCTCGCGGCCGTTGATAGCGGTCAAATAGTATCCCTCCCGAGCAAAGGCGAGAACGGCGTTCGGTCCGCATTCGACGCCTCCGGCGATCATACGCGTAAAATGCACGCCCAAAAAGGGGAAGCCGGGATCTGGTACCGGGTAGATGAGGGCTTTGCACAAATGCCATGCTTCAGGTTTTAACTCAAAATACTCGCCTCGGAAGGGGATGATCTGAGCCGGCGCTTCCCCAGCCGACATCTTGGTGACGCGGTCGGAGTGTAATCCGGCACAATTGACCAACAACGTCCCGTGAAACTCACCGCGGGTTGTTTCGGCCACGATTTCTCCCTGGCTTTCGCGGATCGCCGTCACCCTGGCACCAGTCTGGATGGTATGTCCATGCTCCCGGAGGGTATCGGCCAATCGCTCGCAAACCTGCACGTAATTAACGATGCCCGCTTCGGGTACGTGGATCGCTTTCAACCCGTTGTGTACGTGCGGTTCGAGTTCCAACAGGCGCTCGCGGCTGATCATTTCGCATGATACGCCGTTTGCCCGACCGCGCTCAAAGAGATTGTTTAGCGCCGGGTACTCTTTTTCATCGGTGGCGACAATAACCTTGCCGCATATCTCGTAAGCGATCCCTTGGCTTTCGCAGAAGTCTTCCATCATTTGCTTGCCGGTCCGGCAATTGATGGCCTTCAGGGAGTTAGGTTTATAGTAGATGCCCGAATGGAGCACGCCAGAATTTCGACCCGTCTGGTGGGCGGCTAGTTTTTCTTCTTTTTCCAGGACAGTGATGCGACGGTCTGGGTAGCGTCGGCAAAGCGCGTGGGCAGTGGCGAGGCCGACGATACCGCCGCCGATGATGAGGATATGCTGATCAATCATGGGAGTGAATTGTAGCGCATTCGATTATGGCAGCCGATGAAATGAGTCGGATGAGGTTGTTTTGTGTTCCAACTCTTTTAAGAGAGTCATGATCATAGGCTTGAGATTGCATAACGGTGCTAAAGATGGACCTGGATGGGATATGCCCGGAACCTCCGGCAAGACTTTGGTATGAATTCCGGTTTTTCGTTAAGGCATAGGACGAGTTAAAAATAAAGCAACCCGACGAGTGGCTAACGTTTGATAGCTGCGTACCTGATCTATCAGGGCTTAATCAAATGCGGCGATGACTTGCCGGCCCATTTCGACGGTGTTTACGACTCCATCGCCAGGTCTGGCGATATCGGTCGTCCGCATTCCCTTTTCTAGGACCCTCCTGACCGCGTCTTCCAGGGTTGCGGCCTCTCTTTCCAACCCCAGGCTGGATCGCAATAACATCGCCGCGCTTAAAATCGTCGCCAGCGGATTGGCGATACCACGGCCGGCAATATCGGGTGCTGAACCATGGATTGGCTCATAGAGACCGGGCCTGCCCGGATCGCCAAGCGAAGCCGAAGGTAGCATTCCCAAAGACCCGGTGATCATCGAAGCTTCGTCGGACAAGATATCGCCGAACATATTCTCAGTTACGATCACATCGTAATCGGTTGGCCGGTTGATGAGATACATAGCGCAGGCATCGACCAGGACGTCCTCACAAACCACATCCGGATACTCGAACGCGACTTCGTGAATCACTTCGCGCCACAACCTGGAAGAAGCGAGAACATTCGCTTTATCGACTGAGGCGAGTTTTTTGCGCCGGCTTCGGGCTAACTCGAATGCCAAACGGGCAACGCGGCGTACCTCACTCTCGCTATAACGCATCGTATCGACGGCGCTGCGCTCTCCATTCACGATCTCCGACCCCTGTGGTTTCCCGAAGTAGAGGCCTCCAGTCAACTCGCGAACGATCAGAATATCCACTCCACGCACGCGCTCCTGCCTAAGCGGGCTGGCGTCGACCAGCGCGTCAAGGACCTTCACCGGGCGCAGATTGGCGAAAACACCCATCTCTTTTCGCAGTTCGAGCAAACCTTGTTCCGGCCGCACCGGAGCCTTCGGATCGCTCCATCGTGGCCCGCCAACTGCACCCAGGAGAACGGCATCGCTTTCTAGACATGCTTGCAGTGTCTCGTGGGGCAGAGCTGTTCCGGTTTGGTCGATGGCCCCGCCGCCAATCAAGCCTTCCTGGAAGATGAAATGATGGCCAAAACGCTGGCCGATCGCTTCGAGGGCCAGCCGTGCCTGAGCGATTACCTCCGGACCGATTCCATCACCCGGTAGTAAAGTGATAATTGCCTTCATTGTCCATCCTGGATGGTTTTCAGATCGGCTATCTGACCATTGCTAATGCGGATCAAGACATCGGGGGCCACGGCGAATACCGTATTGGGCGTACCGGCTGCGGCCCAAACGACCTGGTACCGGATGAGGTCTTCATCGACGAATACTTCCAACCAATTGGTGTGCCCGAAAGGTGGGACGCCGCCGATGGCATAGCCGGTCGCTGCCCGGACCATATCGGCATCGGCCCGTTTTACCTGTTTTTTGCCCACCTGGAATAACCCGGCGAGCTTCCTTTCGTCCAGCTGGTTAGAGCCGGAGACAAGGGCGATGACCGGCGCATCCTGAACGGTGAATACCAGACTCTTGACGATCTGGCCGACTTCACAGCCGATTGCGGTAGCTGCGTCGGCCGCCGTTCGAGTTGACTGCTCGAACATGACGATATCGATTTGCAGCCCTTCAGCCAGCGCGGCTTCGATGACCCGTTGAGAGGCAGGTGGAAGACCTTTGGTAACCATGTGTCACTTATCTCTTAGGCAGTGACAAGGGCGTATTCCATGCTATCGGCCAGCGCGCGCCAACTGGCATCGATGATATTCGGGCTTGCGCCGACCGTGCTCCAGCGGCGCATCCCTTGGCGGCTCTCAATTAAGACCCTTGTCGTCGCGGCGGTATTGTTCTCGCCGTCCAGTATGCGAACCTTATAATCTTCCAGCTTGACGCCGCTAATCTGGGGGTAGACACCGAGCAGAGCCTTTCGTAACGCAGAATCGAGGGCATTGACCGGGCCGTTGCCCTCAGCGACGGTGTGCATGATTTGCGGACCGACACGTACTTTCACAGTCGCTTCAACGATTGGGCCTCGGGCGCGCCGCCGTTGCACCATGACCCAATAATCGGTCAATTCGAAGGGTGGAACATAGGCGGGATGGGTTCGACGCAGCATTAATTCGACCGATGCCTCGGCCCCCTCAAATGTAAATCCCTGCGCCTCGAGTTGCTTGATTTCATCGAGTACTTTGGGCAGATCTAGGCTTTCCGGGTTAAGCCTAAACTGGTTTACCTTGTCGATCAGGTTGCCCCTTCCTGATAGTTCAGAAACAACACTTCGCTGGCGATTGCCCACAAGAGCAGGATCGATATGTTGGTAACTGGTAGGATTTTTTAACATGGCAGCGACATGAATACCGCCTTTGTGGGCAAATGCGCTCCCGCCAACATATGGCAGGTGATCATCGTGGGTGAGGTTGGCCAATTCAGAGACGAAGCGGGAAAGTTCGGTCAATCGAGCCAGGTTCTCTCCGGGGACACAATCATAACCCATCTTTAGTTGCAGGTCGGCGATAACCGTACACAGGTTGGCGTTGGCAACGCGCTCGCCATAGCCGTTTATTGTTCCCTGAATCTGGACGGCACCAGCGCGTACGCCGGCCAGCGTGTTGGCGACGCCGCACCCGCCGTCATCATGGGTATGAATGCCCAGGGCCACCTCAGGGCCAAGTCGCTTGGCCACGTCCTGTGTAATGGATTCTACTTCCCAGGGCAACGAGCCCCCATTCGTATCACATAACACAATAGAATCGGCATTTCCACGCGCGGCCGCTTCCAATGTTGCCAAGGCGTAATCCGCATCGGCCTTATAGCCGTCGAAGAAGTGCTCGGCATCGTAAATTACCTCTTTCCCCTGTGCCCGGCAAAAAGCCACGCTCTCCTGGATCATCGCCAGGTTCTCATCACGAGTTGTTTCGATAACGTGGGTTACATGCAGTTCCCAACTTTTACCAACCAGAGTCACGACCGGTGTATTAGCATCCAGCAGGGCGTTGATATTGGGGTCATCGGCCGGACGCGTGTTTTTCCGCCGGGTACTACCAAAAGCGGCCAGCCGGGCATGAGTCAAACCTAAGGAAGGCGCGCGGCTAAAGAATTCGACATCCTTTGGATTGGAACCGGGCCATCCGCCTTCGATGTAATCCATCCCAAAGCTATCAAGGCGCTGGGCGATTTTCAATTTGTCATCGAGTGAGAGCGATATCCCTTCCCGTTGGGTGCCGTCTCGTAAGGTCGTGTCATAGAGGGCTATTTTGATCATGGTAGTGGCTGGGATTTCGTATCGACCCGCGCCGATCGCGAAGTTTCGAACGCCTCAATTTGGGGGGTTTGTTTGAGGATGAATCCAAGCTGGTCCAAGCCTTCCAGCATGCAAACCTTGTTGAAATTGTCGATAGGAAAGGTTACGCGCCGGCCGTCAGGAAGGATAAGCGATTGGGTGTCGAGATCAATGGTGATTTCCAAACCCGGTTCTTCGCTGATGAGACTAAATAATTGTTCGTGAGTATCGTCGTCTACGACTAACGGCAGCAACCCATTTTTTAGCGCGTTGTTGCGAAAAATGTCAGCAAAGGAAGTGCTGATCACAGCCCGAAATCCGAAATCTACCAGTGCCCACGGCGCGTGCTCCCGGCTTGATCCGCAACCAAAGTTATCCCCAGCCAGCAAAATTTGCACTCCATGATTCTCCGGCTGGTTGAGCGGAAAGTCGGGGGTGGGCCGGCCCTCGTTGTCGTAGCGCCAGTCGGCGAATAAACTCTCGCCCAGACCTGTCTTCTTGGTGGTCTTTAGAAACCGTGCCGGAATGATCTGGTCAGTATCGATGTGATCCGTGGGGATAGCGACAACCCGGCTGGTCAAGGTGGTGAAGGGTTCCATAAGATATCCGTGTAGGGAGCGTTTGATTAATTTACGAATTCACGCACATCAGTGACGACGCCGGTAACGGCCGCTGCCGCCGCCGTTAAGGGACTGGCCAAAAATGTACGACCCCCTTTGCCCTGTCGTCCCTCAAAGTTTCGATTACTGGTGCTAATCGCGTATTGGCCGGGCGCAAGCTGGTCGCCGTTCATGGCGATACACATACTGCAACCTGCTTCGCGCCATTCCGCGCCGGCATTCTTAAAAATGCGATCCAACCCCTCAGCCTCGGCTTGGCGTTTGACGTCCTGGGAACCGGGCACGACCATAACACGCACGCCATCCATCACCCGCCGGCCATTCATTAAGTTCGCTGCCAGTCGCAGGTCACTGATACGTGAATTGGTGCAACTTCCGATGAAAACTACGTCCACGGGATGTCCCAGCAACGAGCGACCGGGTTTGAGGTCCATGTAATCCAAGGCGCGCTGTAGTGTCAGGCGTTGGGTGAGATCGGCTATTTGATCCGGATCGGGGATCGCGGCGGTGATGGGCAACCCCATGCCGGGATTCGTGCCGTAAGTGATCATCGGTTCGAGAGCACCGGCATCCAGATTGACCGCTTTGTCGAACGCGGCTTCAGGATCGGACGGAAGAGAACGCCATTCAGCGACAGCCGCGTCCCACGCGGTTCCTTGTGGGGCAAATGGGCGGCCGGCTAGATAATCGAATGTCGTATCGTCTGGAGCAACCAGACCGGCCCTGGCACCACCCTCGATGCTCATGTTGCAAATCGTCATTCGCTCTTCCATTGATAGGGCACGAATAGCCGAGCCGCGATATTCAAACACGTGACCAGTACCGCCACCGACGCCAATCCTAGCTAACAGAGCCAGGATGATATCCTTAGCGGTCACGCCTGGTCGTAATCGCCCCTCGACATTGACGGCGTAGGTTTTAGGCTTGTTTTGTAACAAGCATTGGCTGGCCAATACGTGCTCCACTTCGCTGGTGCCGATTCCGAATGCGAGGGCGCCAAATGCACCATGGGTGGCGGTGTGGCTATCGCCGCAGACAATAGTCATTCCCGGCTGGGTCAGGCCTAGTTCAGGGCCGATCACATGGACGATACCCCGGTTCGGACTACGCATGCCCAGCAGGGGGATGCCGAAGTCGCGACAGTTCTGTTCCATCTGGGCGATCTGGGCGGCCGCCATCTGATCGGCGATGGGCACGTCGACCGGCGTCGTAGGCACGCTGTGGTCGATTGTTGCCACTGTCTGTCCGGGACGCCGGACTTTCAGGCCACGCTCGCGAAGACCCGCAAACGCTTGTGGCGAGGTTACTTCATGAATGAGATGGAGGTCGATGTAAAGGACGGCCGGGCTACCCGGCTGTTCGGTGACGATATGGCTATCCCAAATCTTGTCAATAATCGTTCGTGGTTGTTGGTTATTCATCAGGTAATCAGCAATGTTTGATTCGGGCTAAACCGTTGCCCCGTTTGTTCGATCTTGCGCGGTTGAAAGAAGCCCTTCGCGCTCGGCGAGCATTTTGTTTAACGCGCTCAGATATGCTCGCGCGCTGGCGACGACGATATCAGTGCTGGCACCATGCCCGCTAAAAGTTCGATAGACCGGCCTGTTTGTTTGCGGGTTGACGGTGTATACCTTATCGCCGTTATCCGGTTGAATTCGGATCGTGGCCTCGGCCACTGCGTCTAGCCCTTCGGTGACCGCGTTAATGCTGAATTCTGTTAGCCGGTTGGTGGTTTTAATGATGCGATTGATGGCCTGGTAAACCGCGTCAACAGGTCCCGTGCCAAGAGCCGCATCCTGGTAATGGGTCCCATCAGGTCCGATAAGGCTCACGGTGGCAGTTGGAATGCTATGATCACCACATTGCACCTGGATATGGTCTAGTTGCCAAATTGCGGGCGGCTGATACACCTCGTCCGCGATGATGGCTTCAATATCGGCGTCACTGACGACTTTCTTCTTGTCAGCCAATTTCTTAAACCGCTTAAAAGCCGCTGTTATTTCATCCTCGGCCATGTTGTCATAACCCATCTCTTGCAAGTGAACGCGGAAGGCATGGCGACCGGAATGCTTACCCAACACCAGTTTAGATGTATTCAAGCCGACAGTCTCCGGGCGCATAATCTCGTATGTCAGATGATGCTTAAGCATTCCGTCCTGGTGGATGCCGGCCTCATGGGCAAAGGCATTCGCTCCAACGATGGCTTTATTCGGCTGCACCACCATTCCGGTATATGTGCTGACCATGTGGCTGGTCCGGGCGATCTGTGTGGTGTCTATATTCGTCTGCAGATTAAAGGTCTGGGGGCGGGTCGTTATAGCCATCACGACTTCCTCCAGCGCCGTGTTGCCCGCTCGCTCGCCGATGCCATTGATGGTGACTTCGACTTGTCTCGCGCCTGATTTCACGCCGGACAGCGTGTTCGCGGTTGCTAGGCCGAGATCATTGTGGCAGTGAACCGACCAAACGACCTTGTCAGCGCCGGGCGTGTTTTCGATCAGATATTTGATAAGCCAGCCGAATTCTTCCGGCGTCGTGTAGCCGACCGTGTCTGGGATATTGAGCGTACTAGCCCCGGCCCTTATAGCCTCACCCAAAACCT
>Ga0114939_10003327_pt1 | contig 11338 bp, 9 predicted proteins | sample AshMeaCrysSpring_FD_87196 | JGI IMG/M metagenome (GOLD analysis project Ga0114939, IMG submission 87196) | Groundwater microbial communities from Big Spring, Nevada to study Microbial Dark Matter (Phase II) - Ash Meadows Crystal Spring | ecosystem: Environmental > Aquatic > Deep subsurface >... | reverse complement strand
AGGTGCCGTCCACGCCCACCACGTCCACGATGCTGCCCGGCTTGGGCCGTTGCGCGGGCTTCTCGACCAGCCGCTGGAAGATCCACGGGTGGGTGGAGTTCCAGGCGTTCTTGAGGCGGACGACGGGCAGGGGCTCGGACATGGCGGGTCGCGTTGACGCCGTCTTCACGGCAAACACCGGTATTGTCGCCGAAGAAGGGGAGTAACTCCGCGCACGTCGTCGTCATTACGGGTGGGTGTCCATGCGACACATGCCCCGGCGCCGTGGCAGGCCGCATCGGCTGCGAGTGAGACCTTCGCCGCACGGCGAAGCGCGCTCCCTTTCCATGCCTCCTGCGTGGACGCGCCCGCCGGGTCAAACGGTGGAGCGTGCATGGAGACGATCGGTTCCCCCCTGTTGTGGACGGCCTTCGCGGTCGTCGTGGTCGTAGCCCTGCTGGTCGACCTGGTGCTGATGCGCCATGGCGGCCCGCACAAGGTCACGTTCAAGGAAGCCGCGTGGTGGAGCCTGGGCTGGGTGGCGCTGGCGATGGCCTTCAACCTGTGGCTGTGGTGGCATGCCGGCCAGCAGTACGGGGCCGAAGCCGGCAACCGCATCGGCATGGAGTTCCTGACCGGCTACCTGGTCGAGAAATCGCTGGCGGTCGACAACATCTTCGTGTTCCTGATGATCTTCACGTACTTCGCGGTGCCGGAGGAACAGAAGCAGCGCGTGCTGGTGATCGGCATCATCGCCGCCATCGTGCTGCGCGCGATCCTGATCTTCGCCGGCGCGCTGCTGCTGGCGAAGTTCCACTGGATCCTCTACGTGTTCGGCGCGTTCCTGCTGCTGACCGGCATCAAGATGATCATGGCCGCGGGCCAGGCGCCGGACCTCGACAAGAACCCGGTGCTGCGCTGGCTGACCGGGCACGTGCCGTTCGTGCGCCGCTACCACGGCAGCGCCCTGTGGCTGGGCAAGGGCCCGCGCCGCAAGTTCACCCCGCTGTTCATCGTGATCGTGATGATCGGCATCACCGACGTGATCTTCGCGGTGGACTCGATCCCGGCGATCTTCGCGATCACCGACGATCCGTTCATCGTGCTGACCTCAAACGTGTTCGCGGTGCTCGGCCTGCGCGCGATGTTCTTCCTGCTGCAGGGCATGGCCGACCGCTTCCACCTGCTGCCGTACGGACTGGCGCTGGTGCTGATGTTCATCGGCGCGAAGATGCTGCTGATCGATGTCTACAAGATCCCGATCACCCTGTCGCTGGGCGTGGTGGCGGCGACCATCGGCACCACCATCGCGCTGAGCCTGCTGCGCCCGCAGAAGGCCTGACGCCGTGCGCGCGGGCGGCCGGCGGGCTTGAATGCCGGCCGGCCGCCCCAATCCGTGGGTGATGTCCACGCCACTTCCCGCAGACGCGCAACGCAGGCACGACCGCCTGCGCGTGCGCCGCGCGCTCAATGCCAGCCTCGCCTTCGTCTTGGCGCTGGCCGCGTGCTTCACCGCCCAGCATGGGTTCGACTGGACCTTCCTGACGGTCACCCCGGGCGCCTGGCAGGGCCTGCTGGGAGTGCTGACCGCGCCATTGCTGCACGGCTCGCTGGAGCACATCGTCGCCAACGGCACCGCCGTGCTGATGCTGGGCACGCTGGCGGGCACCACGTTCCCGAAGGCCACCCTGCGTGCGCTGCCGCTGCTGTGGCTGGGGTCCGGCCTGGTGGCGTGGATGTTGGGCCAGCCAGGCTCGCACCACCTCGGTGCCAGCGGCGTGACCCACGGCCTGGGCTTCCTGGTGTTCATGCTGGGCCTGCTGCGCCGCGACCGCGCGGCGATCGCCGCCGGCATGCTCGCCTTCATGTTCTACGGCGGCATGCTGATGACCATCCTGCCGCGCGAGGCCGGGGTGTCGTGGGAATCGCACCTGGGCGGTGCGCTCGGCGGCGTGCTGGCCGCGTTCCTGTTCCGCGCCAGCGACCCGATGCCACCGCGCGCGAAGTACAGCTGGGACATCGAGGAAGAGCTGGCGCGCGAACAGGCGGTGCGGGAGCGCGACATGTACGAAAGCCGCGCTTCGGACGATGTGCCGGTCCTGTGGCAGCGCCATGCCGGCCCGTCCGGCGAACGCGGCAAGGTGCTGCCGTTCCGCCGCCCGGGTGAGTGATCGTTTGCCTGGAGGAGCGGCTTCAGCCGCGACCTCATCTCCAACGGTCGCGCCTGAAGGCGCTTCTACGGATCGGTCGAATGCGCCTTGACCGCCGCACCAAGCTGCCGGTCGTGCCAGCGCGACAGCAACAGCAGCGACACCAGCGCGCCGCACAGGCACAGGAACATGTCCCACTGGGTGTCCCACTGGTCGCCCTGGGTGGCGAGGAAGGCATCGGCATCGGCGCCGTAGACCAGAGCCGCCCACCACTCGATCAGCTCGAAGAACGCGCTGAAGCTCAGGCAAGCCGCCAGCACCAGGTACACCAGCCAGCCGCCGCGGCGCAGCGGGGTCAGCCGCAACAGCAGCTCGCGCGCCAGGATCGCCGGCACGAAGCCCTGCATCCAGTGGCCCAGCCGATCCCACGGATTGCGCTCGGTCCCCAGCAGGTCCTGCAGCAGGAAGCCGCCGGGGGTCAGCGAATAGGTGTAGGCGCCACCATGGATCAGCACCAGCGCATGCAAGGCGAGCAGCCAGCACAGCAGCCGGGTCAGCGGGAAGCGCGACCAGTGCCAGGCGATCAGGCCCAACCCGACGATCGCCCACACCACTTCCAGCAACCAGGTCAGACGATCCTTCGCCACCAGGAAAGAGACAACCAGCGCGAGCGCCACGCCGCCGGCCAGCAGCCATCGCTCGCTGCGCGTGGGGGGGAAGGCGATCGCGGCTGCTGGCATGGCATGCGGGACCGGGGTGGTGACGGGGGTCATGCTAGCCGTTTCGGCGCCTGTAAACGAAACCGGCCACCGCAGGGCGATGGCCGGTTCGTGCAGCAATGCCGCGGGGCTCAGAACTTCGCGGTGAACTGCACGCCCCAGGTGCGCGGCTCGTTCAGCATGCCCACCAGGTTGTTGAAGTCGATGCCATACACCGAGTAGAGCTCGTCGGTGATGTTGCGCCCGAACACGGCGATCTCGCGGTCGCCGTCACGCCAGTTGTAGCCGACCCGCAGGCCGCCCTCGGTGGCGGACTGGCTGCGGAACGACACCGATTCGTAAAGGAAGTAATTGGTGGAACTCTTGTACGCCCAATCGGTATAGGCGAACAGCTCGCCCTGGCCCAGCGGCACCCCGTAACGCGCGGTGAAGTTGACGATGTGCTTGGGCGACAGTGGCAGCGGGTTGCCGTCCAGCAGCACGGTGCCTGGGCGCGCCGGGTCCGGGTTGGCCGGATCCGTCACCTGGCACAGGTCCAGTGCGCAGCCGAACACGGCAAGCGTGGGATCGTCGATCTCGGTGTCGTTGTAGCTGGCACCGAGCGTGACGAACAGGTGGTCAGTGAGGTAGGCCTCGAGGTCGAGTTCGATGCCCTGGCCCGTTGCCTTCTCGGCGTTGACCAGGCGCGCAACGTTGGCGTCGCCGCCGACCGCGGTCAGCTGCAGGTCATCGACCGTGTAGCGATAGGCCGACAGTCCCAGGCGCAGGCGGTTGTCCCACAGCGTCGACTTGATGCCTGCCTCGAACGACAGCGACGTCTCGGTGTCCGCAACGGTGACCAGCTCGTCGGCAGGCAGCGATGCGTCGGCAAACAGCAGCCGGCCCTGCACGCTGGGGGCGCGGAAGCCGCGGGCGACGCGCGCGTACAGGTTGGTCGCATTGCTGACCGCATAGGTGCCGCTCAGGTCCCAGCTGACGTCGCTGTCGCTCGGGTTGATCCGGATCGGCGCGATCGGAGGACCGAACGGGCCCGTCACCCGTTCCGCCGCGAATTCCTTTTCGTCCCGGGTGTAGCGCAGGCCACCGCGCAACTGCAAGCGATCGCTGACATCGAAATCCGCAGAGGCAAACACCGCCCACGCGGTATTGTCCTGCGTCTGGGTGGCGTAACCGGTCTGCGCCCCGCCGAATCCATCGTAAGCGAAGCTATCGACGTCGATCTTCTCGTTGAACCAGAACAGGCCGGCCTGCCAATCCAGCCGGCCCCATTCGTTGGACTCAAGGCGGAGCTCCTGGCTCAGCTGGCGGTGATTGGGCAACCCGTCCGCGGATTCGGCCGGGAACAGCGCCTCGCCCGGCTCGTCCGGCGGGAAGGTGTACACAGTGCCACCGTCGATGTCGCCGCGGCCGAAGAAATCCACCGACTCGTAGCCGGTGATCGAGTGCAGGGTCGTGCGCCCGAGTTCCCAGCGCATGCGCAGGCTGGCGCCGACGGTGTCCAGATCCTGCACATTGGCGCCATCGATGCTGACCTTGTCGCGCTCGATGCCGTCGGCGACGTCGTTGCTGCCGATCTCGATCGCGCCGGCCCGGAACACGCGCGCGGTGCCGTCCAGCTTGCGCATGTGCACGTTTGCCAGCGCTTCGAAGGTGTCGGAGGGCTGGAACAAGACCTGCACGCGCGCCGCGGTGTCTTCGTAGCCTTCGAGGTCATCACCCGGGCCATTCGCCGTATTGTCGACCCAGTCATCACGGCGCTGGTGCAGCACCGACACGCGCGCCGACACGCTGGGCGACAGCGCGCCGGTCAGGGCACCCTCCAGGTTGGCGGTGCCGTAGCTGCCGTAGGACACCTTGCCGTAGCCGCCGAACTCCTGCTCGGGCCGCCTTGACGAGAAGCGGATCACGCCGGCCGGCGAGTTGCGGCCGAACAGGGTGCCCTGCGGGCCGCGGTACATTTCCACGCCGGCCATGTCGAACATCGGGAAGCCCTTCAGGATCGGGTTTTCCTGGACGACGTCGTCGTACACCAGCGAGACCGGCTGGGACGCGTTGAGGTCGAAATCGGTGTTGCCCTGGCCGCGGATGTAGAAGCGCGGGAACACGCGACCGAAGCTGGACTCGATGTTGAGGCTGGGCAGGCGGCCGCTGAGCAGCCGGATGTCATCGCCACCGGAGGCCAGCACCTCGAGCTTCTCGCCGTCGACCACGGTGATCGCCATCGGCACGTCCTGGATGTTCTCGACCCGGCGTTCGGCGGTGACCTGGACGGCATCCAGGGTCACCGCCTTGTCCTGCGCCGAGGCCTCCTGGGCCTAGGCGCCGGCGCAGGCCAGCAACAGGGCGGTGGCGAGCATGGAATGACGCGGCGCGCGGCGCGATGGGCGCGGGAGGTGATTCATGGCGGGAGCCCCGGGAGAAGAGGAAGGATCCCCGCCATTGTTCCAGAATGATGACAACCGGGCCACAAGTTGTGGTTTGGGCCCGGTTCGGAATGCGTCCCTTAACCTGCGGGTCGCATTCCTGCAGCTCGGGCGCTATCTCCACATCCCCAATGCCACGCACCAAGCGGCTTTCCTCGATGTCTGTCACGCGCCCCTCCGTGGCCGCCCTGCTCGCATGCCTGCTCGCCGCCTGCGCCAGCACGCCTGAGGTGAAGGCCCCGGTCAGCGTGGTCGCCAGCACGCCGGCGCCGCCGAAGGTCGGCATCGCGCTCGGCGGCGGCGCGGCCAAGGGCTTCGCCCACATCGGCGTGATCAAGATGCTGGAAGCCAACGGCATCAGGCCGGTGGTGGTGTCCGGCACCAGTGCCGGCAGCGTGGTCGGCGCGCTGTATGCCAGCGGCATGGATGCCTACGCGATGCAGGAAAAGGCATTTGCACTGGACGAATCGAAGATCCGCGACGTCAGCCTGTTCTCCGGTGGCGTGGTGAAGGGCCAGAAGCTGCAGGATTACGTCAACGAACTGGTCGGCGGCCGCACCCTCGAGAACATGAAGAAGCCGCTCGCCGTCGTCGCCACCAACCTTGCGAACGGCGAACGCACCGTGTTCGTGCGCGGCAATACCGGGCAGGCGGTGCGCGCGTCCAGTTCGATCCCCGGCGTGTTCGAGGCGGTGGCGATCGGCAAGTCGCACTACGTCGATGGCGGCGTGGTCAGCCCGGTACCGGTGGACGCCGCGCACGGGCTGGGCGCGGACTTCGTGATCGCGGTCGACATCAGCAGCAAGGCGGACGGCATCGCCTCGCCGACCAGCATGCTCGGCAACCTCAACCAGAGTTTCAAGATCATGGGCGGCAAGCTGGGCGCGCTGGAACTGCAGCGCGCGGACATCGTGATCCGGCCGAAGGTGAACGACATTGGCCCGGCCGACTTCGAGCAGAAGAACCGCGCGATCCTGGAAGGCGAGCGCGCCGCGCAGGCCGCGCTGCCGCAGATCAAGGCGAAGCTCGCGGCCTTGCAGGCCGCGCGCACCGCCAAGGCGCGGCAGGCGGCGGATGCCGAGGCCGCGCGCCGGCGCGAGGCCGAACGCAAGGCGCGCTGCGCCACGCAGCAGGGCTGGATGGACACGCTCACCCGCGACCCGGACTGCCGACAGGGCTGATCCCGCGGTTTGCCGCAGGTCAAGGCGGGTCGCGGGTGCCGGCGTAAACTACGGCCATGAACGCCAAGCCCGCACGCATCGAGAACATCGTCACCGACAAGGGCAAGGTGCCGGTCTACGCCACCGGCGTGGTCGACCAGCCGTGGGACGACTACAGCGCCACCGACCATGAGGTGTGGCGGCAGCTGTACGAGCGCCAGCGCGAGCTGCTGGTCGGCCGCGCCTCGGACGAGTTCCTGCAGGCGCAGGACATGATGGGCATGAGCCCGGACCGCATCCCCCGCTTCGGCGAACTCAACGCCGTGCTCGAGGCCGCGACCGGCTGGACCATCGTCGGCGTGGAAGGCCTGTTGCCGGAACTGGACTTCTTCGAGCACCTGGCCAACCGCCGGTTCCCGGTGAGCTGGTGGATCCGCCGGCCGGACCAGCTCGACTACATCGAGGAGCCCGACCTCTTCCACGACCTGTTCGGCCACGTGCCGCTGCTGATGATCCCGGCCTTCGCGGACTACATGCAGGCCTACGGCCGCGGTGGGGTCAAGGCGCACGACATCGGCGCGGAGGCGCTGCAGAACCTCACCCGCCTGTACTGGTACACGGTGGAGTTCGGCCTGATCAAACAGCACGACGGCCTGCGCATCTACGGCAGCGGCATCGTCAGCTCCAAGGGCGAGTCCATCCATTGCCTGGAGTCGGCGGCCCCGAACCGGATCGGCTTCGACCTCGAGCGGATCATGCGCACCCGCTACCGCATCGACAGCTACCAGAAGACCTATTTCGTCATCGACAGCTTCGGGCAGCTGATGGACGCCACCCGCCCCGACTTCACCCCGATCTACGCGCGGCTGGCGGCGCAGGGCTCGATCCCCGCCGGCAGCGTGCTCGACACCGATGCGGTGTTCCAGCGCGGCACCGGCGAGGGCTGGTCCACCGACGGCGACGTCTGATCTTCAAGGCGCCGGCACTCTCATTGCAGCGACGAGGCCGGCCGGTATTCGCGCAGCGACATTTCGAGGCGCATAGCGGATACCGGCCGGCCTCGTCGCTGCTGCGACGGACCCGCGTCACTCACGCCCGCTGCGGCACACCCTTCGCCCGCACCGGCGCCGCCAGGTACTTGCGCGTCAGGTACACGCCGGCCAGCGCGGACACGCCCAGCGGCGCCAGCCACGCCACGTTCTGGAACACCGGGCCGGCCAGCCACGGCAGCAGCTTCGGCAGGCCGATCGACAGGAACGCGATGTGGGTGGCCACGCCGTTGCCGAGCATCGCGTTGAGGTGCTGGCGCATCCACCAGCGCGGCTCGGTCGGCGGCTGCCGCGCGAACTGGCGCATGCGCACGAAGGTGCCGATGCCGATCAGCGAGAAGCTGACGATGATCAGTTGCATCTGGTCCGCCACGAACAGGCCGAACAGTGCGATGCCGGCGCCAGCGACGAGGTTGAGCCACAGCAATGCGCGATAGACGGGGCCGGTGTAGCGGACCCAGTCGCGCCGGTCGCGGATCGCGCGCCAGCTCAGCCATACGCTGGTAATGGTGATCACCAGCAGGTACAGCAGGAACACCACCATCTTCTGGTACCCGGCGAACCAGGCCAGCCAGCACATCGGCACGGTGGCCGCGAGCAGGCCCACCATCGCCAGCAGGTAGACCTTGCCGGCACCGACGTGCAGCGGGCTGCCCTTGCGGGCCATGCCGGCGGTCCAGAACGACAGCAGGGCCACGCACCCCAGGGCAGCGTGAACCAGCTTGAAGGCGAGATAGGGGTTCATGGCGGCACTCCGGGTGGATGCGGCCAGTCTCGATGCGGCGGGCATCGCGATCAGGTGCCGCGGGTCATCCACCCGAGGTGCCGGAAGTCACCTTCTGCATCCGCGCCATTGCCGATGCCGCCCGCGCGCCGCAGCATGGCGGCATGCGCGAATCGCTGGCCCGCCTGTTGCACCCGTTGAACCTGGCTGGCTTCGCCACCTGGCTGGCGGTGGCGATGTCGCTGCGCGGCAGCGCGCCTGCGTGGCAGATCGATGCGCTGCTGGTGGCCTGGCTGCTCGCGTTCCTGGCGGCCAACCTCGCCTGCGAGCGGCGCCCGTGGCTGCGGGTCGCCATCTTCGCGATCGAAGCGGCAAGCGCGCTGGCGCTGGTGTGGTTGCCTGCCAACAGCAGCACCTCGCCGGTGCTGCTGGTGGTGCTGGTCGCGCAACTGGCGATGACCTACCCGCTGCGCGTCGTGCTGCCGTTGGCGGTCGTCGCCAACGTGGCGGTGTACCTGATGGTGGGTCGCCAGGGCCATCCCAACCCACTGGCGCTGGTGCTCAGTTACGGCGGCTTCCAGCTGTTCGCCGCGCTGACCTCGCATTACGCGCGCAGCGCCGAGGAGGCGCGCGACCGCCTGGCCCAGGTCAACGCCGACCTGCTGGCCACCCGCGCCCTGCTGGCCGAGTCCGCGCGCGACGGCGAGCGCCTGCGCGTGGCCCGCGAACTGCACGATGTCGCCGGCCACAAGCTCACCGCGCTGCGCCTGAACCTGCGCGCGCTGCAGGCGGAAGCGCCCTCACCGCAACTGCAACTGGTCGAACAGCTCTCGGCGGAACTCATGGGCGACATCCGCGGCGTCGTGCATGCCTTGCGCGATGCGCACGGCCTCGACATCGACACCGCCCTGCGCGCGCTGGCCGCGCCGTATCCGCGGCCGGCGCTGCAACTGTCGATCGACGACGACGTGCTGGTCGCGGACCCGGCGCTGGCCGATGCCGTGCTGCGCACCGTGCAGGAGGCGCTGACCAATGCCGCGCGCCACGGCCAGGCCAACCTGCTGGACGTGCGCGTGCATCGCGACGGCGCTGCGCTGCGGGTGGACATCGAGGATGACGGCCGCGCCACCCTGCCGCTGCGCGAAGGCCACGGCCTGACCGGCATGCGCGAACGGATCGACGCGCTCGGCGGCAGCCTGCGGATCGACCGCGCAGCGCGCGGCGGCGTGCGCATCGAAGCGAGTCTGCCGGCATGAACGCAGCACCGATCCGCATCGCCCTGGCCGACGACCAGGCGCTGGTCCGCGCTGGCCTGCGCGCGCTGTTGCAACAACAGGGCCTGGGGATCGCGTTCGAGGCCGACGACGGGCAAGCCCTGCTCGATGGGCTGCAGGCCATGCCGGTCGACATCGTGCTCAGCGACATCCGCATGCCGGGGATGGACGGCATCACCGCGCTGGAAGCCTTGCGCGCCCGCGGCGACGCGACCCCGGTACTGTTGCTGACCACCTTCGACGATGCCGAACTGCTGCTGCGCGCCACCGAAGCGGGCGCGCAGGGCTTCCTGCTCAAGGACGCCGCGCCCGGGGACCTGCGCGAGGCGATCGTCCGCGTGGCCCGCGGCGACACCCTGCTGCAACCGGTCAGCACCGATGCGGTGCGCGCGCGCTACCGCTACCACGCCGACGACGCGCCGCCGCGGGACACCTTCGGCAAGCGCGAGGTGGCGATCCTGCGCCTGATCGCCGGCGGCTACTCCAACCGGGAAATCGCGCGCAGCCTGTTCCTGGCAGAGGGCACGGTGAAGAACTACGTGTCGGACATCCTCGACAAGCTGGGCACCCGCGACCGCACCCGGGCGGTGCTCAAGGCGATCACGCTCCGCATCATCTGAGCGCCAGCAGGCGACTGGCGGTGGCCGCCGCGCTCGCCGATCCCTTGAGGCCCGCTATGCTTCGCCCGGGACAGGGGAGGACACGCGGATGGCCGGACTCGGGGCATGGTGGCGATGGGCGCGGCAATGGCGCCAGGACCAGCTGGTCGACACCATCGATCGCGTCGCCGTGCTGCAGAACGTCCATGAGGGCGCGCAGCCGGGCGCGCGCTACGCCTTCATGATCGTGATGGCCTGCGGCATCGCCATGCTGGGGCTGCTGCAGAATTCGGTGGCGGTGATCATCGGCGCCATGCTGATCTCCCCGCTGATGGGGCCGATCGTCCAGCTCGGCATGGGCCTGGCCACCTTCGAACTGCGCAGCATCCGCGAATCGCTGCGTACCTTGCTCGCGGGTGTCCTGCTGGCGCTGTCGATCGCCGTGCTGATCGTCTGGATGTCGCCGCTGAAGGCCGCCACCAGCGAGATCCTGGCGCGAACCCAACCCACCTTCTTCGACCTCCTGGTCGCGGTGTTCTCGGGCCTGGCCGGCGCCTACGCCACGGTCACCCGCAAGGGCGAGACCATTGTCGGCGTGGCCATCGCCACCGCGTTGATGCCGCCGCTGGCGGTCGTGGGCTATGGCCTGGCGGTGGGCAACGGCTCCATCGCCGGCGGCGCTGCATTCCTGTTCATGACCAACCTGCTGGCCATCGCGCTGTCGGTCACCATCGTCGCCCGCCTGTACGGCTTCGGCGGCTCCGACAGCCCCAAGCAGACCGCCTGGCAGGCAGGGCTGATCGTCGCCGGTTTCGTCCTGCTGTCGATCCCGTTGGGGCTCGCGCTCAAGCGCATCGCCGTGCAGTCGCAGACCGAACTGGCGGTGCGGACGATCCTGGAAGCGCAGGCCAGGGATGTCTCGGGGCGGGTGTCGGTGTTGCGGGTGGACGCTGCGCGCGAGGGCGTGACGGTTGAGGCGGTGATGCTGATGCCTCGGCACGTGGCAGGCATCGAAGCGCGGCTGCAGCGGAAGCTCGTCGCCAAGCTCGCCCGCCCGGTCAGCGTGCGCGTTCAGGAAGTCTTGACCGCCGACGACGCCAGCTTCGCCCGGCAACAGGGAACGCTGGCCGAACTGCGCCGCAGCGTGACCGCGCTGCAGGACGCCGAAAGCGTGCGCAGCGCGCAGCAGCGCGCGATCGCCGAGCAACTCGCGACGATCCACGCCAGCCTGCTGTCCTACCTGGGCCGCGTGCAGCGCAGT
>Ga0114939_10003325_pt1 | contig 11348 bp, 12 predicted proteins | sample AshMeaCrysSpring_FD_87196 | JGI IMG/M metagenome (GOLD analysis project Ga0114939, IMG submission 87196) | Groundwater microbial communities from Big Spring, Nevada to study Microbial Dark Matter (Phase II) - Ash Meadows Crystal Spring | ecosystem: Environmental > Aquatic > Deep subsurface >... | reverse complement strand
TTTGCCATCGGTAGTGCGGCACAAACCTTGAGCAATCACAGCCACTAAAGCTTCCGAAAGTGCCACCCGCATGGGTTCTTGCTCATCACCAGGATAGAGGCTGAGAATCCTCTCGATGGTTTTTACCGCATTGTTGGTGTGCAGGGTTCCCATGACCAAGTGACCTGTTTGGGCAGCTTTCAGGGCGGTGTTTACCGTGTCTTTATCCCGCATTTCCCCCACAAGTATGACATCTGGGTCTTCCCGTAACGCAGCTTTTAAGGCGTTGTCAAATTGGCGGGTGTGCAAGCCTACTTCCCGCTGTTTAATCAAGGACTTTTTACTCTGATGTACAAATTCAATTGGGTCTTCGATGGTGATGATGTTTTTAGGCATCTCATTATTGATGTAGTCAATCATCGCCGCCAAGGTAGTAGACTTACCAGAACCCGTCGGACCTGTAATTAAAATTAAGCCTTTATGATAATGGCAAACATCCCTAAAGATTGAAGGTAAACCCAACTGCTCAACAGTTAATATTTTCAGCGGAATTAACCGCATGACCATAGCATAGCCTTTGAGCGAGTCAAAAATATTGATCCGCACCCGCGCAAAGTCATACTGAGTAGCACCATCAAATTCCAGGTGTTCTGTAAATCGCTGAATTTCTGCGTCTGTCAATACCTCTCGCAACCAACGGATAAAAGTGTCTTTATCCGTTTGTGGATATTCTGTGATCACCATTTCTCCGCGATTTCGGAAGCGAGGTACTTCACCTACTCCCAGGTGCAGGTCAGACATTCCCTTTTCATAGGCTTCTTTGACCATATGCGCCAAAGTAGGTTGGGAATTGTTGCTCCGGATACGCACCGAAGCTGGCATTGGTGGCGGACTTACAGGACGATGACCTCCATTGACTACCGGATTGTTAGTATTAGAGGCCACTGGTACTTTCAAAGTTTCGGATGACTCCCCTTGCATGGTTGGTTTTGGTGGTGGGGGCGGTATGGGAGGAACACCACGAACAACAGAAGCTGATGGACTCAATGGGCGTTGTGATTCTTGCATATACCTAATTTATTTAGACGAACACTTGGTCGATACCAACAGTTAATGTTTAGCTTGGGTTTGATTTGGGAGTTTTATTTGGTAGGCAACAATTGTTTTCCCTGACTATCTTTGACCGAGATGTTAACTTTGGGTAGATAACGATCAATCATGATAATTAGACTGCCCTCCCTCTCCCACGAACAGGATAACGCGATACAATCTCAACTGACTGGCTGGAATTAACCCATTTATATCTGTATCCAGTTTTCCCGCACCACTATCTTAAATATCAGCTGCTCATAGTTTTTTCCGGGATGGCTGGATAGGAATTTAATATTTTTTCTCGGAAATATACAGTAAATATACTGAATTCAATAGTTTTTTTAATCACTATATATATTCTAGAAAATACTTCTCTGAGAATTATGAGAATGGCATCCATTTGTTTGACCTATGACCAAAGAATTTACAACAGCAAATTGCTATCTTCTAGTTGATTTAGCTGCACCTGTGAATTATGAGAATAACCGTCAGATTTTATAAGAAATGTTAAGCAAATCATCAATCTGAAGCTTGATCCCCGTAGGAGCATGAGAACCGGGTCTAAAGGTTACTGCTTACTCATCTGGAAAGCTTCACAAACAAAGATTTTGCAAATCTGTTACCTGAGAAAGATGCATTTGCTGAATGCATTCACTAGGTAAAAACACTTCTTAACACATAAGTCAAAATAATTAAATGTAAAGTTTAATAAATAAACGATCATCTTATCAGTTGGTTTTTATATACTGAATTTCACTTTCCAATTTATTTTGTTTCGTCAGCCAAAGTTTTCGGCACTCTGAATATTCGCAGTTACCTGGAGGAAAATATGACTTTAGCTCAAACATCCGACTTGGGCAAAACAGATTCTTTATTTGCAATTAAAAGCTTTTTGATCTGGACTTTCACATTGGCAGTTTGCTTGCTGGTTGTCGGTTTCCCACTAGTTGTGTTGATGGCTACAGTTGCTTCTTTGCTGTCGGTTGTGCTGCAATCTGTGATGCCAATGAGTGCTGTGTTGCTGGTAGCTGGTAGTGTAATTGCATTGAATATTCTGGCAGTTGTCGTTGCGGCTGCGGTTCTGACGATGAAAGGTATTCACCCCCATCAAATGAAGTGGTTAAGCTGGCTGCACGGTGAAGCAGAACAAGTGCAAACTTCTGTTTACGCATCATGCCCACTAACATGTGATGTAGAAGCGTAAATTTCTAGCAACTTGCAGATATACCGACAAACACTGCATCTGCCCGGTTCAGCCGGGTTTTTTCGTTTGTGGTCATTAGTCATTAGGGAACTCTTAACAGGGAATAGGGAATAGTTATTAGTACTCATTACCCATTACCCATTACCCATTACCCATTCCCTATTGACTATCACTTCAAGACCATTAACCATTAATTAATGACTAATGACTAATGACTAATGACTAATGACTAAAAAGCGTGTTGGTATAATTTTGGGTACTCGTCCGGAAGCAATTAAGCTAGCGCCGGTAATTCAACAGTTTCAGACGTCATCAGATTTTGATACACAAGTAATTTTAACCGGACAGCATCGGGAGATGGTTGAGCAGGTAATGCAGTTGTTCAACTTGAAGGCGGATGAGAACTTGGAGATTATGCTCCCACAACAATCTTTGAGCGATATTACTTGCCGGAGTTTGCGGGGGTTGGAGGTATGGTTGCGGGAGAGCCAACCAGATATAGTGCTAGTACAGGGAGATACTACCACCGCTTTCGCAGCAGCTTTGGCGGCTTTTTATCAAAAAATCCCCGTCGGTCATGTTGAAGCGGGGTTAAGAACTGATGACTTATTTAATCCTTATCCAGAAGAAGCTAATCGACGTCTGATTTCCCAACTTTGTCAGCTAAATTTTGCTCCCACAGCCATAGCGGTAGAAAACCTAAACCGTTCGGGAATTATGGGGGAAATTCACTTAACGGGTAATACTGTAATTGATGCCTTATTAAGCGTGGCACAGCAGCAACCAGAGTGCAATATACCTGGTTTGGAGTGGCGGAAATATCGCACCTTGCTAGCGACAGTTCACCGGCGGGAAAATTGGGGAGAACCACTGCAAGATATTGGACGGGGATTCTTACAAATATTAGATAAGTTTCCCGATACTGCTTTGCTGTTACCCTTACACCGCAACCCGGCAGTTCGCGAACCACTGCAAGCATTACTAGGGAATCACCCCCGGATTTTTTTAACCGAACCTTTAGATTATGGTGAATTAGTGGGAGCAATTGGGCGATCACATCTATTATTAACTGATTCTGGTGGTTTGCAGGAAGAAGCACCCAGTTTAGGTAAACCCGTATTGGTGTTGCGGGAAACCACCGAACGTCCAGAAGCGGTAACAGCAGGTACAGCGAAGTTGGTGGGTACTAATTCCCAAAATATTTTTGCTGCTACTAGTGAATTGTTAAGTAATGCTGCAGCTTACGAAGCGATGGCTAATGCAATTAATCCCTTTGGGGATGGTCATGCTGCAGAGCGGATTGTGCAAATTGTGAGCAAGTATTTTGGCTTGGGGGATTGATAGTTAGCTCGACTTTATCCATTTTTAATTCAATCAAGCAGCGTAAACAGCAATATCTCTCAAACGCTCAAATAAAAGACGAGGGACTTTTATCATTTGAGTGGTTTCAGAAGATGTGGAAAAAGTGCTAGCCCATAAAAATCGTCTAACTAAAGCCAGTGCATCCGAAAAAGTAGGCAAAACTTTGGAGTACCAGATTGTTTGCTGAATTGTCCAAGAAAAATTAGCTTGTAAATGGTCTGCCAAAATCACGACCAAGGAAAATAATCCCAGCAATGTAGGTGTTGTACGAGCAATTGACTGATCTGACCACTGCCGTTGAGTTTCCATTCCTAGATTTTTCCTTACTTCTTCAAAAGTTACTTCTATCTGCCAGCGACGTACAAACCACTCCAAGATTTGTTTAGGAGAATATTCTTGATTTAAGAAATTTCAACTAACAGCATCATTGATAACCATCGTAAGCCACTCACCTTCACAACTTGACTGTTACTTGAACGTACTGGGTCTCGATATATTCCTTTCGCCTTAATTTTCTTTCCTTTACGACGTTCAATCGTATCATCTATTCCCATGATGATTGGCCCACTCGGTAAAAACACTTTTACCATGACCATTAATAAAATTCGGCTTGCTTCTAAACTTGACCAGACTGCAAGGTTTAAGACGCGATGATAATTTTGAAAGTGTTCCTCTTGATTCAGTCCCATTACTACCAGTACCGAAGTGATGGTACGTTTAAGAGTTGTTAAAATCGCTCCCATTAGCAAAGTTTGGACATGACACCAGACTGGCTTGGTAAAAACTGCCGCAAACGGCAGTAGGACACTGGCGATTTCAACTGGTATTGTTGTATTCATAGGACGATACACACAATTGTCTTGCAATCTCAGTGTATTGCGCGATTCACCAGTATTTACCAAGACTGTATTTAAATGTTATGTATGCAGTAAAACCCTCATTTTTTCGCGATCGCATAACCTTGTGATAACCCGAAGGCAAAAATGGATAAAGTCCAGCTTAGGAACGGTTATAGTAGAAATTCCTAATGCTAATATCCGCAAGGAAATTTATACAGAAATTGCTCAGTTAATCGCGCTGGAAAATCTAATTATTTTTACCGATAAAGAACGCCAGCAATCTCTTTGGTACTGGGTAAAGCGAGAAGGAACAAAAATTTATCCCCGCTAACAGGTGTATTTCAAACATCAACAGGGAGATTTACTTTTAGGTAAAATTAGCGCTTTGAAAATTTCCTTAGAAGAATTGGAAGCGGGAAATTTATCTGTTATTGATATTGCTGAACTCCTGGAAAAAGGCTTTGATGTTGAACGAGTAACGAAGCGTTTATTTGATGATTTTGCTAAACAGCACGCGGAATTTTTAAGTGTTATTGAAGGAATTGACAGTGAAAGCGATCGTCGTTGGTACACTTCGGTAATTCTCAACCGCTTAATGTTTGTTTATTTCCTGCAACGCAAGGGATTTTTAGATAACAACGCGCTAAACTACGAGCAGAACTTGATGGAATAATAGCTCATCTTTATGGCTTAACCGAAGAAGAATTCGCCTACATTCTCACCACATTTCCCATCGTTCCAGACACGGTAAAACAAGCCGCAATAGCAGCCTATCGTACCTTAAATCCGATGTCGGGAAATGCAGAAATGGCACAATAAATTCGGCGTTGCTGAATACCCCTCATGACTGTGCCCTTCTCCCTAGGGAGAAGGGAGTCATCACCCTCCACTCGCTCATTCCCTCTTGTTCCCTCTCCCCTAGGGAGAGGGTTAGGGTGAGGGTAATTCGTACCCCAATTCAGCAACGCCAATTTTTTCATAAATCAAACCAGATTTCTATAGATTGTCAACTTTAGTGTTAATATATGGCGCTCAAGGGTTGAAAAGTGGGGTTGGGAGTGGGTAAACCGAATTTCCAGGATAATCCGCATCGGATGGGGATGAATTACTTTGCTCAGTCTGATTTCATGAGAGCGTCATTTCGAGGAAACAAGTTAATAGTAGCCAAAGGCTTTAGCCTAGGGGCTGATTGGAAGCGTATTGGTATCAATCTGGCTTTTTGCTTACTTTTGTACCTCTTAATTACTCTAGCGCTAGGTTTACCCGCCACTGCCACAGCTAAGACAAAGCTAACAACCCCGGAAATTGATTCCCTACGGGAGCAACAGGAATTTATCGACGAAAAAAGGGAAGGTGTGACTCAAGAGCGCGATCGCTTGACTAATATTGAAAAAGCAGCCAGAGAAAGACTGACTGGGTTGGAGCAAAACCTGCAACTGACTGGTAATCAAATCCAAGATATTGAGTATCGTCTACAATTAGCTAACCAACGCCTAGAACAGTTAGAAGCAGATTTAGTCGTGGCAGAACAACAGTATAAAGAACAACAAAATGCTACTGCGTCCCGTCTGCGCTATCTGCAACGTTCTCCCGTTAGTCAAGGATGGGCTGTTTTGCTACAAAGTCAAAACTTGAACGAGTTTCTCGACCGCCGCCTTCGGTTGAAGTTAGTTTATGAAGCAGACCAGCAAATACTCGCAAAGCTCACGGAAGAAGGTGTAAAAATTAGCCAGCAAAAAACCGAAGTAGAAAAGCAAAAAAACGCCATTCTCTTAATTCGCGAACAACTGCTAGCGCAAAAATCAGACTTTGAAGCTCAGACGTTACTACAGCAAGATTTGATTTCCCGACTCAATAGCGATCGCTTCGCATTGGAAGCTGCACAATACCAGTTAGACAGTGATTCCCAAACCCTGGGGTTGTTGATTCAAGGTAAAGTAGCAGAAGCGGAAGCCAGAGAACGCGCAGCCAAAGCACGCAGTCGCAACCGGCTGTTTGTACGCGGTACGGGTATCTTTACCTTCCCCAGCGATGCATCAATAAGTAGCGAGTTTGGTTGGCGGGTACATCCGATTCTTGGCTATCGACGCTTTCACTCTGGTTTGGACTTTGCGGGTAGCTACGGGAGTACTATCCGCGCTGCCGATAGTGGTACAGTGATTTTTGCAGGCTGGTACGGCGGTTACGGCAAAACAGTGATTGTTAATCACGGTAAAGGTATCACGACTCTCTACGCCCATACTAGCGATATTTATGTTTCTGAAGGACAAGAGGTGCGTCGGGGACAATCCATAGCTGCTGTCGGTTCCACGGGTTTATCTACCGGTCCCCACCTCCACTTTGAAGTGCGGGAGAATGGCGAACCAAAAGACCCAGCGAATTATTTGTAGGGGAGTTGGGAAAGCAATTACCAGAGTAAATGCCTCCCACTATTAGATGATGAGCAAAAATTTGAAATTCCTACTCCAAATTAGCAACTCCCAAGATATTATGTAGGCGATTATCGATTGAATATACCTTCCCTAGGTTCTGTGAACATCTGTTGTGAGGCAGGTCTGTGCAAATTCCCCATTTTCCCGAATCCAATCACCCGCTAGTTAAGTCCCTGTTTCATCATAGCGACCAGGAACTGGTAACATTATTTCAGCTTCACCCTGATGCTGGTAAGTATTTCACAGCAATTTTTTGTCGTTACAGTCCGCTGGTTTATACTTTAATTCGCCATTCAGCGCGTTCACCAGTACAAGCTGATTACCTATTTGCTCAGACTTGGCGACATATATATTATGAACTCAGTGGACTGGATCTGCGGGTTAACAAATCAGCTACAGAAAACTTAACCCTGCAAAACTGGCTAATTAACATGACCGCTTATTGTATAAATCAAGCTGAACTCCCACCAGTGGAAGCAATTCACTATTCCCTGAAAGCCACCTCCCCACCGTTGTGGTGCTATGTAGAACAGGCTTTAGAGCAATTACCAGCAATGTTGCGGTTGATAGTTTTGATGGCAGAAACTTTTCACTGGAGTGAAACCCGAATTGCTGCATACTTGCAAGCAGAGGGAGAATCAATCTCTCCGAGTGAAGTTTCTACTTGGTTGCAAAAAGCCTATCACTTGTTAGAAGTTAATCTTCCCCAAGATGTGCGACAAATTTATTTAGGTGAAAATGCGGTTGAGGCAACGGTTTAGTAAGTTTTAGCCTAGAAACCTCACACTTTTGTTACCTAATTTCTCTGATAATTTAATATCCAGCAACCAACCTAATTGTGAATTGCCAAATCCTGCCAGGGAATTTTTATTATGCAATGGCAAAATCAGAAATTTTTCAATTTTTACTTGTTAGTTATTAGTATTTTATTTACCCCAGGGGTGGTAAAAGCTGATGAAATTACCCAACAGCTAAACCAACCTCCTAAAAATGAAGTCTTCCTTGATACTAGAACACAAGCCGATCGCTTGGTACGTCTGGGTGGACAGCAAGAATTACAAGGTAATGTGGATAAAGCCATTGAGTATTGGCTGCAAGCAATCGAAATTTATCGTAAAGTCGGCGATTTCCGGGCACAGGGACTCACTTATGATTTTCTGGGGATGGCTTATGTCCAACAAGATAAGTTTCCTGAAGCGGAAGATGCGCTGCGACGACGCTTAGCAATAGCACGGGATACTCATGACTTTCAAGGTCAAATTTATGGCTTAAATAACGTCGGTACACTATTGTTGAAAAAAAACGCCCCCAAAGCTGCAGGTAATACCTTTGAAGAAGCCTTGGTAATTGCTATAAATATGAATAACCTGGAAGGTCAAGGCTTATCTTTGAGTAATTTAGGACTAGTATCCGCCAGGTTAGGCAACTATAATCAAGCAATTAAGCGCTATGAATCAGCCTTATATTACCGCAGACAAATTGGTGATCCGATTGGTGAAGCAAACACTCTGAATAATTTGGGTGATGCTTATTTGGCAACAGGTAATTATCAAGATACAATTGGTACTTATGGCGCAGCACTACGAATCGCTAAAGCGACGCGCGATCGCCGAAACGAAATCCGTGCTATCGATGGTTTAGTCACTGCACACACCGCTGCAGGACGATACAACCGTACTTTAGATTTATTAGAGACTCGGTTAAAATTGTCGCGGGAATTACAAAATCTCCGAGAAGAGTTTCTCACTATCCGGAGTTACGCTGAATTTTACGAGCAACTAGAGAATTTCCCCATTGCTCGGAATTTTTATCAACAAGCGCTGAGAATAGCGCAGCAGTTGGGAGACACTAGACAGGAAGCGCTATTAATTAATAAATTGGCGCAACTGCTGAGAAAGTGATGCCAATAGTCATTAGTTATTAGTCATGAATTTGACTCGTAACTACTGACTAGTTCAACAATACACTACCGTTGGGTTGAATTGTCATCGCACTTTTATCAACTCCTAAATCTGTTGTTTCTTCCAAGGTGACTTGCAGTGTATCTGGTTGGTTAGCAGTAACTGCGGTCGTTACCCTCAACAGTCCCCCATCTTGACGTCTGAAGGTGACTGTAGCTGGTGTAGCTAAACCTTGCAAGACTATATCTGCTTTGCCAGCTAAAACACGAGGTGTAGTCTCTCCAATGACTTGATAGTTGATACCTGCTGCAGTGATATTCACCAGCATGACTGTTACCTTGCCATTCCTGGGGATAATAGTAGCTCTGGGGGGTTGCTGCGTCTCTGGTAATGGTGGTTGGATAACCCCATTTGGTGTTCTCATAGGTACTGTTGGACTGGGAGTCACTTGGGAGTTTATTTGCTGGGTATAAGCATTAGCAGGACATCCCTCTGGGACGACGATGCGACTGTTGTGGGGTTCTTCGTAATATATTCGCGGACAAGGATTCAGGGAAGAACTAGCTTGTTGTGCGATCGCCACTAAAGGAATAACTGGTAAACTCATCAGTAATCCCCCGGAAAAGGTAATAATTAAATCCCGTAAATTGGGAAATTTTTGATATGTCTTATTCATTTCCAACTCCCTGATAAATTACTAGTTATAATTGCTACTTTTAACAAAGATATATTTTTATCTCTCCCTTTCTGACAAAGTACTGAAATTTTGCCACCACTTCACCAAAAATAAATTTTGGTGTTATAAACAATCCAGATATACTGAAAAAATATCAACTAACAAAAAATATGACCTCTGACTCTAGGTAGATCCGTAAAAAAACAAGTTTTGGTAAAGATTAAATTTTCAAAAATTGAGTTAATTTTTGTTAATAAAACAGATGTGGAGTTGTGTAATTCATATTCTGTAGTTAGTCGGTAATATCAGCAATTAACAATAACAAATAAATATAAATAAATATGAGCAAATATTGCCAGGGTGGTTGATTCGGGGATGAAATATTGACTATCCTTTTGATTACTTTAACAACTTGTGAATAAAATCTCACCTACTCGTGATTAACAGAATTGACTAATTGTCCTTTGTAATTTGCAATAATCAATAATTTTGATATGTTTTTCACTACTGCTGAACAACTGAAACTGCAAGGTATTGACTGTCAGGGAGCCTCACAAATCACATTTCAAAATAAGCTGTCTCGATGCTCCCTATGCTGCGGTTATTGGCATAGTTGCAGGAATAGGAGGTCAATTGGTTTGCGAGTTACCCCACAGGAGGAAATGGAAGGTCTGGATTTCAGCGAACATGGAATGTCGGCATACGACATTAATCCAGAAGAGGAATGATGTTTGACACACTCCCCTACAAAATCTCCACAAATAATGGCAAAGTCACAATCACTGTCGTCCCTTTACCCAAAGTACTTTCGACAATAGTTTGACCTTGATGGTTCTCGACAATTGCTTGAGCAATAGCTAACCCCAACCCCGAACCTGTAATTTTTTGCACTGTAGTATTTCCCATTGCATGGCTACGTGCAGGATCTACACGGTAAAAGCGGTCGAACAAGCGGGGTAATGCCTCTGGGGGAATACCAATACCTGTATCACTGACTTTAATTTGCAACTGGGTATTCCCCAAAGCGCGTGTAGACCGACGATGTGTTCCCGAAATGCGTGCTAATTCCACATCTACTTGTCCATTCGGTAAGGTGTATTGCAAAGCATTACCAATCAAATTTGTGAATAGTCGCACCAACTGATCCCAATTTCCCTGTAATGTAAACCAGTCCTCTATCAGTTGAAGATTGGTTTGTGATTCTGGTGGATCGATTAAATGCAAGCTTAGGGAGATGTTCTTTTCTGCCGCTAACACCTGTTGTTCTTCGATGACTTCCATCAGTAAAGCGTCTATCGGACAGGGTGCAAAGTTATCTCTGCTTGTACCACTATCCTGACGCGCAAGAAATAATAAGTCATTTACCAAGCGTCCTAGCCGTTGTGTTAATCGTTCCACGACCTTTAATTGTTGGCGATAGTGCCAAGATAAGATACCTTCGGCTTGGGAAGATTCTAAATCAGCAAGGGCAACTTGGACGTTGGTTTGAATCAAGGCGATAGGACTTCTTAACTCATGGGAAGCATCGGCGGTAAACTGTTTGAGGCGTTGATAAGACTCGTCCACTGGTTCCATCGCTTTACCTGAAAGAAACCAACCACTCGCAGCAACAGAAAGTACCATCAAACCCGTCCCTAATGCTAACTCGAAAACTAACTGCCGACTGGGTTTGGTGACTTCAAACCAGGGATGACTGACGCGCAAATATCCTAATACTTGGCGTCCAATTTGGACTCTTTGTGTGACTTGGCGTAACACCAGTTCTGAATCCTGAGTGGAAACCTTCTCGACTTCCTTGATAACTTTCACAGTCTCACCCGTGTGGTTGGGATGTAATGGAATATTTAGCGGTGCCGATAAGGT
>Ga0114939_10003324_pt1 | contig 11348 bp, 9 predicted proteins | sample AshMeaCrysSpring_FD_87196 | JGI IMG/M metagenome (GOLD analysis project Ga0114939, IMG submission 87196) | Groundwater microbial communities from Big Spring, Nevada to study Microbial Dark Matter (Phase II) - Ash Meadows Crystal Spring | ecosystem: Environmental > Aquatic > Deep subsurface >... | reverse complement strand
GGCATGCAGGGCTTGTAGCCGCCGGTGCCGCCGGCCAGAACCGCCCGCAGGATGGCGAATTCATCGCCGAGGCTGCCCCCGCCCTGGGCCATGGTCCGATCCATGGAGTCCCGTGCCGCCGCCGAAAGGGCCCAACCCAGAGGCGGCTCGACCATGGCCCGCTGAATCCGCTCCTGCGCCCTCGCCGCCGGCTCGGGCGTCGTCCTGAGCAAGTCCTGGAGGACGGCCGCGAGCGAGACCTCGATCACCGCCCCGCCCAGACCCGTCTCGACTCGCGTGGCGGCATCGACCTCGGCCAGCCGTCCCCTGGCGGTGCGGGCATTGAGCAGGGCGCGCACGGGCGAGGCGACCTCGCTAAGCACATCGTTGGCGGGCGGACCCACCGGGCCTGGACCCAGTAGAGGGTCCGTGCCGCGGCCCTGACAGACCGCCGGGGCCGCGGGGTCGTTGCGGATCAGGATAAGGATCGGAAAGATCCTGGGGCCAACGGCGGCCGGCGGCTCCAGGGTCAGCGGGTCGATCTGACCGAGTAGATCCGCGACCGTGGCCGCCCCGGAGTTCTCGAAGTAGCCGCCATCCACCACCCGGATCTTCTGCTCCCCATGCTCCCCCGGGCCCGTGAGGCTCCCCGCAGGGCTCAGGTAAGTGAATCGGGCGCTGGCCCCGGCGGCCGCCGAGAGCCTGATCTGCCGAGTCGAAAAGCCGTCGCCGAGCAGGTCCAGGGTGTCTGTAAAGCCCACCAGGTCGATGTTGGACAGCACGGCGCGCCGGCCGGAGTCCACCACCGTGGTATTGAGCAGCAGGCTCGGCAGGCGCAGCTCGTAGCCCCCTGCATAGAGTGCGGTGAAGGAGCGGCTCAGGGGGTTCTCGCCGGCGCTCAGGGCCCGCTCGAAGCCGAGCTCCAGGAAGCGTTGGCGGTCCGCCGCCGGTACCGGCACGGGGAGGAAGCGCTGGACCAGGTCCGGAAACAGAAAGCCGGCCACGACCGGGGAGAGGAAGTCCTGGCTCAGCACCCGCCGGACCTCTCCCAGTGTGTCCGCCGCTCCGGCCGCCGGCTGGCCCTCCAGTTGCCGGCGCTTGACGGCCGCATAGACGGCGGCACCAACGCTGCCGCCGGAGACCCCGCTCAACGCAAACAGGTTGTCGCGGAAGCCGGGGATGGCCTCAAGGCTGGCCAGGGTGATGGCTGTCCAGTAGGCGGCGCGGATGCCGCCCCCGGAGGCCGCCACCAGGATCACGGGCTCGCGCCCGTCGACCGGGGTGAAGCCCGGGTTGGCATCGCGCCAGACGCGGTAATGGTCGGGGGCCTGGCGCCGGGCCAAGGCGGGGGCCAGGTCATCGACCCGGATCCAGTGGTTGTCGTTCCAGAGCCCGAAGATGGCCGCGAGGACCAGCACAAAGGTCGTCCCCGCCGGCTGGCGGTTGACCAGGAATGCGTAGGTCAGTACCAGCCCGCCGAACAGGGCGATCCCGGCGAACCCGAGGAGCACGATGGCTGGGGTGCCGATGGCCTGGGGCAGGGTCACCGGCGCGGCCACGAAGCCCGCGAGGAGCGCGAAGGAGGCCGCCATCGAGACGACGATCAGGACCCAGTTGACCAGGTCCAGGCCCTCGATGGGCTCCTCGATTCCCCGACGGGAGCCGCCGAGGAACAGCGCCCGGCGCTTGACCAGGAACAGGACGAGCAGGGCGGCCAGGAGGAGGAACAGTGCCCCAAGGACCCAGGCATCTCTCCCCGCCTCGGTGCCGACCCGCAGGAGACCGACGCCGATGGACAGCGGCACCAGGGTCCCGTAGAAACGCGGCAGCCACTCCCGAACAGGGGCGAAGCGGCTGCGGTCCACGGGGTCGTCACGGTAGTCCCGGGCGAGCAGGAGTCGCGCCGTGTACCAGAGGGTCAGCCCGAGGAGCAGGGCGCCGACCAGGAACCCCAGGTTCCAGAGGGAGGCCCCCTTCTCCGCCGAGATACGCAGCAGGTCCTCACCCTGGCCGGTGATCAGGAAGAGGGCGGCAATGCCCAGCGAGGCAACCGTGGCATAGGCGCACAGCCAGAGGAGGAGGACCAGACCCCAGAGGGCATCCCGCCCCCGCAGGATCGCCTGCCAGAGCCGCGCCAGGATGCCGGATCGGCCCGGCTGGGGCAGGGGATTGGGCTGCGGATCGGTCATCACTCACCTCCGACGCTTGTCTGGGATGGCTCGGATGGTCTGCGGCAACGCCGGCCTGCCCCTGGCCCTGTCCTTGGTAGAGCGGGTTGCGTCACTCCTCGCAGGAATACCCCAGTTGGATCAGCCCCTCCTCGAGGTCCTCGGCGACCGTGGGGTGGGCCAGCAGATACTCGGCCGCCCGCTCGGAATGTGCCTCCAAGGCATCCTCCACCGCGCTCTCCCAGTCCTCGACGTCATAATCGCCCCGTCCCACCCACATGAGCGCAATCACCTCGGCGCGCTGCCGCTCGTTCATCTCCCCCATCATCTCCCGGACCTCGTTGAGACAGGGGTCCTCGGTGTGGTCCGCCAGGGTCTCCAGGGCCCAGTCCTCGGTGGGGATCTCGGGCAGCTCAGGAAGCACGACCTGCTCCTGAGACTGGAACTCGTGGGCCTTGACGATGAGGAAACAGATCGTCTCGATGCGAACGTGAAGCATGGGGCAACCCTCCAGCCTGCCTGCGCGGATCTGGGGAATCCAGCGGCAATCCCCGGGACCCAGCCATGGGTCCGCAGTGTACTATGGATGCCCTGTCCAGCGTGCCGAGGGGCCCGGACCCCGGACCAGGCCAGGCCCGCATCAATACCGAAAGACTCACCGGAGCCCATGTCCCTGCCACTGCTGGACCCGATCCCCACCGCCGACGAGGTCCTGTTCCTGCCCTTGGGCGGGGTTGGGGAGATCGGTATGAACCTGGCCCTCTACGGTCATGACGGTGCCTGGCTGATGGTCGACCTGGGCATCACCTTCGCCGGTGAGGCATTCCCCGACTACGACGTCCTCATGGCGGACCCCGGCTTCATCGAGCGTCACCGCTCGCGCCTGGTCGGGCTGGTCCTGACCCACGCCCACGAGGACCACGTCGGCGCCCTGCCCTACCTCTGGCGGCGCCTGCGCTGCCCCGTGTATGCCACACCCTTCACCGCCGCGGTGGCGACCTACAAGCTGGCGGCGGCCGGCATCCAGGGGGTCCCGCTGAGCGAGGTCCCGCTGGGGGCGCGCCTCGCGGTCGGCCCCTTCGCGGTGGAGCTGATCGGCCTCACCCACTCCATACCGGAGCCCAACGGCGTCCTGATCGGGACCCCAACGGGGGCCGTCTACCATACCGGGGACTGGAAGCTGGACGAGGACCCGCGCCTGGGTCTTCCCTACGATCGGGCGCGCCTCCAATCGCTGGCCAGCGAGCCCCTGATGGCCATGGTCTGCGACTCCACCAACGCCGTGGTGGAGGGACACTCGGGGTCCGAGGGCTCGCTGCGCGCCGGGCTGCGCGAGGCGGTGGAGGGCTGCACCGGGCGTATCCTGGTCGGGGCCTTCTCCAGCAACATCGCCCGACTGGCGACGGTCGCGCGGGTCGCCATGGACACCGGACGGCGCTTCGGCGTCCTGGGGCCCGCCATGCAGCGCATGCTCGGCTTCGCCCGCCAGACCGGCTACTGGCCCCAGGACCTGCCGGAGCCGGTGGAACCTCGCCATCTCGCCCTGCTGCCCCCGCAGGAGGTCCTGGCCGCCTGCACCGGCAGCCAGGGGGAGCCGACCGCCGTGCTCGCCCGTTTGGCCGCGGACAGCCACCGCGACCTGATGCTGGACCCCGGCGACACCGTGATCTTCTCCTCACGGATCATCCCCGGCAACGAGGGCGCGGTCGAGCGCGTCCAGACCAGGCTGCGCGCCCTGGGGGTGCACCTGATCACGGACCACGACCACCTGGTCCACGTCTCCGGGCACCCGGCGCGGGAGGAGCTGGAACAGCTCTACCGCTGGGTCAGGCCCCCGGTCGCCATCCCGGTGCACGGCACCCCCCGCCACCTGGCCGCCAACGCCACCATTGCCCAGGGCTGCGGCGTCGACCGGCAGTTGCATGCCCGCAACGGCGACGTCTGCCGCCTGACCCGCACCGGCGGGGAGATCGGCGCCGAGGTCATCGGGCGCGTCCCCAGCGGACGCCTGGCACTGCGGGAGCATGGACTGGAGCCGGTGCCGGCCCAGATCCTGGCGGCCATGCGCGAGCATGGGCGCTGAGGGCCAGGACGCGATCCGATTCGCGACCAGCTCTGGCCGGACTCGCCGCGACGATTCGAATGTCGGCGCCGCATTCGGCGCAGACGAGCGGCAGGGTGAGCAACAGGGAAGTCTCAGGCCCGGGGTCACCCACAGGTCCGGGGTCGGGTCTTGTGTCTTGTACAAAATACAAGCCCTGCCCCGCCCTTTGCTGTGCGCCGCCATCGGAGGCAGGTATGGCCATCCCAAGATCCCATCTGCGAAGATGGATGGCGCTCAGGGAGCCCTTCCTGTCCGCTCGAAACGCGGGCTGGACCTCACTGCTCAGTCCGCGCCAGCTAGGGTGCCTTGAGTGGCCCCAATCTTCACAACTGAGCCAAGTCGTGGGAAAGGCCGGGACCAGCGGGAGCGGCGCCCTCGCCGCGACGGAGTCTCACAGCCGGCTCGGGGGCCGGGGTAGTCGCGCCGAGGGCGGCGCTCCCCCGAGGGAGCCTTGCTTCGGCCGGGGGGTCCTATGATCGCACTGGGCCCTTGCAGAGCACCTTCCTTCGATGGTCTCCCCTGACCCAAGCCCGCCTTGCGGTTGGGCGGGCTGGCCCTCGCCGATCTTGTCCGTCATGCGGGCTCGCTCGACAGGATCCGCCCTGTGAGGTCCTGGCGGGTCATTGATGTGGTACGCCCCCGGCCGTAGACTAAGGTCGGTTAGTCCACCCGGAGACCGACATGCTCACAGTAAATATCCACGAAGCCAAGACCCAGCTCTCCCGCTTGGTCGAACGTGCGGCCAATGGCGAACCTTTCATGATCGCCAAGGCGGGCACCCCCTTGGTAAAAGTGGTACCGCTGCAACCACAAGAGGCTGGGACCCAACACCGGCTCGGCTTCCTCGCCGGGGAGATCCGAGTCCCCGAGGGGTTTGACCGCATGGGTCAGGACGAGATCGAGGCCCTGTTTCTGGTCGGCGAACGGTGATCCTGCTGCTTGACACCCACCTGCTGCTCTGGGCCGCTGGGAACCGGGAACGGCTGTCGGAGGCGGCAACGGCGTTCCTGCTGGATCCCTCCAACGAGCTCCTGTTCAGTGCCGCCAGCATCTGGGAGGTCACTATCAAGAGCAGCCTTGGCCGCGACGACTTTCAGGTCGATCCGCGGCGCCTCTGGCGCATGCTCCTCACCCATGACTACCGGGAACTGCCCGTGAAGAGCGAGCATACGATAGCCGGCGGCGACCTTCCCCCGCTCCACAAAGACCCCTTCGACCGCTTGCTGATCGCCCAAGCCCGCGTAGAAGGCTTGACGCTACTCACCACGGACCCGCTGGTGGCGCTCTACGGCGAACCGACGCAACTCGTGTAGGACCGCAGGCCTTGGCCTGCGCGTTACTCCGAAGCATTGAGGGTCCAGCCTTGAGGGTCACAAACCTCTAGCCTCGGGGCCAACTGGCCTGCCGCCGGCGGCCGCTTCGATCGCATCCTTGGGGTACCCCCTGCTCCAGTGAGGGGACCATCCGTCGCAACCCATCCATGCTCGGGCGACTTGACCCGCGGAGCCAGACGCGGCTCGCACCTCGCCAGCGGGCCCAGCTCCTGGCCCCCGGGGGGCGCATCCTCTACTCCACCTGAACCCCTGTCCCGGAGGAGAACGAGCTGGTCGTCGCCGGGGTGCTGGCTGAGCTCGGGGGGCGCCTGCGCCTGGTCCCGACCGACCTTCCAGGTCTGGTCGCCGCCCCCGGGGTCACCGAATGGCAGGGGCGGGCGCTTCCGTCGGAGCTGGCGCACTGCCTGCGGATCTGGCCCCAGCACAACGACACCGGCGGCTTCTTCGTCGCCGTCCTGGAGATGGAGGTCGACCCTGGGCCAGAGCCAGCGCCCGAGACCACGCGCGCACCGGAGGCCGCGACCCTGGACTCGGCGGACGGGGCCGAACGGCTCGTCGGGCTGGCGACCAAGTACGGTCTTCCGGATGGCGCCCGGGCGGCCTACCGTGTCCACCGCCAGACCCGCCGGGGTCTGCACCTCCTGGCCGCCGATCATGCCCCAGCGCTGTTTCCGAGGGCCGAGTCCAGCGGGCTCTTCTTCCACCGCACCAATGTGCGGCCGCCCAAGCCCACCACCGCCGGGGCCATGCTGTTCGGACGCGCGGCCACCCGCTCGCGGCTGGAGCTGAGTCGGAGCCAGCGGGACTCCTATCTGCGGCGCGACACCTTCGGCCCCACAGCGGAGCAGCCCGCCGCCAATCCTCCAGGCCAGGTACTGGTGAGCTACCGGGGCCACATCCTGGGGGTGGGGGTGCTATACCGCTCGGGCGTCATCGAGAGCCTGTTCCCCAGCCGCTGGAGCGGATGCACCGCTGGCGCCAGATTCGGGATCCAAGGCAGCCCAGGTAAGACGCCGCAGCGACCCGGATCCGCGCAACCTTTTCCCATCGCTAAGGAGGCCCCCATGGCATACGCGTTCTCGTCCATCGAAGCGGCCTTTCAGACCCTGGCGGAGCCCTCCAACCCCGCTTGGGCGGCGGCCTTCGCCTTCCTCTCCGCCCATCCGGAGACGGCGGCCCTGATGATCGAGACCTTTCGCGAGACCCTGGAACATATGGGCGTCGCCCCGTCCGGGACCGATCCCGCCACCGGCGAGCCGGCCTATGGCCTCTGGGAGATCGCCCAGGCCATGGGCGTACCGGAGGCGGACCTGGACGCCGCCGTAGACCAGGCGACCTCACCGACCGACGGCGGAGCGGATTGAGCCGAGGGGTACGACTTGGAAGACGAGACAGTCCGTAACTGCGCCCGAGCCTAAGGCGGGACCTACGGCAGGGTCAGAATTTTCTGATTAACCACTGATACGGCATGGTCTATATATACAAACGAGGTCGGCGCAAACACACAGAGCCAGCGGAGGACGATGTCTGGATCTTTGGGTGCGGCGACGACCGGGAGCGGTGTAAGCCGCGGTTGGATGAATGGAGATCGCGACAAGGCGTCGGCCCACGACGGGCTGGATGGCAACCGAGCCTGGGGGGCCCGCGCCGGTGCCGCCACTGGCGAGGAGGTGCGAGATGTATAGCCTTCAGAAAGGAGATACGACCAAACGAGGATTCCTTTCCGACCCGTGCAATTGGAGTCCCGAGGTTGCCAGCACGCTGGCAGAACTGGATGGTATCGAGCTGTCCGACGCGCACTGGTCGGTGCTCAAGGCCATCCGAGATCTATACGAAGAGAACGAGGTCCCCACCTCTTATCACGTTCTGTGCAGCCGGGTCGATGATGCCCTGCGACCCTTCAGGTGCAACTGCGTCCATGCGATGCAGCAGCTCTTCCCGGACGGGGGTATCAAGCAGGCGTCGCGAATCGCGGGTCTGCCTGACTACTTCCGTTTCGGTTGAGCGACCGTGGAAGTCGCGCCCTGCGCGCTCCTTTTCTCCCTCTCCCCCTGGGAGAGGGCCGGGGTGAGGGAAATGACCATGGCGACCGCGCCTTACATTCTCCGGGGTGGCATGGGCGTCATGGTCGTTGGCGACCGCCAAGGCCCTGTAACGCCGGGCTGAGCCCCACGGCTGGGGCTCAGCCCGCTTTGGCGCGCCTGTTCTGAGCCCGCAGCCAGGCGAGCACGAATCCCAGGGTGTCCTCAGGGCGATTGAGGTCCAGAACCGGCAGGTCTCGGGCCAGGGGGAAGGGGGCGTCACTGGCGACGGCGATGACGTGGGGATCCGCGGCATGGATCGGGGGATGGCCGAGGGCAGGGCGATGGAGCTCGATCTTGGGGATGGCCTCGTGCTTGAACCCCTCCACCAGGATCAGATCCAGCGCGCGGGTGTCCAGGCAGTGCCGCAGTTCCGCCAGCTGTGGCTCCCGGTCAGCGTCCGGGAATTCGCGGATCAGGGCCACGCGGCGGCGCGAGGCGATCAGGACCTGAGCGGCGCCGGCCTTGCGCAGCTCGTAGCTGTCCTTACCCGGATGGTCGATCTCGAAGCTGTGGTGGGCGTGTTTGAGCACGGCGAGCCGGATCCCCTCGTCCTTCAGCAGGGGGATGAGCCGCGCGAGCAGGGTGGTCTTTCCGGTCCCGCTGTAGGCACAAATTCCGAGCAGTGGGACGGCGCAGCGGAGACTCAAGGCGCCGCTCCCCGCTTGAGTCGGACGGAATTCGCCTCGGAGTTGATGTTGGCGAAGCCCTCGGGCCGGTCGCTGAGATCCGCGAGGGCGACCCGCTGGCGGCCGTACCACGGGTCGGTCTTGCGCTCGCCCTCAGCGAGGAAGGCCTCCAGGTTGGGGGCCAGGGCCACCGGCAGCAGGGCATAGACCGGTTGCATGCGCGCCCCGTCGGAAGCCACCGCAATCTCGGCGTCCTCGCGCTCGAGGGCCGCGCACAGCCGTCCCACCAGGTCCGGTGCGAGGAAGGGACCATCGCAGGGGACCGTCGCCATCCAAGGCGTGGAGACCGCCGCCATGGCGCTCGCGAACCCGGCGAGTGGACCCTGGAAACCCGCGATCCGATCTTCGATCACCGGGTGGCCCAGGGACGCGTCGGTCTCCTGATTGCGGTTGGCATTGATGAGGAGTCTCCGGACCTGGGGCGCCAGGGAGGCGAGCACCCATTCCACCAGTGGCCTCCCGGCGAATGGCACCAGCCCCTTGTCCTGTCCGCCCATGCGGCGCGCCCGGCCACCCGCCAGGATGACCCCCGTGATGGTCTCGCGCCGGGGCCTTAAGACGGGCTGGTCGTTCAGGGTGTTGATCTCCGGAAATGGGCAGCGCGGGAGTTTGTGGGGGAAATGGCAGGCAAGTGTGGTGCCAGCGCCGGCTTGTGCGGGGAGCTTCCGTCACGCGCCAAGGCTGCACCGATGGCGTCGACCTTGCCCTCGGGGCCGATCGCCCGGTTGGCGCCAATGAGGTAAACCTCTGAAACTGTGGGGATCCCAGAGGCAGTTTCGACCCAGCCCGTCCGAGCTCGGCCTTGGCCTGTAACGTCGCGGCCTCCCCGAGGGCGGCCCCGGGGCGCCGCCGCATCCGCCGCTTGGACAGGGCTGACCCCAGCATCGGGGGAATTGGGACAAATTGTCCGACGCCGCTGCCTCTCACTGATCAACTGGTGATGGTCTTCTCCAGGAAAGGGTCAAGTCGCCCGCCGGGCGCCGCGAGCAGATGGCCGAGCTGGCCCCGCCCGTAGCGGATTCGCAATACCGAGGTGGCCGCCACAGGACGGTTACCGGACGGTCACTGTGAGGTCTCGAGATGGCTCAAGATCCGCTGCGGGTGCCCCCCGCGCGGGGCTCGGTCGCGTCCCCTGCGCCGTGCTCCCCATCCGCCGCCCGTAGCTCGGTGCTGATTCTGGATCCCGAGCCCGCCATGCGCAGTTTCATGCAGCGGGGTCTCGCTCGCCAATTCGCCCTGGTGGAGACGGCGGCCGGCGTGGCGAAGGCGGAGGATCTGTTGCGGCGCTGTCTTTTCGATCTGCTGATCGCCGACATCGACCTTCCAGGCGGCGGGCTCCCGTGGGTGGAGGCCCTGTACGTCCAGGGGAACGGCCTGGACGTGATCTTCGTCGCTGCCGACGCCGACGTCGAGAGCGCCATTGGACCCTAAGGATAGGATAGGAAGCTCAACCGCACGGGTGGCTGAAGCGCGAACGACAGGAGCGTCGCCGGGAGGGCCGTGGCAAGCCCCGCGAGGGCGCCAACGGGGATGGAACGGGGATGGACGGGGGCGAAGTGGCCCCCCTCGGAGGGGGCCGAGGGGCGTGACGGGTGGTTTGCTGGGGCCTGGATGCAGGCAGCGGCGCGTCCCTGGCGGGTGGCGACGAGGGCAGGAGGCTACCACTGCACTTCCTGGTTGAAGACGTACTCGGGTGAGGGTTGCGCCAGGGCGTCCCAGTCCGGTCCGCGATCGACCGGTGGGCCGTCCCAGGTGGGTGGGTGAGCTGCGGTGGAGCAGCGAACGCCCAAGCCAGGGACAGTTTGGGCTGGTACCCAAGCGGAGCAGGAAAGCGTAGCGCCGGGGCGGGCTGGGGCGATGCGGGGTGGCTCGGCCGGTTCGCCGAGAGCCGAGAGTCAAGACAATCCGCCGCACCGGGGTGGTCTCAGTGATGAAAGCGATGGTGCGCATGTCGCTGTGGCGTCGGCAGACGATAGACGATCCGGTCTTCGCTGACCTGTTCGATCCGCTCAAGGGCGAAGGGCGGGCGGGCGCAGTAGCTCGGCCGCCGTTCCAGACGCGGCTCTAACTCCTCCATCCCTGGAGTCGGCAGCAGCCGTTCCAGTCCGGCCCGGTCGCGGCCGGCGATGCACACGCCAGCGCCGAGCGAGAAGCCGCTATTGGCCCCCAGGGATGGGGGACATGCCGGGGGCGCAGGAGCAGACCCCGGCTAGGCCCAAGTAAGCATGTCGCGAACGTCGTCGGGATCGAGCAGCCCGTGGTGGGAGAACCAGCGCAGCACCCGGCGGCGGACCTGCGCTTCGATCACGTCAGCCGCGTCCCGCGTCAGTGCGGAGGCCGGTCGGAACTGGACCCCGCCGCCTTCGAGCGACTCGAACACCCCGTCGAGGATGCAGCAGTGGTAGTGGATGTGGCGATTGAGCGAAGCTTCGAGGGGAGGCGGTGGACGAAGCTCGAACCCCGAAGCGGGCCCGCGCCCAGGCCCCGGGACAGCTTCTCCGTAGATGGGCCTCGACGACCCGCAGGAAGATATGCAGCATGGCGGTGACCGCCTTTGGCTCCCGTTCCAGGTACCAGCGCAGCCGCTTGGGTACCGACAGCACCCACTGACGCACCGGCAGGGGCGGGAAGACGTGATCTTGGAGGTGGTCTGCAAGCCTGGTCCGGCCATCCCTGGCGCAGCGTCATCGGCATACAGGCCCCCCAGCCCGGACTTCCTGTCCGGTCGTTCGCCCCGCTGCGAATGTCCACTGGACATTCGGTCGGGGCTCACCCATGCGCCGGGCATTGCATGAGGGGCACAGTCCTCTGCCTTTGCAGGAGAAGGCCACCAGGAAGTCGTGGCCACACTCGGGACATCGGGCGCGGGCGAAGCCGTAGGTCAGGACGCCGCACTCCAGATAGCGTCGAAGTTCCCGCTCCACGTAGCCGGGTACCGCGTGCCCATCGCCGTCGCCTCCGCGTCTCTGTCGCCGCTGACGGCAAAGGCAACG
>Ga0114939_10003323_pt1 | contig 11351 bp, 9 predicted proteins | sample AshMeaCrysSpring_FD_87196 | JGI IMG/M metagenome (GOLD analysis project Ga0114939, IMG submission 87196) | Groundwater microbial communities from Big Spring, Nevada to study Microbial Dark Matter (Phase II) - Ash Meadows Crystal Spring | ecosystem: Environmental > Aquatic > Deep subsurface >... | reverse complement strand
TGATCACGTCCTTGGCGCGGTCGGTGATCTGCAGGAAGCCGTCGGGGTGGATCACGGCGACGTCGCCTGTCGCGAACCAGCCGGGCTCCGCATGCGCGCTGGAGTTCTCCAGCTTGTAATAGCTGCTGCAGACCCACGGACCGCGTACTTTCAGCTCACCGGCGCTCGCGCCGTCCCACGGCAGTTCCTTGCCCTCGTCGTCGACGATCTTCATCGTGATGCCGAAGATGCCGTGGCCGGCCTTCGCCCGTAGCTGCGCCTGCACTTCGGGCGGCAGGGCCTCCTGCTCGGGGCGCAGCGTGCTGCAAGAACCGAGTGGACTGGTCTCCGTCATGCCCCAGCCCTGGATCACGGTCACGCCGTGCCTGTCGCGGAAATCGCGGATCATCTGGATCGGCACGGCCGAGCCGCCGATCACCGTGCGCTTCAGCGTCTCGAGCTTGAGGCCGCTCTGGTCGAGGTACGCGAGCAGCATCTGCCATACGGTCGGGACCGCCGCCGCGAGGGTCACCTTCTCCTCGTTCATCAGCGCCGTCAGCGTGGCGGCATCGCCCATCTTCGGGCCAGGGAACACGAGCTGGGCCCCCACGATCGGCGCGTTGTACGGCAGACCCCAAGCATTGGCGTGGAACATCGGCACGACCGCCAGGATCGAATCGCGCGACGAGCAGCCGAGCACGTCGACCTGGCAGCCGCCGTACGCATGCAGCACTGTCGAACGATGGCTGTAGAGCACGCCCTTCGGGTTCCCGGTGGTGCCCGACGTGTAGCAGAGTGAACTGGCTGTGCGTTCGTCGAGCTCGGGCCAGTCGAAGGTCTCCGCGTGCTCGGCGATGAACGATTCGTAATCCATCAGGCCGGCCGCCTGCGCCGCCTCGGGCAGCGACTGCGCCGACGTCATCACGATCGTCTTCTCGATCGTCGGGATCTTGCCCTGCAGCGGCGCCAGCGCCGGCAGCAGCGTCGGATCGACGAACAGCAGCTTGTCCGCCGCGTGGTTGATGATGAATTCGAGTTGCTCCGGGAAGAGCCGCGGGTTGACCGTGTGCAGCACCGCGCCCATGCACGAAACGGCGTAATAGAGTTCGAGGTGGCGGTAATCGTTCCACGCCAGGGTGGCGACGCAGTCGCCTTGCTTCACGCCTGCCGCCTGCAGCGCATTCGCCAGCTTGCGCGCGCGCCGGAATATCTCGCGCCACGTGGTGCGGTGGCGCGGGTTGTCGAAAGTCACGGACACCACTTCGCGTGTGGCGTAGTTGCGTTCCGCGAACCGCATGATCTCGGTGATCAGCAGCGGCGTGTCCATCATCAGGCCATGCATGTCGTCGGTCCCCCGGCAGTTCAGCCGGTGGATGATCACATCGACGGCGGTCGCCTTGGAAGGGGGGCGCGGCGCCGGGAGCGTTTTGCAGTGCGGCGAACGGGATTGGCGCGAACGGTGGCAACCTCTCGCGCGGACCTCAGTGACTGCTGCAGCTCGACCAGGGCCCGCTGGGTGGCGTCGGCCAGGCTTTGCACGTCCGGCACCGCCTCGCGCAGGGCGATGAAGGTCACGTGCAGTTCGTCCGCGTAAGTGCTGATCGTGATGTTCAGGACCTGGTGGTGCGCGACGACCGACACGGGGATCGCCAGCTCTACGGCCAAGCCGTTGTGGTGCACCTTGTGCGTCAGCCCGGCCGGGTTGGAGATCACTGCGTTCGCCAGCATCGGCAGTTCGCCCAGGTTGAACGACTCGATCGCGCTGGCCAGCGCGTGCTCGAAAATCGAGTACATGAACAGGGCGTCCGAGCCGATCGCGCGCACCTCGGCCTTGACCTCGCGCGTCTCCGCCACGATGGCCGCGAGCCGTTCGGCCGGCGTGGCCCCCGGCGGGCCCATCGGCACCTGCAGGATCGTGATGCGGTTGCCGGCGCCGGGGCCATCATGCAGGGCGACGGGCATGTCGGCGACGAGCGGTCGCCGGATGTGCCTGCCGTGCTCGGCCAGGTAGCGGTTGAGCGCGACGTCGAGCGTCGCCAGCAGCACGTCGTTGATTTTCGCCCCGGAGCGCCGTGCGATCGCGCGCACGCGAGCCAGTGGCAGCGAACAATGGCCGAGCACCCGGTTCGGCGAGGGCGGCGCGCGCAGCACGTCCGGCGTGCTCAGGAAGGGCGTCTTCATGCCGCGGCCCAGTCCCAGGTCGCGCCGGCCCAGGTGCCAGGTGAGCCGTGCCAGGTCGCGCGCGGTGCGACCCGCCTGCACCGCGGATTGCAGCAGCCCCGGTCGTTGGGTCCGCGGCGCTGGGGCGGCGGCGATCGTCTTCACGGGCAGTCCCTGCCACAAGGCCTGTGGCTTGCGGCGGCTCGCCGATTCAGAGACCGAGTTCAGGATCACCTGGATGAAACCCAGTCCGTCGAGCAGCCCGTGGTGGGTCTTGAAATAGAGGCCGATCCGGTCGCCCGCCAGGCCGTCGAAGACATGCATTTCCCAGAGCGGGCGGCAACGATCGAGCCGCTTCGCATGGAGGAAGCAAACACGCTCGAACAAGGCCTGCAGGTCGCTGCCCGGCGCCAGGTCATGACGAAAGAGTTGGTCGGCGGGGTCGATGTGGGCGTCTTCGGTCAGCACGGGCCAGCCGGCGACTGCGTTCTCGGCCAGGCGCTGGTTGAAGGGCGGCCCGACCGGGCAGCGCAGCATGCGGCGAACGAACGCGTCGGAGGGCCGGCCACGCGCGGGCTTGCGGCCCCTCAGGACGATCAGCAACCCCACGTTCATCGGGCGCTGCTCGGTCTCGAGCAGGAAGAACGCCCGATCCATCGGGGTCATGCGTGTCATGCCGGCAGACTACGCCCGTGCGCGGCCCGCGGCATTTCGCTTATGGCTAGATGCAGCGCAGCAAAGCTGCCGTCGCGCCTCAGACCGAGGCCTTCAGGACCTTGTACTCGTCCTCGAGGTTCTTTTTCAGTTCGTCGCCGGCGAACGAGGCGATGACGGAGCCCAGCAGCGGTATGCCGCTCGAGATGTCGAACTTCCACTCCACCGAACTGCCGCCCTTCTCGGGCTGCAGGGTCTTGGTGCCGACGATCTTGACCGGCACGCCCTTGATCTCGACCACGATGTCGGCCTCGTAACCATCGCCGGCGGCGGCCCACTTCTCGGTGTGGGACACGTCGTTGGTCGCGGGCACCAGCCGCCTGATCGCCGCCGGCGGGTTCGCAGGCATCTTGCGCGAGATGCGCAGCACGATATTGGGTGCGCGGCCCTCGCGCTTGATCTTGAGGTCGCTGCCGCCGAGCTTCGCGTAGACCGCCTCCTGCGCCTTCTGTTCCGTGCAGAGCTTGAAAGCCGCGCCGACGTCGGTCTTGAGCGAGTGCTTCACCTGGATCTTCATCGATGTCCTCCGTTGGGATGGCGCGGCTACACGCCCGGCCAGTGCCGAAGCACCAAGGATACCGCCTTCACGATCGCCAGGATCACCCCCCACGCCCGCACCAGGGCGGTCCGTCGGCAACTCGCTCCTCAAGGCTGCAGCTCGCGGCGCAGGCGGCGGGCCATGATCCGCTCGTACCACGCCGGTGCGATACGACTGAGCCACCACGCGGCGCGCGCCGTACGACCGACCAGCAGCAGGCGCTGACGACGTTCGCAGGCCGAGAAAATGCGGTTGGCGACGTCCGTCGCATCGAGTGGTCGCCCCACGACCACCTGCGCGTGCCCGGCCGCGCCGCCCTGCGCGCCGAGAGCGTTGCGGTCGATGTGCGTGGCGATGAACGAAGGGCACACCAGCAGCACGCCGATGCCGTCGTCCGCGACTTCGGTGCGCAGGCTTGCGAACAGCCCGTGCAGGGCGTGCTTGCTGGCGGCGTAACCCGTGCGAGCGAGCAGTGGCGCGTAGCCCGCGACGCTCGAGATCGCGACGATCAGTCCGCGCGATTGCTTCAGCGCCGGCAGGGCCGGGTGCGTCAGGTGGACGGCGCCAAACAGGTTCACATCCATCACGCGCTTGAGCACCGCGACGTCCGTGTCGGCGAACGCGCTGCGATGCGAAAGCCCGGCGTTGTTGATCACGACGTCGATGCGCCCGAACCGCTCGCAAACAGCGGCGATTGCAGCGCGACAAGCCGCTTCATCCGTGACGTCACAGGGCAGACACAGCGCTTCGCTGCCGGAACGCGCCAGTTCTTCCCACAGTGTCTCGATCGACGCCTCATCCCGGTCCAGCCCGACGACGCGTGCGCCCGCGCGCGCAAACCGCAGGGCCAGCGCACGCCCGAGCCCGCCGCCTGCGCCGCTGATGATCACGGTCGTGCCGGCGAAGGTCCGTCGGGTCATCGTCCGTCCCGGCCGAGCCCGTGGGTACGGCAATAGAATTCGAATACTTCGGCGGAAGTCATGCGCGGCACGTACCCCAGCCCGGTCTTCAGGCGTGTGTTGTCGAGCACGGGACGATAGCGCAGGAAGTCCACCTGCTCGGGCCCGTACTGCGTCAGGCCGAGCGGATGCAGCACGGCGAGCACCGCGCACAGCAGGCCCGGTGGCAGCGTCAGGCAGCGCTTGCCGAGCCGCTGCGCAATCTCCTGGAGGCTGAGCGCGCCGTCACCCGCCACGTTGTAGATGCCGGCCGCATCCGTCCGGATGGCGTGTCCGATCACGCCGACCACGTCCTGGTCCCAGATGAACACGAACGGGCTGCGTGAACCCCTGATCGCGATCAGGCGCGGGCGGTCGAACAGGGCCGTGATCTGGTTGCGCGTCGTCTCGCCGAGGATCGTGCCGACGCGCAGCACCAACTGGCGCAGCGCGGGGTGCCGCTCGCGATACTCCGCCAGCATCTCCTCGACCAGTCGCTTGTGGTACGAGTACGCGAATGCCTCGTTGCCGCGGATGGCGTCGGTCTCCTGCAGCCACTCGGGATTGTCGGCGTGATAACCGTATGCGGCCCCGCTCGAGGTCACGATGATCTGCCGCACGCCCGCCGCGACGCAGGCATCGAGTACGTTGCGCGTACCGGTCACGTCGACCTCGTATTCCAGTGCGCGATTGGACTTCGTGCCCGGCGTCACGATGGCCGCCAGGTGGACGACCGTGTCGATGCGACGTGGCTCGAGCAGTTGCGCCAGGCCGGCGTCGCGCACGTCATGGCGCAGGTACTCGACGCCAGGCAGCCTGGCGTCCGCGGGCGTCTCGCGCACGTCACTCGCGACGAGGCCGTCGAGTTCACCCGCCTGCAGCCGCGGCACCAGCGTCCTGAGCAGTTGGCTGCCGAGGTAACCGCCGCCGCCGGTCACGAAGATGCGACGCCCGCTCATGCCGCCGCCCCGATGGCTGAAGGCGCGGGCGGATGCCGCCGCCACCAGGTCGCGAGCGAGGTGCCGACGAGGATGTGCCAGATTCCCCACCACGCCGCGACGATCGCCATGCCGCCCAGGCCATCGAAGAAATTGAAGACCAGCACGAGCCCGAAGCCCGAGTTCTGGATGCCCACCTCCAGTGCAACGGCGCGTCGATCGGCCTCGGGCAGCGAGGCCAGCTTCGCGGTGTAGTAGCCCGTCAGCAGCGCGAACGCATTCAGGAGGAAGACGAACAGCACGACGCGCTCGACGTACCGCGTGAAGAAGTCCCAGTTCACGATGAGGGCGCCGAGCACGAACAGCGCGAAGAACGCGAGGGAGAGCATGCGGAACAGGCCGCGGATCCGCCGAGCGAATTCCGGCCAGTGATGCGCCGTGAACATGCCGAGCGCGGTCGGGATCGCGAGCAGCACGACGATCGTGCCGAACACCTGCCACGGGCTCAGTGTGACGGCGTGCAGGATCGGCCGCGTGTGCGGATTCAGTTCGCCCCAGAACGAGAGGTTGAACGGCGTGAAGATGATCGAGCCCAGCATCGAGAACGCACCGATCGTCACCGAGAGCGCCGTATTGCCGCGCCCGTAATTGACCAGGAAGTTCGAGATGTTGCCGCTGGGGCACGAGGCCACCAGGATCATGCCTAGGGCGATGCTTGGCGTCGGCTGCAGGATCATCGTGAGCGCAAAGGCCACCGCCGGCAGCAGCAGTGAATGAGCGAACAGCCCGATCAGCGTGCCGCGAGGCGAGATGAGGATGCCCTTGAAGTCGGTGACGCGCATGTCCAGCGCGACGCCGAACAGCACGAACGCCAGGATGACGTCGAGCGCGATCAGCGATTCCGGCGAGAAGTTCAGCCGGACCGCGTCGAGTTCGTTCATTTGCCCTTGGGCTCGAGGTGCATGTCCTTGAAGTGCATCAGCCCGGGTGCCCACATGTGCTTGACCGGATCGACGTCGACGTGGATCACCGCCGGGCCGCCCGTCGCCAGCGCGCGCTCGAGCGCGGCTTGCAATTCACGCGGGTCGGCCACACGTTCGCCGTGCGCGCCCATGGCCTCCGCCAGCTTGTCGAAGCGGATCTCGCCGAGGTCCGCCTTGATCGTCTCGTCGGGGCCCAGCGATTTCCTGATCAACGTCTTGATCGGCTTGAGGGCGAACTGCTGGTTCATCTTCACCATGCCCCACTGCCGGTCGCACACGACGAGATAGACCACCTGCAGCCCGTTGCGCACCGCCGTCTCGATCTCCTGCGGGTGAAAGCCCATCGCGCCGTCGCCGATGATGCAGCACACGGGCTTGCCCGGCCGTGCAACCGCCGCGCCCAACGCCTGCGCGACACCCGCGCCGAGCATGCCGAACTTGAAGGTGGAGAGCAGCGTGTTGGGCACGCGCATCTCGTGGAAGAACATCGCCCAGACGGCAGTGTTGCCGCCGTCGGCGACCAGCGTGGTGCCCTCGGGAAATACCTGCTGGCACACGTGCGCCACGTGCGCGGGATTCATCGGCACGGCCATGTCCGCGAGCTTCTCGTCGAGCTTTGATCGCTCATCCCTGATCGTCCCGCGGTACTTCGCGACCTGCCGGCGCCGGGCGTCCAGGTTCATGCGGCCGCGGCGGCTTTCGAGTTCCGTGGCCAGCGCGGCCAGGAACAGCCTGACGTCGGCCAGCACGGGCAGGGCCGCGGGCTTGTTGGCGCCGAGAATGTGGCCGTCGATGTCGACCTGGATCATCTGCTGCTCGGACGGATGCCGCCAGTACGGCGCCTTGCCCCACCAGTCGGTCTCGCCGAGCCGCGAGCCGAGGCACAGCACGACGTCGGCGTCGTTGCGCACCTGGTTGTTGAGCTTGATCAGCGCCATCGGCATTGCGAGTTCGTTCGTCTCTGGCAGCACGCCGCGCCCCGCCCAGCTGGTCGTGACCGGGGCGTGCAGCACTTCGGCGACGCGGCGCAGTTCGTCGTAGGCGGCCGCGTGAATGACGCCACTGCCGGCATGGATGATCGGCAGCGTGGCGGCGGCGAGCATGTCCGCCGCCTGCGCGACCTGGTCCGGCGCCGGCGTGATCGCGTGCGTGCGACGGAAGTGGGCGGGGTTCCACAGTGCGACCTCGGCCTTCACCTTGCCGTTGATGACGGTCTCGGGCACGTCCAGGTGCACGACGCCGGGGCGGCCTTCCCAGCACTGCCGCAACGCCGTGCGGGCCAGTTCGGCGACGCGATCGAAGCTGACGACGGAGTGGCTCCACTTCGAGAACTTCTGGATTGCGCCGACCTGGTCGAACGCTTGGTAGGCGCCGCCGCGGTCGGGATACACGATCTGCGGCCGCCGGCAGCTCGTGATCGCCAGCACGCGGTTGCCTTCGGCGTTCTCGACCACCAGGCCGGGCAGCAGGTTGGCCACGCCGGGCCCGTTGCTCGCCATGCAGACGCCGAGCTTGCCCGTCAGCCGCGCATAGGCGCCGGCCATGTGCGCCGCGCAGGTCTCGTGCCGCGGCGTGACGATCTCGATTCCGAGCTTGTGCAGGTTCGAATAGAAGCCGAAGTAGGTGCCGTCGATGATGCCGAAGACCTTCTCGACACCTTCGGCCTGCAGCATGCGCGCAAGCACTTCACCGCCGCTGGTTTCACTCATGGTCTGGTCCTCGTCCCCGTGTGTGGTCCGGTCGCGGGCGCCGGTCCGATGTTTTCAGGCACTATACCGCGCCCCGATTGCCCGGAGTTCGGAGTCACCGTGTTCCCCGACGAGCTGCGGTTTTCCACGATGATGCTAGACCGATGGAAGCGTACGCAGACTGGCTGCCGGTAATCGTGGCGCTCGCTGCCGCAGGCGTGGCGGGCGGCCTGATCGCGGGCCTGCTCGGCGTCGGCGGCGGGCTGGTGCTGGTGCCCGCGCTCGACTTTGCATTGCAGGCGACGGGCGTGTCGCCCGCCGTCGCGTTGCACGTGGCTGTGGCTACCTCAATGTCGACGATCATCCCGACGGCCATTTCGTCATCGCGCTCGCATGCGGCGCGCGGCTGCGTCGATTTCGCCGTCGTGAAGCGCTGGTCCGTGCCGATCGTCGTCGGCGCATTCGCGGGCTCGATGTTCGCGTCGCGCCTCGACGCACACGTGCTCGCGATTGTGTTCGGCGTGGTCGCGCTGCTCGCGGCGCTCAAGATGCTGCTGCCGATCGATCACTTCGTGCTGCGGCGGGGCCTGCCAGGCGGCATCGGGGGAGCAGCGATTCCCGCCGCCATCGGCGCAGTATCGTCGATGATGGGTATTGGCGGCGGCACGCTCAGCGTGCCCACGATGACGCTGCTCGGCGAGCCGGTGCACAAGGCCGTTGGAACGGCCGCGCTGCTCGGGCTGTGGATCGCCGTGCCCGCCACGGTCGGCTATCTGCTGGCGCGGCCGGGGGAGGTGGCCTTGCCACCATGGACCATCGGCTACGTCAGCCTGCCGGGTCTTGCACTGATCGCGCCGATGACGTGGCTGGTCGCGCCCCTGGGCGCGCGGCTGGCGCACTCAATGGACCGCCGCAAGCTCACTGCCGCGTTCGGCGTGTTCCTGTTCGTCGTCGCCGTCCGCATGCTGCTGCGCGCCAGCGGCTGAGGCGCTGCGACCCCGTCTGCATTCGCTCGCCGCAGGGAATACACGCCTGAGCGGATAGCGCCGCCCGCCATGGGCAGGTTGCCGTACCATCGTCCGACTGCACGAGGATCACCTGATGAAAACATTGTTTGCCGGAGTGTCGCCCGTCGTCGCGCTCGTAGCGACCGGATCGGCCGTGCTGCTCAGCGTAGCAGCGGCTTGCGCCGCGGCCGAGCTGCCGCCACCGGCTCAGGCCTCCGCGCAGGTGCGCGACACGGCGGCGATCGATGCAGCCATCGCGAGCAGGGATCGGCCGCAGGCGGACATCGCGCGTGACGCGACGGCGAAGCCGCGCGAGCTGCTCGCGTTCCTCGGTGTGATGCCAGGCATGCGCGTCATCGACCTGTTCTCGGCGGGTGGCTATCACACCGAACTGCTCGCGCGAGCGGTTGGCGTGAAGGGGCAGGTGATCGCCTGGAACAATCCGTCGTATGCGAAGTTCGCGGCCAAGGACATCGCCACGCGCTACGAGGGCAGCCGGCTCGGCAACGTGCGGCAACTGACGACCGAGGTCGACGAGCTCGAGCTCGCCCCGGCGGCCCTCGATGCCGCGCTGTTCGTGATGAGCTTCCACGACGCGTACTGGCGCCCGGCGGATGGCTCATGGAACCGCACCAGCCCGGATGAGCTGCTGCGTCGTGTGTACGTTGCGCTCAAGCCGGGTGGCGTCGTCGTCGTGCAGGACCACGTCGCGAATCCGGGCGGCGATACGGCTAAAGTCGTCGACGAACTGCACCGCATCGATCCGGAGGTCGTCCGCGCCGCATTCGAGCGCGCGGGCTTCGTGTTCGACCGCGCAAGCGATCTGCTGGCCCACCCCGACGACGACCATTTGCAGCAGGTGTTCGACGAGTCGATACGTGGCAGGACGGATCAGTTCATCTATCGCTTCCGCAAGCCGAACCCGTAAGATGCGCACGCGCGGCAGCGGCCGCGCTCACTTCGAAGGGAAGGAATGGCAGCCGCACCGGATGACGGCGTGCTGCGGCTCGCGATGTGGTCGGGGCCGCGCAACGTCTCGACGGCGTTCATGCGCTCATGGGGCAACCGCGCAGACACGCTGGTCGTCGACGAGCCGTTCTACGCGCACTACCTCAAGGTGACGGGCCTCGACCATCCCGGCCGCGAGGAGATCATCGCCGCGCACGAATCCGACTGGCGCCGCGTGGCCGAGTCGCTCGTCGCGTCGCTGCCGCCTGGCGTCCGCATCTTCTACCAGAAGCAGATGTCGCATCACCTGCTGCCGCACATGGGCCGCGAGTGGCTCGATTCGGTCACGCACGCGTTCCTGATCCGCGACCCGGCGGCGATGCTGGCGTCGCTCGGCGAGAAGCTCGCCGAGTTCGACCTGCTGGCCACTGGCCTGCCGCAGCAGGTGGAGATCTTCGAGCACGTCGTCGAGCGCACCGGGCGTCCGCCCCCCGTGCTCGATTCGGCCGACCTCCTCGCGCGCCCCGAGCCGATGCTGCGCGCGCTCTGCGACGCGCTGGGCGTGCCGTTTTCCGCGCGCATGCTGTCCTGGCCGGCCGGGCGGCGCGATACCGACGGCGTGTGGGCGAAACACTGGTACGACCGCGTCGAGGCGTCGACGGGATTCGAGACTGCGCCGGCGCGGCCGCAGGACACACAGCCGGTACGGCCGCAGTTACCGCCCGAGGTGGCCGCCATCGAAGCCGAGTGCCGGCCTTTGTACGAGAAGCTGCGCGCACACCGCCTGCGCGCCTGAGGTGATCCCGTGCTGCAGAAATTCGACGAACGCAACCGCGACCTGATCGTCAACATCAATGGCGAACTGGTGCACCGCGACCAGGCGCGCATCAGCCCGTTCGATTCGGCCGTGCAGGGCGGCGACGCAGTATGGGAAGGACTGCGGCTCTACAGCGGCCGCATCTTCCGCCTCGACCAGCACCTCGACCGTCTCGCGCGCTCGGCCAAGGCGCTGGCCTTCGCGCAGATTCCCTCGCGCGAGCAGATCACGCACGAGATCCGGCGCACGCTGGCCGCCAACGGCATGCGGGACGGCGTCCACGTCCGCCTGACGCTGACGCGCGGCGTGAAGATCACCTCGGGCATGGATCCGCGGTTGAACACGCAGGGTCCCACCCTGATCGTGCTGGCGGAGCACAAGGCGCCGGTCTATGGCCACGACGGGCTGTCGCTGATCACGAGCAGCGTGCGGCGCTTCCCGCCAGACTGCATGGACCCGAAGATCCACCACAACAACCTGATCCAGTCGATCCTCGCGAAGATCGAGGCGAACGTGGCGGGCGCGGACGATGCGCTGATGCTCGACCAGCACGGCTTCATCGCCGAGACCAACGCGACACACGTCTTCATCGTCGAGGGCGACCTGGTTCGCACGCCGCGCCTCGTGGCCTGCCCCGAAGG
>Ga0114939_10003321_pt1 | contig 11354 bp, 7 predicted proteins | sample AshMeaCrysSpring_FD_87196 | JGI IMG/M metagenome (GOLD analysis project Ga0114939, IMG submission 87196) | Groundwater microbial communities from Big Spring, Nevada to study Microbial Dark Matter (Phase II) - Ash Meadows Crystal Spring | ecosystem: Environmental > Aquatic > Deep subsurface >... | reverse complement strand
TTTTCCATATAGATGTTAACTTTCCTAACTCATATAGATTTTTAATAGAATTTTCTATTTTTTTGGCACTTTGAGCAGAAGCTTTAGCAGTCGATAACTGCCGCATTGATTTTTGTTCCGTCTGTAACTGTTGATTAACTATACGTAAATTTGCACGGTATACGGACAACTTCGCCTGAGTTAAACCATAAAGCTCGTTATTAGGACTAATAACCTCTAAAGGAGTTATCGCCTGCCGCCAAAGTTGTTGCCTAGATTTTAATTCTTCTAAATTTTTTGCTGGCTTTCCAGTCTCTTCTTCTGCTGTATTGGCTGTTTTTAAGGCCGATAGCACCTGATTAATTTTGTCCCCTTGCTGGGATAAATTTTTCTTTAATTCACGCACTTCCTGTTTGCGAGGCGACCATTCAGGTATTCTTTCCAACTCTTCCTGCCCAGCCTCTAATTGCTTTTGCACGGCTAAAAGTTGTTTCTCAGATGTAGCAATACGAGTTTGTTTTTTTAAATTTGTATTTAAAGCTTCAACGTTTTGTATTTCTTTACATTCTGAAACCAGACAAGGATGGGTAAAAACAAAAGCCGCCCCCCCAGTAGCTGCCACCCCAGCAAGACTCATACCAAGAAACACAGGTTTACGACTTGGGGTCGCTTCGGGAATGTTAGTTTCGGGAATTTGAGTTTCGGGAATTTGAGTTTCGGGAATTTGAGTTTCAGGAATTTGAGTTTCGGGAATTTGAGTTTCAGGAATTACTGTGAGCGGAATTTCGCCTTCCATAGAAAATCGGGACTCAGTAACGTCCTGCTCAACTGGTCCTTTAATAGTTGAGGGTGGGGGAGGTGGGGGAGGTGGGGGAGTTGGAGAAGATATAGTATTTTGTATACCGACTCTCAATTCTCCAAAAGAAATACCTCGTTTTGCATAGGGTGATTCTTCCCCTATAGCTCTGATAAAAAATTCTACCCTCTCAGGTTTTTGGATAATTAATAACCCGATAGCTTCCTCTAAAACAGCAAAAATTTTCTGACTGTCAACCCTTACTCCTGGTTGATGTTCTGTTAGAATCATCAATCGATTGCTTTTGACAGCACATTTTACTTGTAACAGTTTACCAAATGGGTCTAGAACACCTAATCGTTGTTGTAAGACCTTTGTCAGTAAAGGTATGTCTATTTGCTGGGCTGCTACACTCATAGCGTCTTCCCGTTTGCTTATATTATCTTCCTCTTGGTAAGGAAAGTTGGAAACAGCTTTTTCACGATTGATAGATAGATGCACAGTATAACCAACTAGAACTTAAAAATTTCATAGTCCATTTTTCTAGCACAAAGTTTCAGATTTCACCATCAGTTATTGGTCATTACTCACTAGTCATTAATAATTCACCAGCCAGCATGTCAGTGATTATGATGATGAATGACTTACAAGGTACCTTAAAAATTTTATCTAAATTCACATAAAAATTCAGAAAGCTTAATCATTTAATTCCATATTTCTCAGTATTAACACTGGATTTAAAAAGATAATAAAAACTATAGTAATTTCTCTAAGTTAGACTACTGTATGATTTTGAATGTGATAAATTTATCTGAAATATTTAAAGAAATATTTGAAAAGTAAGAGTGCTATATATCGATATTTAATTTATCCAGAACTTACGCAAGGTTCATGGAATAAGGCCACCGCGTCTCGGCGCTTAGACGCGTTCCAAAACACGAAGAACAGGAAGAAATGAGGATTTGAGGTATTTTTTGCGTAAGTCCTGCTATCTTTAAGATAAGATAATAATTTATAAAAAACACCACAGTAAAAATACTGATAGGAACACTTACACGAACTATGTTAAGGGAATTAGATTGTGAAGTAATTAATTTTACATCACAGCAATTTTAGATAAAATTAATTAAACAAAGATAGATTTTCTAGTAGCAAAGAAAGCTTTATTCTGCAATTAGAAGCAGCGATGAGTTTTGACTTATCGCTTACTTGTTGGATTTGGATATGGAGTTCAAGGTATATCAATGGATTTATTAGAATATCAGGTAAAGGAATGGTTTCGGGAGATAGGGATTCCTGTATTACCATCACAGCGAATTGACCACCCTACAGATTTAAAACGGCTAAAAATTCGGTATCCGATTGTACTAAAATCCCAAGTTTTTAGAGGAGGAAGGGCAAAAGCTGGTGGTGTTCGTTTTGCCGAAACCACTATTGATGCTATTGCTGCAGCGCAAACAATATTTAATTTATCTATTTTGGGTGAGTTGCCAGAAATTGTATTAGCTGAGTCTAAGTATGATTGCGAAAAAGAATTCTATTTAGCAGTACTATTAGATACAGCTCTTTGCCGACCAATTTTACTCGGTTGCCGAGAGGCTGATATTGATTGGGAAGAAGCGGCAGAAAAAATTCAACATGTGGTAGTGGAAAAGGAGTTTTCTCCTTTCTATGCCCGAAGATTGGCACTAAAAATGGGCTTACAGGGAGCAATGATACAGTCTGTAAGCAGTATTATAGAAAAAATGTACCAATTATTTATCCAAAAAGACCTAGATTTAGTAGAAATAAACCCTCTGGGTGTTAGTAGTTCTGGTCAGGTAATGGCGCTGAATGGCAATGTCAGGGTTAATGAAAGAGCTATCGGGCGACATCCTGATATTGCTTTAATAGCTAATAAAATGGCCTGCCGTCAAACAAGTAATGAAATAAACGGTAATTTAGGGGACTGGGATGGAGTAGAACTGAATGGCAGAATTGGAATTTTAGGTAACGGCACTGGCTCTGTAATGACAACTTTAGATTTAGTTGCAAACGCCTCTGGAAAACCCGGTGTTTGTCTTAATCTACGTCATGCATCACCCCTCGATTCTTCATCAGCTGCCTTTAGAGATAGATTAGAGCAAGGTTTACAAATCTTAGCTGCCGACAAAAGTATTTTAATTATTCTAATCAACTTTTTGGGTAGTGTTCCCCAGGCGGCTGAAGTTGGCCAAGTAATTTTTAATTTTATTAACAACCATATTAGTAATGTCAGTGAATTGAAACCTCCAGAATCGCGAAACGGTAACAAAAACCGTAAAGAAACTTACTACCCTCGTTTAGTTGTAAGGCTAGCAGGTTCAGAGTTAGAAGCAGCCAGACAGGAGTTAGCTGCCCTCAAAACCCAAAGCTATGCTCCCATTATTGTAGAAAATTTAGATGAAGCAGTCGCTGAGGCAGTTAAACTCGCTAAAATTGGCGCTGATAAAAGGCTCAAGTTAGCTTGACATGGTAAAAGGTAAAAATCAACCCACCTGTAAAAGGTAAAACTTTTTGTTTTACCTTTTGTTTTAGCCTTTGTTTTATCTTTTATTTTTTACCTTGCCAAGATTAAAGACAAAAACATCGGTCTCAATTATTATTAATAAGTTGTTAAGAACAAAATTAATACTAAAAAAACTAACACACACCGAATTTTTACTTACATATCAGTGTTTCTCCAGGAAATCTACATAAAGCCTAATTCCTACAGGACTTACGCAACTGACACATTTTTTTGTCCTAGGGGGCAAAATCCGGTGTGGATTTTCATCCCTGATTATTGCCGCTGTTGCCCTCCGAGGAGAAATTTGAACCTAGCAGTAGGGTCATGTACCATCTTTGATATGTGAAAATAGCATAATTCTTAATCTAAATAGTCAATAAAGTTTGACCTTTAGGGATAGATAAGTTCACAGGGCACATGTGTCAGATTTTATCTCATGAATAATCTCATTAATCATGAATCTCAGTAATCTAAGTTAACTGAGTTGTAAAAGTTACCGTTCTTATTTATGAACTTAACGCCAGACAGCAAAGTTTTAATCCAAGGGTTCTCGGAATTTATTTCAGCGACTCATGTGGCTCAAATGAAAGCCTATGGGACAAATTTGGTAGCTGGAGTCAGTCCTGGATATGGTGGACAGCAGCTGTTTGACCTACCAGTTTTTGACCTTGTAGAAGAGGTAGTAGCCAACTATGGACAAATTGATACTACTATAATCTCTGTACATCCCTACCAAGTATTAGACGCAGCATTAGAAGCCATAGCATCTAATATTCGTCAGATTATTATTATTTCTCCAGGGGTACCACCCTTGGATATGGTGCAATTACTTCGCACAGCAGAAACTACGGAGACTTTAGTTGTAGGACCCAACAGTCCAGGAATTATCGTACCAGGGAAAATCCTTCTTGGTACCCAGCCTAGCGAATTTTATTTACCAGGGTTAGTAGGTATTGTCAGTCGTAGTAGCACCCTCACCTACGAAATAGCTTGGGAATTAACCAAAGCTAATTTAGGACAATCAACTAGTGTCAGTATTGGTAGCGATGCCATTGTTGGTTCATCTTTTCTTCAGTGGCTACAAATATTAGACGAAGATGAAAAAACTCAAGCCATAGTATTAGTTGGTCAACCTGGCGGAGGCAGTGAAGAAGCCGCAGCCCGTTATATAGCAGAAGCTATTGATAAGCCAGTAATTGCGTATATAGCAGGGACCCAAACACCAGCAGCAAAAAATTGGCGACAAACCGGGACATTAGCCGCTGTTTTAGGACGCAATCCTGATTTTGGCACAGCCCAAAGCAAGTTAGCCGCCTTCGCTGAAGCAAACGTAACTGTTGCTGAGCGTCCTTCTTTAATTCCAGAGTTAGTCAAAAAAGCCTTAAAGCTGAAATAACCCTATGGTTAGTTGGAGTTGGGGTGGTGGGGGAAGTAGGGGAGGCTCTCAAGGGTAGGTAGTTAGAATTTGACGATTTTTGTTCATTTCAGCCGATGCCCAAATCCTGAAACAACTAAATCTCGTTCGGTAATTGAGAATTTTCTCAACTATTTCCAAGATTTTAAAAAACCTACCCTTGTAAGACCTCTCCACACCCTAACCTCCAAAACTAAAGTGCCATATTTTTCGTTTCCGATTCGCCAGCTTTTTGTAACTGCTTAGTAAAGATAAAAGTCAAACCAGCTATTGCACTACAATAGAATAAAAACATGATTAGATAACCGAAATCAGATATTTGAGGAGAATTATTTAAGCTCATCAAAGGCGCTACAATGCAAAGTAAAAAAGTTTCAGGATGCTGATTAACAATATTAGAGAAAAGCACTAAAATAACTACTGGCAAAACCATAACTGTCGTTAAGCTACCGATAGCCCAAAATATTCTATTTTTATTTTCCATAAACATTACTAATTGAACTACTGTAGCGTAAAGAATTGCTAAAGCTCCTGCAAATGCTAAGGCTGTAAAAGAATGTAAAATAGCTGTCATTGATAAGCGACTAGCTAATGTAAATAATCCTAAAATAGTTACAGAAATCATTACATTTACAGAAAAAGCTAGTAAGGAAGGGCTTTTTTCATGCCACAGTAAATCTTGCAGTAATTGTTTATCAAACCAACTCTTTTTGCGGGAAAATCTACGATAGCGCATCCAGTCTTGAAGGGCTTGTCGTTGAGGTGTCAGGGCAGCAATAAGATATAAAAATAGTACTAAATGTAAAAATATTATAGATTGGAAATTGTTGTACAAAATCTCATAATTTTTTTGATACATATACGAGTTGTCTTTCAATCCAAATATTAATCTTCCCCAACTAGCACCTCCAAGAATTATAACTGTGAAACAAGTGGTGAGTAAATAGCTGGTTTTTTTGCTTAAAATATTAGCTTCAACATTATTGAAACAACGCCCTAATGATTGCCATATAAACGAGCTTAATATTAAATAAATTCCAATGGAGAAAAGCACTAATAAAATTTGAGTTGACCCTATGGGTATCCCAAACCATTGAAAATTTCGCCATGTCTCATATTTAGTAACACCGGGAATTAAGATATAGGGGTTAAATAAACTGATAAAATTGAACGAACCATAAGATGAATTACTGGCTAAGTTATTAGTTTGAGTCCACATTAAAAAGCCAAAAACAGTCCCACCTGCTAACCAAGGTTGAAAACCACTTAACCAAGGAGTAACTAAGGCAAATAAAAATCCTGCACTATAGAAAAAGATTCCATTAGCAATTAAAACAACATCAAATCCAATAATATGAATTAAGGGGACTTGAGAACTGATACCTGTTATAAACTGTAGAGGTAGAGCAAGCAAAAATCCTAAATAAATTAAGATAGGTACCCCTAAAATTTTTCCTAAAATAACACTTTTTGCGGATTGAGGAGTTAGACGTATAAAGTTAAGACTTCCTTGACGACTTTCTTTAGAGAGGTCATTAACTAATAGATAAATACCTCCAATGATAAAGCCATAAATTAATACCTGATTTAATATCTTAAATATTTTCCCTAGGCTATCTTGCCACCACAGTTGTGTATTTATCTTATTTTCTGGACAAAACCTTTCTCTAATTAGTGGCGACTTGTTATAATTGTCTTTACTTTCTTGTATTTTTTGTTTTATCTCTTTAACTTTGATTGCATCAAATGTCTTTTTTGCAGAATAGTAATTTAAATCTTGTTGTAATTTATTTTGGGCTGTGGAGTATGTAGAGTTAAGTTCTTTAACTTTTTTTTGATATACAACTCTTGCATCACAGTATCTACTTTCTATTGACTCAGAACTAGTGGGATAAGATTGTAAATTGCTAAAAAATATAAATCCTTGAGCCGCGATAGATACCACAACTGTTAATAGCACTGGTAAGATTTTAATCCGACCTTTTATTTCCCGTAAAAATTGTGGGTTCAGATTGCCAATATTGTCAAAAAAATTAAGCTTCATACAATTTGATGGTAATAGTTTCTAGAGTTTATAGCTTTCTTTTATGAGACATTTGAAAAATTCAGTGAGTAATAAGCCTTAATTAGCTCAGTAATAGTCATTAAGTAATGAGAAAACAAAAGTCATTAGAGTAATTAAAGTCATTAGAGTAATTTATAAGACTTACGATATTGTCACATTGTTTCTGTTTGTAGTTGGGCTAAGCGCCCATATTTTTGGGGGGAAGACAGCCCAACTACGAACATGAGCCACAGTGCCAGTTGCGGCTATCCCTGATTTATTTAAGTTTCTCCAGCTTTTTTAAGTCCTTTGAATAATATAAAACTTAAACCAATAATCATAGTCCAATAAAATGCAAAAAGTACCAAATAGCTTTGATTAGGTATAAATTTATAATTATCTAAAACTGTAAATGGCGCTGTAATTGCAAACAATCCAGATTCTGAATTCACGTAAATTAAATTGTAAAACATACCTATAAAAATTATTGGTATTAGAATAACTGCTCCTAGATTTCCTATGCCCCAAAGTATTCGATGCTGACTTTTACTAAATAAACTTAATTGAAAAATTGCTACATATAATATTATTAATGAGGTAGCGATCGCCTGACTAGTGAGACCATATAGTTTAGCTGTATTTGTCACATTGCAAGCTAATATAAATCCACTATAAAATACAAGATAAATCATTGTATTTATAAATATTGCCACTGTTGAAGGACTTTTATCATTGAAGATTAAATCTTTGATTAACTTTTTATCTAACCATTTTTTATGACTTTCAAATCTACGGTATCTTGACCAATCTTGAAGTTTTTGACGCCCAGGTGTTAGGGCTAGTATTAAATACATTGACAAAAATATGTATCCAGTTATTAAACTCTTTAAAATCTCGTAAAAATCATGATATTTTAAGGTAGTTGAAGGAAGAAATAATCTTAAATCAATACTTCCAAACAAGATAATAGTAAAACAGAAAGTCAGAATATAACTCTGCTTTTTACTTAAAATGTTAGCTTCTATATTATTAAAACGACGCTCTAAAGATTGCCAAATAAAGCAGCTAGTTACTACATAAAAACAAATAGTAAAAATAGCCAGTGAAGCACCGCATTTTTCAAAGTTTATTCCAAACCATTGAACTTTTTCCCAAACATAATCTACCACCAGGGATGAAAAAATAGGGATTAAATAAAGATATAAAATTCGGCGGAGTATGGGTTGGTGTTCCATTAAAATTAATATTCTTACTCCACGATAAGTAAGTAAATAGAAGACCAGCACCTAACCAAGATTGAAAAGCGCTTAGCCGAGGAGTTACTAGGGTGAATAGTAGCGCCACACTATAAAAAACCATCGAACAAAAAATCAGAATTACATCAAATCCTAAAATAGAAGTAAAGGGTACTTTAGATGCTAAACTTGTAAAAAATTGTAAGGGTATAGCAAGAAAAATAGCTATATACAATAAGATAGGGACTCCCAAGCCTTTTCCTAAGAGAATACTTTTAGCTGATTGAGGGGTAAGACGTATAAAATTAAGGCTTCCTTGTCTATTCTCTTTGGATAAGTCATGAATCAAAAAATAAACTCCACCCACCAATAATGAGTAAATTAATAATTCGCTAATAGCCTTAAAAATTTTTCCCATATTATCTTGCCACCACAACTGTGAATTTATCTCATTTGGCGGACAATAGGGAGTAATATTTAATTTATCTCTCTTTTTTTGATATTTATTGTTGTTATCAGATATCTGTTTTTTTAGGATTTTTATTTTACTTAAATCATAATTTTCTTTTCGACTATAGTAATTAAATTCAGATTGAAGCTTTTGATGTATTTGACGTTCTTCTGAATCTATACTTCTCATATTTTCAGAATAAACAGTGCTTAAATTACAATAAGGAGATTGTATAGCATAGTATTGATCTGGGTAAGACTGTAATTGGCTAAAAAAGAGAATTACTTGAATAACAATAGAAATTACAATAGTCAAGATGATAGGTAAATTCTTAACTCTACCTTTTAATTCTCTCAGTAATTGTGGATTTAAATCACCAATGATATTCATAATTATAATCATTTATTTGATTAGCAATTAACCAATAGGAATCAGCCTGTATTCAAGAGCGCAACTAGCAACTAGCAATTAGCCATTAGCAATTAGCCATTAGCCATTAGCCATTAGCCATTAGCCATTAGCCATTAGCCATTAGCCATTAGCCATTAGCCATTAGCTATTAGCCATTAAGAAGCCTGCTTATGACCAAGTTTTAAGAAAATGCTTTCTAGGTCTTCTTGTAGATAATTGAATTGAGTTAATGGTATTCCAGATTCGATAAGCAAACGCAATAAATTTGCCCTATCTTCCTGATTACCATCAAAAGAAATACGAACGCAATTTTTATCTGGAAAAACTTCCCATTCTTCTATTAAAGGATGATTTTTAAGCTCCGATATAACTCGGTCAATTTTTCCTAAAGTTTCAATTTCTAATTGTTGGCGGGCAAAACGTTTTTGTAAATCATTTAAAGAAGCACTTTCTACTAAAAAGCCAAGTTCCATGACCCCAATAGAAGAACAAAGTTCAGCTAAATCACTAAGGACATGGGAGGATATTAAAATAGTCATCCCAGCTTCTTGAAGGGCTTTAATGATTTGGCGAAACTGCATCCGAGATATGGGGTCAAGTCCGGAAACTGGTTCATCCAATAAAAGTACTATTGGTTCATGAATAATAGTGCGAGCTAAACTGAGACGTTGCTTCATCCCTCGTGAAAGAGTTGAAACCTGGCTATCACGTTTATTTTCTAGTTGTATGAGTTCTAATACTTCGTATAGTCTTTGAGTGCGGCGAGATGATTTTAGATTATAGAGGCGGGCGAAGTAATCGAGGTAATCCCAAACTGTCAGGTCATCGTAGACGGGAAAGTCATCAGGGAGATAGCCAATGGAGCGCTTTAGCCTGGGATTACTGTTATCACGCAGGAGGCGATCGCCACCGATATATATTTCCCCTATGGTTGGTTCCTCAGCAGTGGCCAACATCTTAATTAATGTTGTCTTTCCCGCACCATTGGGGCCAATAAGTCCATAGACTTCTCCAGCTTGAATTTCTAAATCCACATTATTTACAGCTATATGGCGGTCAAACTGTTTTGTTAGACCTTGCGTGCGAATTGCTAATTCTTTTGTCATATCAATTTAGTAAATTTGCTAATAAATTTGGATGAAATTTTCAAGCAATAGATAATTATCAACTTATACGCCTTCTACAAAAACTAACTGGGTGGTTTCAGAAAATGAAACGAAAAAATTGTATTTTGTGGCAATATTTACAAAATCTTCATTAAATACTCTTTTTTACTACTCTTCTTTAATACTCGTAGTACACATCTTGCACTGACACCCGATTCCTCTGTCACGATAGAAACAAAGCCTGCTTAAGGCTTTGTTTCTGTATAATTATGCATTGACATTTGTATATACAATTGACTACGGAAATATCGCAGTATGAAAAAAATTTTACCGAAAATGACAAGTGATGAAGATGCGGAAAATATGTTAGAGCAAGACTTGTCTGATTATCTTAATGAAGATAATTTCAAATCAGTCAGCTTTGAATTTAAACCTAAAAACAAAACTATCAATTTACGAGTTCCTGAAGAGTTATTAGAAAAAGTTAAAACAGTTTCCCAGAAAGAAGGAATACCTTATCAAAGGTATATCCGCAGAGCAATAGAACAATCATTGAAGGAATAATTTCAATTACTCCCCCACCTGTCTAATTGTCACGTTGGCAGGTAATATATAAAACTGCTTAACTATTTATTGGTGATTAGTGTATATGAATCAGGACTACCGCATTACTCTACTTCCCGGCGATGGTATTGGACCAGAAATAATGAACGTTGCGGTAGATGTTCTTAAATCTGTGGGGGAAAAATTTAATCTTAATTTCCAGTTTCAAGAGGCACCCATTGGAGGTGCGGCTATTGACGCTACAGGTGAGCCTTTACCAAAGCAGACTTTAGACATCTGTCGTAATAGCGACTCAGTATTACTAGCGGCAATTGGTGGTTACAAGTGGGATTCCCTCCCTTCAAAACAACGTCCTGAAGCTGGTTTATTAGGATTACGTGCTGGCTTAGGTTTATTTGCAAACCTAAGACCGGCTAAGATTATACCCCAATTAATAGACTCTTCCAGCCTCAAAAAAGAGGTTATAGAAGGTGTTGATATTCTGGTAGTGCGAGAGTTAACGGGGGGTATTTACTTTGGAGAACCCAAGGGTATATTTACTACCGAAACAGGAGAAAGACGTGGTGTTAATACGATGGCTTACACCGAGTCAGAAATTAACAGAATTGGTCGAGTTGCCTTTGAAGCGGCACAAAAACGTAGTGGTAGACTTTGCTCTGTAGATAAGTCTAATGTTTTAGATGTTTCTCAACTTTGGCGCGATCGCATTACTACACTGTCTGCTGAGTATCCAGATGTGGAACTCTCTCATATGTATGTAGATAATGCGGCGATGCAGTTACTACGCGCTCCAAAGCAATTTGACACCATCGTTACAGGCAACTTAT
>Ga0114939_10003319_pt1 | contig 11360 bp, 9 predicted proteins | sample AshMeaCrysSpring_FD_87196 | JGI IMG/M metagenome (GOLD analysis project Ga0114939, IMG submission 87196) | Groundwater microbial communities from Big Spring, Nevada to study Microbial Dark Matter (Phase II) - Ash Meadows Crystal Spring | ecosystem: Environmental > Aquatic > Deep subsurface >... | reverse complement strand
GACGAGTCCGCCGCCGTGCTCTGTCACCTTCAGCTTGCCCTCGGCGTCCCCTTGGAGCACGACGGCGCCGAGCACCGCCACGTCACCGATGTCCTCGAGGGCGGCGAAGTCCTCTGCGGCAGCAGCGGGCGTCGCCCTCGTAGCCGGCCACGAGCAGGGTGAGGTTGCGCCGGGCCATCCGGAGTCGTCCTCGGGTCGAGGGTAGTGGTCTCAGCTGCAGCCGCTGGTGGAGCCGCAGCCCTCGCAGACGTAGCACGAGCCGGCGGGCCGCATCTTGGTGCCGCACGTCAGGCACAAGGGCGCGTCGGCCGTCGTGCCCTGCAGCACCTCTAACAGCTCGGTCGAGGTGTGCACGTTGGCGGGGGCGGGCTCGGCCATGTGCGCCGTGGCCGGTGCCGGCGCGGGGGCGGACTCCCCCTCGACCGGCGCCGACTGTGCGAGCGCCTCGACGTCCACCTCGTCCTCGCTCGGCGTGTACGAACCGGTGTCCAGTGCCCGGGCCCGCTCCTCGGCGGTGTGGATGCCGAGCGCCGAACGCGACTCGAAGGGCAGGTAGTCCAGCGCGAGACGACGGAAGATGTAGTCCACGACGCTGGAGGCCATCCGCACGTCCGGGTCGTCGGTCATGCCCGCGGGCTCGAACCTCATGTTGGTGAACTTCGAGACGAACTGCTCGAGCGGGACGCCGTACTGCAGCCCGATCGAGACGGCGATCGAGAAGGCATCCATCATCCCGGCGAGCGTGGAGCCCTGCTTGCTCATCTTGAGGAAGATCTCGCCCAGCCCGTCGTCGGGGTAGGAGCCCGAGGTCATGTAGCCCTCGGCGCCGGCGACGGAGAACGACAACGTCAGGCTGGGCCTGGCCTTGGGCAGGCGCCGGCGGGTGGGCCGGTACTCGACGACCACGTCCTTGCCGGCCGGGGCCTCCGCCTCCGCCTTCTTCGCCCTGGCGTCGCTGAGCGGCTGGCCGACCTTGCAGTTGTCGCGGTACACCGCGAGGGCCTTGAGCCCCAGGCGCCAACCCTCGAAGTAGACGTGCTCGATGTCCTCGACGGTCGCGCTCTCCGGCAGGTTGACGGTCTTGGAGATCGCACCGGACAGGAACGGCTGGACTGCCGCCATCATCCGCACGTGTCCCATCGGCTCGATGGTGCGTGCCCCCATGGCGCAGTCGAACACGGCGTAGTGCTCCTGCCGCAGCCCCGGCGCGTCCACGACGTTGCCGTGCTCGGCGATGTGCTCGACGATCGCCTCGACGGTCTCCTCGGTGTAGCCGAGCTTGCGCAGCGCCCGCGGGACGGTCTGGTTGACGATCTGCATCGACCCGCCGCCCACGAGCTTCTTGAACTTCACCAGCGCCAGGTCGGGCTCGATACCGGTCGTGTCGCAGTCCATCATCAGGCCGATCGTGCCGGTAGGTGCGAGCACGCTGGCCTGGGCGTTGCGCCAGCCCTGCTTCTCCCCTGCCCGGTTGCCCTCCCGCCACATCTGCGTCGCCAGGTGCTGCACCGAGCGGTCGAGCTCGGAGACCGGCCGTAGCGAGTCGTTGGCCGCCGCGTGCTTGCGCATCACCCGCTGGTGCGCCTCGGCGTTGCGGGCGTACCCGTCGTAGGGACCGACCACACCGGCCAGCTCAGCGGAACGCTTGTAGGCCGTGCCCGTCATAAGGCTGGTGATGGCCGCCGCCAGGGCGCGTCCGCCGTCGGAGTCGTAGGCCAGCCCGGAGGCCATGAGCAGCGCCCCGAGGTTGGCGTACCCGATACCGAGCTGGCGGAAGGCGCGGGTGGTGGCACCGATGGGCTCGGTCGGGAAGTCGGCGAAGCAGATGGAGATGTCCATCGCGGTGATGATCAGCTCGACGCACTTGGCGAAGGTCTCGGCGTCGAACGTGTCGTCGGTGCGCAGGAACTTGAGCAAGTTGAGCGAGGCCAGGTTGCAGCTGGAGTTGTCCAGGTGCATGTACTCGCTGCACGGGTTCGAGGCGGTGATGCGCCCGGACTCCGGCGTGGTGTGCCAGTCGTTGATGGTGTCGTCGTACTGGATGCCGGGGTCGGCGCACTCCCAGGCTGCCTTGGCCATTCTCTGCCACAGGGCCCGGGCCCGGAGGGTCGAGACCACCGAGCCGTCGGTGCGGGCCAGCAGGTCGAAGTCCGTGTCCTCCTGTACCGCGCGCATGAACACGTCGGAGACCCGCACCGAGTTGTTGGCGTTCTGGTACTGCACCGAGACGATGTCGCGCCCCCCCAGGTCCATGTCGAAGCCGGCGTCGCGCAAGACCCGGATCTTGTTCTCCTCGCGCGCCTTGGTCTCGATGAACTCCTCCACGTCGGGGTGGTCGACGTCGAGCACGACCATCTTGGCGGCCCGCCGGGTCGCTCCGCCGGACTTGATCGTCCCGGCGGAGGCGTCGGCGCCGCGCATGAACGACACCGGACCGGACGCCGTCCCGCCGGAGGAGAGCAGCTCCTGGGACGAGCGGATGCGCGAGAGGTTGAGGCCGGCGCCGGAGCCACCCTTGAAGATCAGACCCTCCTCGCGGTACCAGTTGAGGATCGAGTCCATGGTGTCGTCGACGGCCAGGATGAAGCAGGCGCTGACCTGCTGCGGCGCAGCGGTGCCCACGTTGAACCACACCGGGCTGTTGAACGAGAACACCTGGTGGAGCAGCATCCAGGTGAGCTCGTGCTCAAACACCTCGGCGTCCTCGGGGGTGGTGAAGTAGCCGTGCTCCTCCCCCGCCCGCCGGTAGGCGTGGACGACGCGGCCGATCACCTGCCGCAGGCTCCACTCGCGGCTCTCGGTACCCACCGCGCCCCGGAAGTACTTGGTCGTGACGATCGTCGAGGCGTTGACCGACCAGAAGTCGGGGAACTCGACTCCGCGCTGCTCGAACACCACCTCCTGCGTCTTCCAGTTGTTCTGGACGACGTCGCGGCGCTCCCAGGTCACCTCGTCGTAGGGGTGCACGCCGGGCGTGGTGAAGATGCGCCCGATGGTGAGCCCCTTGCGGCCCGGCTTGCCCCCGCGGCTCCGGCCCGCGCCATGAGTGGTCTCGGTCATCTCTGCTCCTCTGCTGACCTGGGTTGTCGCTGACCTGCGTGGCTGATCTGACTGCTGACTTGTTCTGGAGGTCGCGGGTGGGACGGAGCTTCCCCTCTCCGTCCCACCCGCGACGTCGGTGGGACCGCGCGTCAGGCGCGGTCGGGTGCTCGCCCGGCGGCCTGCCGGGGCTCGGCGTCCTCGGTGGTGCCGCTCTGCTCGACTCGCAGCAGGGCGATCTCGGTCTCGAAGTCTTCGAGGGAGTCGAAGGATCGGTACACGCTCGCGAACCGCAGGTAGGCCACCTCGTCCAGGCGCCGCAGCGGGGCGAGGATGGCCAGGCCGACCTCCTGGCTGGGCACCTCGGCGGCGCCGGAGGCCCGGATGGTCTCCTCGACCTGCTGGCCGAGCCGGGCCAGGTCGTCCTCGCTGACCGGACGGCCCTGGCATGCCTTGCGCACGCCGAGGATGACCTTGTCCCGGCTGAACGGCTCGCTGGCGCCTGAGCGCTTGACCACCGACAGGGTCACCTGCTCGACGGTCGTGAACCGGCGCTCGCACTGCTGGCACTGACGACGGCGTCGGATCGCGGTGCCGTCCTCCGCCGCGCGGCTGTCGAGGACCCGGGTCTCGGGATGGCGGCAGAACGGGCACTGCATCTGCTGCTCGCCTCCTGCCGCGGGCCCGGGAGCCCTCGTCGCGGGTCTCCCTGGGGACAACCTGGTGAGGAGTCTGGGGAGAACCTGTGGGAATCAACCACAATCTGTGGATGACTTACATCGGTGTAACTACTAGATGTAGGGAATCTAGGGGTCACGCACCCAACGCGCAAGGGGCCTGCACACATTTCCTCGACGGCACAGCGGCACCCCAGGTCAGCGGCACCACGCTCGGCGTGTCGTCGGCGTGTCACGCTGCGTCGAGCCGTCCGCCACCATCACGACGGTGCGTACACCGGCACCCGTAGCTGCTCCCCCGGGCGTACCAGGCCGGTGGACTCGAGCCCGTTGAGCTGTTCGACGGCGTCGAGCGTGACCCGAGGGTCAACCGATGGGTTGACGGCCGTTGCGATGTCCCAGGCCGACTGGCCCGGCAGCACCGTGACGATGCGCTCGGAGGCGACGGCGGGCGCCGACGGCGCGGCGGCGTGAACGAGGCCGAACCCGGTCAGGCCGACCGCCGCGAGTGCGGCCGCCCAGGCCAGCACCAACCCACGCCGAGTCAGCACCATCGGCCTCGCCGCCGGCGGGCGAGCCGACCGAGGAGCCGGCGTCACAGCCGTCCGCGGTGCGCCGCTCCGGTGCCCCACCGGGCCGAGCTTGACCCGAACCGGCGCGGGCGACCGGCGACGAGTGGCCGAGCCGACCGCCGCGGCCGCCTCGGGTGAGGTGGAGGGTGCGGCGACGGTGGCGGTGGGCACAGGATGCGTGGTCGGGGGAAGGGTCGCGAGCGACGCCATGGGGACCTCCTGTCGTACGTGCGTTCGATCGAACGGATGTACGAGTTGTACCCCGACCCTCCGACACTTGTCGAGACACATTCGAACAGGTGTTTGAATTGTGACCTTCAGTGGCCTACCTTGATCACAAGGCACCGAGCCGTCGGTGCAGGCAGAGAGGGGAGAGCCGTGAGCCGGGGCGAGCAGGAGCAGGGATCTGTGCACGAGTTCCCGGACGGGGACACCAGCGCCGTCCTCACCGTGAGACAGCAGCGCGTCCTCGAGGTCATCCGCGCATCGGTCGAGGCGCGCGGGTACCCACCCAGCATGCGTGAGATCGGCGAGCGGGCGGGCCTGTCCAGCCCGTCGAGCGTGGCTCACCAGCTGCGCACGCTCGAGGCGAAGGGGTACCTCAGGCGCGACCCCCACCGCCCCCGCGCCCTCGAGATCCTTGCACCCGGGGGCGTCGAGGCAGCCGCGCTGGACGAGACCCACAGCGGCGAGACCCGTCCCGACCCGTCCTTCGTCCCGGTGCTGGGGCGGATCGCGGCGGGCGGCCCCATCCTCGCCGAGCAGTCGGTCGAGGAGGTGTTCCCGCTCCCCCGCCAGATCGTCGGGGACGGCACCCTGTTCCTGTTGCGCGTGGTCGGCGACTCCATGATCGAGGCCGCCATCTGCGACGGCGACTGGGTGGTCGTGCGCCAGCAGCCCACGGCCGAGAACGGTGAGATCGTCGCGGCCCTGCTCGACGGCGAGGCGACGGTCAAGACGTTCAAGCGCAAGGACGGGCACGTCTGGTTGCTTCCACACAACCCGGCCTACGACCCCATCGACGGAGACCACGCCCATATCCTCGGGAAGGTGACGGCGGTGCTCCGGCGCGTCTAGCTCGCCTGTGGACGACCCGTTCGGGGCCGACTGACGGCCACGTACCCTGGAGCCCGTGAAGGTTGTTTGGGGCATATTGACCGGATTCGCGCTGACTCTGGTCGCCTGCTCGCCCGCCGCTACCCCCACAACCCTCGAAACCCCCACCCCGACGCCGACGGTCACTACCCCCGAGCCGACGATGGCGGCTGAGTCCGATCAGCAGGACTCCCGAAGCCAGCAAGTGGAACTGGCTGAATTCGCGGAAGGCTACGTCGAGACCGCTAACGCCGCACTCACGGATTCGGCCGCGCTCACCGAGTGGCGAGGGCTGTTCGCGGACTCTTGCGGTGTTTGCACCAACGGTTACGAGACCGCTGCGGCGATTCAGCAGGCGGGTCAGGTGATCGTGGGCGGCGAACTCATCGACTGGACGAGCAGCATCCGCAATGAGTCCGGTGACACCGGCACGATCGTGATTAGTGGGGCAATCGCGGAAGCCGAGGTGATAACGACGGACGGGAGCTCGGTCAACAGGTACCCGGAAGTCCGTCCAGTGACCGTCGTGTACACCGCGCAGCGCCAGCCGGATGGGTCCTGGAAGATGACGTCGGGGCAGTTGGTGCAATGAAGCGCATAGTGCTGCTCGCAGTAGTGGGTCTCGCTCTCGTGCTGAGTGCCATCGATGCTCAGGCGGCTGACTGCGTCGACACCATCCTGCTCGGTCGCGCATGCACGGCGAGCAATGGGGTCGGGTGGTACTACTCGGCTGAGGACCGGGCCTTCTTCAGCACCCCGGCCGCGTTCGCGGTCTCGGCCGAACCGACGCTGGAGTACACCTTCGTGCCCACGTGCCAGGCCAACACTCCGGCAGGCGCGGGAGGCATCTGCGCGACGGCGCTGTGCAGCACGTCGGCCGGCGAGCCCGGCGTGTCGTTCTGGCAGTTCTCGCGGCCCATCGCCCCGCCCGGGTCGACCTGGAGCCTGCAGGACACGATCTGCGTCCCCGGAGAGCAGCGTGTCGACCTGGCCGACATCGAGGCACAGGTGCGACAGGTGATCGAGGACAAGTTCCGCGAGATCGCGGAGCCCAGCATCCAGCTCGCGCCGCAGACCGTCGGCCTGGTCAACCTTCCGCTGCTGGCGTGGACGCAGGACCGCGGCGACGTCCGACTCGAGATCGAGCAGCCGATCCCCGGTGTGATCACGGGTTCACCCCGGTACGTCTGGACCTGGAGCAACGGGTCGACCGCACAGGGGCCGGGTCAGCCGTACGACCCCGGGGTGAGTCCACTGGAGGACGCGTCCTCCTACGTCTCGTCGGTCTACGAGCGTCGGGGTGAGGCCTCCGTGACTCTCCAGGTCACCTGGCGCGCTCAGGTGACGGTGCCCGGGGTCGCCCCAGTGGACCTCGAGCCACTGGTCTACACGAGCACCGCGTCGCTGCCGGTGCTCGAAGCGCGGTCAGTCCTCGTCGACGCCGCCGGGTGAGGCCTCGCCGGCACCGGCCTCGCGTTCGGCCACGGCGTGCTGGGCGGCGAGCCGGCGGAGCGCGGCTCGCACCACCGACCCGTCCTCCGTCGGCCACATCGCCGGTAATGAAGCCCGCAGGAACCGTCCGTAGCGCGCGGTGGACAGGCGGGAGTCCAGGACGGCGAGAACGCCGCGGTCCGACCCGGTGCGGATCAGCCGGCCGGCGCCCTGGGCCATGAGCAGGGCGGCGTGGGCGGCGGAGACGGCCATGAAACCGTTGCCGCCGGCGGCGTCCACGGCCTGCTGACGTGCCGACATGAGCGGGTCGTCCGGACGCGGGAACGGGATCCGGTCCATGATCACCAGGACGCAGGTCGCACCAGGGACGTCCACCCCCTGCCACAGCGACAGTGTCCCGAACAGCGAGGTCGTCGGCTCTGTACGGAACCGCCGGACCAGCGTCGGCACCAGGTCGTCGCCCTGGCAGAGGATGTCCACGCCGGGCAGCCGGTCCCGGACCGCCTCCGCCGCTGACTCGGCGGCCCGGCGCGAGGAGAACAGCCCGAGGGTCCTCCCCCCGGCTGCCTCGACCAGCCCCACCATCTCGTCGATCGCCTCCGCGCTGATGCCGTCCCGTCCCGGCCGCGGCAGGTGTCGCGCCGTGTACAGGATCCCCTGGCGCGGGTAGTCGAACGGGGAGCCGACGTCAAGGCCGCGCCACTGCCCGTCGTCGGCCGGGCCGAGGCCGAACCCGGCGGAGATCGCGTCGAACGACCCCCCGAGCGTCAGCGTCGCCGAGGTCACCACGACGGTGGCCGACCCGAACAGACGGTCCCGGATGAGCCCCGACACCGACAGCGGAGCGACCCGCAGGAGCGCTCCGCCGCGGTCTCGCTCCTCCACCCAGAACACGTCCTGCTCACGTTGCTCAGCGACCCGGGACGCCACGGTCGCCAGGTCGTCGAGCGCGGCCTTGGCCACGCGGCGGGCGGCCTCGTCGTCGGGCCCGTCCTCACCAGCCTTGCCGACCTGCGACTGCGCCCTCCGGACGGCTTCGCGCAGCGAGACAGCCGCCTCTACCAGCGAGTCGGGCAGGCTGAGCTGGCGGCCAGGCCGCGCCTGCGCGAGCGCGTCACCGACCGACGCGGCGGCGTCCAGCAGCCGGTCGGCGACGTCCTCGTCGACGAACCGGCGCGCGCGCCGCACGGCCCGCTCCACCTGGGCGGCGGTGAGCTCACCGGTGGCGACACCGGTGACCCGGGCCACCAGCTCGTGGCCCTCGTCCACCACGAGCGCGTCGAACTCGGGCAGCACCGGCACCCCCTCGATCGCGTGGATCGCGAGCAGTGCGTGGTTGGTCACCACCACGTCGGCCTTCTCCGCTCGCGCGCGAGCCCGCTCGGCGAAGCACTCGCCGCCGTACGGGCACCGAGCCGCCCCCAAGCACTCCTGCGCCGACACCGACACCGCAGCCCAGGCCCGGTCGGACACCCCCGGCTGAAGCTGGTCCCGCTCCCCCGTCCCGCCCGTGTCGGCCTGCCGCTCGGCCCACCGTCGCGCCCGCACGACCTCACGGCCGAGGCTGCCCGAGGCAGCCGCCTCCGCCGCGGGGATGAGCGCTCCGTCGTCGTCGGGAGCCCCGTCTCGCACCCGGTGCAGGCAGGCGTAGTTGCTGCGCCCCTTTGCTATCGCCCAGGTCAGGGGCTCTCCCACGATGGACTCCAGGGCCGGCGCGAGCGCCGGCAGGTCCCTGTCGACCAGCTGCGACTGCAGGGCCAGCGTGGCGGTCGCGACGACGACCGGAGCCCGCCGACGCTCCCGCGCGAGGGCACGCTGTGCCGCCGGGACGAGGTAAGCCAGCGACTTCCCCGTGCCGGTCCCGGCCTGCACGAGCAGGTGCCGCGCCTCGTCGAACGCCTCCGCGACCGCCTGGGCCATCACGTCCTGGCCGGGGCGCTGCGACCCGCCGATCTCTGCCACGGCGGCGTGCAGGAGCGCCAGCACGTCGGGGCCGTCAGGCGCCGCCGGTTCGTCCAGGTCGGGCACCACCCGAGGTTAGGTGACGACGGGCCCGTCCCCGCTGGGCTCGTCCCCAGCGTCCCCCGGCAGCAGGCCGAACCACGGGTGCAGCTCGGCCCGCAGCCGTCCCGCGACCACGGCCGGGTCGGCCTGCACCCATCCGCTGACCAGGTCGAGGTCGGCGCTGGCGTAGATGGACACCCCCCGCAGCTCGCTGTCGTCGGTCAGTGGGCCGTTCACCACCAGGTGCCCGTGCTGCCACAGACCCACAAGGTGGCGCAGGTGCGCGGCCTGCAGCCGGTCGGCCTCGTCGTCCGGCTGGTCGCGGTTGGGCCCGGCGAAGAGCAGCACGAGCGTGTGCGGGCGCGCTGCCCGCACGTGGGAGGCGACCTGGGTATCGGTGGCCGGCACGGCGGCAACGCCGTCGGGGCCCGGGAGGACGTCCATGCCGACGCAGTGTCCTCGACCGAGCCGCCCGGCATGATGGGATGCGCCGGTGACCTACGACGCCGTCCCTCTCATCCCCCGCTCCGTGCTGTTCGGCAACCCGGAGCGCACCGGTGCCTCCCTGTCCCCGGACGGCACCCAGCTCGGGTTCGTCGCCCCCGTCGACGGCGTGCTGAACGTGTGGGTGGGTCCGGCGGACGACCCGTCCGCTGCCAAGCCGGTCACCTTCGACCGGGGCCACGGCGTCACCGCCTACCGCTTCGCGCACGACGACCGCACCCTGCTGTACCTGCGCGACACCGACGGCGACGAGGACTGGCGGCTCTACACCCTGGACCTCCAGTCGGGTCAGGCCACCCTGCGGACACCCGCGAAGGGCGTGACCGCCACCATGCTCGGGCACAACAAGTGGCACCCGACCACCGTGCTGGTCGGGCTCAACGCCGACAACCCGCAGCTGCACGACGTCTACTCCCTCGACCTGGGCTCGGGGGAGCTGAGCAAGGTGCAGCAGAACCCTGGCTTCGCCGGCTGGCTCGTCGACTCCGACCTCGCCGTGCGCGCAGGCGCGGCGATGACTCCGGACGGCGCCGTCGTGGTGGCGATGCGCACCGACGACGGCGCGTTCGAACCGTGGCTCGAGGTCTCCCCCGAAGACGCAGCCACCACCACGGTGCTCGGCTGGACGCGGGACGGCTCCGCGCTGCTCATGATCTCCTCGATCGGCGGCAACACCGGCCGGCTCGTGCGGGTCGACCTCGCCACCGGCGCTGAGCAGGTGCTGGCCGAGGACCCCGGCTATGACGTCGGCAGCGTCATGACGCACCCCGACACCCTCGAGCCTCAGTCGGTGGTCTTCAGCAGGGACCGGGACGAGTGGGTTCACCTCGACCCGGTGCTCGGCGCCGAGGTGGACGCGCTGCGCTCCCGACTCGCCGGCGACATCGGCATCGCGCGCGACCGAGCCGACCGCACCTGGCTGGTCACCGAGTCGGTCTCGGACGGGCCGGTGCGCTGGTACCGCTATGACCGCGCCACCGGCGACCTCAGCCTGCTGTTCGTGCACAAGCCGGACCTCCAGGACTACCCCCTGGCCGCGATGGAGCCGTTCACCTACACCGCGCGGGACGGCCTGGCCGTACACGGCTACGTCACGTTCCCCGTCGGCGTGCAGCGTGAGGACCTGCCTGCTGTGCTGCTCGTCCACGGCGGGCCGTGGGCCCGCGACGAGTGGGGCTACGACCCCGAGGCCCAGTGGCTGGCCAACCGGGGCTACGTCTGCGTGCAGGTGAACTACCGCGGCTCAACCGGCTACGGCAAGCGCTTCCTCAACGCCGGCGACCGCGAGTGGGCAGCCGCGATGCACGAGGACCTGCTCGACGCGATCGACCACCTCGCTGGCCACGGGCTCATCGACCGCGACCGGGTCGGCATCTACGGCGGCTCGTACGGCGGCTACGCCGCGCTGGTCGGCGCCGCCTTCACCCCGGACGTGTTCCGCTGCGCCGTCGACCTCGTCGGTCCGAGCAACCTCAGCACGCTCATCCGCAGCGTGCCGGAGTACTGGAAGCCGCAGATCGCTCTCTTCCACACCAAGGTCGGCAACCCCGAGACCGAGGAGGACTTCCTCTGGTCGCGCTCGCCGCTGTCACGGGTCGACGACATCCGCATCCCGGTGCTGGTGGCACAGGGCAAGAACGACCCGCGAGTCAAGCAGGCCGAGGCCGAGCAGATCGTGGCCGCCCTGCGCGCGAAAGGACTCCCGCACGAGTACCTCCTGTTCGAGGACGAGGGCCACGGCCTGGCCCGTCCAGAGAACCGCGAGGTGTTCTACGGCGCAGCCGAGCGGTTCCTCGCCCAGCACCTCGGCGGCCGCTCTGAGCCCGCCGCCAGCCCATGATCGTCGGAGCTCCGTAGTCGGGATCGAAGACCAACGGAAACCTGCAGCCCCACCACAAGATCAACGGAAGCCTGTCGAGGCACTCAGCAAGATCATTGGAAGGTTGTGGCTGCTATAGCAGCCACAACCTTCCAATGATCTTGCTGAGTGCCTCGACAGGCTTCCGTTGATCTTGTG
>Ga0114939_10003318_pt1 | contig 11362 bp, 7 predicted proteins | sample AshMeaCrysSpring_FD_87196 | JGI IMG/M metagenome (GOLD analysis project Ga0114939, IMG submission 87196) | Groundwater microbial communities from Big Spring, Nevada to study Microbial Dark Matter (Phase II) - Ash Meadows Crystal Spring | ecosystem: Environmental > Aquatic > Deep subsurface >... | reverse complement strand
TCAAGGCCCACCTGCCGAAGATCGCGCACATGCAGCTTGCCGACAACCCGGGTCGCAACGAGCCGGGCACCGGCGAGATCAACTACCGCTTCCATTTCGGCTGGCTGGATTCGATCGGCTACCCGGGGCTGGATCGGCTGCAAGTACAAGCCGAGGACCACCACCGAAGCCGGGCTGGGCTGGCGCGCCGCGCACGGCGTGCGGTAGCGGGCGGCCGCGGGCAGAGCCGGCGCCGTCCCGGCCGAGGCCGGGGACGGCGCCGACGTATCCTTCGGGCCATGTACACGCGCCACTTCGGGCTGAGGCAGCCGCCGTTTTCGATCGCGCCTGACCCGCGGTACCTGTTCATGAGCGAACGGCACCGCGAGGCGCTGGCGCACCTGCTCTACGGCGTGCGCGGTGGCGGCGGCTTCGTCGTGCTCACCGGCGAGATCGGCGCCGGCAAGACCACCGTGTGCCGGTGCTTCCTCGAGCATATTCCCAAGCGCTGCAACGTCGCCTACATCTTCAACCCCAAGCTCACGGTCGAAGAGCTGCTGAAGACGATCTGCGCCGAGTTCCGCATTCCTGACCGGCACCAGGGGCCTGGCGTGGCGACGGTCAAGGACTACGTCGACGCGCTGAACGAGTACCTGCTGCGCACGCACGCCGTAGGCCAGAACAACGTGCTGATCATCGACGAGGCGCAGAACCTGTCGGCGGATGTGCTCGAGCAGCTGCGCCTGCTGACCAACCTCGAGACCAACGAGCGCAAGCTGCTGCAGATCATGCTGATCGGCCAGCCCGAGCTGCGGGCGATGCTGGCGCGCCCTGAACTGCGGCAGCTGGCGCAGCGCGTGATCGCCCGCTTTCACCTCGAGCCGCTGGAGGAAGACGAGACCGCCTTGTACGTCAATCATCGGCTGGCCGTGGGCGGGCTCGCGCGCGAGATTCCGTTCGACCGGCGGGCGCTGCGCCGCATCCATCGCCACTCCGGCGGCATACCTCGGAGAATCAACCTGCTCTGCGACCGCGCGTTGCTTGGCGCGTATGCCCAGGGCCGGTCGCACGTCGATCGCCGCACGGTCGACATGGCGGCGAAGGAGGTCTTTCCGCCTCTGGAGTCGGAATCGGGGAGGCGATTGAGATTCGGCGGGGCCCTGGTCGTCGGACTGGTGCTGGCAGCGGGTGTTGCAGCCGGGGCTGCTTATTTTCTGACGGCCGATCGCGTCCCCCCGAAGTCAGGCGGCGGCGAGCCCGTTGCGCAGGCAACGGTCCCGAATGCCCAGCCCGTGACGAAGGCCGCTGCGCCGGAATCGACGACCGCGGCCGGCGAGGCGCCGCCGACCAAGGGGCTGCCTTCATTCGATCTCGCCACCGGCTTCGACGCGCTGGTCGGCGCCGAGAAGGCATCGTGGCAGGAGTTGGCGCGGGTGTGGCAGATCTCGCTGGGCGAAGGCGATCCGTGCCAGGCCGCGCGCCGGCAGCAGCTGCGCTGCTACCGCACACCCACCGCCACGCTGACGCTGATCCGCCAGTTGGACCGGCCGGGGATCCTCACGCTGCGCGATGGCGCGCAGCGATCGGCCTATGTCGTTCTCGGCGGCCTGTCGAACGAGAATGCGGTGCTGCTGATCGGAGGCCAGCCGCACACGGTGCCGCTGGCAGCGCTTGCCGACTACTGGCGCGGCGAGTTCGCGACCCTCTGGCGCGGGCCGCCGGAGTCCGCGATTACGGTGGTCGACGGCCGCCTGGTCACTTCGCCACGCTGGCTCGCGCTGCAGCTGGCCACCGTGCGCGGCGACACGCGGCCGGTCGGCAATCGCGTCGACGAAGCCACGGTGAAGGGATGGCTTCATGCGTTCCAGTTGGCGCAGGGACTGCCGTCGGATGGGGTCGCCGGTCCGGTCACGCTGATGCACCTGAACCGCGCAGCCGGCGTCGACGAGCCGCATCTGAGTTCGGAGTAGCCGGCCGTGTCGCTGATCCTCGATGCCCTGCGCAAGGCCGACTCCGAACGCGAGCGCGAGACCGTTCCCGGCCTGCACGCGCAGCCGCTGCCGTCGCTGTCGGCAGAACTCGCGCCGCGGCCTCGAACACAAGCCTGGCGCTGGATTCCGCTGGGCATGGCGATCGGCGCGCTGGTGCCGGCCGCCTGGCTGCTCGCCACGCGCGATACGCCGCAATCAGCCGAGGAGCGGGCCGCAACCTCCCCAGCACAGGCCAAAGCGGCGCCAGCAGTGCCGCGGCCGGCCGCTGCGACCGCCGGAAGGTCGAGCACGGCAGCAGCATCGCTCCCATCGCCCGCGCCAACAGCGGCAACGCAGGCGACCCCGGAGGCACGCGTGGCCCAATCGGCGAAACCAAAGCCGGTGGCCGAGCCGGCGCCGTGGACCGATCCCGACAACCGCAAGGGCATTGGCGCCATCAAGGCCGCGCCGTCGGCCGGCGCGGCGATGGCGAGTTCGAAGCCGGAGAGTTCCTCCGCCGTGGCCTCCGCGCCGCCGCCGGCCGCAACGCCGGTCTACGCGCGCGAGCAGCTGCCGCCGGACATCCGCGCCGAACTGCCGAATCTCGTCGTCGGCGGCTCCATCTACTCGCCGAGCCCCGCCGCGCGCTCGGTGATCATCAACGGCCGCATCTACCGCGAGAACGACGCGCTCAATCCCGAGCTCGTGCTCGAGCAGATCCAGCTCAAGGCCGCCGTGCTTCGCTACAAGGGCTATCGGTTCGAAATCGGCTTCTAGGCGAGCATTCGCCGGTCACTGGTCCGACTGCACGAGCCCGATCTGGCGCTTCAGCCGCGCCGCTTCGGCGCTGTCGCCGATGCGCTCGACGCGCATCAGCCGCGCCTGCAGCCAGGCAAGCAGCGGCCGCCGCCAGCCCTGCGCCGAGGCCGTGTCGCTGGCGAGTTCGAGCGTCTCCGGCGAGGCGCGTCCCGACTGCAGGACGACGGCGGCAGCAATCAGCCGCGACAGCGGATCGTCGATCGCGCGCAGCGCCGCATTGGCGGCCTCGGCGCTGCCCGCCGTGGCCGCGGCGCGCTGGGCCGGCGGCAGCAACGCGACGTCCGGCGGCGCGCGGCCGGCGAGATAGTCCGCATAGGCGCGCTCGGCGGGCGCGGCCTCGGCGCGGAGCGTTTCGAAGCCGGCGCAGGGCTCGAACGCGAGGCTGGCCACGCGCGTGGCGCACAGCATCAGTTCGGCCCGGGCCAGCAGGTCGAGGCGGCCGCTGCGCGCGATCTCGCGGCGTGCGCGGGCGGCCTCGGCGGTCTCGGTGCGGGCGTTGCCCTCGAGCGCGGCGGCGATGGCGGCATCGAGCGACTGCCGCGCATTCGACTGCCAGTCCGGCGGCGGCGGCGCGCTCGCGCAGGCGGCGAGCATGGCGACGGCCGCCAGCATCGAGACAGCGCGCAGCGTGCCCGCGCCGCGCCGTCCACGCCGTCGCGCGGAGGACGCGCGCCCTTCGACAGGGCCGAGGACAGGCGCGAGGCGGGCCGGCGCGTTCATCGCAGCCTCAGCTCCGCATCGCGCGCGAAGGGCCACTTGCGGTTGATTTCGTCGACCAGCCGCTCGACCTTGCGCAGGCTCGCCTCGACTTCGGCCCGCAACGCGCCGAGGTCGGCGCTGGCCACCCTGGCGTTCGCCGCCACGGCCTGCGCATCGGCGAGCAGGGCGTCGGCCTTCTTCAACGTGCCGCGCGCATTGCCGAGCATGCCGTTCAGTTGCACGATCGCGGCGCGCGCCTCGGGCGCCAGGCCGTCGGCGCCGAAGACCTGCGCGTCGGCCTTCGCCACCACGCCGTCGACCCGCGCCGCCAGCGCATCGACCCGCGCCAGCAGGGCATTGGCGCGCTCGAGCGCGGCGACGAGCTTCTTCGCATCGTCGTCGTTGCCGAGCAGCACGCCGAGGGCGCCGTGCCGGCCCTTCAGTCGGCCGGTGGCTTCCTGCACATTGCCGAGGGTGGCGTTCAGCGCCGAGTCGGCGCTGGTGAGCGCCGTGACGTTGCGCACCAGTTCGCGGGTGGCGGCGACCAGCTGCGGGATCTCGGCGGTGGCGTCGCCGACCAGCACCTTGCGCACGGCGCCGTCGGGCAGCGGCGGGTCGGCCAGGATGCCGCTGTAGGCGCGGATGGCCACGTTGCCGACCAGCCCGCGTACGAGGGTGAATACGCTCGTTTCGCGCAGCCAGCGCGCGTCCTTCCGGGGCACATCGACGACGATCCGCGCCGCGCCGTCGTCGCCCAGCTCGATCCGCCGCACGCGGCCGATGGGAAAGCCCGAGAACGTGACGTCCATGCCGACCGTCACCCCTTCCGAATCGTCGGCCACCAGCACCAGCGTCTGCGTCGCCTCGAACACGCCGCGCGCGTACATCACGTACAGCACCGAGCCGGCCAGCAGCAGCACCAGCAGCGCCAGCAGCAGCGCCGCCTTGAACTCCAGGTGCGCCGGCGCGGGCGCGGCGGCAGGCGGGGGCGGTGGCGGGTTCACGTCGAGGTTCAGTAGTAATTGCCGACCAGCGACGCCGCCTCGATCAGCAGCATCACCAGGAACAGGCGGACCAGCGCCTGCAGCTCGGCGCCGGTCCGGCTGCGCCCGCGCGGCAGATCGTAAAGCGCAGAGGCCATCGGGATCAGCGACACCGCCAGCGACAGCAGGAAGGTCTTGATCGTGAAGATCAGCGCCACCGCCGGGCTGAACACCTGGCCCACCGCGCGCGTGTAGCGGGCCAGGCCGCCGGCGGTGAAGCCGTGCACCGAGAGGTAGGCCAGCACCAGGGTGACCGCGCTGGCCACCGCGGCCAGCATCAGCACGGCGAAGGCGGCGGCGATCACGCGCGGCAGCACCTCGGTGCGCAGCGGTTCGGCGCCGCCGCCGCGCAGCGCCTCCAGTTCGCCGCGCTGGCGCATCCGCGCCAGTTCGCGGCCGTCGGGCAGGCCGATGCGCAGCGCGGCGAAGATCGCCGCGGTCAGCGGGATCAGCTCCAGCACCAGCACGCGCACGACCATCTGCAGCGCGTACTGCGACAGGCCGTAGCTCGCCGCAGTGACCACCACGATGCGGATCAGCACCAGGCCGACCAGCGATGACAGCAACGTGAACCAGAGCAGGATCGGCATTGTGCCGAGGTAGATCTCGCGGGCGATCGCCGCGCGGTTCGCCCCCGTGTAGCTCGACGGCGACAGCGCCAGCACCAGCAGCACCGCGCCGAGGTGGACGATGCGCCACCAGCCGCCGAGCCAGCGCAGCAGGGCGTGGGTGATCTCCGACAATGCGCCGGGACCGGAAAGCGACGGGAGCATGGGCCAATGATAGGAGCGGGTGGCGACGCCGCATCGCCCGGCCGCCGCGGGCTGCGCCGGTCGGCGGGCTATCGCGCCTTCCTGTTCGTGGCGCGTCTGGCCGGGGCCTTGCCCTGCGCACGCGGCGGCAGCCCGGTGTGCTGCGTCAACACCCGGCCCCGGGTCACCGCCGAGGTCTTCGCGCCGCGCGGCGTGGCATTCTTGCGCCGCGCGCTGTGGTAGCTGCCGTCGGTGGCCGGCTGCCAGGCCGGCACCAGGTGCCGCTTGCCGTTGCCGATCAGGTCGTCGCGGCCCATCGCGCGCAGCGCTTCGCGCAGCAGCGGCCAGTTGTTCGGGTCGTGATAGCGCAGGAAGGCCTTGTGCAGGCGGCGGCGGCGCTCGCCGCGCGCGATGTCGATGCGCTCGCCGTCGCGCGTGATCTTTCTCAGCGGGTTGCGGCCCGAGTGGTACATCGCGGTGGCGGTGGCCATCGGCGACGGATAGAACGTCTGCACCTGGTCGGCGCGGAAGCCGTTCTTCTTCAGCCACAGCGCCAGGTTCATCATGTCCTCGTCGCTCGTGCCCGGGTGCGCGGCGATGAAGTACGGGATCAGGTACTGCTCCCTGCCCGCCGCCTGGCTGGCGGCGTCGAACAGCTGCTTGAAGCGGTCGTAGGCGCCGATGCCGGGCTTCATCATCTTCGCGAGCGGCCCGTCCTCGGTGTGCTCGGGCGCGATCTTCAGGTAGCCGCCGACGTGGTGCGCCGCCAGTTCGCGCACATACGCCGGCGATTCGAGCGCGAGGTCGTAGCGCACGCCCGAGCCGATCAGCACCTTCTTGATGCCGGGCAGCGCGCGCGCCCGGCGGTACAGACGGATCAGCGCCGAGTGATCGGTGTTCAGGTTCTGGCAGATGCCGGGGTAGACGCAGCTCGGCTTGCGGCACGCCGCCTCGATCTCGCGGCTCTTGCAGGCGATGCGGTACATGTTGGCGGTCGGCCCGCCGAGGTCGGAAACGACGCCGGTGAAGCCCTTGACGCGGTCGCGGACCGCCTCGATCTCGCGAATGATCGAGTCCTCCGAGCGGCTCTGGATGATGCGGCCCTCGTGCTCGGTGATCGAGCAGAAGGTGCAGCCGCCGAAGCAGCCGCGCATGATGTTGACCGAGAAGCGGATCATTTCCCACGCCGGGATCCTGGTCCGCCCGTCGTGGCCGCCGCGCTCGTCGGCGTAGCGCGGATGCGGCGCGCGCGCGTACGGCAGGTCGAACACCCAGTCCATCTCGGCCGTGGTGAGCGGGACCGGCGGCGGATTCAGCCACAGGTCGCGGTCGCCGTGCGCCTGCACGAGCGCGCGCGCGTTGCCCGGGTTGGTCTCCTGGTGCAGCACGCGGCTGGCGTGCGCGTACAGCACCGGGTCGCTCCTGACCTGTTCGTACGACGGCAGGCGGATCACCGTGCGCTCGCGTGGCGGCAGCCTGAGTTTCCCGCTGGCAGCGCGAACGCGCCTGACCGGTTGCTCCGTCGTCGCCCCGGCGCAGGCCGGGGCCTCGTTTTCAGCGCGCGAATCCGGGCCCCCGCCTGCGCCGGGGCGACGGTCCTGGTACGGGCTGATGTGCTCGTCGATGCGCCCGGGCGTGTCGATCTCGCTGGAATCGATCTCGAACCAGCCCTGGGTGGAGGGATCGTCGGTGCGCCGCATGAACGCGGTGCCGCGCACGTCGGTGATCGACGCCACCGGCTCGCGCGCGGCGAGGCGGTGCGCGATCTCGACGATCGCGCGCTCGGCGTTGCCGTACAGCAGCAGGTCGGCCTTGGCGTCGACCAGGATCGAGCGCCGCACCTTGTCCTGCCAGTAGTCGTAGTGCGCGATCCGCCGCAGGCTGGCTTCGATGCCGCCGAGCACGATCGGCACGTCGGCGAAGGCCTCGCGGCAGCGCTGCGCGTAGACGAGCGAACTGCGGTCCGGCCGCCTGCCGCCCGCACCGCCCGGCGTGTACGCATCGTCGCTGCGGATCTTCCGGTCCGCGGTGTAGCGGTTGATCATCGAGTCCATGTTCCCGGCGGTGACGCCGAAGAACAGGTTTGGCCGGCCGAGCACGGCGAACGGCTCGGCGCGGGTCCAGTCGGGCTGGGCAATGATGCCGACGCGGAAGCCCTGCGCCTCGAGCACGCGGCCGATCACCGCCATGCCGAAGCTCGGGTGATCGACGTAGGCGTCGCCGGTCACGAGCACCACGTCGCAGCGGTCCCAGCCGAGCGCCTCCATCTCCTCGCGCGACATCGGCAGGAACGGCGCATTGCCGAAGCGCCGGGCCCAGTAGGGCCGGTAGCTGGTGAGCGGTTTCGCCCCGGGCGGGGCGATCACGGGCGGGGTGGACATGCGGGCGGCGGCAGCGTGCTCGCCAGCTTACCGGCACGCGCCGGGTCGAGCGGAGGCGGGCCGACGCGGTGGCGCCGGCCCGGTCAGTGCGACGGCGCGGCTACCCCTGCACCTCGCGGTCCGGCGTGGCGCCGATCCTGTGGATCGACAGGTCGGCGCCGTGGTACTCCACCTCGGCCGACAGCCGCAGGCCGGTCACCGCCTTGATGCCGCCGTAGACGACGAAGCCGCCCAGCGCGGCCCAGCCGACGCCGTCGAACAACGGATAGACCGGCCCCACCAACACCGCAGTGGCCATCAGCCGCAGGCCGAAGCGCTCCCGCTCGGCGATGCCCGCGGAGACGATGGCCGGGATCGCCGCGGCGAAGGTCAGCAGGACGAAGAACTTGACCAGTTCGACCCCGTTCTTCGCGACCAGCGCCTCGGCGCCGATGGAGAAAGTGACTCCGCAGGCGATCGCGTGGCCGACGAAGAAGCAGGCGGTGGTGGACACCGCGAAGTCGACCAGGATCTTGACCAGCGCGTTGACCTGGTTCTTCCTGCGCACCGTCCGAGTTCGAGGAAGGCGAAGCCCGATGGCATCGCCAGCACCATGATCGCGCCGAGCAGGGCGAACAGCGCGTCGGTGCGAACTGCGCCAGGCGCGGCAACGGGGCGCCGCGGCGACGCAAGTTGCATGCCCCGGCGCCGGGCGGCTTTCGCGCACCGCAGCCGCGCAGACGCTCGGCCTCTCGCACCGGCGGTGGGGCGAAGATGCGCCGGTCCGGTGCCGATCGGCTTCGCGTGATCGCCCATCGGTGATCGGGCGTGTAGGGTCCTCCGCGCGACGGCGGTCGATGCCCGCGCCGTTCATGCGGCATCCCTGGCTCCGGGCAACCTGCGACGCGATCGACCGAAGGAGGGCGCGATGAAGAAGCTGCTGGCTGCGTTGACGATGTTCTTGGCCCTGTCCCCTCTTGCCAGGGCCGCGGACCTCCAGGCCGAGTTCATGGCGCAGGAGAAGATGCTGTGGGCGGCTTGGGCGAAGAGGGACGGCGAGCCGTTCAAGAAGGTGCTGGCGCAGGATGCGATGGAAGTGATCGCCGGCACCCGGCCGGCGGTGGGTCGCGACGCGATCGTCAAGGACATCACGTCCCACACCTGCGAGACCAAGAGCTTCGCCCTCCAGGATCCGAGGCTTCGGATGCTGTCGGCCGACGTGGCGCTGCTCACCTACACCGCGACGCAGGACACGATCTGCGGCAAAGACAAGCTGCCGCCGAAGGTTCTTGCGACGTCGATTCGCGTCAAGCAGCAGGGCAAGTGGATGCAGGTCCACTACCAGGAGACGCCGATCGAGTAGGGTCGCCGGATGGCGGGCCGCCGCGGTTGCGGCGGCCCCTGGCTCGAAGGGGCCTCGGCGCTACGCCGCCTTCACCGGCATCCTGATCACCTGCGCGTTGCCCTGGCCGCGGTAGCGGGCGAGCAGTTGTGCCTGCCTGGCGCGCGCCCTCTCCAGGTGCTGCGCCTTGACGTGGCCGTAGCCGCGGATGTCCTCGGGCACGCTCGCCAGCGCGATCGCCACGTCGTGATTGTCGGCGGCGAGCCGGGCGAGCAGTTCGTCGACCAGGCTCTCGTACTCGCCGATCAGCGCGCGCTCGGTGCGTCGTTCTTCGGTGCGGCCGAAGATGTCGAAGGCCGTGCCGCGCAGGCGGCGAAGCTTCGCCAGCACGCGGAACGCGGTCAGCATCCAGGGGCCGAAGCGCGTCTTCTTCGGCCTGCCGGTGGCCGGATCGATCTTCGCCAGCAGCGGCGGCGCCAGATGGAAGGCGAGCCTGTAGTCGCCTTCGAACTGCGCCGCGATCCGGTCGTGGAAGGCCGGATCGGCATGCAGCCGCGCCACTTCGTACTCGTCCTTGATCGCCAGCAGCTTGAAGTAGTAGCGGGCCACGGCCCCGGCGAGCTGGGTCGACTGCAGGCGGTCGGATTCCACCTTGCGCACGCGCTCGACCAGCTCGGCGTAGCGGCGTGCATAGGCGGCGTCCTGGTAGGTGGTCAGGAACTCGACGCGGCGGCCGACGATCTCCTCCAGCGTCGGTGCGCGCTTCAGTTCGATCACCCGCGCCGCGCTGCCGCCGGCAGCGCGCCTGACGGCTTCGAGATCGTGCGCCGCGGCGCGGCCCCACTCGAAGGCGCGCTGGTTGGCGTCGACCGCCACGCCGTTCAGCGCAATGGCGCGCGCCAGCGTTTCGTAGGCGAGCGGGAGCCAGCCTTTCTGCCAGGCGAAGCCGAGCACGAACGGGTTGGCGTAGATCGCGTCGCCGAGCAGCTGCGTCGCCAGGGTCGAGGCATCGACCGCCGCCACGTGGGCTTCGGCGCCCACCGCCTCGCGCACCTGCGCCAGAAGGCCGGCTGCGCCGGCGTTCCAGTCGGGGTTGCGCACGAAATCCGCGGTGGGCGACTCGGCCGAGTTCAGCACCGCTTTCGTGCGGCCGGCACGGACCTTCGACAGCGCCTCGCCGCTGGCCGACGTGATCAGGTCGCAGCCGAGCACGAGGTCGGCCTCGTTCATCGCGATGCGCGTGGCGTACAGGTCCTCGGGGCCGGGCGCGGTCCGCACGTGCGAGAACACCGCGCCGCCCTTCTGCGCCAGCCCGGCCATGTCGAGCACCGACACGCCGCGGCCTTCCAGGTGCGCCGCCATGCCGAGCAGCTGGCCGATGGTCACCACGCCGGTGCCGCCCACCCCGGTGATGACGATGCCGTAGCCGCGCCCGGCGGCAAGCGGCGGCACCTCGGGCATCGGCACCTGCGGCACGGCGGCGGTCGCGGCCTTGCCCTTCTTCATCCGCCCGCCCTCGACCGTGACGAAGCTGGGACAGAAGCCCTTCAGACAGGAAAAGTCCTTGTTGCAGCTCGACTGGTTGATGCGCCGCTTGCGGCCGAACTCGGTCTCCAGCGGCTCGACCGACAGGCAGTTGCTCTGCGCGCTGCAGTCGCCGCAGCCTTCGCACACCAGCTCGTTGATCACCGCCCGCCGCGGCGGGTCGGGAAACACCACCTTGTCCGGCTGGTTCTGCTTGCGCCGGCGCCGCTTCTCGCTGGCGCAGGTCTGGTCGTAGACGAGCACGGAGACGCCGGGGTACTCGCGCAGCTCGCGCTGGATGCGGTCGAGTTCGTCGCGGTGGTGCACGGTCACGCCCGGCGCCAGCCTCCAGGCGTCGCCGGTGGCGCCGCGCGCGTTGACCGCCGAGTGGTCGCGTTCTTCGGCACCGCCGTACTTCTCCGGCTCGTCGGTGACGATCACGATTTTTCGCACGCCCTCGGCATGAACCTGCTGCGTGATCGCCGGTGCGGTGAGCTGGCCGTCGGTCGGCTGGCCGCCGGTCATCGCCACCGCGTCGTTGAACAGGATCTTGTAGGTGATCGGCACGTTGGCAGCCACGGCGGCGCGGATCGCCAGCACGCCGGAGTGGAAGTAGGTGCCGTCGCCGAGGTTGGCGAAGATGTGCTTCTCGGTCGTGAACGGCGCCTGGCCGATCCACGGCACGCCTTCGCCGCCCATGTGCGTGAACTCGGAGGTGGCGCGGTCCATCCAGATCGCCATTACGTGGCAGCCGATGCCGGCCACGGCGCGCGAGCACTCGGGCACGCGCGTGCTGGTGTTGTGCGGGCAGCCGCTGCAGAACCAGGGCGCGCGCTCGCCGGTGTCCACCTTCAGCTCGGCCAGCTGGCGCTCG
>Ga0114939_10003317_pt1 | contig 11363 bp, 9 predicted proteins | sample AshMeaCrysSpring_FD_87196 | JGI IMG/M metagenome (GOLD analysis project Ga0114939, IMG submission 87196) | Groundwater microbial communities from Big Spring, Nevada to study Microbial Dark Matter (Phase II) - Ash Meadows Crystal Spring | ecosystem: Environmental > Aquatic > Deep subsurface >... | reverse complement strand
CCAAAGGATGAGATCGTTTTGTTTGATCTGAAAGAATATCTTTTCATGTGTATGATCCTTAAGGAAAAAGATTTCAGGGCAGCGCTGCATCATGTAGGATACCACACCCACCGAGATAAGTTAGTAGCTGTATTTTGTTCCGCCGACGCCATCATCCCCCTCTGGGCCTATATGCTTGTAAGCAGTTATCTCAGTGGTGTTGCCAAGAGAACTTTTTCTGGAACAGCCGAGGAAATGCGCAAACAACTGTTCATTGAGCGCATTGGGAATATCAACGGTGATGAGTACGCGGATAAGCGCGTAGTGATCAAGGGTTGCGGCGACCAGGAGATCGGCGATTATGCATACGTTGAGATCACGAATAAACTAGTGCCGGTTGTTAAGTCTTTGATGTATGGTGAGCCGTGTTCTACAGTGCCGGTGTATAAGCAACGCGTTAAAGAGGCTTAGAGGCATAAAGGTGTATGGGCATAAAGTTTTCTTTCCCACTACGCCACTATGCCACCATACCTCTTTCCCACGCCTCATTTAAAACCACCCTCTCTTACGAAACTGCCAAAGCATCCATATCGGGATTAAGAGCATCAGGCCCACAGCGAAGTAAAATCCCCACTGATGATGCGCATAGGGAATGATATCAAAGTTCATCCCGAAGATACCGCCGATCACTGTTGCCGGTGCGAGTAAACAGGTCACAATGGCCATAACCTTCATCACTTCATTCAATTTCAGGTTTACATTGTTGATATAGAGATCCTGCATGCTCATCAACACATCACGATAGTTCTCTGACAGATCAAAAGCCTGGGAGATGTGGTCATAGACGTCGTTAAAATATTTTGTAGTTCTGTCTTCCAGTAGGTCGCTCTCGCTTCTGATGATGCTGTTGAGCATATCACGCACGGGCCCGATATTTCTTTTGAGAACGATGTGTTCCTTTCTTAACTGGTTGATCTTGATTAGCGATCTGTTATTTGATTTCCTGATCAGCTCTTCTTCAAGGCCCTCGATCTGTTCTCCAAGTTTTTCCATGACCAGGAAATAATTATCAACGATATGGTCTATCATGGAATAACAGAGATAATCTGCTGGCCTGGCCCTGATCTGGCTTTTGGGCATGTTGAGTTTAAGGCGCAATGGAGTGAAAACATCCCTGCTGGCATCTTCCTGGAAAGAGATCACAAAATTGTGGCCCAGTACAATGCTTATCTGCTCTACTTCAACTGTTTTTTTGTTGTCATTATAATAGAGCATGTTCAACACACAAAGCATCCTACCCTCCACTTCCTCCATCTTTGGCCTCTGATTAACGCTGAGGATATCTTCAACCAGGAGTGGATGTATTTCGAAATGCTCGGCAACGGCTTCTACATCAGCCTTTCTAAGTCCGTCGATATTGATCCAGCTGAGTTTGTTGGAGAACTTGTAATCGAAGCAATCCTGCACCTTATCCGATTCAAACTGCTTGATTTCTTCTGTATCGTAATCATAAACAAAAACGCGGATCTCTTTGGCTTCTTCCCTTACGGGCAGCACGGTAGGGTTTACACTTAAGATCTCTTTGGTTCTTTGTGTACCGAAAAGCTGTTGCAGGCCCAGCATTTTCAAATAGCTCTTGCCGTTCATAACCCCTAATTTAAGATAGTTAGATAGAAAGATAGGGAGTTAGAGAGCATTCTTGTTGCAGAAAGTAGAAACTATCGGTAAGAACCAAGATCCTGGTAAAGGACAGATTGCTGGGGTCCGGAGGGAATGAATTTTACTTTGTTCATCGGGCCATTGGCAAATACCTGCATGGTCATGGCAACCTCGCCCTCGCCAACATAAAGCTCAGCAACACTTTCATCAAAATATAATCTGAATTTCAACGCCTGACCCGGTGTTCCAGGGAATCCTGCCGTATAAACAGCACTCTTCTTATAAGCCTCGTTATTGAATCCGCCCGCGCCGGAACGGTCAATGCTGATTTCTTGTTTAGAAGCATCATAACGTACAACGAACTCGCTTTCCCCTAGCTGCATTTCCTGGATTCCGGCCGCATCTGTTTTCCATTGCCATTCAAGCATAAAACTCTGGTCGTCCAGTGTTATATCCTGGTCCGTCATAAACTGCACACTCTTCTTTTTAAGTGTGGTCAACTCGTCAACGGGATTTTGCAGTAAGATCCATTCACCCCCCACCCGCTTTGCGGTAAGGCTCCTGGGTAGCGACATTCCACCCCTCCACTCGCCCGCCGGGATATCTCCGGCATAGTTCCAGTTATTGGTCCACGCTATGCTTACCGGAGCCCTGCCGGGAGGCAGATTATTATATACCACCCCAGCATAGTAATCGGGTCCATAATCGGGCCGATATACCTTTCCGGGAGTAGATTCGTTTATGAATTTTGTGCCGTCGAATTCGCCTACGAAATATTGCATCAATGGCGCTGGCGACATCATAAATACCCATTTGAACCTGCCCGGGCTTCCTGCAATAGGCACGCGGAACAGATCAGGGCACTCCCAAATGCCTGTTGTGTCGCCTGCAGGACCAAATTCACTGAGCAGGGTCCAGGCTTTTAGGCTTTTGCTGCTATAGAACTGTACTTTTTTTTCATGGGGCCACATCACCGCCATCACCCATTTTTTTGTAGGCTCATGCCAGAACACCTTGGGATCGCGGAAGTCTTTCTTTTCAAGATCCAGAACCGGATTAAAATTGAATTTTGTAAAAGTTCGGCCTGAGTCGAGGCTGTATGCTATGTGCTGGGATTGATTTGTATTTGGAATATCAGCAGTGTAAATGGCCACCATCGGCACCTGCCCGGCTTTTTGAACAAAGCCGGAGGTGTTAAACGGATCAACTATCGCAGATCCGGAAAAAATGGTTATGGGCGGAGCTTCGGGAATGGCAACGGGCAACTCCCTCCAGTGAATAAGGTCTTTGCTCACCGCATGTCCCCAACTCATGTGGCCCCACTTGTTGCCATACGGGTTATACTGATAAAACAAATGGTACTCACCTCCATAATAGACAAGTCCATTCGGATCATTGATCCAATTCTTCTCCGGGGTAAAATGAAATTGAGGCCGGTATTTTTCTTGAAAAGTTCCCTGTGCAAACAACAGCTGAGATAAGATCTGGAAGATCACTAAAACAAAGCCAATTCGCATCATCGATTTATACTTTTAAGCAAAATAAAATCTTATTGTTTGAATCCTGCTGCGTTTTTTCCTGTTGCACGGTTATATTCCGCCACTGCTACAAGACAATCATGCATATTGACATAGAGTTTATCCCTGGTTTCCGATAATTTAGTTTCCTCTTCCAGAAGATCCTGAGGAAGCGCGCGGCCTTCGCCCAGCCTGGAACGAACCACCTCGATCTTATCTTCTTGCACCTTTAAGCGTTGTTGCTGGAGGTCAACCTGCTTAAGCAGTGTTTCGATTTTCTTTCGCGCATTAAGTATCTCATAATAGGCCTGTTGCTCCAGCTTTCTTACATTTTCTTTCTGCTGCCCCCACTCTATCTGTGATTGCTCGATCTGCGATTTCTTTTCTCCGCTGTTGAACAGGTTATATCGAATGCTAATTCCAAGAAACGCATTGCCATACCACCCCGTGATCGGATTGAAATTGAAGGTGTAGTTGTTAGCGCCTGAAAATCCTTCAAAATTCACGGTTGGTAACCTTCCCGCTTTTGATTGCTCCATATCCAATGCGGCAACAGCAACATTTAACTTTTGTTTTTGCACATCGGGCCTCTGTTCTATCACGGTATTCGGTGCTTCAGTAGTTTCTTTGGATCTGAACTCTTTGGGTGCGTTTATGACTTTAGCTATGGGCATGATCAATTTGCTGATTGTCTAATTAGCTAATTAGTCGATTTGCGAATGAGACAATGTTCAACAACATTTAACTGAAAAAGTTATGCTACTAATACAGAAACGCCTTCCAGTCCCGCGCTAATCCCAAACTGGTGCTTAAATCGTTTAAGCAGGGACGGGTTGTAAAAATAAATTTCAGTACATTCAAATCAACATTCACCAACTTATCTGCTACAAATGCTTTCATTCCCGGTAAGAATTGCGCTTATCGCTGCGCTCGGTGGTTTTTTATTCGGATTTGAAACCGCTGTAATTTCTGGAGCCGAAAAAACGATTCAACAACTCTGGTCACTTACACCCTTCTGGCAGGGGTTCACGGTAGCCTCCAGCCTGATCGGTACAGTATTGGGATCACTGATCGCGGGCATCCCGGCCCAGCGTTTTGGGCGTAAGAAGGTGTTGATCGCTATTGCATTGATGTACCTGTTATCCGCGGCGGGTTGCGCATTGTCATCAGGATGGTTCCTGTTCGTAACCTTCAGGTTTATCGGCGGTGTTGCAGTGGGTGCCTCTTCTGTAGTAGGGCCGATGTATATATCCGAAATATCGCCTGCTCATCTCCGTGGTCGTTTAGCGGGTTCGTTCCAGCTGAATATCGTACTAGGCATTTTTGTCGCCTATATCACCAACTATGTCTTTGCCGGCTCAGGTGAAGATTCCTGGAGATGGATGCTGGGTGTTATGATGGTGCCGGCAGCGATCTTTGCGATACTGGTCAGGACCATACCGGAAAGTCCACGCTGGTTGATCCTGAATCATGAGACAGATAGGGCTATTCCCATTATGAACCGCATTGGCGAGCCAGATCCGCACAAGGCCATTGAAGACATACGGGCAAGCGTAACCGACATCAGGGAAAAACTTTTTCAGCCGCGCTACAGTAAGCCCATTGCATTTGCGGTGATCCTTGCGATGTTCAACCAGCTTTCCGGAATCAACGCGATCATTTACTATGCGCCGAGGATCTTTGAAATGGCTGGTTTTGATAAGGTCAATGCTTTCCTCCAACCCATTTACATAGGTGCAGCAAACCTGATATTTACTTTATTGGCTATGACCATGATCGATAAATTCGGGAGAAAGAAACTGTTGATCATAGGTTCTTTCGGCATGATCTTCTTCCTGGGGATGACGGCCTTTGCATTCAAGGATCCTGGCGTTGCCAATCCGAATGTGATCTGGTACCTCATCGGATTTATAGCCTTCTTCGGCTTTTCGCAGGGAGCAGTGATCTGGGTTTTCATTTCAGAGATCTTTCCCAATTCCGTTCGTTCGCAGGGCGGCTCATTGGGCTCATTCACACATTGGATCATGGCGGCCATCATTTCCTGGACCTTTCCTATTATCGTGGAAGGAAGTGAATCGGGAGGATATTATTCATTCATTTTCTATACGCTCATGATGGCGCTTCACCTTGTCTTTGTATGGAAATTCCTGCCGGAAACGAAGGGGAAAACGCTTGAAGAGATTCAGAAGAGTATGGCCATACAGTAGAGGCATAGAGGCGTAAAGTCGTAGAGGGATAGAAAAAACTTTAAGCCACTACGCCACTATGCCTTTACGCCTCTACGTGAGGTTGTTACTGCACGTAATCAACCAGCTTCCTGATCTCCTGCCTAATGAGTGACCTTGTGCCTGTGATCTTGTTGGTAATATATTCAGGACTTTTTCCGGGATGTATCTGGCTGTAATAGTCTGATAGATCCGAAGCACCTATATCAGACCAGCGATCGAAGAAGTCAAAAGTGGCAGCCTGGTATGCCCGTGCTGAACCATCAGGCTCGCGCAATGCTAACAAGGTCCAGCCTGCACGGCCACCGGTCCTGGTATGTTCTTCGTGGATGGGTTTTACAAGCGTTTTTTCCATCTCCATATAATCGTCCCACTTCCCGTCCGTAACATCCATGAAATTGGCGGCATGATATTTTGCGGGTGCAACATATGCTGCTCTGCTGATCTTGTCTTCAATTAGCCAGATCTCTTTTTTTGTCATCTCTTCAACATCGGGAGATTTTCCCATCAACGCAAGGTCTTCTTTCGACAACACTTTCCTGAAGATATCGTCATTACCCTCGCTGATGCCCTCTATGGCATTCCAGCCCACTACTCTATGATACATTACATAATTATATTCTGCTGTAGTGCCCGCGGGATACAACACTTCATACAATTCCCAGCCATCGATTTTACCCTGTTTCAATTTTTCCTGCTCCACCTTTTTCCAAACATCTTTCTGCAGCTTCAAAAAGCTGCCGCGCATTGTGGGTTTCACCTTGAGATACTCTATTACCAGGAACTGACGCTTATCGGCTTGCGCATTAAGATGATCAGGAAGCATGATCAAAGCAATAACCAAGATCAGTACAAATGCGAAAAAGCGGTTGCCATAGACATTTTTCATGACATAGTGTTTTGAGGTTAAAGGGAGGATCAGTACGGATAAGAAGGGAGAAGGACTTGTGATTATAATATACGAATAAAACAAACAAAATGCAACAGGGGATTGGCTGACCGGAAGCGGCTGAAATTATTTGACACATCAAGCGGCTCTACTCAGAGCAGTTTATTTGCCGCGATCAAGTCTTCCGGCGTGTCAATGCCGATGGCACTAAAGCTTGTTGCCACCATTTTTATTTTAACGCCGTTTTCCAGGTATCGCAACTGCTCAAGTTTTTCGATGTTCTCCAGGGCAGACACTGGCCATTGGACAAATTGCAGCAGCGCCTGTTTTCTATAACCATACACGCCGATATGACGAAAATATCTGAAACTGGCTTCTGTATTTCTTTTGTAGGGAATGGGAGACCTGGAGAAAAGGAGTGCATATCCATCCAGATCTGTCACCACTTTAACCACGTTGGGGTTATTGACCTGCTCTTCGTCTGTAATGGCATGCATTAATGAAGCAACCTGTACTTGCTCATCGTCAAATGCTTTCAGCAGATCTGAAAGGGGCTTTTTTTCCATGAACGGTTCATCGCCCTGTACGTTGATGATCACATCAACCCCGAGGTGTTCAACGGCTTCGGTAATGCGATCGCTGCCGCTTTCGTGTTCTTTCTTGCTCATCACCGCTTTTCCCCCGTGAGCAACGATCTCTTCATATATGATCTTGCTGTCAGTGGCTACCAGCACTTCATCAAATAAGCCTGTTGCAACAGTGTTTTCATAGGTATGCCTGATCACCGTTTTATCTCCCAGTATCTGCATCAGCTTTGCAGGAAAACGAGTTGCAGCGTAACGTGCAGGAATGACGGCGATCTTCTTCATGGGGTAAAAATATGAAGAAATAGGCATGGAGGCATAAAGGCGTAGAGGCATAGAAAAAATACTCTACGTCTCCACGCCTTTATGCCTCTTTTTGCGCATTATCATAGTTTTTGGAAAGGCTTTTTCATCAACTCCATAAAATCTTCGTCTTTCTCATTCGGATAATACCGGTCAAGACCGTACTTCAGGTCTTTTGGATCCAGGGTACCGAATGTTTGAAAAAGCCGGTCCCATATCGAGAATACCGCACCATAATTAGTGTCTGTATAGGGCTGTTTCCAGTGATGATGCACTTTGTGCATATTGGGCGAAACCAGTACATAGCTGATAGCCTTATCAAGGGCTTTGGGAAGTGAAATATTAGCATGCGTAAACGCAGTGAAGAATACCAGTAGAGTCTGAAATATCATTACGCCGTACATGGGCAGTCCGCCGATGAAAATACCCATCATAAAAAACAATCCACGGAATACGGACTCCAGCGGATGGTGCCTCAGGCCGGTGGTGACATCCACATTGTTATCGGCATGATGTATAATGTGCATGCGCCAGAACAATGGTACCTTATGTTCAACGATGTGCACAAACCATCCTCCAAAAAAATCAAGCACCAGGCATGAAAGTATGACGGTCCATAACACGTTCGCTTTGATCCAATGGACTATGCCAAAATTGTTGGCCTGTGTCCAGTCGGCGATCATAATGATGAATATGGCAAGTATGGTATGGATCACCAGGTGGATCACCGTAAATCCGAGATTGACCGCAGCATGCCGGGTCTTCGACTTTTTGTAGTGCATCGTAACTAATGGGATTGCCCCTTCAACGATCCACAAAAACAGCATGCCGCTCACCAGGAAAGCGAATCGAAGTACAGGGCGATTTTCAAGCCCGTCGAAGAAAGCAATGAATGAGTCCATGGGAACAATTTACGAATTGTCGGATAAACGAATTGGCGGATTCTTCGGTGTTTAACCTCAGCAATCCGCCAATTCGCGAATACGTAAATCCGCTAATTCTATTGATTAAGCATCAAAGGCATAACGAGCATCAGCACATCTTCATTCTCCCCCTGCTCTTGTGGCTTAATGATACCCGCTTTTGTAGGTGTGGAAAGTTCCATACGAACTTCATCGCTGTCGGTGGCCGAAAGCATCTCGATCAGGAAGCGGGCGTTGAAAGCGATCTGCATATCTTCCCCATCATACTGGCATTTCATCCGCTCATTACCTTCGAAGCTGAAGTCTACATCCTGCGCGGTGAGCTGAAGCTCGGAACCGGAGATATTGAGGGCAACCTGGTTGGTACTTTTATTTGAGAAAATGCTCACCCTGCGCAGCGCACTTTGAAAATCGCTGCGGTTTACGTTCATCTTGTAGGGGTTATCATTAGGGATCACCACTTTATAATCCGGGAACCGGGCATCTATGAGGCGGCAAACCATCTGCGTTGACCCATGATCAACAAATAAATGATTGCTATTATATGAGATCTTCAGTTCATCCTCGTTGTCTGGCAGGGCGCTCTTTAAAAGATTCAAGGGCTTGCGGGGTACAATGAAATTATCGGCCTTCGGGCAGCTTACATCGGTCCTCTTGTATTTGACCAGGCGGTGGGCATCTGTGGCTACGGCAGTCAGACCTTTTTTGTCCAGCTCAAAGAAAACACCCGTCATAGCTGGTCGCAGGTCATCATTGCTTACCGCGAACAGGGTTTTGTTGATCGCCGTAAGCAAAGCAGAGGAAGTCATAGAGAAACTGGTGGTGGTATCTGCAGAGGGCTCCTTCGGGAAATTATCGGGGTTTTCGCCCATCACCTTATATTTTCCATTGTCGCTCGTGATCTCGATACCGAAATTCTTATCGATGTTGAACGTAAGCGGCTGCTCAGGCAGGTTCTTCAGGGAATCCATCAGGATCTTGGCCGGGATACAAACCTTTCCGCTGTCTTTAGCCTCGATATCCATGTGGATCTTCATGACCGTTTCAAGGTCGGTAGCTACAACCGTGAGTCTGTTCTTTTCAATTTCAAAAAGAAAATCTTCCAGAATGGGCAGTACGGTATTTGCGTTGATGACACCATTGATCTGTTGCAGTTGTTTGAGCAATGCCGACGCGGATACGATGAACTTCATGAAGTTTTGGTTTGTGAGCAAATATAAGGGGGCAGGAATTATTAAAATCCGTGATTTTTAAACATTTTGCCCGTTAATCTGACTTAACTTGTATGTGAAATTAATATCCTTCAAACTAATGTTTGACAAGCTCTTTGGATGGTTCAGGAGAAAGGCGGAGCCCCGCCCTGACATTATGTTTGGGAGGTATTCCGACAATAACAAGACGGTTACCCAGGTAAACCGCTGGACCGACTCTGAAAGCCTGTTCAAAGAGAAAAAATATCAACAAAGCGTTGAAGCTTTCTTCGATTACCTGCGGGATAACAGCAAACGGAATGTGGAGACAGAGCGAAAAGGCGAACTTTTAAATTTTACCATTTACCAGGGTTCTAAGTTGGTGCGGGGCCATTGCGATGCGAGGAGGGTCACTGCAGATGTTTCTCTTGCCAGGATGCCGGAGCCGAGTATTCCGGTCATGCGACGCCTGCTTGAGCAGAATTATCTTCTTCATTATACCCGATATACTTTGCACGACGACCGGATTTGTATGCGGTTCGACAGTGAAATAGAAACCGCCAATCCTAACAAGCTTTATTACGGCCTGAAAGAACTGGCTACAAAAGCAGATAAGCAGGATGATCTGCTGGTTCAGGATTTTGCCACATTGGAGCAGATCGATACCGACCATATTGAACAACTGCCCGGTCATGAGAAAAAAGTGAAGCTGGAATATTTCAGGAGTTTTATCAGGCAAAGCGTTGAATATATTGACACGCTGGATAAGGAAAAGCTGGCTGGAGGTATATCCTACATGCTGCTGGCCCTTGGATATCGTTTGGATTTTCTGTTAGCCCCCGAGGGGAAGTTGTTGCACGAGATGGAGAAGATCATTAGCATTTATTTTGGCAAAGAAGAGCGCTCGGCCCAGGAGAAAAATCACCTGATGACGGAAGCTTATCGCAAAATGCTGGATAAGAAAGATGAGGAAATTCTTCCTTACCTGTTCCGTTCTACCTCCACTTTTTCCATAGTTTCCCCGCAGCCGCATAAAGTAATTTCTGACGCTATCCAAACTGCCATGCAGAACATGCAGTGGTATAAAGACAATAAATATCCGGAGATCGCGAGACAGATCATGGAGTATGGGATCTCATACTGCCAGTATTCTTATAGCCTGCCGCGGCCGCTCAGCCAGCTTTTCATGATCTTCATGGAGATCAATTACCCGGGATTTTTTCTTGCCATAGGATTTAAGGGTCAGTTATACGATCCTGCCTCTAACCAATTTGAAAAAGAAGAAATAGAAGACGGCATTGAGTTTATCATCAGTTCGTGGAAAGATAAATACCCTTTTTTGGTGTGGAAAGAATCAAACATGCGGTACGATAATATTCTTAGTTTCAACCAGAGTTTTCTCAGCGAGGTACAGGCACTGAATTTTGAAGGAATAAAATAGTTTAATGGAACCCGGTACAACACAATCTATCTTAGAAACGTACCAGTATGTGGTGATCCAGATCGCCACACAAGCGGGTACGGGTACTGGTTTTTATGTGAAGGAGTATGACCTGATCGTAACCAACCAACACGTGGTGAAAGATGCACCCGAGGTCACGATCATGGGCAAGCACTTTTCCAAAGCCATTACAAGGGTTTGGTATACAGACAGCAAACATGATCTGGCATTTCTTCAACCGCCAACAGACGTTGATTTTCCAGAGGCCAAACTCGGTAATTATAATGAGATTAAGGATGGCGACCGGGTGATCGCCATTGGCCATCCTTTTGGTTTGAATTATTCCGCAACACAGGGCGTGGTGAGTAAGATGAACCGGATCCGGGATGGGCTTAAGTTTATCCAGATCGATGCGGCGATCAATCCGGGAAATAGCGGCGGGCCCCTGGTGAACCAGCGTGGGGATATCATAGGTGTTAATTCCTTCATTATCCGCGGCGGTGACAACCTTGGCTTCGCCCTGCCGGTGAATTACCTGAATATTGCACTGACTTTGTACTTACCGCATAGGGGGAAAGCATCGGCACGGTGTCCCTCTTGTGATTTCCTGGTGTTGAGTTCAAACATCGACTCAAACCGTTATTGCCCCAGTT
>Ga0114939_10003316_pt1 | contig 11364 bp, 6 predicted proteins | sample AshMeaCrysSpring_FD_87196 | JGI IMG/M metagenome (GOLD analysis project Ga0114939, IMG submission 87196) | Groundwater microbial communities from Big Spring, Nevada to study Microbial Dark Matter (Phase II) - Ash Meadows Crystal Spring | ecosystem: Environmental > Aquatic > Deep subsurface >... | reverse complement strand
GCGAACGACGCGCCGGCGCGACCGGCGGCGCGGGAGGCAGGTCGCGCGCGCTTGCAGCCGCGCCGCCCCGTGTTGGTGCGCGCCGCCGGCCGGGCGCCGCCCGGACCGCGAGTTGTGAAAGAATCCGCAGGTCCACCACTCCAACGCGGCAGCGCCGCGACCGGAACCCGCATGTCCGAAGGAACCCGCTACACCGTCGACGTCACGCCCCACCTGCCCGAGCCGCTGTCGCGCCTCGCCGAGCTTGCCGATGACCTCTTCTACTCGTGGGATCGTCCCACGCGCAACCTCTTCGCGCGCCTCGACCCGGCGCTGTGGCACGCGGTGTACCAGAGCCCGAAGGCGCTGCTGCAGCAGGTCGACCAGCGGCGGCTGGACAGCGCGGCCGAGGACGCGGTCTACCTCACCAACCTCAACCGCGTGCTGTCGGCGTACGACACGTACATCAAGACCGGCGTGCGCCGGGGCGAGGTCGACGAGTTCGGCCCGGACGACCTGATCGCGTACTTCTGCGCGGAGTTCGGCTTCCACGAGAGCCTGCCGATCTATTCCGGGGGCCTCGGCATCCTCGCCGGCGACCACTGCAAGGCCGCGAGCGACCGCGGGTTGCCGTTCGTCGCCATCGGCCTCCTGTACCGCCAGGGCTACTTCACGCAGACCATCGACGGCGACGGCAACCAGCAGGCGACCTACTTCGACGCCGACTTCGACGCGCTGCCGATCCAGCCCGTGCGCGACGCGTCAGGCGGCGAGCTCTTCGTGGAGGTCGACATGCCGGGCCGCGCCGTGCGCGTCAAGGTGTGGCGGGCGAAGGTCGGGCACGTGCGGCTCTACCTCCTCGACACCGACGTCCCCGGCAACAGCGACGCCGACCGGGGCATCGCACACCGGCTCTACGGCGGCGACCGCAAGACGCGCCTCGAGCAGGAGATCGTGCTCGGCGTCGGTGGCGTGCGAGCGCTCGTCGCAATGCAGCTCGCGCCGACGGTCTGGCACATCAACGAGGGACACGCCGCGTTCATGATCCTCGAGCGGGCGCGGGCGATGATCGCGAGGGATGGCGTCGACTTCGCCGCCGCGATCGAGGCGGTCGCCGCCAGCACGGTGTTCACCACGCACACCGCGGTGCCGGCGGGGCACGACCACTTCGCCGACGACATGATCGGCAGCTACTTCGCCGACTACTGCCGCGCCGCGGGGATCACGGCCCAGCAGCTCCTCGCGCTCGGACGCACCCCGCACAGCCACGACTTCAACATGACGGCGCTCGCCGTGCGGGGCAGCCGCTTCCAGAACGGCGTGTCGCGCATCCACGGAGGCGTGTCGTCGGAGATGCTGCGCGACCTCTGGCCGCAGGTGCCGCCGGAGGAGAACCCGATCGACCACGTGACCAACGGCGTCCACGCGCTCACCTTCATCGCCCCCGAGTGGCACGACATCTTCGAGCGCTTCCTCGGCGTCGACTGGTCGCAGCGGCTCACCGACCGCGACTACTGGGACCGCGTGCACCGCATCCCGGACACGATGTTCTGGAGCGTGCGCGAGTACCTGAAGGCCTCGATGCTGAACCTCGTGCGCCGCCGCGTGCGCGACCAGCTGGTGCGCAACCGCGGCAGCGAGGCGCACCTCGACCGGCTGTTCCGCTACGCCGACCCGGGCAACCCGAATGTGCTGACCATCGGCTTCGGCCGGCGCTTCGCCACCTACAAGCGCTCGACGCTGCTGTTCCACAACCTCGACGCGCTGCGGCAGATCGTCGGCAACCCCGAGCGGCCGGTGCTGTTCATCTACTGCGGCAAGGCCCACCCGGCCGACCAGCCGGGGCAGGACCTGATCCGCCGCATCATGCAGGTGGCGAAGATGCCCGAGTTCGTCGGGCACGTCCTGCTGGTCGAGGGCTACGACCTGCGCCTCGCGCGGCGTCTGGTCGCCGGCGTCGACGTCTGGCTCAACAACCCCATCTACCCGCTCGAGGCGTCGGGCACGTCCGGCATGAAGGCGTCGATGAACGGCGCGATCAACCTGTCGATCCTCGACGGCTGGTGGGACGAGGGCTACGACGGCGGCAACGGCTGGGCGATCAAGCCCGCGTCCGACCACGTCGACCAGGAGAAGCGCAACGCCGACGAGGCGCGGACGCTCTACGAGCTCCTGCAGGACCACGTGGTGCCGCTGTACTACGCGCGCGACGGGCTCGCCTACTCGCCCGGATGGGTGGCGATGGCGAAGCGGGCGATGGCGTCGATCCTGCCGCAGTTCAGCGCGCGCCGGATGCTCGACGAGTACGTGGCGAAGTTCTACGTGCCCGCGGCGAGCGGCGGGCGCCGGCTCGCCGCCGACGGCGGCGCGCCCGCGCGCGACCTTGCGGCCTGGAAGGCGCGGGTGCACGGCGCCTGGCAGGGCGTCACGCTTCGCCGCGTCGACGCGCCGACCGCGCGCATCGCCTTCGGCGACAAGGTCGGGGTCGCGGTCGACGTGACGCTCAACGGCCTTTCGACCGACGACGTCGCCGTGGAGCTCCTGCTGCGCCAGACCCACGAGGTCCACCAGCCCTGGCAGCGCCACCGGCTCGCGGCGTCGGGCGCGTCGGGCGGGATCGCCCGCTACGAGCTCGAGCTCGCGCCGGACATCTGCGGCAAGCTCGACTACCGGATCCGCGCCTTCCCGCACCACCCGCTGCTCACGCAGCGCTTCGAGCCGGGCCTCATGCGCTGGCTATGACGACGGCGGCGCAGGCGCCGTCGCGAGGGTCTCGTAGAGGGCGCCGTATCGCGCGGCCGCAGCGGCCCAGCTGAAGTCGCGCGCCATCGCGGACTTCTGCAGCTTGCGCCACAGCCTCGGCCGGTGCCACAGCGCGATCGAGCGCGCGACCGCCGCCCACAGCGCGTCCGGCGACGGCTCGCCGAACACGAATCCGCTCGCCGCGCCCTCCGCCAGCGAGTCGGGCGTGCAGTTGACGACCGAGTCGGCGAGGCCGCCGGTCGCGTGCACGATCGGCGGCGTGCCGTAGCGCTGGCTATACATCTGGTTCATGCCGCACGGCTCGAAACGCGACGGCATCAGGAACATGTCCGCGCCGGCTTCGATGCGGTGCGCGAGGCCCTCGTCGAAGCCGATCCGGGCGCCGAAACGGCCCGGGTAGCGCCGCGGGAGGTCCGCGACCGCCTGCTCGATCGCCCGCTCCCCGGCGCCCAGCACGACGAGCTGGGCCGGAATCGCCGCGAGTTCGTCGGCGATCGCGAGCACGAGGTCGATTCCCTTCTGGTGCGTGAGCCGCGAGACGATCGCGAACAGCGGCACGTCGTCGCGCACCTCGACGCCGAATTCCTGCTGCAGCGCAGCCTTGTTCGCGCCCTTGCGCCACAACGTCGTCGCGCGATAGCGCGCGGCGAGGTGGACGTCGCTTGCCGGGTCCCAGGCGTCGGCGTCGATGCCATTGAGGATTCCGGTCAGGTCCGCCGCGCGCTCCGCGAGCAGCCCCTCGAGTCCCATGCCGAGCGGTGCCTGCTGGATCTCCCGCGCATAGGTCGGGCTGACCGTCGTGATCGCATCGGCGTAGAAGAGCCCCGCCTTGAGGAACGACAGCTGCCCGTAGAACTCGACGCCGCGGATCGCGAAGGCCGCGGGCGGGATGCCGAGCGGGGCCACGAAGGAGGCGTCGAACGTCCCCTGGAAAGCGAGGTTGTGGATCGTGAGCACGCTTGCCACGCGCGCGCCGCCCCAGAGGGCAAGGTACGCAGGCGCGAGCGCGGCCTGCCAGTCGTGGGCGTGCAGCACCTGCGGCGCCCAGCGCAGTGGCGAGCCGGGGCTCGCCAGCGCCGCGGCGACGTGCGAGAGCAATCCGAAGCGGCGGGCATTGTCCGGATAGTCGCGCCCGTCCGGGCCCTGGTAGGGCCCACCCGGGCGGTCGTAGAGCTCGTCGTTGACCACCGCGAGCAGCGGCACGCCCGAGGGTGTCGTGCCGGCGACCAGGCGCGCGCCGGGGAGCGCGGCAAACGGGCCGATCGTGCCGACCTCGCGGGTCGCGCCCGCGCCGGCGAGCATCGCGGGGTAGCCCGGCACGAGGAGCCGGACGTCGTGGCCGAGCGCGCGCAGCGCCGGCGGCAGCGAGCCCACGACGTCGGCGAGCCCGCCCGTCTTGACGAACGGGCCGCACTCGGAAGCGGTAAACAGCACGCGGACGGGCATCGCGGAACCGGGAAAGGGGGTCGCTCAATCCGGTATTCTGCCAACGTCGCCGGCGGGGGCCTCGCGCCGCGGCTTCGTCGATCCCTTGCGACAGCGCGCATCGAGCCGGAGTGGACCCAACGCAACCCCTTGCCGATGCCGTCGACGTCGTCCTCGCCGGCGACATCGGCGGAACCAACGCGCGCTTCCGGCTCGCGCGCGTCGACGCGCCGGGGAAGCCGGTGCAGGAGCGCGTGCTCCGGGTGGCGGACCACGCGACGTTCGAGGACGCGCTCGCCGAGTTCCTGGGCTCCGCCGGCGTCCACGGGCTTCCCGCCGCCGCATTCGCGGTCGCGGGGCCGGTGCGGGGATCGGCCGCGAAGCTCACCAACGCGCCGTGGACGATCGATGCCGAGGCGGTCCGCCGCCGCTTCGGCATCGCGCACGTGCGCCTCGCCAACGACTTCGAGGCGGCCGCGGCCGGGATCCCGCACCTGCCGGGGGCGAGCTTCGCGCCGCTCCAGGCGGGCGAGCGCCGCGACGACGCGCCGCGCCTGGTGATCGGCGCCGGCACGGGTCTCGGCGTCGCCTTTGCCGTCGCGCAGGCGGACGGCTGGCGGATCCTCGGGGGCGAGGGCGGGCACGTGCCCTTCGCCCCGCAGGACGACGAGCAGCGGGCCCTGCACGCGTTCCTCGCGCCGCAGGTCGGCGGTCGCGTCATCGCCGAGCACGTGCTCTCCGGCCCGGGGCTCGTGCGCCTCTACGCGTTCGCGCGCGCCCGCCGCGGCGAAGCGGGCGCGGACGATCCGGGCGCTGGCGCCGCGACGGTGACCGCGCGCGCGGAAGCCGGCGATCCGGCCGCCCGACGGGCGGTGGCGCTGTTCTGCACCCTCCTGGGGGCCGTGGCCGGCGACCACGCCCTGACGCTGATGACGCGGGGCGGGGTGTTCGTCGCCGGCGGCATCGCGCCGAAGATCGCGCGCGCCCTCGCCGTGGGGGGCTTCCTCGCGGCTTTTCGCGCCAAGGGGGTCCACGGCGCGCTGATGGCGTCGATCCCGGTCGACTTGGTCCTCGACGAGCGGCTCGGGCTCACCGGAGCCGCCGCGCTGGCCGCCGAGCGCAGGCGTTGATCCGACGCGCCCCCGGCGAGGCGGCCCCGTTGACACCGCTCAAACGCGCGGCCGCGCCGGCAGGCTAACGTGGGGACGACAATCCCGCCGCAGGCGCGCGACACCGCGAGGCCGGCGCGGCAGCGGAAGGCGGCATGCGACGCAGACGCTCAGCCAGACCCGAGCACCAGCGCTGCGAGAGGCGGCAGCAGAAGCGCGAGGCTCGCCGGGCGCGTCGGGTGGCCTGGCGTCGCCGCGATCAGCCCGTGGTTGCCGAGGTCGCCGCCGCCGTAGTGGCGGGAGTCGGTGTTGACGAGCTCCCGGTAGGCGCCGGCGCGCGGCACGCCGAGCCGGTAGTCGTTCCGCGGCACCGGGGTGAAGTTGAGCGCCACGACGACGAAACTGCCGTCGCGGGCGTGGCGCGCGAACGCGATCACCGAGCGGTCGGCGTCGTCGACGTCCAGCCACTCGAAGCCTGCCTGCTCGAAGTCCTGCTCGTGGAGGGCTGGCACGTCGCGGTAGAGCCGTGCGAGATCGCCGAAGAGACGGTGGACGCCGGCGTGCTCGGGCAGGCCGAGCTGCGGCCAGGCGAGCTCGCCGCGCTCGCTCCACTCCGGACCCTGCGCGAACTCGTTGCCCATGAAGGAGAGCTTCTTGCCGGGATAGGTCATCTGCCAAGCGGCGAGGAGCCGTGCGTTGGCGAACTGCTGCCACGGGTCGCCGGGCATCTTGCCGACGATGGAGCGCTTGCCGTGCACGACCTCGTCGTGCGAGAGGGGCAGCACGAAGTTCTCGCTGTACGCGTAGAGCTGCCCGAAGGAGAGCAGCCGGTGGTGGTAGCGCCGGTGCACCGGGTCGCGCCGCATGTACTCGAGCGTGTCGTGCATCCAGCCCATGTTCCACTTCATCGTGAAGCCGAGCCCGCCGCCGTCGACCGGACGCGAGACCATCGGCCAGGCGGTCGATTCCTCGGCGATCGTCACGGCGCCCGGAAAGCGGCCGTGCACGAACGTGTTCATGTCGCGCAGGAAGTCGATCGCCTCGAGGTTCTCGCGGCCGCCGTAACGGTTGGGGATCCACTCCCCCGCCGCGCGCGAGTAGTCGAGGTAGAGCATCGAGGCCACCGCGTCGACGCGCAGCCCGTCGAGATGGAACTCGGACAGCCAGTAGCACGCCGAGGACAGCAGGAACGAGCGGACCTCCGGGCGGCCGTAGTTGAAGACGTGCGTGCCCCAGTCCGGATGGCGCCCGATGCGAGGGTCGTCGTGCTCGTAGAGCGCGGTGCCGTCGAAGTGGGCCAGCGCGAAGGCGTCGCCCGGGAAGTGCCCCGGGACCCAGTCGAGGATCACGCCCAGGCCCGCCTGGTGGCAGCGGTCGACGAACGCGCGGAACTCGTCGGGCGTGCCGTGGCGCGACGTCGGCGCGAAGTAGCCCGTGGTCTGGTAGCCCCAGGACTCGTCGAGCGGATGCTCGGTGATCGGCATCAGCTCGACGTGGGTGAAGCCCATGCCGGCGGCGTACGGGACCAGCCGGTCGGCGAGCTCGCGCCAGCCGTAGAAGCGGCCGTCGGGATGGCGCATCCACGAGCCCGCGTGGACCTCGTAGACGTTGATCGGCGCGCGCTTGAAGTCCCACGCGGCGCGACGCGCGAGCCAGTCGGCGTCCCCCCAGCGGTAGTCGCTCTCGTCGACGACCCGGGCCGCGGTCGACGGCCTCAGCTCGAAGGCGCGGCCGTAGGGGTCGCTCTTTGCGAACACCAGCCCGCTGTCGCGGTGGCGCAGCTCGAACTTGTAGAGCGCGCCCGCGGCGAGCCCCGGAACGAACAGCTCCCACACGCCGCTTCCGCCGCGCACGTCGAGCGGGTGCGCGCGCCCGTCCCATCCATTGAAGTCGCCGACGACCGAGACCCGCTCCGCGTTCGGGGCCCACACGGCGAAGCGCACGCCCGCGACGCCTCCGAGGGTCATCGGCACCGCGCCCAGCATGCGCCACGCCTCGAAGAGCCGGCCCTCGTTGAACAGGTGCAGGTCGAAGTCGCCGATCGTCGGTGCGAATCCGTAGGGATCGACGAACTCGATCCGCCGGCCGTCGGCCTCGGCCACCAGTCGGTACGGCGTCGGCGGCGCGGCGTCGAGGCGGGCCGAAAACAGGTCGGTCTCGCCGTCGCGCGCGAGCGGCAGGTAGCCGTCGTCCATCCGCAGCCAGAGGCGGGACGTCGCCGGCCGGAAGGCGCGGTAGACGAAGCCGGCACCGTCGCGGTGCAGTCCCACGTAGGCGCGCGGATCGTGCAGGCGCGCATCGAGAAGCCGCTCGCGCGGACCGCTTCCGGTCGGCGCGGCAATCTTGGAGTTCACCATCGCATTATAGTGAGCGCGTACGGCCCGGGGTCGCCCGAGCGTCGCGCGGAAACCCGGAGATGGTCATGATCGACTGCAGGCACGGGGAGAACTGCCCCTACAAGGGCGAGGACGACGGACCGGCGGGATCGCGGCTCGCGCGCAACACGGTCGCGATTGTGCTGGCGGGAGGCCGGGGCTCGCGGCTCGGGCCGCTCACCGGCTGGCGTGCAAAGCCCGCGGTGCCCTTCGCCGGGAAGTTCCGGATCATCGACTTCACGCTGTCGAATTGCGTGAATTCCGGCATTCGCCGCATCGGCATCGCCACCCAGTACAAGGCGCAGAGCCTGATCCGGCACATCCAGCGCGGCTGGTCGTTCCTCGACGGCCGCTTCAACGAGTTCGTCGAACTGCTTCCCGCGCAGCAGCGCGTCACCGTCGACTGGTACCGGGGCACCGCCGATGCCGTTTTCCAGAACCTCGACCTGCTGCGCGGCCACAGCCCCGAGTACATCCTCGTCCTCGCCGGGGACCACGTCTACAAGATGGACTACGCCCGCATGCTGGTCGAGCACGCGGCGCGCAAGGCCGACATGACCATCGCATGCATCCAGGTGCCGGTCCGGGACGCGACCGGGCTCGGCGTCATGCAGATCGACGACAACTCGCGCATCGTGGGCTTCCAGGAGAAGCCCGCGGAGCCGCGGCCGATGCCCGGGCGCACGGACGTCGCGCTGGCGAGCATGGGCATCTACGTGTTCAACGCGCCCTTCCTCTACGAGCAGCTGATCCGCGACGCGGACCTTCCCGCGTCCTCGCACGACTTCGGCAAGGACATCATCCCGCACCTGATCGAGCGCGGCTACCGGGTGATGGCGCACGACTTCAAGGACAGCTGCGTGAACATGATCGGCGAGGTGCCGTACTGGCGGGACGTCGGCACGATCGACGCGTTCTGGGAGGCGAACCTCGACCTCACCCACGTGACGCCCGATCTCAACCTGTACGATGCCAAGTGGCCGATCTGGACCTACCAGGAGCAGCTGCCGCCCGCCAAGTTCGTGTTCGACGACGAGACCCGGCGCGGCAAGGCGATCGACTCGATGGTCTCCGGCGGCTGCATCATCAGCGGCGCGACCGTGCGCCGGTCGCTGCTGTTCTCGCAGGTCCACGTGCACAGCTACACCGCGATCGAGGACTCCGTGCTGCTCGGCAGCAACGACATCGGGCGCAACTGCGTGGTCCGCCGGGCGGTGATCGACAAGGACGTGGTGCTGCCGCCGGGCACCCGGATCGGCGTCGACCCGGCGGAGGACCGCCGCCGCTTCCTCGTCACCGAGCGCGGCGTGACCCTGGTGACGCCCGACATGCTGGACCAGGAAATCCACCACGTGCGATGAGCGCCGAACCGACCCGTCCGCGCGCGCCGCGGAGGCGGGACGCGCGCGCGCCCAGATGAAACCTTCCCGCCCCCTCGACCTCCTGCTGGTGTGGCACATGCACCAGCCCGACTACCGCGACCCGGCGAGCGGCGAGTACCGCGCGCCCTGGGTCTACCTGCACGCGGTCAAGGACTACGCGGACATGGCGGCGCACCTCGAGGCGCAGCCGGCGATGCGAGCGGTGGTGAACTTCGTGCCGGTGCTCCTCGAACAGATCGAGGACTACGCGGCGCAGTTCGCCGCCGGACGCCTGCGCGACCCGCTGCTGCGCCTCCTCGCCAAGCCGGCCGCCGAGCCGTTCACCGAAAACGAGCGCGCGCTCGTCTTCGGGCAGTGCTTCCACGCCAACCACGCGCAGCTGATCGCGCCGTACCCGCCCTACCGCCGCCTGCACGACCTCGCGCTCGCCGCCGGCGACGACGCCCGCGACGCGCAGCGCTACCTGTCCGACCGCTACCTCGCCGACCTCGTCGTGTGGTACCACCTCGCGTGGACCGGCGAGACCGTGCGCCGCGCACATCCGCTGCTGCCTGAGTTGATGGCCGCCGGCGCGGGCTTCACGGACGCCCAGCGGGCCGCGCTGCTCGCGACGATCGGCGAGGTGATCGCCTCGATCGTGCCGCGCTACCGGCGGCTCGAGGAGACCGGCGTGATCGAGCTCACGACCTCGCCGGCCACCCATCCGATCGGTCCGCTGCTCCTCGACTTCCAGTGCGCGCGCGAGGCGCGGCCCGAACTCGTGCTGCCCTCCGCGCCGGGCTACCCCGGCGGGCGCGAGCGGCTCGACCGCCAGGTCCACGAGGCGCTCGACCGTCACGGGGCGAGGTTCGGAAGGCCCGCCTCCGGGTTGTGGCCGCCCGAGGGCGCGGTGAGCGACGCCTTCGTGCGGGCGCTCGACGGCCGCCCGTTGCGCTGGATCGCGTCGGGAAGCCAGGTGCTCGGAAACAGCCTGCGCCGCGCCGGGATCGAGCCCGGGCCGATGGCGATGGCCCGTCCCTACCGGTTTCCTGCGCTCGCGCGCGACGTCGTCTGCGTCTTCCGCGACGACCTCCTCTCCGACCTCATCGGCTTCGAGTACCGCAAGTGGCACAGCGGCGACGCCGCGCGCCACTTCGTCGGCGAGCTCGAGGGGCTCGCCGAGCGCACGGCGCCGGCGCGCCGGCCGCTCGTCACCGTCATCATCGACGGCGAGAACGCCTGGGAGTACTACCCGTACAACGGCTACTTCTTCCTCGCCGACCTCTACGAGCGCCTCGCCGCGCATCCGTCGATCCGGCCGTGCACGATGCGCGACTGGCTGGGCTGGCGCGAGGTCGCGCTCGCCCGAGGCGAGGCGGATCCCTGCGGCGAGCTTCCCGGGCTGGTCGCCGGCAGCTGGGTGTTCGGCGACCTCACGACCTGGATCGGTTCGCCCGACAAGAACCGGGCGTGGGACCTGCTCTGCGATGCGAAGGCCGCGTTCGACGCAGCGCTCGCCGCCGGGCGCCTCGATCACGCGGCCATCGCGGAGGCGACCCGCCACCTCGGCGTCGCCGAGAGCTCCGACTGGACGTGGTGGTTCGGCGACTACAACCCGGCCGAGTCGGTTGCCCGCTTTGATGCGCTGTACCGCGCGACGCTGTCGCGCCTCTATCACGCGCTTGGGCTCGAAGCGCCCGCCGCGCTCGATGCGCCCGTGTCCCTCGGCAACGCCACCGCGCCTTCCGACGGCGCGATCCGCCGCGCGGCGTGACCGCGCCCCTTCCCCAGTCCAGCCACGTCCTTCCATGACCGACCCCGTCGCACTCCTCTTCGGCGTGCACGCCCACCAGCCCGCGGGCAACTTCCCCGAGGTGATCGACCACGCGCACGAGCGCTGCTACGGGCCGTTCCTGCGCACGCTGGCCGACTACCCGTCGTTCCGCTTCGCCGTCCACTTCAGCGGCCCGCTGCTCGACGACCTCGCCGCGCGCTATCCCGACGACATCGCGCTACTCGCGGCGATGGTGGCGCGCGGACAGGTCGAGATGTTCGGCGCCGGCGACGCCGAGCCCGTGCTCGCGGCGATTCCCTACCGCGACCGGCTGTCGCAGATCGAGGCGCTGTCGGCAAAGCTCGAGAGGCGCTTCGGCGCGACGCCGCGCGGCGCGTGGCTCACCGAGCGCGTCTGGGAGTCGTCGGTCGTGCCGGCGCTCGCGCGCTGCGGCATCCGCTACGCGACCGTCGACGACTACCACTTCCTCTGCGCCGGCCAGCCGCAGCGCGAGCTCGACCGCCACTTCACCACCGAGGAGGACGGTCAGACGCTCGACATTTTCCCGATCTCGGAGG
>Ga0114939_10003315_pt1 | contig 11364 bp, 10 predicted proteins | sample AshMeaCrysSpring_FD_87196 | JGI IMG/M metagenome (GOLD analysis project Ga0114939, IMG submission 87196) | Groundwater microbial communities from Big Spring, Nevada to study Microbial Dark Matter (Phase II) - Ash Meadows Crystal Spring | ecosystem: Environmental > Aquatic > Deep subsurface >... | reverse complement strand
GTGCTGGTTTGACTATCGGCAGTTGCATCTTTCTCTACTTTGGGAGGAAAAATCTCTGAGGTTATTTAACCACACTAGATGTCAGATAGGGAAACGGCTAGGGCAAATCACAACAGTCGAGTAATAAATGTGAAATAAAAAATGTAATTTTAATCGACAAAAAAAAGCGATCGCTTACTTCCTTAGCGATCGAATAATCTTCTCAAAATACTAGGTTTTAAGTAATCGAACAAAATTAAATTCATTGGTGAAGAGAGGCAATAGGCAAAAGAAATATAAAGTGTGTAATTAATTCTGCCTATGTACTGATATACTTCTTTTCAAACAGATGATGATTGCTCAAATCCCTATTGCTTGTTGCCTATTGCCTATTGCCTAACCCGATTAAGGTATACCTCACCCAACCGAGAATTGCTATATACCTAAAGCCACAAATATATGACGTTCCCACACAAACAATAAATCCCTTTGTTCCCACATAATTAAAATGCCAGTCAGAGCAACAAAAGCAGAAAGCAGTTGTCGGAAGCGTTGTTCGCTAATTTTGTGTAATCCCCACCGACCGAGCCAATTGCCTGGAAAGGCTGCTAGTCCAATAATTAGACCATAACTGAGGTAAGGTCGGGTTAACGCTCCAAAAGCAGCATAAGTGAGGATTTTAATCAGATGAACTGTGATATAGTGAGCGGATTTGGTGGCGATCGTCTCTTCCTTGACCAGACCATAATTGAGGTATAGAGGATTTAACAAAGAACCTGCACTGCCAACCAGTCCCGATAAAAAAGCAAAGATAAAGCCAGCAGGGAGAAAATACCAATCGCAAACTGCAAAAGATTGCTTATTTTCGCCCGAACCATAGCTAAGAGTAGAAACAATCAGAAATAATGACAACAAAACTGGTAGCCATTCCAATTGAATTTGAGTAAAAGCAAAAGCTCCCAATATTGCCCCACCTACAGCACCAGGTAAATACCACCAGGTGCATTGCCATTTAATTTGCTTCCGGTAGAGAAATACTCTTTGGAGATGACCGACCAACATTCCGGTTGTCAGCACTGGTGCTACTGCTGCCGAATTAAGGTAAAAGCCAGTAATGGGAATTAAAAGTAAGGGAGTACCTCCCCCAGCCAAAGAACTGATCAACCAACTACTAAAACTAGTTAACGTAAGCCAAAAATAGACCATATCAAATATTTCTTGACTATTTTTTTAGTGTTTGCCGTGCCAGAAATCTACTGATAACTGCGCCGAAAGTTTTAGTCATAGGCATCAGGAGCAAAGACAATTGCCATAACTAAAAGAGGAGGAAGAAGTATAAAAGTAAAAGCGAATAAAAACAACATCGGTTTCTCCTTGAATAACGTTCTATGCAGCTTTCTTAGGTAGGTTAATAACCTGACGAGAACTAGGGGCGTACTGAATTAAATCTTCGACATTGCGCTTAATCGTGTCGCAGATAAAGTCTAGGGGAAGATCGTTGGGGTCGTGACCGAAAGGCTCTTCAATTTCCGCTCCCACTTCATCGATAGAAAAGAAGATCAAACTGATGAAAGCTAAGACCAAGCCAGTACTCCAGCCTAGACCCCCGACCAATCCAAAGGGTGTCACCAGGAAGTAGACAATTAATAAAGTTTTAAGTGCGATAGTGTAGATTAGGGGAACTGGTGTCTTCAAAATCCGTTCGCAGCCACCGAGAATATCTACCATCTCGTCTATGCAGTTTTGCAAATCTGTTAGTTGAAACACATTAAGTTGTTCCCGTTCGTACTGACGCTGTAAGTAATCGCCAATCCAGAAAGCAATATCTAAAGGTGCGTGATTGGTATGTTGAAGTCTTTGATACTGTAGCGGCGATACCAAAGGCTCTAACTCCGGATTCATCGGATCTCGTCGCAAATGCAACTTCATTGCCACTGCAAAAGCAGGTACTAGCCGCATTGCTGCTTCTTTATCCACTCGGTCTTGGCGTTCTTGTTCTTCAATATAAAGCCAGATCCCGCGAACCGCGTTGCGGACAACATTAACCATTGCCCCCCACAATTTGCGCCCTTCCCAAAAGCGATCGTGGGCTGTATTGGTTCTAAATACTAATAATAAACTAAGACCGACATTGAGACCGACAATCAGATTGGTAAGTGCCTTACTATCAACAAGAGTGGAAAGCAATCCGAAATGGTTGAGCAGGGAAACGGCAAATCCATAGCCACCGCAAAGAAGTACCCAAGGAATAATTCCAGGAATTACCGTTAATGCCAGTCTGGAAATGACTTGCAGTCCGTGTAAATGTTCGCCCGTGTAGATCTTAAATTTTTCCCGAAAAGTTCTCGAAGCAACCAGCTTGCGGTGATGAATTTTTTTGCGACCGGAAAGTTCTAGCACCTTGTTAGTCACCGACGGGGATTTTTTCTGACCAGAATTAAAGTTGCGATCGATTGGTGTAACCATCTCTAAATCTCCAATAAATATTGTCAATTGTTTTTGATGAGCTAAATTCTTCTCAAAAACGAACTCGCTATAGTCTGCCAAGTTATCCAATCCGAGAAGGTTGAGTAGAATTTCTGCTGTTAACCAAATTGCTATTTTAGACAGTACCTTTTTCCATCTGACCTGCATTGATTTTTCTCTCCTGGATATTTGAGACGAGACCTGAATTTGTTCTCAAATACCGATCGAGCACGCGAGTGGAGATACGAGCTACTAGTGAAAAAGAACACTAAGGGTTGAGTGCAAACTCAGGCGAACAAAGCAACCATGAGCGGAATTCTTGAATTGCGAGGGAAAAAATTTTACTCGTTCATATCTTTCAAAGTAGCCACAGTAGATGGAGACATGCGGCTGAGATATCTGAAGATCCAATATTTGAAAAGCGTGTCCATAATTACTGGAACTGTAGCAATGAAGAGAGATATCGCACTGTGGCTGGGAGCGATACCTAAATGATTTGATGCTCCTTCGAGTAAAACTTCCCAACCGTGAGGAGAGTGAAAACCGACAAAAATATCTGTAAACAGAATAATACCAAAAGCTTTGGCACTGTCGCTGAGACCGTAAACAAGATTGTCGATAAAAGATTTAAGTACGTTAATATCTTTTCTTTTGAAAAAAAGCACCGCAGCAAAAGCGATTAAACCCAACCCATCGGCAAATACGTTAGCGATCGCATTGTTACTTTTATGATGAAATTCTTCAGCAATTTCATTAGCCTTGGCTTGGACTTTCTCTTCCCTAACTTCTGGAGCTATGGGTGGAACTCCTTCAATCATATGTGCCATTTTGAGTTCCTCTTCATAGGCTTGCAGTTCGTGAAGAGCTTCTTCCTTCCATTCGGAGTTCAATTCATCCAAGGCTACTACAGTTGCCTCTCCTCCTCTAACTTGCTCGACAATTGGTGCGATGAGTAAATGCTTGGATACTTGCTGAGTCAACAGGGGAATGATAATTAACAGTGATAGAAGTCTGACGGCAACAACGGTAACTTTTCTGGAGCGGCGAAACTCGCTGACAACTTCTTTTTCTGCTTGCGGATCGAAGTCCTTTTTGATTTTATTAATCGTTTTCCCCAAAGATCTGGGTAAGACTCCTGTTTTATTTAAGATTGACTGAACGTTCCCAGGAGACTCGGGTTTTGGTTGATGTCGATCGCTTATTTTCTTTGTAGATCCCGTCAATTCTTCCTTCGACTGGACTACCGATTCAACCTCAACAACCTTGACCGTCGGTAAATAGGATTGACTGCCAGCTTGGCTCAGATTGCCATTCATCGACATGGGAACTAATGCCGATGATGAATGTGGTTCGAGAGTGTATTTAGCCAAGACTCCTTCAACGAAGATGAGCTTTTCTAAATGGTTAGAACCGAGCTTGCCTACGGCAGCACTGGTGGTATTAAATTCTTTGGCTCTTCGCTTGAGAAGGTTGAGATTTTCCCGTATATCTGCCTGTAGAAAAGAAGGAAAATGGGGATTGTTATCGGCTGATTCGATGGGAATTCTATTACTATTGAAGTAGTTATCCTCAATCGATTTGATTTTTAAAGCAGCCTGATAGGCTTGTTCTAGCGATCGCTCCGGATTGCCGAAAATTTGTTCTTTAAGTTGAGTTAAAGGGGATATTTGCTTGTGGGGAAAGGTAGATGTCATGAGTAAACCAACAGTGAATGTAAATATTGACTACACGCTCTAGCTAAACAAAGAGATTCTGATAGGGAAGCAGAGCAAATGGATAAATTCGACTCGATCGAAAATAAGTTACGCTATGAAGTAATTCGTCGTCGCGTTTTGTTTTTGAGTATTTATCAGTTTCAGGCTCGGGTTGACAGATAAGTGTTTTCTGACCGTCTTTAAACTCCTGCTTTTACTGGCAAAAGGCAAGTTATCTGCCATCGATTGAGTGGTAATTCTCGCACCAGCCTCAACGTATCTTCCGTCAGCAATATGCACTCCCATTGCTAGAGTTTGAAAATTGGCTGAGAATTGTCGATCGCTAGTAATTAATCTGAGCTTGGGGATTGCCATGAGATGCTCCTTTTCAATAAATCGAAGTGAGTTGTGTATTGGCTAGCAGTAGCTTCAGTTGTTAAGTTAAGGCATTTAAGGTAATAAAGTCGGAACAAAAAGGTAACAAACTAGTGACAAAAAAAAAGTGGATTACACGGCAGCTGTTAAGTTTTTAAAAGTCAATCTAGAATACTTTATTTTTTTTTAATAATGCTTGACAACAGATTAGGTATTACTGTTTACTGCTTGTTAGCCTCTAACTTGGCAATGTCATTCATATCGCAGGTTTATAGAGCCTACCTTTTTCATTAGATTTACCTAGATTTAACTTTTTGAATTTAGAATTTCTCCCGTAAATGAAATAAAAATTACTACCCTAAATAGCTTGAACCTGTAAAATAAAAATTTTCAGGAGATGCCAAATGAAGCCTTTATTAGTTGAAAATGATTGAGATATTAATCAATATGCTGGCAAAGATTTTGGCTCTCCCGTACTTAGGGAGGTATTTAGATGAAAATTTTATTAGTTGAAGATGATTGGGAAATCAGTCAATTGTTAGCAGAGATTCTTAACGAGCACCAATATGTAGTAGACATAGCTACTGATGGTCAAGCTGGCTGGGATTTTGTTAAAGCTTGTAATTATGATTTGATTCTCCTAGACCTTGGCTTACCCAAACTGGATGGACTTAGCTTTTGTTCTCAATTACGCGCTAAAGATTATCGAATGCCGATTCTCATGTTGACGGCGAGAGATACCAGTGCGGCTCAAGTTGCAGGATTAGATGCAGGTGCCGACGATTATGTAATTAAACCCTATAAGTTAGAAGAGTTGTTGGCACGCATCCGCGCTTTGCTGCGCCGGAAAGGCTCTTATCTGTCCACTATTTTGAATTGGAAAGACTTGTGTCTCGACCCCAGTAGCTGTCAGGTAACCTATAAAGATCGAATCTTAAAACTAACTCCCAAAGAATATCGTTTACTAGAACTTTTTCTGCGTAATGGCAACCGAGTATTAAGCCGCAGCACGATTTTAGATAATCTTTGGTCCTTTGATGAGCCTCCGGAAGAAGATGCTATCAAGGCTCTGATCAAGCGGCTAAGAAAAAAACTGACGAGATCTGGTATTGCCAATGAATTTATTGAAACGGTTTACGGATTGGGTTATCGTCTCAACCCAAATCTCTAATCAAAACTTTTTGAATTCTTATCGACGCTTACTGTCGATCTATGTGTTGACAATGACTTCCATCTTTAGTCTTTCGGGAACGTCATTGTATCTCTTCTTTACTCGTAGTTTGAATCAACAGTTAAATCGCGAACTGCTAACTTTGGTTCAAGCAGCAGTTCCCACTTTAGATACAGTGAAAAAACAAGGTCGCCAAAGCTTAGCTAAAGACTTACCGTGGCGCAACCTTTTTTCTACCAGAAGGCAAAGTTTGGAATGGTATAACCCTAACGGACAAATTCTGGCTAGAGCGGGTGCTATCTTTTCTCAATTACCGTTAATTAGGCAAATTTCTGCTTCTAGTCTAGACAAAGGTTCTCCCCTCTTTCAACAACGAGGTGAAATTCGGACGGTGACTATTGCCGTGTATAGCGCTCGCTCCCGCGACAAAACACTCAAACTAGAAGGCTATATTCGTGCGAGCGAATCTACTAGGGAACTAGAAACCACCTTAAATAGACTGCGATGGTCACTGTGGTTGGGAGGAGTCACCGCCTTATTGTTGATTAGTCTTAGTAGTATTTATCTGACTCGGCAAGCCTTTCAACCAACGCAGCAAAGCTTTCAGCAGCTCAAACATTTTCTAACCGAAACTTCCCACGAACTACGCAATCCTCTCACGAAGATTGGCTTTGCTACAGAGACTTTATTGACTCATCCAGAAGACTTTAAGAGAGTTTCCGATCGCCAGAAAATAACAATTATTCAGAATGCTGCCGAGCAGATGAACACAATGCTAGAAAATTTGCTTTTTCTGGCTCGGACTGATGCTATGTTTGTTAATCGTCTCGAACAGGAAAAGGCTGTTATTTCTCTATCCCAAGTGCTCGAACCATTGACACAACACTTCCAACAAGTCGCTCAAACTAAAGGTATAAATTTTCAGACGCGGCTGCTTGATGGTTTATCGGTCAAAGGCGATCCTTTTCTGTTAACTCGTTTATTTTCCAATCTCCTAGAAAATGCTTTTAAATATACAGAAGCTGAAGGAACGATCTCTCTGAGTTTAGAGCAATCTAAAGGACGTGCCGTCATTTCCGTACGAGATAGCGGCATAGGTATTGAAGCTGAATACTTGCCGTTTATTTTTCAGCGTTTCTGGAGAACCGAGCGAGCGCGTAGAAAAGAGCAGGAAGGACTGGGATTGGGATTGGCGATCGCTCAAGCGATTGTTAAGCAGCATGGCGGTCAAATTACGGTTGACTCTCAGGTGGGAGTAGGTACTTGTTTTCGAGTAGATCTTCCGCTAGCTTGAATCAGGAGAGTAAGTAACAAGTAACGAAATTCTTTAGGGGTGATTTATAGCGGTTCTCGCGCTTCATCAGGTACAAATTTAAACTCACTGATGATTGCTCAAATCCCTATTTCTTCTAGAGATTTTAGATTTTAGATTGTAGATTTTAGATTGAATGCCTATTGCCCATTGCAAGCTCGCCTCTTGCCTAACCTCATCATAGGTGTACCTCACCCAACCGAGAATTGCTATATATCTAGCATTCTTTTTTTTTATTTTATGTAAAAAATTAAATATTTGTCCCGAATTTGTCACTTTAAATAATTTATCTTTTAACAACAAAATCATATTGACATTATTTGCAGACAGCAAGAAGTTTTGTGGTTTTGTCAAAACTTGATAATATTTTCTTCATTCATATTTTCAGTCACCAATCTTAGAAAAACAATTTTTATTTATTGCAATTCTCAGATTGATGAGGTACAAAATTTTTCTTCCTTTACTCCTTGCCAAACGTAACCAAGGTGTACCTTACTAGTACGAGAAACACTATATGCCATTAATTACTAGCTTTGCGCCAATTTTAAACCAGGGTTGTTGCTCTCGTCGGCGGACAAGACTGTTCTTTGTTTATTTAATAGCTATGTTAGGTATCATCGGGATATCTACAACATCCTTGTATTTTTTTATAATTCATAGTCTCAACCAAGAGTTTAATCGCGAATTGCTGACTTTAGTAGAAGCGGCAACTCCCAGTTTGAATATGGTTAAAACTCTAGGTCTCCAAAGTTTAGATCGAAATTTGGGTTGGCGCGAGCTTTTTTCTAAGCAAAAGCAAAGCTTAGAATGGTTCGATTCTGAAGGCAAACTTCTAGGTCGAGAAGGAACTACCTTTCCTAGCCTGTCTCCAACGAAAAACGTCTTGTCGTCCCTTAAAGTCACGAGTAAGCCTTTTTTTCAAGAAGAAGGTCAGATACGAAGTATAACTATTTCGGTCTATAGCAATGATTCTGACGACAAAAATCTTCAGCTAAAAGGCTATCTTCGAGCCAGCGAATCTACCGAGGAAATACAAATTACTATAAGAAAACTTCGACTCGGGTTAGAATTGGGCGGAATTACCACTTTAATTTTGATTAGCATTAGCAGTATCTATGTTACTCGACAGGCTATTGAGCCGATACGACAAAGCTTTGAGCGGTTCAAACAGTTTAGTGCCGAGATTTCCCATCAGATTCGTACCCCTTTAACCAGAATCAGTCTTGCTATAGAGATTTTGCTGACTCATAACGAAAAATTTTCCCCGGCAGATGCTCAAAAGCTAATCATGATTAACGCTTCAACCGAGCAGATTAAGAGTTTGGTCGAAGATTTGCTTTTTCTGATGAGAACCGATGGGATATCTGTTTTGAGAGAACGACAGTTTTCCAATATTTCTTTAAATTTATTACTACAAACTTTAATAGAACAATTAGAACCAATCGCACGCTGTAAGGAAATTAATTTCCAGACACAGTTGCACGAGGATGTGTTGGTTAGGGGTGAAAGCGAGAAACTCAATCGCTTATTTTTTCACATTCTCAAAAAGATAATAAATGATGCCGATTCTGGCGCAAGTGTTTATCTGTCTATAGAGCGATCCCGCTTGGCGAGTGCTACCGCACGGTGCGGTATTTCGGTAACACCGAAACTGCAACAGACTGTCATTGTCTCTATAGGACAAACGGGTATCGATCTTGCACCTAGAGAACTGCCAGATATTTTTCAGCGTTATTGGCAAAACGAATCAATACTTAACAGACAACAAAAAGGTTTGGGATTGGGACTGACTGTTGCTCAAGCGATTGTCAAACAACATGGCGGCAAAATTACGGTTAGCTCTCAGATGGGAGTAGGTACTTGTTTTCGAGTATATCTTCCCACAAGCAGCTAGTTCGATCCGACCCGGTTATGTTTTTGGCGATCGCGTTAAATCATTTTAATAATGTGGAAGTTGACAATTGCTGTAAAAATTTACGGATTAAACCAATCGTCACTCCTGGCAATTCCAGTTGAGGAGTTAAGCCGACATCGTCGAGTTCTAAGAAACTTTTGATATATTCAGGGTTTAAACTAGCCAATCGCCTACCAATTTCGGGTTCTGTAAATTGTGATTTGCGTCCCCAAATAATTGCTGTCGGTGTTTTTAGCTGTTTAATGTATAAAGATAAATCGAAACAAAGATCTCCCCGCACGAAAGAAAGAGCGGCATATTCGGCATTCGGCTGTTGTGCCGATTGTAGATAAGCATCGACGATTTCTTGATACACTCGCTCTGGATGAGCAAACTGTCGATTTTCCAAAAAGCTACGAATTCCAGTAGTTGTAGCCACTCCCGTACTGTAAATAATTCGGTCTAAAAAAGGAGTTTTAATTAGTTGAGCGAAAAAGCTACGAGTGTAATCTTCGCCAAAATCAGACAAACCGGCTGGAGTAGTCAAAATCAGACACTTAAATAGATCGGGGCGTTCTATAGCAGCACGAATAGTAAAAGCGGCAGTTAAAGAAGAAGCTACCACCGGAACTGGCTCAGAGCAAGTCTTTTCGATAAACTCGATGATTGTGGTAATGTAATCTTCGATGCGATAGTTGCGTTCTGGATGTTCTGAACGACCCCAACCAATCAAGTCTGGTGCTAAAACGCGATAGTCGGGAGCAAAAGCCGGATAGACTTTCGACCATTCGTAGGCAGAAGAACCCCCACCAAAGCCATGCAAAAATAATATAGTAGGTTTTTCATCGCTAATTTTAGTTTCATCGTCTCGCCAAGGTGTTTGGGTAGGCGTATAATAAACCATTCGCCCTAGGGAGGTTACGATTGATTTAGTTTCGACTCCTATCGGTTCAATCATCTTCAAACCTCTTCAAATTAAATATTTCCTTGTCTTTTAGATAACTTAATACATTTCAGCATAGATAGATACTGAGTAATAATTGCTCCGTCCGAAGATTGAAATTTAAATCTGCAAACACTCCCTAGCCGATTGAATGATTACAATATTGTAATTATGTCAGTACAATCAGAAAGAATCGAGCTTCAAATTGTTCATGCGATCGCAGGCAGAATTCGCCTCAAAATCCCCCGTTTGAGAAGAGATCGCAGCTACGGGGAGCGGTTGCAGCGATTGGTGCAATCTCTCAGCGCAGTCACAGATGTGCGGGTTAATCCTGCTAGTGCTTCGATGATAGTGTATTACAATCCCAGAAGCATTGAGAACAAAATAATGCAGAGAGAACTGACAGTCTGCGTTTGGCAAGCTGATAGCAAGGGGGCAATCGCGATTGAATCTCCTCTGAAACTTTTGAGAGAAACAACCGAACAACAAGAGGCAGTCGTCGAAGCAGTTTCTTCTGCTGCGAAGCAAAACGAGGATGATATTTCCATCGCGACAGACCAGACTACAGAAATCGAGACACCCGAAGAAAATTTATCTCAAAGCGATCGATTCCCTATTAATGTCGATCTCGAACAGAAACTGTTTGAGATTGGCATTCCCGCTTCGTACATACTAGAACCTCTCAATGCCGAACTGGAGAAATTTGAAGCTGAAAATCAAAAAAATACGGGATCGCAGCGTATCAAATTAGATTTGGAAGCCTTTCTCAGAGAAGGAGGTTTTGCGATCGAGGGGAGAGCCGATGGTTGGTTTAGAGAAATTTTTTTTATAAATCCTTTTACTGGCAAAAAACATTACACTCCCTGGATTTCGATTACTGCCGTGGGCACAGCCGAACTAGAAGCAATCGTAGTTGATGAAACAATTAATGTTAACCTCACCAAATTGAACGTTTCCGGCGAGTCGGACAAATGGTACAAAGAATTAGTCAAATATGCTTTCGAGTACCTCTTCAAAACCAAACTGATAGCCAAAATCAACGAGACTTTATCTAAAATTGACGGTGCCAAAATCCAAAAACTTTTCTTCGATCTCAAAGCAGATGAAAAACTACGGGAACGCAGTCAAGAGCTGGGTTTGACTTCTGATAAGGTGGATGAATTGTTGGAACTAGTCGAGGTAAACGCCAGAATATCTAGCGATCGCCTGTGGCTAGCGGTTCACCTTTAAATCAGTTATCAGTTAAACAGTTAGTTACCTATTCCCTATTCCCCTATCTTGCCTACACTTTTTCTTTCGATGGCGGTAGTATGCCAACTCTGTTAAACTTTTTCTCAAGTCCCTCTAATAATTCAAGATCCTCTTCGGGTAGGTAATTTGCATCTAAGATAGGTTTTTTTTCAAGAAAAGCAAATGCTTGCCGAAACTGGCGAGAATCCGCTTCGATGGGCGAATCAAAGTGGCAGGGTACGATCCGCTCAAAATTCCAGCTTGCCACCTTGTCAGCCCAATCAATAGTTTCTTGCGGTG